>Ga0187845_1001100_pt1 | contig 15649 bp, 15 predicted proteins | sample SpaLakP09_SKY_68_FD_134515 | JGI IMG/M metagenome (GOLD analysis project Ga0187845, IMG submission 134515) | Oligotrophic lake water microbial communities from Sparkling Lake, Wisconsin, USA - SP09_SKY_68 | ecosystem: Environmental > Aquatic > Freshwater > Lake | place: USA: Sparkling Lake... | reverse complement strand
GAGAGCCTGATCGCCGAGCGCCAGCGCATCGTGCGCGCCGAGCTGCTGATGAACTTCATGTCGCCGGCGCTGCTGAACTCGGCGCGCCAGCTCTACGAGATCGCCGAGCAGCGCGCCAAGCCCGACGCCGAGCGCAAGAGCGGCTACCAGGAGCGCGACCTGCCGCGCCTGAAGGCCAGCCAGCAGTCGCTGGACCGCCGCTACGACGAGCAAAGCGACAAGCGTCTGGTTGCCCACTTCCTCGCGCAATACCTCGCGCAGCCGGCCGACACGCTGGACGCCGCCTGGCTGAACGCGCTGGGCCTGAAGGCCGGCCAGGACGAAGCCGGCATCCGCGCGCAGATCGACAAGCTCTACGCCGCCAGCAAGCTGTCCGACACCGCCACGCGCATGGCCTGGCTGGACAAGGACGCCGCCGCCTTCAAGGCCAGCGACGACGCCTTCATCAAGGCCGCCGTGGCGCTGTACGACGACGACCAGAAGCGCGAGAACCGCGACAAGGAACTGGCGGGCAAGCTGCAACAGGCCTATGCCGGCACCATGCAGGCCGTCATCGACTTCAATGCCGCCCAGGGCCGCGCCGTCTACCCAGACGCCAACAACACGCTGCGCATCAGCTTCGGCAAGGTGCAGGGCCGCAGCCCCGGCAACGACGGCAACAACTGGACGGCCTTCACGACGCTGCGTGGCATCGTCGCCAAGCACAAGGGCCCGACGGAAGCCGGCGGCGAGTTCGACGCACCGGCTGCCCAGCTGGCCGCCATCAAGGCCCGCAACTTCGGCCCCTACGGCGTGAAGGCGGTGGACTCCGTGCCCGTGAACTTCCTGGCCACGGTGGACACCACCGGCGGCAACTCCGGCAGCCCGGTGTTGAACAAGAAGGGTGAACTGGTTGGCCTGCTGTTCGACGGCACGCTGGACGCGGTCATCTCCGACTGGGACTTCAACCCCAAGATGGTCCGCAGCATCTGCGTGGACTCGCGCTACATGCTGTGGCAGATGAGCACGGTCGACAAGACGACGCGCCTCTTGGACGAGATGGGTGTGAAGTAGCCCACCCCCTACCGGCTTACGCCGGCCCCCTCAAGGGGGCGCTGCCAGTGGCCTGGCAAAGCCAGTTCCACGGCAGCCGCTGGAGGAGAAGAACGGCAGCTTTGCTGCCGTTCTTCGTTTCAGGGTCACTCCTTCGCCACGGCCTCGACTTGAATGCGCAGGTTCACATCCATCTTGAAGCCCCAGTCCTTGCCCGCGCCGAGGCCGAAGTCGTCGCGGTTGAAGTTCCCCGACGCATCCGCGCCGCAGAAGTCGCGCTTGAGCATCGGGTGCGGGATGCATTTGAGCTGGTGGATGGTCAGCGTCACGGGCTTGGTGCGGCCGTTCAGCGTCAGCTCGCCCACCAGCCTGGCGGGCAGGGCGCCCTCGAAGCGGCCCTTGAACGTGGCGCTGGGGTTCTTCTCGACGTTGAAAAATTTGTCGCCCCTGGCCCAGGCATTCATCGCGTCCAGGCCAAAGTCGATGCTGGTCAGGTCCATCTGCACGTCCACGCTGCCGGTGCCGGCGGCCTTGTCGTAGACGATGCTGCCGCTGCTCTTGTTCAGCTTGCCGCGCCAGAACGACAGGCCCATGTGATCGGCCTCGAAGCTGGGGTAGGTGTGCGTCGGGTCGATGTCGTAAGTGACCGGCGCGGCCTGGGCGAGCGAGGTGGCGAGCAGGGCGGCGAGGGCGAAGGATTTCATCGGGTCTCCTGGAGGTGGGGCCGGGGTGGATGCCTGACACTATGACGAAGCTGGCGCCCCGAATTCGACAGCAGCCATCATCGCCGCCATGAATCTCCGCCCACTCCTCGCCCTGTTGACGCTCGCGCTGGCCGCCTGCGCGCCGCTGCAACCCGCACAGAAACCCGCCGAGAAGCGCTACAGCGCCGCCGAACTGCTGGCGCTGCGCCCCGCCGACCTGTCTTGGCCGGCCACGTCCACCGACGGCGAACGTGCGCTGCGCGAGGCCGTGCTGGCCGACATCCGCGCCCGCCTCGCCCTGCCGCCCGGCGCCGAGCGCGACGCGGCGCTGCCCAAGCTGTTCGACCTCGTCGCCCAGTACAACGCAGAGATCCCCGCCGCGCGGCCGCTGCTGCTCGAAGCCCTGCCCACGCTGGGCCAGCGCGACGCCGAGTTTCAGCGCGCGCTGCTGACGGCTGCGCACACGCTCTACGCCGCCGAGGCCGCACCGTTGCTGTGGCCGCTGCTGCCCCAGCTCACCGCCAGCAAGCCCTTCGCCATTGCGGCCTACACGCTGCTGCTTGCCGATGGCGCCGCTGCCGAGCGCCTGCGTGCCCTGGTGCCCCGGCAGTTCCCTGCCTGGGGCGACGACCCGCGCCTGACCGCGTTGATGCGCCGCCTCAACCCCTCTGCCGCCGTGCCGCCGCCTCTGCCGGACCTGCTGGCCGCGCCGCTGCGCCCGGGCTTCGCGACCATCGTCAGCCTGCAACGCCCCGGCCGCCAGCAACTGGGACTGGCCCTGGTGCGCGCTGCCGATGGCCGCTTCGTGCGCGACGCCACCGGCCAGCTTTTTGCTTCGCCCCAGCTTGCGCTGTCGCGCAGCGGCCTGCCCGGCACCATCACCAACGGCAACACGCCGCAGGGCCTGTTCACGCTGGTGGGCGCTGGCACGGCCACCAACCCCAACATCGGACCTACGCCCTATCTGCACAGCAAGCTGCCCATCGAAGGGACGGTGGCCGAGTTCGAGCATGTGGAAATTGCCGACACGGCCGCCTGGAGCCCCGCCGTCTACGCCAGCTTCCTGCCCGAAAGCTGGCGCGGCTGGCCGCCGTTCGACGAAGCCTGGCTGGCCGGTCGCGCTGGCCGCGACGACCTCATCGTGCACGGGACGACCATCAACCCGGCCTACTACGCCGGCACGCCCTATTTCCCCGGCACGCCGCAGCAGGGCTGCATGATCTCCAGCGAGAGCTGGGACCCCGCCACCGGCCGCCTGCTCGCCAGCGGCCAGCTCACGCTCGCCCAGACCTATGCTGCGGCCAGCACGCGGGCCGACCTGGCGGGCTATTTGATCGTCGTCGAGCTGCCGGGCGACGGGCCGGTGACGCCGGCCGAGGCGCTGGCTTTGATCAACGCGGCAGGGCGCTGAGCCGCCGCAAGAAGGAGACACCATGCCACGCTGTCCCATCCTTGTTTTTTCGCTCGTGCTGACCGCAGCCATGCCGGCTGTCGCCCAGGATGCGCACAAGCTGGAACCCGGCGCCGAGGGCCGCGAGCTGCTGGACACGGGTGCCGGGCTGGCCTGGTCCCGCTGTGTGGAGGGCATGCGCTGGACGGGCCGGCACTGCGAAGGCGAGCCGGCGCGGGTCACCCACAAGGAGGCGCTGGCACTGGCCCGTGCACGCAGCGAGGCGGACGGCCGGCCCTGGCGCCTGCCACGCGTGCAGGAGCTCAAGCGGCTGGGCGAGCGCGTGAGCCACGCACCGAACGCCGCCGAGCTGACGCCCGATGCGCCGCGCGGCTGGTACTGGAGCTCGACCGTGCGCATCGAGACCGAAGCCGTGAACCCCTATGCCTACAGCAATGTGCAGAAGGGCGCGACCGAGCGTCAGGTCGACCGCCTGGCGCCGCAAGCCGGCTGGGCGGTGGAGCAGCCGGGCAGCGCGGTGCACGAAAGCCCCAAGCGTGACAAGCTGCTGGTGCGCCTTGTGCGTGGCTTGGCGCCCTGAGCGGCACGGCCGTCTGGTCAGCGCACGAAGGCCATCCCGCCGTACTCCCACCGCCAAGGCACGCCGGTCTCGCCCAGGATGAACTCGACGAGGCGCGGGAAGGCAGCCTCGGCGCGCACGTCGTTGGCCAGGATGACGACGCAGCGCTTGTTAGCCTTCACACAGACCCAGGTGTTGCCGGTGCTGTCGTTGTGTCCGCCCTTGAAGAAGCCCGGCCCCTGCGGCCCGCTGAAGACGATGACGCCGAGGCCGGCCGCGAGGTCGGGGCGTCGTCTTTCCGGTGGCAGCTCGGCCTGAAAGGTCGGGAACTGCGTGGCCGTCGTGATGGGCAGGTGGGGCGCGGTGAGCGTGACCAGGCCGGCGCCGTTGATGTAGCCGGCGGCCATCTTGGCCATGTCCGCAATGGTCGTGTCCATCGATCCCGCCATGCGCACCTTGCTGCGCTCGTCGTGCGGCTCCGTGCTGCCGTCGGCCTTCCAGCCGTCGGCCAGGTTGGGCCGGAAATCGGCGCGCCACATCAGGCTGGTGCGCGTCATGCCTAATGGCGTGAAGATGCGGCGTTGCACCTCGGCGCCCACGTCCAGCTTGAGGCCCCGCTCCAGCACGAACTGCAGCAGGATGAGACCCTCGCCCGAGTACGCGTAGCGCGTGCCGGGGTCGAAGTGCATGCGCAGCTTGCGGTCGGGTTCCAGGAAGGCGAAGTTGGCGAAGCCGCTGCTGTGCGTCAGCAGCATGCGCGCCGTCAGCTGGCGCCAGCGGGGCTCGTCGGCGAGGTGGCGCCAGGGACCGGACTTGGGGTCGTCGGCGTAGTCGGGCAGCGGCCGGTCCAGGTAGCCAGCCAGCGGCTTGTCCAGGTCCAGCCGGCCTTCCTCTACCAGCTGCATGACGAAGTGGCCGAACACGGTCTTGGTCAGCGAGGCGCCGTACATGACGGTGTCGGTGTCCAGCGGATCGCCGGCTGCGTTTCGCCTGCCGTAGGCCGCGACGTGAACGACCTGTCCCGCGCTGACCACGGCGACGGCCAGGCCTTGGGCCTGCGTTGCTGCCATCAGCCGCGCGGCTTCGGCGTCGATGGCCGCGCCGGTGGGCAGCGTGGGCTGGGCCAGCGCGGACAGCAGCGGCAGGGCGGCCAGCAGGCCTGCAAAGTGGGTAAGGTGCATGGAACCTCCTGGGCAGGAGCCTAACGGCTGGTCAAATGCGGCGTCTATGCCCACCCACCATCGATGTCGTGCCGCGTCGCGTGTGGCACGACCGCCCTTTATTGAGAGCCGCGCATGAGCGACAAGCAGCTGGACGAGTTGGCGCGCCTGGAGGTTGAACTGCACCACCCCGGCGTGCGGCTGAACGAAGCACGGCTGCAGGCCCTGTTGCACGCAGACTTCCACGAGGTGGGGCGCTCGGGCCGGGCCTACGGCCGGGCGACCGTCCTGCGCTTTCTGGCGGAGCAGGGTCGCAGCGTCGAAGGCCCGCCGCGTGTCGTGCCTGATCAGTTCGCTGTGCGGACACTGGGCCCTGCTGCTGCGTTGCTGACCTACCGCGCCGCGCACCGCTTGCCCGACGGCTCACTCACGCGCCACACCCTGCGTTCCTCCGTGTGGGTGCACGAGGGCGACACCTGGCAGCTGCTGTACCACCAGGGCACGCCTGCCGACGTCGCCTGGTGACGCTCAGGCCGTGGGGTAGGTGCCCGGCACGAGGATGTCGCGCGTGACGTTGGTCAACTGCGTGTGGCCGCAGAAGGCCATCGTCACGTCCAGCTCCTTGTGCAGGATCTGCAGTGCCTTGGTGACGCCCGCCTCGCCCATCGCGCCCAGGCCGTAGGCCATTGCGCGGCCGATCATGGTGCCGCGGGCGCCCAGCGCCCAGGCCTTCAGCACGTCCTGGCCGGCGCGGATGCCGCCGTCCATCCAGACCTCGGTCTGCGTGCCCACCTCGGCCACGATGGCCGGCAGCGCGTGGATGCTGCTGGGTGCGCCGTCCAGCTGCCGGCCGCCGTGGTTGCTCACGACGATGGCGTCGGCCCCGGCCAGGGCGGCCAGCTTGGCGTCTTCCACGTCCATGATGCCTTTGAGGATGAGCTTGCCGCCCCACTTCTCCTTCACCCAGGCGACATCGGCCCAGGACAGGCGCGGGTCGAACTGCTCGTTCGTCCAGGCCGAGAGGGATCGCATGTCGCTGACGCCCTTTACATGGCCCACGAGGTTGCGGAAGGTGTGGCGTTTGGTGCCCAGCATGCCCAGGCACCAGCGCGGCTTGGTGGCCAGGTTGATGAGGTTGCCCAGCGTGGGCCGCGGCGGCGCCGTGAGGCCGTTCTTCAAGTCCTTGTGGCGTTGGCCGATGACTTGCAGGTCCAGCGTCAGCACCAGCGCCGAACAGTGCGCGGCCTTGCAGCGGTCGATCATGCGGGCCATGGCCTCGCGGTCGCGCATCATGTAGAGCTGGAACCAGAACGGCGACGAGGTGTTCTCGGCAATGTCCTCGATGGAGCAGATGCTCATCGTGCTCAGCGTGAACGGGATGCCGAACTTCTCGGCTGCGCGTGCGGCGTGGATCTCGCCGTCGGCGTGCTGCATGCCGGTCAGGCCCACGGGTGCGATGGCCACGGGCATCTTGGCGGCCTGGCCCACCATCTTCACCGCCGTGCTGCGGCCCTCCATGTTGACGGCCACGCGTTGGCGCAGCTTGATGGCCTGGAAGTCGCTCTCGTTGGCGCGGTAGGTGGTCTCCGTCCAGGAGCCGGAGTCGGCGTAGTCGTAGAACATGCGCGGCACGCGCTTTTCGGCGAGCTGGCGCAGGTCTTCGATGCAGGTGATGACGGGCATGGCGGCGGGCAGTGCGGTTGGGTGCAGCCCTGGATTCTCGGCGGCGCGCTGCCCGCGAGTTCTCAGGGCGATGAGTTTTTCCGTCCCGGGCCGGCGCTGTGCCGGGCCGCTGCGTCAGAAGTCGAGCGTCGTTGGCCCGGCGTCGCTCGAGGCCGGCCGCAGGTACTGGCCCAAGCTGCCGACCATCGCCGCCACGACGCCTGCGGCCAGTCGAAAGGCCTTGGGTCGCGCCGCGGGTTTGCCATGGCGCGCCGGGTCGGCGCCGGGCTGCGCGATGGCGTGCAGCAGCGCCAACTCCTGCTGGCGTTCCTGCACCAGGAAGTACATCCGGCTCGGGTCCGCAAAGCGCGCTGCCAGGCTGCGCACCGCCTTCAGTTCGTGCCGCCTCACCCGCACGCCTTGCGGGCGCAGCGTGCAGCCCAGCGCGCGGCTGCGCAGGTAGAGCGACTTGGCCGCCAGCCTGTCCGGCAGGCAGCCCACGCCGGCATGCAGGCAGTTGGCGAGGTTGAAGGTCGCCTCGGCGTGACCCATGGCAGCTGCCGTCACGTACGCCGTCAGGCCAGCCCCCTCGTCGGCGGGCCCGCCGCGCCCGGTCATCAGCACGCGCCCCAGCTGAAAGCGACCCATGGCGCTGCGGCGTGCGGCCGCCTGCTGCAGCAGCGCCCGCGCCTGCACCGCGTCGGCCGGCATCCCCAAGCCTTCCAGCTGGCACAGCCCCAGCATGGCGAGCGCATCGTTGTTGCCGGCGTCTGCCGCAGCGCGGAAGCAACCCACCGCACTTTGGTAGTCCGGCGGCGTGGCCTCGAACAAGGCCATCCCGTGCCTGAAAAGATCGATGGGCGGTGCGTCGGTGCTCTCCGCTGGTGGGGTGGGGCCTGGGTCCAGGTCTAGAAGATTCATGCGGCGGGCAAGCTTGGGGGCGGCTTCGGGGGAGAGCTCCGGGGCTGTATCCCTGCATTGTTGGTGAGCCATGGGCGGCCTTCGGTGGGGCCCGTCTGGGGCAGTGCTGCAAATTGCCGCAAACGGCGGCCGCCATGACACCACTGCGCTCCTAGCGCGCCGCCGACTTCTCCCGCGCCTCGTGCAGCGTCGCCAGTGTGATCTTGCGCACCTCGGCCTTGCTCTGTTCGACATGGCTCTTCAGCAGCAGCTGGGCCTGGTCGACCTTGCGCTGCATCACTGCGCGCAGGATCTTGGCGTGCTCGGTGTAGGTCGCCTCGATGCGGTGGCCGCGCGTGAAGTCGAGGTGGCGAATGATGCGGATCTGCTCGGTCACGTCCCAATGCACGCGGGCCATCTCGGCATTGCCGGCGGCGCGCACCAGCGTGGCGTGGAAGGCCTCGTCCAGCTTGCCAACCTCGCGCGCATCGCCCAGGCGCTCGGCGGCGGGTACCAGCCAGATGACCTTCAACGATTCCAGCTCCGGCGGTGGTGTGCCGGTGTGCGCGCAGAGCTTGGCCACCGCCGCCAGCTCCAGGATGATGCGCAGGTCGTAGAGCTGCTCCAGCCGACCGAAATCGATGGGGCGCACGGACCAGCCCGACTTGGCCTCCACGTCCAGAAACCCCTCGTTGCGCAGCTTGAACAGCGCCTCGCGCACCGGTGTGCGGCTCACGCCCAGGCGCTGGCTCAGCTCGGCCTCGGAGAAGCGGTCGCCCGGCACCAGCAGGAAGTCGTTCAGCTCGGCCTTGAGCCGGGCGTAGACCTGGGCGGCCAGGTTGGGCCGGCTGGTGGTGGAAGGATCGACGGGAGCCGGCATGGCGCGGATCTTAGCGAGGGGGTGCTGCGATCAAGCTCACATGGGCGGCGACGACTTTCCAGCCCTCGGGCATGCGCACCCAGGTCTGGCTTTGCCTGCCGGTGCTGACGCTGCCGTCGCGCTGGAACTCGGTCATCGCCGTCGCAAAGTCGCGGCCGAAGGTGGTGATGACGGTGTTGCTCAAGCTGCGCGCCAGGCCTGCCGGTGACCGTGCCGCGCGGAAGGCCTGGATCTGCGCGTAGCCGACGAGGTTTTCGCCGGCGCCGTAGCGGACCGTGTGCGGGGAGTTCCAGAACAAGTCGTCCAGTACGTCGACCTTGTTGTTGACCAGGGCGTCCTCGTACTGGGCGAACACCGCCTGCATCTCGGCCAACACGTCGGGGAGGTTGATGTCGGTCATGAAAGCTCCGCCACGGGTGCCGCGAACACACCGGCCTGTTCCAGCGCATGAGCAACGCGCAGCGCATGGTCTTCCCGCCAGGGGGCGGCAATGATCTGCACCCCAATGGGCATGGTCTGGTGCACACCCCACACTGGCGCCGCGCACACCGGCAGGCCGATGCAGGAGATGGGTTGCGTCAGCAGGCCCAGGCTGGGCCGCGCCGCGAGCTGCCGGCCGTTGATGGCTATCCACTCGCTGCCGATGACCGGCGCCACCACCGGCGTGGCCGGGGCGATCAGCACGTCCACCTCGCGCAGCAGCTCGGCCGCGCGCAGCGCAAACCAGCGGCGCACGCGCTGGGCCTGCACCACCCACGCGGCGGGCAGCAGCGCGCCGGCCAGGAAGCGGTCGCGCGACAGCGGCTCGAAGTCCTGCGCGCGGCGGCGCAGGTCGGCCAGATGCAGGTTGGAACTCTCGGCGTTGCTGATCAGGAAGGCCGCCGCACGGGCACGCGCCACCTCAGGAAGCTCCACCGTTGGCAGGCCGCCCAAGGCCTGCGCCACGCGCTCGACAGCCGTGCGGGCCTCGGGGCCTGCGTTGTCGTCGAAATAGCCGCCCAGCCGCGCGATGCGCAGGCCGGCCAGGCCCTGGGTCAGCACCTCGTGCGTCGGCTCGATGCCGCGCTGCACGCAGGCCGGGTCAGCCGCGTCCCAGCCCTGCATCGCGTCGAACGCCAGCGCCAGGTCTTGCGCTGAGCGGCCGAAGGGCCCGAGGTGGTCCAGGCTCGCCACAAACGGATAGCTGCCATTGCGCGGCAGCCGGCCGTAAGTGGGCTTGAGGCCGAACACGCCGCACAGCGACGACGGGACGCGGATGGAGCCATTGGTGTCCGACCCCAGCGTGATCGGCACCTGCCCGGCGGCAATCGCCGCGCCGCTGCCGCCCGACGAGCCGCCGGCCACGCGGGTCAGGTCGTGCGGGTTGTGCGTCGGCCCCTCGTGGCTGTTCTCGGTGGTGAAACCGTAGGCGTATTCGTCCATGTTCAGCGCGCCCACCAGCACCGCACCGGCCGCGTCCATGCGCTGCACCAGCGGGCCGTCAGCGGCGGCAGGCGGCTGGTCGCGCTCGATCTTGGAGCCGGCCAGCGTGGTCAGGCCTGCCACGTCGAACAGGTTCTTCACGGCATAGGGCACCCCCAGCAGCGGCAGCGTGAGGGCGCCCACGTCGCCAGCCTGGATCCGGCCGTCCAGCGCACGTGCGGTGGCCAGCGCGCGCTCGGCGGTGACGTCGGTGAAGGCGTTGACCGTGCCGTCAGTCCGCTCGATGCGCGCGAGGCTGGCCTGGGCCAGCGCTTCGGCGGTCACCGCGCCCTGGCGCACGGCTGCGGCGATGGCATGGGCGGGCTGCACAAGGAGTTCGGCGGCCTTGCTCATGCCACGTCCTCCGGCGAGATCGGCACGAAGGCCTCCGCCGGCTCGTCATGCACCGTAAGTGGCAGCCCGTTGACCAGCGCGGCCATCTCCGCCGCCAGGCCGAAGTAGCGCAGCACGCCGGGCCAGTGCTCGGGCGCCAGCGGCAGGCCCAGCACCGCGGCCATGGCATCGACGTAGGCCGCCGTTCTTGCGTCTGTCAGTGTCATCGCCGCACCTCGCGCTGAAAGATCTCCAGGCTCAGCTTCTTGGCGTTGACGAAGCTGGGCTCCGACAGCGTGGCCACCGTGCGCGGCCGCGGGTCGTCGTACTTCAGGATCTCGGCCACCTTGGTGGGCCGCTTGGTCAGCAGCAACACCTCGTCGGCGAGATACACGGCCTCTTCAAGGTCGTGCGAGACCAGCATCATGGTCGTGCCCGTCTGCATGAAGACCTCCTGCAGCTTCTCGCGGATGAACAGCGTCATCTCGAAGTCCAGCGCCGAGAAGGGCTCGTCCAGGAACAGCACCTCGGGCTGCGGGGCCAGGGCCCGCATGATGGAGGCCGTCTGTTGCTGGCCGCCCGACAGCTCATACGGGTAGCGCTTCAGGTCGAACTTGACGTCGAAGCTCTCCACCAGCTCGGCCATGCGCCGGTCCACCTCGGCCTTGCTGCAGCCTTCCAGCTTCAGCGGGTAGGCGATGTTGTCGATGGTGCGCATCCACGGGAACATCGCCTCGCGGTAGTTCTGGAAGACGTAGCCGATCTTGGTGTCCTTCAGGCTCTTGCCGTCGAACAGGATCTGGCCCGAGTCGATGGGGATGAGCCCGGCGATCATGTTGATCAGCGTGCTCTTGCCGCAGCCGTTGGGCCCGAAGACAGACACGATCTTGTGCTTGGGGATGTCGAGGTTGAAATCCTCGTACAGCGGCCAGCCGGCGAAGTATTTGGTGAGCCCGCGGATGGTGATGTGGGTGCCGGCCGGGCCGGGCTGGAAGGGGCGTTGCGGCACATCGGCCACGACGGGCGCGTTCAGGACTGCGTTCATCTGCCACTCCAATGGACGATCTTGCGTTCCAGCACCAGGAACAGGATGTTCAGCACATAGCCCAGGATGCCCGCAGCCAGGATGGCGGCGTACATGGTCTTGACGTTCAGCACCTGCTGCGCGTCGATGATGCGGTGGCCCAGGCCGATGTCCGAGCCGATGAACATCTCAGCCACGACGACGATCACCAGCGCCATCGACACCGCCGAGCGCAGGCCCACAAAGCTGGGCTGCAGGCTCTCCCACACCAGCACGTCCTTGAAGATCTGCCAGCGCGACGCGCCCATCACCTTGGCCGCCATGACCCGCTGCTTGCGCGCGTTGATGACGCCATAGGCGCTGTTGAACACGACGATCAGCAGCGCGCCGAAGGCGGCGATGGCGACCTTGTTGATGTCCGACACGCCGAAGATCAGCAGGAACAGCGGGATGAGTGCCGACGACGGCGTCGAGCGGAAGAAGTCGATCAGGAACTCGACGCTGCGGTAGGCGCGCTCGTTGCTGCCCAGCAGCACGCCCAGCGGCACGCCGACGACGGCCGCGATCAAAAAGGCCTGCACCGTGCGCCACACGGTGACGGCGAAGTCCAGCATCAGCGGCCCGCCGGCCAGGCCTGTCACCAGCGTGCCCAAGGTCGCCAGCGGTGGCGGCAGCAGGATGGGGCGGATGAGCCCGAAACGCACCACCAGGTCCCAGATGAGGAAGAGGACCAGCGGGCCGATGAAGGGCAGCAGCCGGGCGGCGTTGAAGCGCGGCAGGCGCACGGGAGGCTGGCCTTGCTGGGCGGCCTGCCAGGGCGGCGAGGCGGCAGGGGTGGTTTCCATGGCTTTGCTGCCCTCAGGACTTGTACAGGAGCGAGGCCACGTCGAGCTTCTTCTCGAACACGCCCTTCTCGGTGAACAGGTCGAAGAACTTCTGGAAGTACGCCACGTCGCTGGGCGTGAACTCGTTGTAGAGCATGTACGACGCCAGCGGCACCTCGCCGGTGAGCGGGCCCTCGATGGCGGTGTAGCCCTTCAGGAAGGCGCGCGCCTGGGCCGGGTCGTTGCGGACGAGGGCTATGCCGCGCGCGTAGGCCGCGATGTATTTCTTGGTCTCGGCGGGGTACTTCTTGATGAACTCGGTCGTCAGCGTGGCTGAGCCGCCGTGCCAAGGGGCCAGCGGGTCGCCGAGGATGTACTTGGCGATGACGCCGGCCTCCAGCACGCGCGTCGTGCCGTTGAGCCGGCCCACGGTGCCGGTGGGCTCCAGCGTGTACACGGCGTCCACCTGGCCGGCGGCGAGCGCGGCCACATGCTGGCCGATGGGCAGCTCGGTCACCGACGTGCCCGCCGCGCCGGCGCGCTCTAGCACGGCCATCGCCAGCGTCTTGTTCTGGATGCCCGGGCCGCTGGCCACGCGCTTGCCCTTCAGATCGGCCAGCGTCTTTACGGGGCTGTCCTTGGGCACGAGGAACTGGTCGAGCACGTACTTCTGGTTGCTCGGGTTGGTGGCGATGATCTTGAAGAGGCCAGGCGACGCGATCTCGCCCACGCCCAGGTTGCCCGAGCCCGTGCCGTTGGAGCTGCCGTCGCAGCGGCCGGCCAGCATGGCCTCCATCACCTGCTGCGCACCGGCGAACTTCAGCGCCTCCACGTCCAGGCCGGCCTCTTTGAAGTAGCCCTTTTCCACGGCGGCGTAGAACGGCAGGCCCGCCGCCACCGGCCAGTAGCCGATGCGGATCTTGGGCGTCTGGGCCTGCACCAGCGCGGGCGCGCCCAGCGTGGCGACGGCGGCGGCCGCGCCCAGCAGGGTGCGGCGCTTGGGATGGAATGAATCGGTCATGGTCGGCTCCTGGGGTGATTGGTGAGAACGATGTGGTTCAGGCGCGGCGTGCATCGGCCATGTAGGCCCGCCAGCCGCCGTAGGACGTGATGTCGGTGGCGCCGGCTAGTGCATGGCCTTCGCAGATGAAGCCGTGCACGGAGCTGCCATCGGCCAGCGTCACGCTGCCCAGGCCCAGCGGCGCGGGGACCAGCGCCAGCAGTGAGCCCAGCTGGCGCAGCGGCACGTTCCAGACTTCCACGGCGATGGACGTGCCGCCTTCGGCCACGCGCTGCAGGCCCGGCTTGGGCGGCACCGTGCCGCGCAGCGCATGCAGGCGGTAGCAGGGCGCCGTCGTCGTGGCCTCGCGCAGCGTGGCGCCGCGTTCGGTGAGCTGGCCGTTCAGCGGCATGCCCGACAGGTGTGCGCCCACCACCGCCAGCGGCAGCGTCGCTTGCTCGGCCGCGGGCCAGCCGCCTGCCGTGCCCGGCAGCCGCAGCGCGCCGGTCGCGCCGAGCGGCAGGGCCGAAGCTGTCTGCCAGGCGACGCCGAAGCGCGCGAGCGCCGCGTCCGCGTTCTCGGGTGCGATGAAGGTCACGCCGAAGGGCAGCCCCTGCTCGTCGAAGCTGGCCGGCAGCGCCAGCGCGCACCAGCCCAGCAGGTTGACGAAGTTGGTGTAGCGGCCCAGCCGGGCATTGGCGCCAATGGGGTCGGCGTCCAGCTCGGCAAAGCTGGGGTGGGCAGGGGCGGTGGGCACCATCAGTACATCCACCTGGCGCCACAGCGCAGCGGTGTCTTGCTGGGCGGCGCGCAGCGTGTATTGGGCCTTGAAGGTGTCGGTGGCTGTCAGGCCGATGGCGCGCTCGATGACGCGGCGCACCGTGGGCTCGATGGCTTCCGGGTTGCTTTCCAGCAGCGGCTGTACCACCGCATGCCGCTCGGCCACCCAGGGGCCGTTGTAGAGCAGGTCGGCCACAACGTGCAGCGGTGCGAAGTCCAGCGGCACGATCTCGTGGCCCAGCTTGGCGGCGAGTTGCTGGGCCAGCGCCCAGCCGGGCGCGTAGTCCGTGCTTAAGTCGGGTGTCAGCGGCACGCCGATGCGCAGGCGCGCCGGCAGTTGCGCCGGGCCGGGTGCGAAGCGGCTGTAGGCGTCCCGCCGGTCCGGCCCCTCGATGACGGCGAGCACGGCGGCGGCGTCTTCCACCGTCAGTGCGAACACCGACACGCAATCCAGCGTGCGGCAGGCCGGTACCACGCCGCTGGTGCCGACGCGACCCGGCGTGGGCTTGAGCCCCACCAGGTTGTTGAAGCCCGCCGGCACCCGCCCCGCGCCGGCTGTGTCGGTGCCCAGCGAGAACGCCACTTCCGCCCGTGCCACGGCCACCGCCGAGCCCGAGCTGGACCCGCCGCTGACGCGCTGCGCGTCGAACGTGCTGAACGGCCGGCCGTAGGGTGATCGGGCGCCGACCAAGCCGGTGGCGAACTGGTCGAGGTTGGTCTTGCCCAGGCAGACGGCGCCGGCGTCGAGCAGGCGCTGCACGACGTGGGCGTTGGCGGTGGGCGTGTAGCTGAAGGCTGGGCAGGCGGCGGTGGTGGGCATGCCAGCCACGTCGATGTTGTCCTTTGCGGCAAAGGGCACGCCGAACAGGGGCAGCTTGGCCAGCAGTTCGGCGCGCTGATTGCCGGCGGCGGCCAGGCGCGCTTCGAGCGCGGCGATCTGGGGCTCAAGCTCGGCGGCGCTGGCGGGGTGGATCCAAACCGCCGGGTCGTGCCGGCCGAGTTGGGCGGCCTGGGCACTCAGCAGTTCACGCGGCGAGGCGCCGGCCAGGTAGGCCTGGTGCCAGTCGCCAAGGGTCAGAAGGGCTCGCTCGGTCATGGTGCACTCGGTGGTATACCAGACGGTATCCAGCAGCAAACGTGCCAGTGGGCGGGCGGGTCTTGAGGGGTTGGGGTTGCCCTGGGAGATCGGTCGGGGCGTGGTTGGGTTGGCGGTTGACTTGGGCTGGTTGGCGAGAGGGGCGTGCATCAGCTTGGAGCGGTGATGCACCAAGTGGTCTCGCTGGAGGTGATGGCGCTTCGCGGGCGGCGGTTGGGTTGGCGCCGAGGCCCAGCCGGGAGTTCGCCCCGGCGGGCGACTCACTTTCTTGTGCGAACAAGAAAGTAAGCAAAGTTCTCGAAGAGCGGCGAAGCCAAATCGCCCCTGCAAAACCGCCCCTTCGGGGTCCCCTGCGTGCCATGCCGCTTGCATGCGGCATGGCGTTCGTCAGGCGTCGCACAGCACGCAGGTGCTGTGCTCGGTCCTGCCTCACTGCATCGAAGCCCAGGGCCGCGCCGAACTCGCGCCGCTACGCTCTGCTCAAACAGGCGGCGCGAAGTCAGTCCTTGAAGCGTGCTTCGCACGCGCCCTGGGCTTCTGCGCTTCTCGGCGGTTTAGAAGGGGAACCCCGGAACAGCCGAAGACAACAGCCAAACCCGAAAGCCGGCTGGCGCCGGCTGTTCGGGTTGCCCCCTTTAGCACCGCCGAGCAGCGCAAGGCTTCGAGGCCGTGCGCGAAGCGCACTTCAAGCACTGACTCCGCACGGCTGTCTGAGCGCAGAGTAGCGAAGCGAGTTCCGTGCTGGGCCTCGAAGCCTGAGCAGCGGAGGGCGGGACGGTCGGGGGTCGTTTCTTTGCCTACTTTCTTGTCGACACAAGAAAGT
>Ga0187845_1001097_pt1 | contig 15673 bp, 15 predicted proteins | sample SpaLakP09_SKY_68_FD_134515 | JGI IMG/M metagenome (GOLD analysis project Ga0187845, IMG submission 134515) | Oligotrophic lake water microbial communities from Sparkling Lake, Wisconsin, USA - SP09_SKY_68 | ecosystem: Environmental > Aquatic > Freshwater > Lake | place: USA: Sparkling Lake... | reverse complement strand
GTATGGCCGACACACCCTTGTGGATATTGTAAGTAGCAACGCGGATTCTCATAGGCTTATTCTAACCCTGAGTCCGGAGCTGCGGCGTATGTCGCCGCACATATTGCGGGTGTGAACTATCCGCAAAATGCAGCCTAAGCCGGAGCCCGCACGCCGCGCAACATACCGGCCAGACTCAGGTCTTCGTCACACAAGGGCCGGTGCAGCCCTTCCCCATCGCCGATGATTTCCCATTGATCTAGCTGCTCGCGGCTGGCGCCTGTCAAACGCGGATACCACACTAGCGGCGTACTGATCTGCCGGCCATCGGCCAGTTCAACCGTCAGGCGGGTAGCACTGGTCGAAGCATGCCGTAGGCGCTCACCTATGGTAAAAGTGTTCATCGCACCTACTCAGAAATTCCAGCTTGTGCCTCGAAATGGTACGCTCAATTTCCATGGAGGCCAAATTGAAGTACTTGTTGCTATTGATGCTGATATACCCTGCGTTATGCACAGCGGGGCTGGCACAGGATGCACTGTTCGTTGCGCATGTCGAAAACATTTTGCTCGAGCCACGCGGGGGCCAATACTGTCCTGACCTTTGCGCCGGCAACGGCCGCCGCAACGCCGATGGTAGCATTTATATCTGCATGTCTAACGATGGCGGCTGCGAGACCACCGAACTGGTGACCGAGCGTGTTCTTCAGGGCACTATGCAGCTGGGGCCGCAGCAGCTCAAAGCGCGCATCGGTGAATGGGGCGGCACGCGCTTTCCACTGATGCATGATCCGATACTCGTGCACCTGCAAGGCAATGCAGTGCACTGGATTCCTATTGACGTCAAAGATGGCCGCCAGTGGATCAACATGCGCTCATCGCGTCCAAGCCCCTATATCGACAGCCTCGACTTACGCACATTGCCGCAGGAGCACGATGGCTACATCGCACTCGATGCCATTGCGGAACAGCTGCAACGCAAGCGATAAACCGCTTGCAGGGAGGCTACTCTAGGCAATGTCCGGATGACAGACCTGCCCCCGAAGTTGCAAAATGGCCTCGGCATTCGAGGCGGAGAAGCAGCGGTCGGCGGCTTCCAGATAGGGCAGCCAGACGTAATTGATGTGTTCACGCGGCGCCAGTTTGACCTCGACGTCGCGCGGCACCTGTACGCTGAAAACGTGCTCGGTATTTTCCGTCACGCCCGGTGCATAGCGATGGCGCCAGACCGGATAGATGGTGTAGATGTTGGCGAGCTGCCAGTCGCGCAGCACGATCTGCTGGCCATCGGCAACGATGCCCGTTTCTTCAAATAGCTCGCGGGTGGCAGCGGCCAGCAGCGGCTCGCCCACCTCGTCCAGCGAACCCGTAACGGATTGCCAGAAACCGGGCTTGTCGGCCCGTTCGATCAGCAGTACTTGCAGGTCGGCCGTGTGGATCACCACCAGCACTGATTCGGGAATCTTGTAAGGCTTCATAGCGAAGATAAAAGAAAAGGCGCCGCAGCGCCTTTTCCTGATACGACAGACTTAGCCAGCTACTTTTGGTTCGCTGGCGCGCAGACGGATGTGCAGTTCGCGCAGCTGCTTCTCGTCCACTTCCGACGGCGCCTGGGTCAGCAGACACTGGGCACGCTGGGTTTTCGGGAAGGCGATCACGTCACGGATGGAATCGGACTTGGTCATCAGCGTAACGATACGATCCAGACCGAAGGCCAGACCACCGTGCGGAGGCGCGCCGTATTGCAGGGCATCCAGCAGGAAGCCGAACTTCAGGCGGGCTTCGTCGGCATCGATCTTCAGAGCACGGAACACTTTCGACTGCACTTCTTCGCGGTGGATACGGATCGAACCGCCGCCCAGTTCCCAGCCGTTCAGCACCATATCGTAGGCCTTGGCAACGCAAGCGCCCGGATTGGTTTCCAGCATGTCTTCGTGGCCGTCTTTCGGTGCCGTGAACGGGTGGTGGGTCGCGGTCCAGCGATCCGACTCTTCGTCGTATTCGAACATCGGGAAGTCGATCACCCACAATGGCGACCAGACGTCGTCGAACAGGCCGGCTTTCTTGCCGAAGTCCGAGTGACCGATCTTCACGCGCAGCGCGCCGATGGCGTCGTTGACGACTTTAGCTTTGTCGGCACCGAAGAAGATCAGGTCGCCGTCTTCTGCACCGGTCAGTTCCAGCACTTTGGCCAGCGCGGCGTCGTGCAGGTTTTTCACGATAGGCGATTGCAGACCGTCGCGGCCTTTGGCTTTCTCGTTGACCTTGATGTAGGCCAGACCCTTGGCACCGTAGATGGCAACGAACTGGGTGTAAGCGTCGATTTCCGAACGTGGCATATCGCCACCCTTCGGTACGCGCAGACCCACCACACGGCCGTTAGGCATGTTGGCAGCGCCCGAGAACACTTTGAAGTCGACGTCTTTCATCACTTCGGTCAGGTCGGTGAACTTCAGTTTCACGCGCATGTCCGGCTTGTCCGAACCATAGCTGCCCATGGCTTCGGCGAAGTCCATCACCGGGAACGGGTTAGGCAGCTCGACGTCCATGGTGTTCTTGAACACTTTACGGATCATGTCTTCGAACAGATCGCGGATTTCCTGTTCGGTCAGGAACGAGGTTTCGCAGTCGATCTGGGTGAATTCTGGCTGACGGTCAGCGCGCAGGTCTTCGTCGCGGAAGCACTTGGTGATCTGGTAGTAGCGGTCGAAGTTGGCCACCATCAGCAGCTGTTTGAACAGCTGTGGCGACTGCGGCAGCGCGAAGAAGTTACCAGCGTTCACACGCGATGGCACCAGATAGTCGCGCGCGCCTTCCGGGGTGGACTTGGTCAGCATCGGGGTTTCGATATCGATGAAGCCCAGTTCGTCCAGGTACTTACGCACTTCCATCGACACTTTGTAGCGCAGGCGCAGGTTGTTCTGCATCTGTGGGCGACGCAGGTCCAGCACGCGGTGGGTCAGACGGGTGGTTTCCGACAGATTGTCGTCGTCCAGCTGGAACGGCACTGGCACGGAGGCATTCAGCACTTCCAGTTGCGAGCAGATCACTTCGATCTTGCCCGATTTCAGGTTGTTGTTGACGGTGCCGGCCAGACGGTCTTTGACCACGCCGGTGACGCGCAGGCAGAACTCGCTACGCACGGCTTCGGCAGCCTTGAATACTTCGGCCTGTTCCGGATTGCACACCACCTGCACCAGACCTTCGCGGTCGCGCAGGTCGATGAAGATCACGCCACCGTGGTCACGGCGACGGTGTACCCAGCCGCACAGGCTGACAGTTTGGCCAAGCAGCGCTTCGGTAGTGAGGCCGCAGTAGTGAGTACGCATTGAGGACATGTTTATTTCTCGGTTCAGGTTAAGTTACTCAGTTAATCTCGGATTTGCTTGTATTTTTTTGTGCTGCTGTTTTTTACTTGTTTTTCTGGCTTACTTGCTGACGGCGTCGAGAGCCTTGGTGGCATCTTTCGGCGCTTCTTCCGGCGCCACCACGCCCATCGACACGATGTACTTCAGCGCCGCATCAACCGACATGTCGAGCTCCACCACATCCTTGCGCGCCATCATCAGGAAGAAGCCCGAGGTTGGATTCGGCGTAGTGGGGATATACACGCTGACATAATCGCCCACCAGATGGTTTTTCACATCGCCGCCCGGCGTGCCGGTCAGGAATGCGATGGTCCACGATTGTGCGTGCGGATACGGAATCAGCACAGCCTTGCGGAAAGCATTGCCCGACGACGAGAACAGCGTATCGGATACCTGCTTGACGCTCGAGTACAGCGAGCTCACCACAGGGATGCGGGTCAGCAGTTTTTCCCACACGCGCACCACGTAGTTACCGACCAGATTATTGGTCAGCAAGCCCGTGAGGAACACGATCACTACCGTCAGCACCGTGCCCAGACCGGGAATGTCGAAGCCGATCAGGGTGCGTGGCTGCCAGCGTGCCGGTACGAACAGCAGCGACTGGTCCATGGTGCTGATCACCAGATTCAGCACCCAGGCAGTAATTGCCAGAGGCACCAGAATCAGCAAGCCGGTAATGAAGTATTTACGCATCGGTTAACTCGTCGGAGGTTGATACAGACTGCGCGGGCGATCAGACGCTGTCGCTGGTGCTAGTAGCAGGCGCGGCGGCAGGAGCTGCCTCGGCGGCTGGCGCAGCAGCTTCCGTCTTGGCGGCTGGCTTCTGGCCTTCCATCGGGCCAGTGGACATACCGGTGGCCGGCGGCGTACCGCCACGGAAGTCGGTCTGATACCAGCCCGTACCCTTCAACTGGAAACCGGCAGCCGTTACTTGTTTCTTAAACGTCTCTTTGCCGCACGACAGGCACACTGTCAGCTGCGGGTCGGAAATCTTCTGCAAGACATCCTTGGCAAAACCACAAGCCTCGCAGCGGTAAGCGTAGATTGGCATCTATTACTCCGCAAAAATCATCAAAACCCTGAATTATAAAGCCTTTTGGCGCTCACCTGCCGGTTTCCTGCGCTCAGGCCCGGCGCTGCCAGATCATCCAGCGCTCTTTACCCTGGAAAACGGCGATCGAATCGCTGACGGGCTGGTCTTCGATGCAGTCAAAATTGCTGCTGAGCAAGTCATCGAGCTCGCTGCGGGCAATACCGAATGGCGGGCCTTGGGGAACGTTATCAAAGAAGAAATAACCAGCCAGCAAGCCGCCGGGCGGCAGCAAGGCAGCCCAGCGCGCCGCCACCTGTGGCCGCATGGCGGGCGGCAAGGCGCACAAAAAGGCCCGTTCGTAGATCAGTTGTACCGCCCCATGCTGCGGCTGCCAGGCAAAGAAGTCGGCTTCCACCACACGCGATGCATGGCGGCCTGCAACGGCCTGGCCTTTCTGCACAGCTGCCGGAGAAAAGTCGATGGCGGTGGCATCCCAGCCTGCGTCAGCCAGCAGTACCAGTTCGTGGGCGGCGCCGCAACCCGGTATCAGGCAGCGGCGCGGCGCGTTGGCGGCGACGAAGTCGCGCAGGGCCTGCGGCGCAGCGCCGCGGTCCCACGGGGTGAATTCGCGTTCAAAGCGTTCATCCCAGAAGGCGGGCGAACGGGGATCACGTTGTATGAAATCAGCCATGCTTGCCGTCTCCGTTCTTGCGCCAGCCTGCTCAGCCCAGATAGCGCCAGCGCAGATACAGCTGCACGGCGACCACGCCACTGCCAAAAGCCAGTGCGAAATAGATCACCAGCGACAGCAGGCGGTTGGTGCGCTGCTGCTCGCCTATCAGCACTTTCAGCAGCTCGCTATTGTCGGGCGCCGGTTCGGCCTGCTGGGCCAGCGCCTTGTGCAACATGCGCGGCAGTTGCGGGATCACATGGGCGTAGTGCGGCGCTTCCGCCTTCATGCGCTGCCACATGCCTTTCAGGCCCACCTGCTCGGCCATCCAGTTTTCCAGATAGGGCTTGGCGGTCTTCCACAGGTCCAGATCAGGATCAAGCTGGCGGCCCAGCCCTTCGATATTGAGCAGGGTTTTCTGCAGCAGCACCAGCTGCGGCTGCACTTCCACATTGAAGCGGCGCGAAGTCTGGAACAGGCGCAGCAGAATCTGGCCGAAGGAAATGTCTTTCAGTGGACGGTCGAAGATCGGTTCGCAGCAGGCGCGCACGGCCGCTTCCAGCTCGTCCACGCGGGTGTCTTTCGGCGCCCAGCCCGATTCGATGTGGGCTTCGGCCACGCGCTTGTAGTCACGCCGGAAAAAGGCGAGGAAGTTTTGCGACAGGTAATCCTTGTCGAAGTCGTTGAGCGTGCCGACGATGCCGAAGTCGAGCGCGATATAGCGGCCAAAGCTGGCCGGATCGACCGACACCAGAATATTCCCGGGGTGCATATCGGCGTGGAAGAAGCCATCGCGGAACACTTGCGTGAAGAAGATTTCCACGCCATCGCTGGAGAGCTTTTTCAAGTCCACGCCCGCTTCAATCAGACGGTCGATCTGCGACACCGGGATGCCGTGCATGCGCTCCATCACAATCACGCTGCTCGAGCAGTAGTCCCAGAACATTTCCGGCACCAGCAGCAGTTCGGAATTGGCGAAGTTGCGGCGCAGCTGGCTGGCGTTGGCCGCCTCGCGCATCAGGTCCAGTTCGTCGTGCAGGTATTTGTCGAACTCGGCTACCACTTCTTTCGGCTTGAGGCGCTTGCTGTCGGCCCACAGACGTTCCACCATCTCGGCGGCAGTCTGCATCAGCGCCACGTCCTCATCGATGGTTTTCTTCATGCCGGGGCGCAGCACCTTGACGGCCACCTGCTTGCCATCTTTCAGCGTAGCGAAGTGCACTTGCGCAATCGAAGCCGACGCTACCGGCGTGCGTTCAAACGTCGCGAACAGTTCGTCGGGATGGGCACCCAGCGATTTGCGGATCTGGGCGATGGCCAGTTCCGTATCGAAGGGCGGCACGCGGTCCTGCAGGCGCGACAGTTCTTCCACCAGATCGCCGGGGATCAGGTCGCGCCGGGTCGACAGCACCTGACCGAATTTGACAAAGATAGGGCCCAGTTCCTCCAGCGCCATGCGCAGACGCACGCCACGCGGCGCCGACAGGTCGCGCCAGAAAAACACCGTATCGATAATTTTGGCGATGCGCGGCTTCTTCAGCTCGGCAATCGCGATTTCATCCAGACCATACTGAATCGCAACGCGCAGGATTTTCAGTAAGCGTAAAAATTTCAGCATCAGCGCGATCCCAGTCTCTGTTCCAGTTTGGCCAGCCGCTTGGCGGCCCGTTCCACGTCATCGCGCAAGCGCACCACTTCGGCAGAAAAATCCTCCACCACATGGGGGCGGATCAGCACCGGTTTTTCATCGAGCAGGAATTCGGCCACGTTCTCGGCCAGCTTGCGCTGCCCCGTCCTGACGGTTTCCAGCGCCGCCTTGGCGCCCTGCACCATGCGCACCGCCGCTACCGGCCCTACCACCTTTTCCAGATCGTGCTCGGCTTCCCAGCGCAACGAATTGCTGAGCGCGGAAATGGTGTTGGCAAATTCGGCATCACCGGCAATCTGCACATAGGAAAACGCCCGCTCGCGGTTTTGCAGCATCAGCGGCACATCGGCCAGCTTCAGGCTGATGGTAACGCGTGCTTCCTCGCCATCCGGGGCCGGCTGCAGATAGCCGTCCGGCGTCACCTGCAGGCGCAGCACCACGGCGCCGCTGTCGATGGCTGCCACTTTGCCGCCATGGCGCTGCAAGGACGTGCGCGCCCAAGGCTCCTGTGCCAGCAAGTGGTTGATGGCGGCGCAGGCGGGCGCTGCCGCAGTCAGTCGGTGCAATAACAAGCCCAGATTCGGTGCAATCATACGGATACCGTGTAAACAAAAACTGCCAATAAAAAACCGCCCGGAATGCGGGCGGTCTTGATCTTACCAGTTTGCCGCTGAGTACGGCGATTAAGCGTGCTGCTCGAGCTGCTGAATACCGGCCAGCAGCCAGCCGCCGTTGCCCGACACCGGTTTGACCAGATTCCACACTTCATTGAACGGCTCGGCCAGCGCGTCCGGCGCCGGTTTGATGGTGCCGCTGAACTTGACGCTGGACAGGTACTCGTTATTGCTGGTTTCGATGCCCAGCAGTTCCGCTTCGATGCTGACCACGTCGGTGTAATCCTTCTGGACGCCGCGCTCGGTGATTTGCAGCTTCAGCTCGGCAAACACTTCCGGCGTGGTGAATTCGCGGATATCGGCCACATCGCCCTTGTCCCATGCTGCTTGCAGGCGAATGAAATTGCCTTTGGCCACACGCAGGAAACTGGCAGCGTCGAAATCAGCCGGCACGCCCCAGGGGGTGTGCGCTGCCGCAGGAGCTTCTGCCAGACGCGAACCGATTTCCGGCGTGGTGCTGGCGGGAACAGGCTGGGCTGCGTACGCGTTGTTGTTGGCATCGCCGTTGTTGCCGCTGTAGCCAGCCGGCGCCATGACTGGTGCCGATTTGCGACTAAACAGGCGGAACAGCAGAACCACCACGCCAGCCAGCAGGGCCAGCATGATGACGGAACCCAGAATGCCGCTCAGGGCACTACCGAAACCGAAATGCGAGAACAGCGCGCCGATACCGAGACCGAGCAGCGCACCGCCGAGGATGCCTTTCCATGGGCTGGCCGGTTTAGGCGGCATGGCCGGTGCAGGCGCGGGCGCAGGGGCGGGAGCGGCCTGACGTGGCGCTTGCTGAGGGGCAGCGGCCGGTGGCATGCGGCTGACGTTCTGCGACTGACGGCCGATGGAGCGGCCACCGCCCATAGGACGCGCCGTGGCTTCGGCCAGCAGCGACATGGCAGAAACGGCCAGTACGGCGCCGATCAGGAATTGCTTCAGTTTCATGGACTTCCTCAAGTTTACAGTTTGATACCGGTGTGCAAAGCGGCCACACCTGCCGTCAGGTTGTAATACTGGACCCGCTCCAGCCCGGCGTCCTGCATCATGGTTTTCAGGGTTTCCTGATCCGGATGCATGCGGATCGATTCGGCCAGATAGCGATAGCTTTCGGCGTCACCGGCAATCTTCTGGCCCATCCACGGCAGCACCTTGAACGAATACAAGTCGTAAGGTTTCTGCAGCGGCTCGGCCACTTTCGAGAATTCCAGCACCAGCAGCTTGCCGCCCGGTTTCAGTACGCGCCGCATTTCCTTCAGCGCCACATCCTTGTGAGTCATGTTACGCAGGCCAAAAGCCACGCTGACGCGGTCGAAATAATTGTCCGGGAATGGCAGTTTTTCTGCATCACACAGCAAGGTGGGGGTCAACAGGCCGCGATTCAAGAGGCGGTCGCGCCCTACCCGCAGCATGGATTCGTTAATGTCGGTCAGCCAGACTTCGCCGGTCGGACCCGCCTGCTTGGCGAAGACTTTGGCCAGATCGCCCGTACCGCCGGCGATATCGAGGCATTTGAAGCCGGGACGCACGCCCGCGTGGGCGATGGTGAAAGTCTTCCACAGACGGTGCAGGCCAGCCGACATGACGTCGTTCATGATGTCGTATTTGGCGGCGACAGAATGGAAAACCTTGGCAACTTCGCGGACTTTTTCGTCTTCCGCGACGGTTTTGTAACCGAAATGTGTGGTATTGGTCATGGTAGGCAGGCCTGTTAGTTTGGCGGCATTATACAAGACGGAACACGGCGCTAGCCCTTGGGCGGAAGCAGAACCGTGCGCCGCTCTGCCGCCGTAGCGAGCACCGCCACGCCTGCCGCAGCGGCAGCAGGCGGGTACGGCCCTGCGCCTAGTGCTTGTGGCCGCAGCCGTGCGAGGCTTGGGCGCCCGTGCCGGGCAGTACGGTACCCGTTTCGCGGCCACTGTCGCCGGCGAAACCGGCCGCGTGCAGGCGCGCCATGTAGTCAGCCCACAGGCTGTCCTGCTCTTGACCTAGGCGATACAGATAGTCCCAGGTGTACAGGCCGGTGTTATGGCCATCGCTGAACGTGGGCTGGATGGCGTAATTGCCCACCGGTTCGATACCGGCGATGCCCACTTCGCGCTTGCCCACTTGCAGGGTTTCCTGTCCCGGGCCGTGGCCCTTCACCTCGGCCGAAGGCGAATACACGCGCAACAGCTCGAAAGGAATGGAAAAATTCGCCCCGTCGTCGAATTCGACTTCCAGCCGGCGCGACTGGTTGTGGACCGTCAGGCCCGTTGGCTGTTTGCTCATGCTATCCCCTGCAGACGTTCGATCATGGCCTCGTGCAGCGCTGGTAGCAGCGCGCGGCGGGCCGCCAGCACGGCCGGATCGGCAGCACGCTGTACCGGCGCCCAGGTCGGCTGAGGGAAATGGGCGTCGTCGGTATAGCGCGGATCACGTGCCAGTGCACATGGGGCGTCATGTTACCAAAGCTGGCCAGATTGATCTTGTGCGGCGCCATCACGGCGCGCTGGGCCTGTTCCACCGCCCAGACCACGGCCATCACATGCTGCCGCTGGGCCGCCGTCAGGTCGGTCATTTCGCGCACGTGCTCGCGCCACACCACGCGGGTATAGCCCGGATACTCGGCCTCGTCGACATTGATCACCACCAGCAGCTGGTCGCCCCAGATGATCACGCCTTCGGCCGGCGCTTCCAGCAGCTTGCAAAGATCGCAGGCCATTACACCAGCACCCGCTCGATGCCGCCGGCATTGGCGCGCTGCACGTATTCCGGCAGCCAGTTCTCGCCCAGCAGGTGCTTGGCGATTTCCACCACGATGTAGTCGGCCGTGGTGCCGGCATCTTCGCTGTAGCGCGACACACCGCCCAGACAGGCCGGGCAGCTGGTGAGGATTTTCACGTCGCCCGCGAAACCGTCGGCGCGCAGCTTGTTGGCGCCGCTCACCACCTCCTGCTCCTTGCGGAAGCGTACCTGCGTGGAAATGTCGGGACGGGCGATCATCAGGGTGCCGGAATCGCCGCAGCAGCGGTCGTTCTTCTCGATCTTGACGTTGTCATGCGTCTGGATCAAGGCATTCACCGTCTTGGTGGCTTCCTGCATCTTCATCGGCGTGTGGCAAGGCTCGTGGTACATATAGCGGGTACCCGTCACGCCTTCCAGCTTGACCTGCTTTTCCATCAGATATTCGTGGATATCCATGATGCGGCAGCCGGGGAAGATCTTGTCGAACTCGTAGGTAGCCAGCTGGTCATAGCAGGTGCCGCACGATACCAGCACGGTCTTGATGTCCAGATAGTTGAGCGTGTTCGCCATGCGGTGGAACAGCACGCGGTTATCCGTCATCATCTTCTCGGCCTTGTCGTACTCGCCCGCGCCCCGTTGCGGATAACCGCAGCACAGATAGCCCGGTGGCAGCACGGTCTGCACGCCCACTTCCCACAGCATGGCCTGGGTGGCCAGACCTACCTGCGAGAACAGCCGCGCGGAACCGCAGCCGGGGAAGTAGAACACGGCTTCCGTGTCCGCATTGGTTTTCTGCGGATTACGGATAATCGGGATGACCTTGTCGTCTTCGATATCGAGCAGCGCACGTGCGGTCTTCTTCGGTAGGCCGCCCGGCATTTTCTTGTTGATGAAGTGGATCACCTGCTCGCGCACTTTCGGCTTGCCCACGGTCGGTGGCGGTGCCTTGGTCTGGTTGCGGGCGAATTTCTTCAGCAAGTCGTTACCCAGGCGCTGGGCCTTGTAGCCTATGCCCACCATGGCCGCACGGGTGGCGTTGATGGTGGCCGGATCGGTGGCATTGAGGAAGAACATCGCGGCCGACTTGCCCGGATTGAAGCTCTTCTTGTCCATCTTGCGCAGCAGATTGCGCATATTCATGGACACATCACCGAAGTCGATATTCACCGGGCATGGCGTCACACACTTGTGGCAGACGGTGCAGTGATCCGCCACGTCTTCGAATTCTTCCCAGTGCTTGATGGAGATGCCGCGGCGGGTCTGCTCTTCGTACAGGAAGGCTTCAATCAGCGAGGAGGTCGCGAGGATCTTGTCGCGTGGCGAGTACAGCAGATTGGCGCGCGGTACGTGGGTCGAGCATACGGGTTTGCATTTACCGCAGCGCAGGCAGTCCTTGACGCTGTTGGCGATGTTGCCGATATCGCTTTGCTGCATGATCAGCGATTCGTGGCCCATCAGACCGAACGACGGCGTGTAGGCGTTGCGCAGGTCGGCTTCCATGCCGTCCAGATTGAGCAGCTTGCCCTTGTTGAAGCGGCCTTCCGGATCGACCTTCTGCTTGTAGTCGCGGAACGGGCCGATTTCTTCTTCGGTCAGGAATTCCAGCTTGGTGATGCCGATGCCGTGCTCGCCCGAGATCACGCCGTTGAGCGAACGGGCCAGCGTCATGATGCGCGCCACGGCCTGATGCGCCAGTTGCAGCATTTCATAGTGATCCGAGTTGACCGGCAGGTTGGTGTGCACATTGCCGTCGCCGGCGTGCATGTGCAGCGCCACGAACACGCGGCCACGCAGCACGCGCTTGTGGATGGCAGTGGCTTCGTCGAGGATCAGCTTGTAGGCTGCGCCGTTGAAGATCTGGCGCAGGCTGGCGCGGATTTCCTGTTTCCACGAAATGCGCACGGTGCGGTCCTGCACCACATCGAACAAGCGGGCTTGCGGCTGCGCTGCCAGACGCTCGAGCAGGGTCGGCACCAGACGTTCCAGGCCCAGTGCTTCCAGTTGCGGCAGCGCCGCTTGCAGCGGCTGGTCGAGTTCGGCCAGCAGATAGGCCCAGCGGGCCTGCACCTGCGTCAGCAGCGCCGTGGCTTGCTGCACGCGGTCGCCCAGCATTTCTTCATCGCCCACGCCCTCGTCGGCGTCGTCGCTCTTGCCGATAGGCAGATTACCGGCGGCGAAGAACTGCTGCAGTTCATCGGCCAGTTGCAGCTTGTTGCGGATCGACAGTTCGATATTGATGCGCTCGATGCCGTCGGTGTACTCGCCCATGCGATTGAGCGGTATCACCACGTCTTCGTTAATCTTGAAGGCGTTGGTGTGCTTGGCAATGGCCGCGGTACGGGCGCGATCGAGCCAGAATTTCTTGCGCGCTTCCGGGCTGACGGCCACAAAGCCCTCGCCCACGCGGGTGTTGGCCAGACGGATTACTTCCGACGCGGCCAGCGCAACCGCGTTTTCATCGTCGCCGACGATGTCGCCGAACAGCGCCATTTTCGGCAGCACGCCGCGCTTGGACTTGGTGGCATAGCCGACCGCGCGCAGATAGCGCTCGTCGAGGTGCTCCAGACCGGCCAGACGCAGGGTAGCGAACTGCTCGCCCTTGGCCGGCAGGCTGTCCAGATAATCCTTGATTTCCACGATCGATGGAATGGCATCGCGCGCCTGACCGAAGAATTCCAGGCAGACCGTACGCGTGTGTTTCGGCATCTTGTGCAAAATCCAGCGCGCCGAAGTAATCAGGCCATCGCAGCCCTCTTTCTGGATGCCGGGCAAACCGGCGAGGAATTTGTCGGTAACGTCCTTGCCCAGACCTTCCTTGCGGAACTTGCGGCCTTCGATTTCCAGCAACTCGGTCTTGAACGGTTCGCCTTTGGCTTCGCCCCGCGCGCTCGGACGGGTCCACTCCAGCTTGAAGCGGGCCAGCGGCGTATCGTGGATCTTCGACAGGTTGTGGTCGAGACGGGTCACTTCCAGCCAGTCGCCATTCGGATCGACCATGCGCCACGAAGCCAGATTGTCGAGCGCCGTGCCCCACAGCACGGCCTTCTTGCCGCCCGCATTCATGGCGATATTGCCGCCTATGCAGGAGGCGTGGGCCGAGGTCGGATCGACCGCGAACACGAAACCGGCTTTCTCGGCCGCTTCCGATACCTTGTTGGTAATCACGCCTGCGCCCGTGTAGATGGTGGCGTATTCACGGCTCAAGCCGGGCAGCACCTTCATTTCCACGGCGCCCATGTTGAGCAGCTTTTCCGTGTTGATCACCGCCGACATCGGCGTCAGCGGAATGGCGCCGCCCGTGTAGCCGGTGCCGCCGCCGCGCGGGATAATGGTCAGCCCCAGTTCGATACAGCCTTTGACCAGACCGGCCATTTCTTCTTCGCTGTCCGGGGTCAGCACCACGAACGGATATTCCACGCGCCAGTCGGTGGCATCGGTCACGTGGGAAATCCGCTTCATGCCGTCGAAGCAGATGTTGTGCTTGTCCGTATAGCGGCCCAGCACCTTGTTGGTACGCTTGCGCAGATCATAGGTCTGCTTGAATTCTTCGCCGAAGTCGGCCACGGCCTTGCCTGCCGCACGCAGCAACTGGGCCACGTTCTCGCTGCGCTGACGCTGTTCGGCGTCATCCGCAGCACCGTTTTCGTCCACACTGTGGCGACGCTTGTCCACTTCGGCCAGCCGGTGGTGCAGTGCCTCGATCAATTCCTGACGGCGCTTGGGGTTGTCCAGCAAGTCGTCCTGCAGGTAGGGATTGCGCCGCACCGCCCAAATATCACCGAGCACCTCGTACAGCATGCGGGCCGAACGCCCCGTTTGACGCGCACCGCGCAAAGCATCGAGCAAGCTCCACGACTCCTCGCCCAGCAGCCGGATCACAATCTCGCGATCGGAAAACGACGTGTAGTTATAAGGAATCTCGCGCAGGCGCGTGGCCTCCGGACCGTGAGGCGTTTCCGCCAGCAAAGCTTGAATTTGTGCAGGGGCGTTCATATTGCGATTCGACTGGAGACGACTAGTGACATTAGCCGGGAGGGTCATTCTAGCGTATTGCGGCGCACCACGCGGGAACAGCCTTCCGTGGCCTAGGGCTAATCGGCGCGCCATTAATCCGCAAATAATTTGAAAATCGCAGGTTTCGTTGGCAATAAATGCCGAAACTTGAATCAAAACTGAATTTAATTCACAAACTCAGCTTAATGGCAATATGTTTAATTGCACCAAATTAGCCCAGCAGATGGGCAATACCGTGCCAGAAGCCGTCCGGCACATACAACAATAGCGAGGTCATGGTCAGGTAACGGATGAATTTCCCCAGAGCCATATAAGCGATGCTGGGCCAGAACGGCAGGTGCAGCCAGCCACCTAGCGTGCACAGCGGGTCGCCTATGCCGGGCAGCCACGATAGCAGCATGGTCTTGGCGCCATAGCGCTCCAGCCAGTGGAACCAGCGGCTCTGGCGCTCGCGCGCGAAGGATTGCTTGGCCTGATAGCCCATCCAGTAATCGATCACCCCGCCCAGCGTATTGCCGAGGGTGGCCACCGCCATGGTAGCCCAGAACAGCGCGGGGTTGGCTTTGACCACGGCAAACACGGCCGGTTCGGAACCCAGCGGGATCAGGGTGGCCGAGATCAGGCTTACCAGAAACACGGAAGTCAGCCCCACTTGCGGCGCGGCCAGTACGCCCAGCAGCCAGGCAATTGCAGTTGCTATCATCGCTTTCTTCAGCGCTTTCTTTAGATGTAGAGAAGGTGTCCATTATAATAAATTGCATCCGCATGAATGCACCGTCCGGCTTGCGCCCACCCGCGTTTCGCCAGCGCCCTGCTCCACCCCGGTCACCCGCCGGTTAGTTAGCATAGCTTGAAGTACCGTACGCACCAGAATATTCTGGCCCGGAATCATTATGTTTGCAGACCATGACCATCGATTATCTGAAGAAAATCCTGACCGCCCGCGTCTACGACGTCGCCACTGAAACCCCGCTCGAGCACGCACCTGCCCTGTCGCAGCGCTGCGGCAACCGAATTTACTACAAGCGCGAGGACATGCAGAGCGTGTTCAGCTTCAAGATTCGTGGCGCCTACAACAAAATGGCTCACCTCAGCGATGCCCAGCGCAAGCGCGGCGTGATCTGTGCTTCGGCCGGCAACCACGCACAAGGCGTGGCCCTGTCCGCCGCCAAACTGGGCTGCCGCGCCCTGATCGTGATGCCCACCACCACGCCCCAGGTCAAGATCGATGCGGTCAAGTCGCGCGGCGGCCCGTCGGTGGAAGTGGTGCTGCATGGCGAATCCTACACGGACGCCTACAACCACGCCCTGCTGCTGGAACAGGAGCAGAAGCTGACCTTCGTCCACCCGTTCGACGATCCGGACGTGATCGCCGGCCAGGGCACCATAGCCATGGAAATCCTGCGCCAGCATTCCGGCCCTATCCACGCGATTTTCGTTGCCATCGGCGGCGGCGGCCTGATCTCGGGCGTAGCCGCCTACGTCAAGGCCATCCGTCCCGACATCAAGATCATCGGCGTGCAGACCCTCGATTCCGACGCCATGGCGCGCAGCATCAAGGCCGGCGAACGCG
>Ga0187845_1001095_pt1 | contig 15689 bp, 13 predicted proteins | sample SpaLakP09_SKY_68_FD_134515 | JGI IMG/M metagenome (GOLD analysis project Ga0187845, IMG submission 134515) | Oligotrophic lake water microbial communities from Sparkling Lake, Wisconsin, USA - SP09_SKY_68 | ecosystem: Environmental > Aquatic > Freshwater > Lake | place: USA: Sparkling Lake... | reverse complement strand
GTGCGGAACAGCCCATCCGCCGAATGAAAGGGATGGGCACACACTACACCCCCATCCTGACAGAAGGCCATCATGCGCCAGCTCTGGATCAGCTCCTGCAATTCCTCTTCCGACCAGGGACCGGCAAAGCGGTCCGGCACCAGCGCTGACAACTCGGAACACAAGGCCTGCCGCTGCTCTGGCGCGTCCAGCTGCTGCACACTGAAAGACAGGGTCTTGCCGTGCTTCATGACAAATCCTTTCAACCCGAAATGGATATGAGGAGAACCGCCATCATTCCACGATTTATTATTCAGCACCAGTTGAAAGTCTGTTAGGCATGAGCGGTAAGTAAAAATACGGCAGGAATACAACGCTTCCAGCCAAGAAAAAGGGCCAGCCCGCATGGGATGGCCCTTTGACAGCCTGCTGGATGGCCGCAGGATCAGAACAACTTTAACCCTTTCAGCATCACCACCAGAATCAGCAGCGGCGACACAAAGCGCACCACCACAAACAGCACACGCACCAGCGCCTCGTTATGCAGCTGACCCTCATTGGACAGCGCGGCCTTCAGCCGGTCGAAACCCCACACCCAGCCGACAAACAGACAGAGGAAAATCCCGCCCAACGGCATCAGGATGTTGGAGGTGACAAAGTCGAACAGGTCGAACATGGTCATGCCGAACAGCTTGAACTCAGCCATGCTGCTATTGGACAGCGCGCAGGTCGCGCCGATCAGGGCCAGCAGCAACAGGTTGAGCACTGTGGCCTTGGGACGGCTGATACCGAAACGCTCGCTCAACACCGATACCGGCACCTCCAGAATCGACAACATGGCACCGGTAGAGGCAATCGCCGCCAGGACAAAGAAGGCCACCATGAACAGCTGACCCAGCGGCATGCTGGCAAACACCGCCGGAATGGTGATGAACAGCAGCGACGGACCGGCTTCCGGCTTGAAGCCGAAGGCAAACACCGCCGGGAAGATGGCGATACCAGCCAGCATGGACACGAACAGGTCAGCACACATCACTCGCAGGGTAGTCGCCGGAATGTTCTGATCATCACGGAAATAGCTGCCGTAGGTCATCATGGTGCCCATGCCGATGGACAGCTTGAAGAAGGCCAGGCCCACTGCAGTCAGCACCACCCCCGCCGTGATCTTGGAAAAATCCGGCGTAAACAAAAAGGACACCCCCTGCATGGCACCCGGCAGCATCAGGCTGCGCACACCGATCACCAGCAGCAACAAAAACAGCATGGGCATCAGTTTTTTGGTTACGGCCTCGATACCCTTGGCCACACCCATCAGCAGGATGCCACCGATCAGCGCCAGAACCAGCCACTGCCACAACAGCGATTGCACCGGGTCGGCAATCAGCGAACCGAAGGCAGCCGAAGTTACCTTGGGGTCACTGGAAAGAATGCCGCCGCCAATAGCCTTGAACACATAGGCAAATACCCAGGCCGCCACTTCAGAATAAAAAGCCATGATCAGGAAGGCCGACAGTACGCCAAAAGCACTGATCAACCACCAGGGCTGTCCGGCCGGGGCCAGTTTTTTTAGCGCCGTCACCGCATCAGACTTGGCACGGCGGCCCAGCATGATTTCGGAAATCATCACCGGCAGGCCCACCAGCAAGGTGGCACAGACGTACACCACCAGAAAACCGGCACCGCCATTGGTACCGGTCAGATAAGGAAATTTCCAGATATTGCCCAGGCCTACGGCTGAGCCCAGCGTGGCCGCCAATACGCCAAAACTGGAGGTAAAACCGTCACGTGCCTTGCTGGCACCCACGGTGGCCGAGGATCTGTTGTCCTGTTTCATTTGGTCTCTCATCACGACAAAAAACAAACCCGCTCAAGCGATAACCTGAACGGGTGCCTCTGGTTCCGGGGTCACCGGAGCCGGAATTCTGAAGTGATTTGTCAGACCATGCAAAATTTTTTGCTAGCCCTGACTGTCGCTGCGACACAACTCGCCGGTCAGACGGCCCAGCCAGTCAAAACAGGCTTGCAATTGACTCTCCTCAATGAATTCGTCCGGGCGATGTGCCTGCTCGATCGAACCCGGCCCCAGCACCACGCATGGCATGCCTGCAGCATGGAAAACACCGGCCTCAGTGGTATAGGCCACCCCGTCGCCTCCCTGGCAGCCACACAGCTTTTCCACGTAGCCCAGCACCTCGCTCTCCGGCGTCGCTTCAAAAGCCGGGCAGTACACCTTCGGCTCGATGGAAATCGCAGCTTCCGGTGCCACCTGGCGCATCTCCAGCAACAGGTTGTCGGCATAGTCACGCACCGAATCGACAAAACGCTGCGGATCATCCCCCGGTAGCCAGCGGCATTCAAAAGTGAATTCACAATCCTTGGGCACGATATTGTTGGCGGTCCCGCCATGAATCGTCCCGGTCTGCAAAGTGGTGAACGGCACATCATATAATGGCTGATGGTGACCAAACGAGGCCTCAGTATCCGCCAGTCGTCGCACATGAGTGATCAGCCGCGCGGCATATTCGATGGCATTGACCCCCTGTGGGGTCAGCGAGGAATGCGCCGCCCGCCCCTGCACATGGCAGTGATAATGGGCAATACCCTTGTGCGCCACCACCGGCCGCATCGAAGTGGGCTCGCCAATAATGCAGCCGGTCACCGGCACGCCTTGCTGCAGCAAGGCATCAATCAAGCGCGGCACGCCAAGGCAGCCCACTTCTTCATCATAAGACAGCGCAATGCCAATCCCCTGCTGCAAACGCCCTTCCTGCGCCAACCGCACCCAGTCAGGAACATGTGCCAGCACACAGGCGATAAAGCCTTTCATGTCGGCCGTGCCACGGCCATACCAGCGCCCGTCGCCCTTATCGGTCAATACAAAGGGAGGCGAGCTCCACACCTGACCATCCACCGGTACCACATCGGTATGGCCGGACAACAGCATCAGCGGCAAGTCATCCGCGCCAATGCGGGCAAACAGATTGGACTTGCTGCCGTCATCGTTCAGCGTGCGCTGGCTGCTGAGGCCAAATCCAGCCAGATACTGGCTCACCCAGTCGATCAGCTCCAGGTTGGAGTGACGGCTGGTGGTATCAAAAGCAAGCAGGGTTCGCAGCAGCGGCAGATAGGAAGGAGCCATGGGAGTCCTGTGATGAGTGTCCGGTCATGCCGGAAGTCTGCCCTGACTCAGCCGGCAAGGGCAACCACATCCTGTGCAATGCCAGCGCAACAGGCTGCAGACAGCGGCATGTTTTTTTATGGCATAAGCGCAAATGCTTGGCAAAGTGCGGCAAACCCGTTATTATTGGCACTCTTCTGCGGCGGGTCTCCTCGCATTGTACGGTAGCAAACCTGGTCAGGTCCGGAAGGAAGCAGCCATAGTTACTTAGTGCAAGTGCCGAGGGTCAGGCTCGCCACCCCTCCCTTCCCATATGTACATGTTCACGACATGGCGATACTATTTCACGCCAGATAGCAAAGATTCCATTGTATTTCTAGATAAGAATACGCTAACATAAGCAAAACAAGATGCACAAAAATCATTGAACTTAATGATTTTTTTTGCATCCGAATTATTCCTTATGGATTTTCTTTGCTATTTTTAGGACATAGGGCAGTGTCCTAAACCATACCTATAATTCAATACAATACTGTTTAGCCTTTTAAGAGGAACAACCCATGAAACTCTTCGAAAAAATCACCAACCCGCGAGAAATCCGTCGCAAGCTCGGCCTGAACCAACAGGAATTCTGGAGCCGCATCGGTGTTACCCAGTCAGGCGGCTCCCGCTACGAAAGTGGCCGCAACATGCCCAAGCCGGTGCGTGAACTGCTGCGCCTGGTCCATGTTGAGCAAATCGACCTGTCCAAGGTACGCCGTGAAGACTTCGAAATCGTCGAATACCTGAAGGAAACCCATCCGGACCTGTACAAGAGCCTGCGCAAGGCCGTGCGTGCCCAGATGGAAGCCCAGGAAGGCTCGACCGAAGCCGCCGCCAGCTGATAGTCTCTCCGACAAAGGGCAGTAGCAAGCCACTCCACAGTTGCTTGCTACTGCCCTTTTTCTTTGGTGGGTCTAGATCAGCCAGCACATGCCGGCCATCGCCGCCTTACTCCCCGGCATTGCGTACCAGCAAGACCGGCACATCCGCTTGCTTGAGCAAACCCTCAGCCACACTACCCATCAGGATATGCATCAGGCCACTCCAGCCATGCGTACCCATCACCACCAGATCAGCCCCCCAGCTATTGGCGTCGTCCAGCAGCACCGAAGCAATTTTATCGCCCCAGCTTTCAAGAATCTTCACCTCTGGCGTCAAACCCGCAGCCACCGCCTGCGCTTGTGCCTGCCCCAGTACCTGCTCACCCGCCTGCTTGATCGACTTTTGCAACTCGGCAGCATCCAGAAACTCGGTCCCGCCCCAGCCAAACTGCGCCAAGTCGACCACATGCACCAGCCGGACAGTACTGCCCATGTGCTTGGCCAGACGGCAAGCCTCGGCCAGAGCCAGGTTAGACGTATCACTATCATCCACCGGCACAAATATGCGTTGATACATGACCCTCTCCTTATGGTGTGTTGGTACTATGCATACAGTCTAGCAAACCAGTCCGGCCTGCGGTTGATACAGATTAAGACAGTCGATTAGACTGAATGCCATTTTACCCAGGTGAAATCATGGCCCGCATCAAGATCGCCCTGCCCGAGCAATTCATTTTCGAGACCGTGCTGGATGTCCGCATCGGCGACATCAACTACGGCGGCCACATGGCCAATGATGCCATTTTGCGCCTGGCCCACGAAGCGCGCTTGCGTTTTCTGAAAAGCCTTGCTTACAGTGAACTGGATGTAGAAGGTGTGGGTATCATCATGGCGGATGCCGCGGTCATGTACCGTGCAGAGGCCTTCCATGGCGACAATCTGCATTTCAAACTGGGCGTGTGCGACCTGAACAAATACGGACTTGACATCGTCTACCAGGCAATCGATGGTCACAATGGCAAAGAAGTGGCAAGATTGAAGACCGGCATTGTTTTCTTTGATTACCAGACTCGTCAGGTAAGCACCATGCCGGCGGCCTTTGTCGCCAAACTCAATAAGTTATAACAACAGGAAATTCCGACATGCGTCCATACCCAAGCAACAGTCCGCAAGCCATTGCCCGCCTGCTGGCGATGTTCATGATTACCGACGGCAATATGGATCCGCGTGAGCTGGACCTGCTGGAGAACGTCAACGTCTACGACCTGATTGGCCTGCCCCGCAAACAGTTTGCCCAGGTACTGGCGGACTACTGCGATGACATTTCCGACGAGGCCGAGCAGGATGGCACCATTCACCTGCTGGACACCGACCGCATCGAATTCATGCTGGGCGAAGTCACCGATCGCAACAAGCGCATTCTCACCTGCGTGCTGGCCATGGACATCAGCAAATCGGACGGCACCATCAGCGACCCGGAAATTGTCCTGCTGCGCCATATGATGAAAGAATGGAACATCAGCCTGGAAGACCTGGAACGCCAGTTCGTGCGCTGAGCACCCTCTCCAGCCGCCAGCACGGCAGGCCGTTGATCCGGATAACCCTGAGCGCCAGCCTGCCAAATGAAAGCCGCCCGGACCACCCTGGCGGCTTTGTGTTGTCATCACAACCGAGCCAACCAACATGAGCACACGTTTTAGCGGCAGCGAACACTACATTGCCACCGATGACCTGATGATGGCCGTAAATGCCGCCATCACCCTGCAACGCCCGCTACTGGTAAAAGGCGAGCCGGGCACCGGCAAAACCATGCTGGCAGAAGAAATTGCCGCCAGCCTTGGCCGCAAGCTGATTGTCTGGCCGATCAAATCCACCACCAAGGCCCAGCACGGCCTCTATGAGTATGACGCGGTATCCCGCCTGCGCGATTCGCAGCTGGGCGACGCCAAGGTGCAAGACATCAGCAACTACATCATCAAGGGCCAGCTGTGGCAGGCTTTTGAAGCGGATACCGCTCCCGTGCTGCTGATCGACGAGATCGACAAGGCCGACATCGAATTTCCCAATGATCTGCTGCGCGAGCTGGACCAGATGGAGTTCTTCGTCCATGAAACCCAGCAATTCGTGCGCGCCAGACAACGCCCCATCATCATCATTACCTCGAATAATGAAAAAGAGCTGCCCGATGCCTTTTTGCGGCGCTGCTTCTTCCATTACATCCGCTTCCCGGACCACGAAACCATGCAGGCCATCATCGACGTGCACTATCCGGGGCTGCAGCAGCAATTGATCCGCCAAGCCATGGAAGTCTTCTTTTCCATCCGCGAGCTGCCCGGCCTGAAAAAAAAGCCCACCACCTCGGAATTACTGGACTGGCTGAAACTGCTGGGCAGCGAGAATATCAGCAGCGAAGAGCTGGCCAGCCGGCATGGCAATGCCAGCCTGCCGCCCCTGGCTGGGGCTTTGCTGAAGAACGAGCAAGACTTGTCGCTGTTTGAGCGCCTGGCACAAATGACCAAGCTGCGCCGTGGCTGACTTCCTCCCGCTGCTACAGGGCTTTGCCGACCAGCTGCGACTGCAAGGCAAAAGCCCGCATACGCTGGATGCCTATCTGCGTGATCTGCACAGCCTGCAGCCACTGCTTGGCGAACGGAACTGCCTACAGGTCAAAGCCGACGACATCCGCAAGGCCATGGCCACCCTGCACGCCCGAGGCCTGGGTAGCCGCAGCCTGGCGCGCAAGCTGTCATCCTGGCGCCAGTTTTACGACTGGCTGCTGCAGCAACAGCTGATCAGTGGCAATCCCTGCCTGGGCCTGCGTGCGCCCCGCCAGGACAAACCCCTGCCCAAAGCACTGCCAGTCGATGGCACGGCAGCCCTGCTGGAACATATCGCACCGGACGACAGCCTCAGCCTGCGCGACCGCGCCCTGTTCGAGCTGATGTACTCTTCCGGCCTGCGCCTGTCTGAAGCTGTCAATCTGGACTTGCCAGATATTGACCTGACCGAACAACTGATGCGGGTGCGCGGCAAGGGCAACAAGATACGCCTGCTACCCATCGGCCGTACTGCACTGGACTACCTGCAGCAATGGCTGGCAGAACGTCAAAGCACTCCGGACTGCCTAGCGGTGTTTGTCGGTCGTCATGGCCAGCGCCTGGGTGGCCGCCAGGTACAAAAGCGCCTGGCCGAGTGGTCGATTCGCACAGGTATGGACCGCCACGTTCACCCGCACATGCTGCGCCACTCCTTTGCCAGCCACATCCTGCAATCCTCCGGCGATTTGCGGGCGGTACAGGAACTGCTGGGTCATGCCAACCTGTCGACAACCCAGATCTACACGGCACTGGATTTCCAGCACCTGGCCAAGGTCTATGATGCAGCCCACCCGCGCGCCAAAAAGAAAGACTGAACACCCTTGCGATATGGATAAAGAAAAAGCTCCGTCACCCGGAGCTTTTTCTTTGCAGCACTACGGCTCAGCGACGTTCGGGCATCGCCGCCAGCACCGCCTTGAGCAATTGCCAGGCCTTGCCCACCGACTCAACCTCGACCCGCTCGCCCGGCGCATGCGCACCACGGATGGTCGGACCGAAGGAAACCATGTCCATGTCAGGATACTTGGAGCCGATAATGCCACACTCCAACCCGGCATGAATCACCTGCACGCCAGACTTGGCAGCAAACTCTCGCTCATATACCTGCTGAAACAGCGCCAGCAACGGCGACTGCGGATTGGGCGCCCAGCCCGGATAGCCGCCTTCCATCTCAACAGCAAAGCCGGCCAGCCCAAACAGGCTTTCCACTTCGCGCGCCAGCATCCAGGTACCGGAATCCAGTAGCGAACGCACCATCAGGTTGGCAAATACCTTGCCCCCCTCCACCCGCACCACGCCCAGATTATTCGAGGTTTCCACCACGCCACTCACCCGCTGGCTCATGCGCTTCACCCCATGCGGGGCAGCATGCAGCGCAGCCAGAATGGCTTGCTGATCTTCGATGGCCAGTACCTGGCTCGCCGAGGCTGCAGCCAACTCCACGATGATGCCCTCGTCCACACCGGCCAGTTCGAAACGCAACAAGGACTGGAAGGCATCCAGTCGGGCAGCGACGTTGGCGGCATCCTGCTGCGGATAAGCCACGACAGCCTGCACCTCACGCGCCAGTGCATTACGGGCGGTACCGCCGCTGAAACTGATCAGACGCAAATCGGTCTCTGCCTGCAACTCACGCAACAAGCGAATCAGAATCTTGTTGGCGTTGCCTCGTCCCAAATGAATGTCGGCTCCAGAATGACCGCCTTTCAGGCCACGCACCGACAGCGCGCTCACTGCGTAAGCGGCAGGCAGCTCAGTAGTTTGATAATCGCGGGTAACATTGACATCGACACCGCCGGCGCAGCCCATATAGAACTCACCCCACTCCTCGGTATCAATATTGATCATCATGCTGCCTTGCAGCAGGCCAGCTTCCAGGCCAAGCGCCCCGCCCATGCCGGCCTCTTCATCCAGTGTCATCAACACTTCAACCGGGCCATGCGGAATATCCTCACTAGCCAACACGGCCAGCCCCATGGCGACGCCGATGCCATTATCCGCGCCTAGCGTGGTATTTTCCGCCACCAGCCAGCCATCCCGCAGCACGGGACGCACCGGATCCTTGAAAAAATCGTGTTCGGTACCGGCATTGGCCTGGCACACCATGTCCAGATGCCCCTGCAGCACCACGCCCACCCGGTTCTCGTAACCCGGGGTAGCCGGCTTGCGCACAATCAGATTGCCTGCCGCATCCACAACGGTCTGCAGGGCACGCAGCTCAGCCCAACCCTTGAGATAGTCACGCAGTTGCTGTTCATGCTTGGAGGGACGGGGAATCTCGCACAGCGTCTGAAAATGCTCCCAGACCGCCTGTGGCTGGAGTTCGGCGATATTGACCACAATGTATCCTTTGTCTTGACGTGCTGATGGGCATATTACGTCGCCATCATCGATGAAACGTGGCAGAGACTGTTGCATACAGCCCTGTTTTGTACACAATCGACTTTATCATGCTGACGACGCGGGGTCATGCTGCAATGCAGCCAGAGCGCGACAAATTAATGTGCTCAGGAGAATGGCAAGCTGGGTACAGGACCGATCAGCAGCAGAAGGACCATGGCTGCTCGACACAGCCGCCGGAAGGAATCAAGCATGGGCTGCATTCCGGTAAACGGGATGCAGCCCATGCCCGGAGGAAGGGTCAGACCAGGGCCAGCTGCGGGCGGGCGCCCACCTGTGGGACCGGACGCATGTAATGATCCAGCAGCAAGCGCATGAACTGATGGCTCTTGCAAATGGCATTACGCAGCTTGGTGATGGTTTCCTGGCTGGGTTGCAGTCCGACCAGGGTAACGATGATTTCCAGCGCTTCCCACGGGTGGGCATCGTCATACTTGGCATGCAGCTTCAGCCACTTCATTGCCTTGGCGCGCACTTCTTCGTCAAACAGATTGGCATAGCGATCTTCCGAGCAGACCCGGGCCGACCACTCACCCGTCGCGCCTTCGATGGCGTAATTGGTAGCCGCCATGGCCACTGCCAGTGATTCACGGTCACACACCTGCCAGCACCATTGGCTCAGCGACAGCGTCTCCAGCGCATGCTGGTTGTGCAGCATGGCCTGGATATCCACACCTGATTCGGTCGCCCAGTTGACCCAGTGATCAGCATGATTCTGCTCGACCCGAATATTGCGGATCAGGTAGCGCCGCGCCATATCATGCCCTTCGCCTTGTCCATAGCGGATTTTCAGCAAATTCATCGCCATGTACTGGGGAAACTGATCGATGACCGGCCAGCCGCCGGACAGGAAGGCCTTGTGTATGGAATGCTCCAGCCGTGCTTCCTTCATCTGGGTGAACAAATCGTGCTCGACTACCTCGCTTTTAAAGCGATCGCAGTAATGCACCATCTCCTGCGTCCACTCCGGGTAGCTGGCAACTTCCATCAAGGGACCGGTTCTGACAAATTGATGCTGGTCTTTCATTCTGGACCTCTTTCTCAATTGTGGGCCTGTATCACTCCCCGCCTGGCAGGTGGTGCAAAACCGACTGCGGCCTGCCATGCAAGGGAGGGATGAAAGGAGCGGGTTCGCCAATGAAATACCCCTGGGCGTAATCCACTCCAATTCTTTGCAGCTCCGCCAGGATTTCTGGCGCACTGACGAATTCGGCAATGGTTTTCTTGCCGGTGACATGACCAATATGGTTGATCATCTCCACCATGGCCCGATCCACCGAGTCGTCCACCATGTCTTTGACAAAGCTGCCATCAATCTTGAGGTAGTCGACCTGCAAATGCTTCAGATAGGCAAATGACGACATGCCCGCTCCAAAATCATCCAATGAGAAGTGGCAGCCCAAACCTTTCAGTTCGCTGATGAAGCGCGTGGCCTGCTGCAGATTGGAAATGGCACTGGTTTCGGTGATTTCAAAACAGATCATTGCCGGCGGGATGTCATAGCTGACAAACTGCCGCCGGATGAAATCAAGGAAATTGTCATCACACAGCGTGGCACCTGACAGATTCACGGCACAGACATCAATCGACCTATCCCCCAGCGAACGCATGTTCCACAGGGTTTCGAAGGTCTGGCGCACCACGATGCGGTCGATATCCGGCATCAGGCCGAAGCGCTCGGCCGCAGGAATGAAGGAAGCTGGCAAGATGATGTTGCCATGTTCATCGCGCAGCCGCAGTAGCACCTCGACATGCCGACCGGCACCCTTGACCACCGGCCGCAACGGCACGATTTCCTGACAGTACAAACAGAAACGCTCTTGCTCCATGGCGGTACGCAGACGCTGTACCCAAGCCATTTCTACCGAACGCACCGCCAGCTCGGTGTCTTTCGAACTGTAAAGCTGGATACGATTGCGCCCCTTTTCCTTGGCCATGTAACAAGCGATATCCGCAGCTTGCAGCGCCTCGGCCAGCGTGGCACCAGCTTCCCCAAGGAAGACCATGCCGATACTGGCACTGATGGAGAAAGGAATGCCTTCCCACTGGAAGCTGGACTGCTGCACGGCGCGCCGCAAGCGGTCAGCCTTGTCCAGCGCCTCGTCCACCCGGCAATCTTCCAGCAAGACGCCGAACTCGTCGCCACCCAAGCGGGCCAGAACATCGGACAGACCCAGCTGCTCCTGCAGCACCCGGCACACCTGGCGCAACAACTCGTCGCCTGCCGCATGGCCATTGGTATCATTGACCAGCTTGAACTGATCCAGATCGACAAACAGCAGGGCATGCGATGTTTCCGTCACCATCAGGCGGCTTAGTGCCCGCGTGACCCGCTGTTCGAATTCGCGCCGGTTATACAGGCCGGTGAGCGCGTCATGCGCAGCCTGCCAGGACAAATGATTGATGTATTGCTGCTCGATCGATTTGTCGTGCAAGGCCAACACCAGCCCGTCCACCTGCCCCAGCGAGTTGTGGATAGGTGCAACCACCAGTGAAATCATGTGACTGCTACCATCCAGCCCTTGCAAGCGCAGGCTAGGGTAAGTTTGCTTGTTTTCACACTTTGCCCGCAGCTGACTGGTGGTAATCAGGTCCATGCTGCTGCCGGAGAGGTCGATCATCGAGAACACGTCTTCGAAATAACGACCGATAGCCCCTTTGCCGGCGCCGCCGACCAGATGAAGTGCCACGGCGTTGAGGTAGCGCAGCTTGCCGGAGAGATCAATGGTGACCACGGCATCACCAATCGAATTAAGCGTGGTTTCCGCCCTTTCCTTTTCCGCATGCAACTCGGCCTCAAAGCGGGCGGACTGGCGTAGCAAAACCTGCACCTGCCGTACCGTCAGCAGCAACAAACCGGCCCCCGCCAACAGGTTGATCGACCACAGCAGGCTAGTGGCAAAGCGGGAACTCTCACCCAGCACTTCAGAGAAGGATCGTGCTGGTGCTTTCAGCTCTTCATTGATGTCCGCAATACGGCGACTGAGCACCATCAGCTCATCTTCACCGATATAGCTGCGGGTAAATCCGTCATGCAGCCTCTCGGCAATACCGGAAATTTCGACAATGTAGCTGTCACCGATTTCCCAATAATGAATGGCCTGACTCAGATAGCTGACATGGCGAAACCACAGGAAAGCATTGATGACATTGGCGATATCGTCAGGATGGTTGCCGCCTTGCAGCAGCCCCGCTCTGGCCTGTTGCAGATCGGGCTGCGGGCGATCCAGCGCCAGCCGTGCCTGGCGATCCCCCAACTGGATGGCAATGGCCGCCTTGTAGGCCTGGAAATCCTGCTCCGAACGGCTGCCGGCATAACGCGTCAGATAGTAGATGGCATCTTTTTGCGCCTTCGACCACAGACCTTCCCCGCCTACATAGGCACGGATGGTGGACAAGGCATTGAAGCTGAAGGCACTGATCAGCAACAAGGCGCCCACAATAGCGACAAAGGGCCAGACTACCCGTATCAGCCTGCGGCTGCCGTACGCACTCATTGCAGACATTGCCCCCCGCTTACTGCATTGCTCATTTATGGAATTATCATCCACACCGGGTCATTTTTACCACAGATAGCATGCCAAGGCATGCCGTCGCTGTCAGCTGATGCGGCCAACCACCACCCATCGCCATCAATACCCATGGCAAACAAACAGATGCTCGCGACACCGTGCAGACAAACCGCCCGGCATACGTCATGGTGCTTATCGATTATTCCTGATATTTATTACTAATATTTAAATGTCAATTAAACAAACTGTCAATATCAGGCAGCTTGCAAATGGCATAGCCATCTAATAGGTATAGCCCGATTTGGCACAAGTATTTGTAACAAATACACTTTTCCCATGCACAATGAAAAAAGCTGCCGAAGCAGCTTTCCACGTCACAACAGGTCATGCACAGTTTCTAAGAAGCCAGCTCACCAGCCTGCTGTTCCTGTTGCAGGTGCCACATTTCTGCATAACGCCCGCCATGTTCGATCAGCTCACGGTGGGTACCGCGTTCCAGTACCCGGCCATCTTCCATCACGATGATCTGGTCGGCATCGACGATGGTGGACAAGCGGTGGGCGATGATGAGGGTGGTGCGATTGGCCGAGATGGCCGCCAGTTCTTGCTGGATAGCTTTCTCGGTACGCGAATCCAGTGCGCTGGTCGCCTCGTCAAAGATCAGGATGGGCGGGTTTTTCAGGATGGTGCGGGCAATGGCGACCCGCTGTTTTTCGCCGCCGGACAGCTTGAGCCCGCGCTCGCCCACCTGGGTGTCGTAACCATCAGGCAGGCTCAGCACGAAGTCGTGAATATGTGCCGAACGCGCCGCTTCCATCACTTCTTCGCGGCTGGCATCGGGCCGGCCATAAGCAATGTTGTAATAGATGCTGTCATTAAACAGCACGGTATCCTGCGGCACGATGCCGATATGGCTGCGCAGGCTATCCTGTCGCAGCTGACGGATATCCGTGCCATTGATGCTGATGCTGCCACGACCCACATCATAAAAACGGAATAACAAGCGGGAAAGAGTGGATTTGCCGGCACCGCTGGCACCCACCACCGCCAGCGAACTGCCTGCCGGAATCTCGAAATTCAGGCCATGCAGAATGGTGCGCTTGCTGTCATAGCCAAATTCCACACCAGCAAAACGGATGCTAGCCTGTCGCGTGTCCAGCTGCTGCGCAGCGGGTGCGTCATCCACTTCCTGATTGGTGGACAGCAGGCCGAACATGCGTTCGATATCTGCCAATGAATGCTTGATCTCGCGATAGACAAAGCCCAGGAAATTCAGCGGCGCATACAGCTGGGTGATGAAGGTGGCCACCAGCACCACATCGCCAACCGTCATGCTGTGATTTACCACGCCACGCGCCGCCAGCACCATGATCAGGGTAACACCGCTGGCAATGATGATGCCCTGACCGGCATTGAGCATGGACAGCGATACCTGGTTCTTGATGGCAGAGGCCTCCCAGGCTGCCAGATTGCGGTCATAGCGCGCCTCTTCATAGCCTTCGTTATTGAAGTACTTGACGGTTTCGTAATTGATCAGCGCATCGATGGCCTTGGCATTGGCCTTGGAATCCAGATCATTCATGCTGCGACGGAACACCGTGCGCCACTCGGTCACCAGCAGGGTAAACACAATGTAGATGGCAATGGTAGCCAGTGTTACCGCAGCAAACTCCCAGGCATAGCGGCGGAACAGAATGGCCGACACCATACCGATTTCCAGCAAGGTGGGCAGGATGTTGAACACGGTGAAATTGAGCAGGAAACCAATGCCCTTGGTCCCGCGTTCGATGTCGCGGCTCATGCCACCGGTCTGCCGCTCCAGATGAAAACGCAGCGACAGGCGAAACAGGTGCTGGAATACACTGCGCGCCACACTGCGCACCGCGCCCTGGATGACCCGGGCAAATACCGCATCACGCAGCTCTCCCAGCACACTGGAAGTGAGCCTGGCCAGGCCATAGCCCACCAGTGCCATCACCGGTACCGCTAGCAGGGTGGCCGGTACGGAGAGTTGGTCGACAATGTCCTTGAGATAGAGCGGCACCGTGACTGCCGCCACCTTGGCCAGGATCATGCAGGCCAGCGCCAGCATTACCCGGCCCTTGAAAGCCCACAGATAAGGCAGCAGCGTTTTGAGGGTTTGCCAATCGTTGCGGTTGCCGGGAGCCGGACCACTATGGGTGAAGCGCATGGAAACTACCTGTCGGAATGCCGGCCAGGGCCGGCACGAAAAATGAGCAAAACCGCCGACCGGCGGCTGCGAAATGTATCCGAGCCAATCACGGAAGGCATCAGTGCAGCACGCGCGGCGCCACCAGCGTCATTTCGGGAATGGTGACATCGAACCGCTTGCCGTCGTCGGCCAGCATCTGGTAGCTGCCCCGCATGGAGCCATACGGTGTCTTCAGGTGGGTGGCACTGCTGTATTCGAAGGACTGGCCCGGCTCCAGCCGTGGCTGCTCGCCCACCACGCCCATGCCACGCACTTCCTGCTCCTGATTATTGGCATCGACAATAATCCAGTGGCGGCTGACCAACTGGGCGGGTTCGCTGCCGGTATTGGTCAGGCGGATGCGATAAGCGAACACGTAAACATCGGTCGCCACATTGGACTGTTCGGCGATGTAATGCGGTTCGGCCTCCACCTCTATCTGGTAGCTTTTATCTGGCATGGTGTTTTCCTTGTGCTGTTGTACTGCATTTTATCCCGCCTTTGGCCTTGGGCGCGGTAGAATAAACGCCATTTCATGACCCCATCCGTGTTTGCAAGGTAGACCATGCGCGACTTCCGTATTGCCCCCAGCCTCCTTTCCGCCGATTTCGCCTGTCTGGGCCAGGAGGTGCGCGATGTCATCGCCGCCGGAGCCGACATCATTCACTTCGATGTCATGGACAATCACTATGTGCCGAACCTGACGGTTGGCCCTCTGGTATGTGAAGCCATCCGCCCGCATACACAAGCCCCCATCGACGTGCACCTGATGGTGAAGCCGGTGGACAGCCTGGTGCCGATGTTTGCCAAGGCCGGCGCCGACATCATCACCTTCCACCCGGAAGCGTCCGAACATATCGACCGCACCCTGGGCCTGATCAAGGAATCCGGTTGCAAGGCTGGCCTGGTATTCAATCCGGGCACTTCGCTGTCCTACCTTGATCATGTCATGGACAAGATCGACATGGTGCTGATCATGTCGGTGAATCCGGGCTTTGGCGGCCAATC
>Ga0187845_1001094_pt1 | contig 15697 bp, 14 predicted proteins | sample SpaLakP09_SKY_68_FD_134515 | JGI IMG/M metagenome (GOLD analysis project Ga0187845, IMG submission 134515) | Oligotrophic lake water microbial communities from Sparkling Lake, Wisconsin, USA - SP09_SKY_68 | ecosystem: Environmental > Aquatic > Freshwater > Lake | place: USA: Sparkling Lake... | reverse complement strand
TCTTCCGTGAGGCTGTGGGGCACCACCACCGGTGCGGCGGGGGTGGACGGGGCAGGGGCTGCGGGGGAGCTGGACATGGGCGAAAAGAGAGGCTTGAGGGAGTGCGTGCGCCGAATTGGAGCACGCAAGCCCCATGCCTGGCTTGTCGCGCGTCAAGTTCTGGCGCCGTGCCGGGCGCTGATCGCGGTGGGCTGGGGGCCCCGTTGTGGCACGGGTTTACTCATCATTTGATAGCTGCTTGGGCAAGCTGGTCGCGCGCAGAGGCCACTTTTTATCCAAATTTTCACCCACTGCCGTGGCGGCCAGCGCTTCGTCGATCAGCTGGGTGATCTCTGGCGGGGGCGCCATGGGCGCGAACGCACTCACCCGTGCGCGGCCGATGTTGCCCATGGGCAGCCGTGCCAGCGCATGGCCCACCGGCACCAGGGCCAGCCGCAGCAACTGGCCCGCCGCCTCGCGCGGGTCGCGCAGCTGCAGGGCATAGCGCAGCATGGCAGTGTGCGAGCGCCAGTGCAGCGACAGCGTGGTTTGCCCCAGCACATGGGCCGCCTCCAGCCAGTGCCAGCGCGTGGTGGGCGGCGCACCTGCATCGCGGGCGAAGGCGGCGAGCAGGTGGTCGAACGCGGCCTGTTGCTGCCAGGGCGGGGTGGTGGCGCCTGCCCCGCGCTGTGCGGCCAGCTGGCGCCAGCGCCGCTGGCGGTGCCGGTAAAACAGCTGGGCAAAGGCCGCGCTCAGCGGTGTCATCAGCCAGGGCAGGTGGCGGGCCACAACCTCGATGTCGTCGGTGTAGAGCGTGCGGCCATCGGGCAGCGCCTGCAGGGTGATGCGGTGGTCCCAGCGCCGCATGAGCGCACCCTCGCCGTTGTCGCGCAGTGTGGGCCAGCCACCGGCCTGCGCGGGCGCTTCGATGGAGATGCGCACGGTTTGTGGGCCCATGGGCAGCAGGCCCAGCAGCCACATCTGCACGCGCAGGTCGCCGGGGGACCAGTGGGCGGGCCAGGGCGCGCCGCCCGGGCGCTTGAACCGCACCAGCGGCGCGGTGATGTGGCGGAACACGGCGGTGCTTTGCAGCTGCGCCGCCACCCAGTCGGGCGGCGCGTTCAAGGGGGTGGACAAGTGCACGCGCATGGCTCAATGCCCCTTCAGTGGTGCGCCTGCGGCGGTGCTGGCCAGCTCCTGCCGGGCATGGCGGATTACGCTCCAGCCCCCGCTGATGGCCAGGCCCGCCATGATGGCGGCCACCACCAGGTCGGGCCACACGGTGCCCGTGCCCAGCACGCCCAGGGCCGCGCCCATCACGGCCAGGTTGCCCAGCGCGTCGTTGCGCGTGCACAGCCACACGCCGCGCATGTTGGCGTCGCCCTCCCGGTAGGCATACAGCAGGGCGGCCACGCCCAGGTTGGCGGCCAGCGCCAGCAGGCCCACGCTGCCCATGGTGAAGGGCTCGGGCGGAATGCCCTGCCACGCGCCCCAGGCCACGCGGCCGATCACAAACACGCCAAAGGCCAGCATGCTGGCGCCCTTGACCAACGCAGCGCGGGCGCGCCAGCGGAGGGCCATGGCCAGCACCCACAGCGACAGGCCGTAGTTGGCCGCATCGCCCAGAAAGTCGATGGCATCGGCCAGCAGCGATGCCGAGCCCGAGCGCACGCCCGCGCCCAGCTCCAGCACAAACATTGCGGCGTTGACGAGGAGCGCGATCCACAGGATGCGGCGGTAGCGCGGGTCGGCGCCGGCCGGGGCGCCGTGGCTGTGGCCGGGGGCGCCGTGGTCGTGGTGGTCGTGATTGCAATGGGCAGACATGGGTTTCTTCTCCTGGCGGTTATTGAAAGCGATGGCATCATTGGAAACCTTGAAGTCACTTGAAGGTCAAGCCCATGCATCCACAAGCCGCACAGTTCCGCATTGGCGAGGCCGCCCAGCAGTCCGGGGTGTCGGCGGCCAACATCCGCTATTACGAAAAAGAAGGCCTGCTGCCCCCCGGTGCGCGCGAGGGCAACAGCTACCGCCTGTACAGCGGCGCCGATGTGCACCAGCTGCGCTTCATCCGCCTGTGCCGGGCCATGGACATGTCGCTGGACGAGGTGCGCACCCTGCTGGCGCTGGACTGGGGCCGCAAGGCCGACTGCGACGCCGCGCGCGACACGCTGGATGCCCACCTGCAGCATGTGCGCACCCGCCTGGCCGAGCTGCAGGCGCTGGAGTTCGACCTGCTCGCGCTGCGCAGCCGCTGCGACGGCTCGGACGCCACCTGCCACATCATCGAAGCCCTGCACGAACGCGCCGACGCGCAGCAGGCGGCCCTGCCCACCCCGGCGGCGCCGGGCAAGCGCCATGTGTGAGGGCATGTTTCCTGGGGATGTTGTTAGCTATTGTTTTGATAGCTTGAAAGGCATATCCATCAGGCGGAAGAGCCAAAAAAAGCCTCTATCCCCGTGCCTGCAGGTGCGCCATGCGCCCACCCCCAGGCCGCCGCTATGATCCGGCCATGATCTCGCGCCTGCCCGGCCTCTCCCTGCCCGAACGTGTGTGGAACACGGCGCGGCGCTGGGCGGTGGCCTGGTGGCGCATCCTGTACTTGGGCGCCGTGGTGCTGGTGCTGGTGTTGTCGCCGTCCAGCTACGGCAAGGGCACACGCCGGGCCCTGGCCCGCCATCTGTATCTGGACACGGCGCCTGTGCTGTTGGGCTTCACGGTGCTGGCGGCGCTCATCAGCCTGGTGCTCACGCGCATCGTGGTGGTCACGGCGCTGAGCTACGGGCTGTCGCGCTACGCGCTGGAGATGGTGATCCGCGTGCTGGTGCTGGAGCTGATCCCGCTCACCGCAGCCCTGTTTGTGGCCATGCGCTGCACCATCCCCAATGGCGCCCAGCTGTCGCGCCTGCGGCAGGCGGGGCGGTTGGCTGCGCTGCGCAGCCAGGGCTCTGACCCCGTGCGCATCGAGCTGCTGCCGCGTGTGATTGCCGGGGTGTTTGCCTGCGTCACGCTGGCCGCGCTCAGCTGCGTGGTGGCGCTGGTGCTGGCCTACCTGGGCGTGTATGGTTTCAACATGGCCGGGCTGTCCGGCTACACGCGCATGTTTGGCCAGGTGTTCTCGCCCAGCGTGACCATGGTGTTTGTGCTCAAGACCCTGTTCTTCAGCCTGGCCGTGGCGCTGATCCCCATGGCCGCAGGCCTGTACGACAGCGGCGAACGCACCCAGCCCGACTCGGAGCTGGGCGGCCTGGCCCGCATGTTTGCCGTGCTGCTGCTGATCGAGACAGCCTCGCTCATGGGCAACTATTACTGACTGGTTTGCTCTACCCGCATCGATGAACGACCCCACCCCTACGCCCCCCACCGCAGCCGATGGCGCGCCGCCCGTCGAAACCCTGCGCCCCGTGGCCCACCTGGAGCTGAAGGCCGCTGCGCTGCTGCTGTTCACGCTGGCGCTCATCGTGGGCTCGGGCCTGTACCTGCTGTATGCGCGGGGGGCGTTCGAGCCCACCCAGACCCTGGTCCTCACGGCCGACGATTCCGAAGGTGTGGTGGTGGGCATGGACATGACGTTCTCGGGTTTCCCCATTGGCCGGGTGCGCCGCATCGAACTGGCCGACAGCGGCAATGCCCGCATCCTGATCGATGTACCCCGCAAGGACGCGCACTGGCTGCGTGCATCCAGCGTGTTCACGCTGGTGCGGGGGCTGGTGGGGGGCACCAACATCCGGGCGTACTCCGGCATCCTCACCGACGACCCGCTGCCCGACGGCGCCGTGCGCCCCGTGCTGCGCGGCGATGCCACGGCCGAAATCCCCCAGCTCATGGCCACCGCGCGCGAGTTGCTCACCAACCTCAATGCGCTGACCTCGCCGGACGCCGCGCTGGGCAGCAGCCTGGCCAATGTGAAAACCCTCACCGACCGTCTCAACGGCCCCGGGGGCGCGCTGGGTGTGCTGATGGGCAACGAGACCGATGCAAAAAAAATCATCGCCACGCTGGAGCGCACCAATGCGCTGCTGGCGCGGCTCGATGGCATGGCCGCGCGGGCCGACCGGCAGGTGCTGGGCAGCGATGGCAGCAAGGATGCCCTGGTGCCCGAGGTGCGCGCGGCCGTGGCGCAGCTCAATGGCCTGTTGGCCGACACCCGCGCCAGCGTCAAGAAGGTGGATGCCGTGCTGGCCGAGGCCCAGGCCGTTGGCGCCAACGCCCGCGAGGCCACCAACGACCTCGGGGCTTTGCGTGCCGAGGTGGAAAGCAACCTGCGCAAGGTGGAGAGCCTGGTCAACGAGATCAACCGCAAATGGCCTTTTGCGCGCGACACGGAGCTGAAACTGCCATGAAGCCATTCGCCATGCCCCGTCTGCGGGCGCCGGTGCGGCTCGCCGCTATCGGCTGCGCCTTGCTGCTTGCGGCCTGCTCCAGCAAACCCCCGGTGCCCGACTGGCAGATGAATGCCCAGGCCGCCGCCACCAAGGCCACCGAGGCTTATCTGTCGGGCAATGCGCGCGTCGAGCAACTGGAGTGGGACCGCGCCCGCGCCGAAGTGGCCCGCACCGGCCGCGCGGACCTGCTGGCCCGGCTGGAGCTGATGCGCTGCGCGGCGCAGGTGGCCAGCCTGGTGGTGGTGCCTTGTGACCGGTTTGATGCGCTGCGCCCGGATGCGTCTGTGCCCGAGCAGGCGTATGCCGACTACTTGGCTGGTCGCGTGTCGCCGCAGCACGTGCCATTGCTGCCTGAAGCCCAGCGCAAAGTGGCCGCGTCGGGCGAAGCCGCCACGCTGGCAGGCATCGAAGACCCGCTCTCGCGCCTGGTGGCTGCCGGGGTGTTGTTCCAGGCCGGGCGTGCCAGCCCTGCCGTAGTGGCCGCAGCGACCGACACGGCGTCGGCCCAGGGCTGGCGCAGACCATTGCTGGCCTGGTTGCTGCTGCAGGTGCAGCGGGCCGAGGCGGCGGGGGATGCGGAAGCCGCTGCCGCACTGCGCCGCCGCGTGGGCATCGTGGAGCAGAGCGCTGCCCGGGTGAAGTAGGCGACGGCGCGGTTCAGCGCAGGCGCGCCTGGAGCTGGCTCTCGATGTCGCTGCGCTCCGCGGCAAACTGCTGGGCGCTGATCTCGTTGGCTTCAAACTTGCGCGCCATGGACAGCAGCAGCACCGTGTTTTCCAGCCGCGTGTCTTGTTGCAGCGACGGTGGCAGGGCCGTGAGGCGGTCAAAGCTTTGTTTGTACAACTCGCTCCAGCTGAGCGCACCCGCCTGGGCCTGGGCCCGCGCGTTGTCATGCCATCGCGAGAACTCTTCCAGGGCCCCATCGCGGGGGCTGGAGCAGCCCATAAGCACCCCCAGGAGCGCCAGGGCTGCCCAAGGATGGGCGGTGAAAAGTGAGCGAAGAATGTCTGCAGGGATTCGAAAACGTGGGTTCACGATCGTCCTCCATTCCTGAATGCCACCCAAAAATCAAGGTGTGCAGCGCCGAATGGTACTCTGATGCTATCGTTTTTGCTACGGTGTTGCTGTTTTGACCCACGCGCCCGCGCGTCGGGCGTGGTACCCAGGCCGCAAGGGGTTTGGTGGCTCAGTGGCTCACAAAGCCGCTGGACAAAATTTCGTCCAGCCCGGCAGGCAGGTGCAGCATCGAATCCACCGACTGCACGGCCACGTCGGGCATCAGCACGGTGACTGCCGCCAGCACGGCTAGCACCACGGTGCCCAGAAAGGCTGCAACGGCGCGTGCGCCAGGTGGGAGGGGATGGCGTTTCATGATGAAGTCCTCGTCATCAAGAGACAAAAAAGGGGTGGGCGTCTCAATGACCGCCCAGACAGCCTCAATGGCTGCCGGATAGGATTTCAGCAAGGTGCCGCAGTTCCGTCTGTAAGACAAGAGCGATATCTGGGCGCCACAGGCAGGCTGTTACGGCTGGTTGCCTTCTTTGCGAAGCCGACACGACTGGCGCAGGCGATGGGGTGGGGCTGGCGATGCGGCGGCCACAGGTTGGCTCAAGGGCCGAAAATGCTGCGTGATCCGGGCCTTGTGAGTTGAGCACGTCGGGGCTGAGGCTCAAGCGCGTCTTTGGGGCGAGACAAGCAAAGAAAAAGCCTGCAAGTTTTGCAACTTGCAGGCTTCGTATTTGGTGCCCAGGAGAGGACTCGAACCTCCACGATGTTACTCGCTAGTACCTGAAACTAGTGCGTCTACCAATTCCGCCACCTGGGCTTTCAGATCAGCTTCGAATTATATAGCGTTTTTTTGGGGCTCCAGCCAAATTGCTCATTTTTCTGAAAATTGTGTGTGGCAGTCTTTGGCCATCGTGCTGCATGGCGGCAGGGTGGTGTGTGCACGAGGCGGCAGCGGGCTCGGGCGGTGTGGCCTGCCTGATGCGCGCACGTGGTTAGCGTGCGCAGGTCGTTTGAAAAATAAAAAAGCCGCTGTGTGTGCAGCGGCTTTGATATTTTGAAAACCGTCTCCGGTTCTCGTTAAACTTGGTGCCCAGGAGAGGACTCGAACCTCCACGATGTTACTCGCTAGTACCTGAAACTAGTGCGTCTACCAATTCCGCCACCTGGGCATTTCAGGAAAGACTCAGATTGTATAACAAAAAAACCACCCCCGGCGCGCAACCCGTTGCGCATTTGTCTCAGGAAATTGAAGGCAGCGTGCAGGGGCACCGTGATGGACACGGTTTTGTCATCCGCGACGATGGCGAAGGCGACATCTTTATTCCCCCCAACGAAATGCGCGCCGTGCTGCACAAGGACCGTGTGCGCGTGCGCATCGTGCGCCAGGACCGCCGTGGCCGCCCCGAAGGCCGCGTGGCTGAAATCATCGAACGCCCGCCCCAGCCCATCATCGGCCGCCTGCTGCAGGAAAGCGGCGTGTGGCTGGTGGCGCCAGAAGACAAGCGCTACGGCCAGGATGTATTGATCCCCAAGGGCGCTACGGGCGCCGCCAAGCCCGGGCAGGTCGTCGTCGTTGAACTGACCGAGCCGCCCGCACTGTTCGGCCAGCCCGTGGGCCGCATCACCGAAGTGCTGGGCGAGGTGGACGACCCCGGCATGGAGATCGAGATCGCCGTGCGCAAGTACGGTGTGCCGCACGAGTTCTCGGCCGATTGCCTGGCCCAGGCCAAGGAACTGCCCGACAAGGTGCGCGCGCAGGACAAGAAGCGCCGCGTGGACCTGACCGACGTGCCCCTGGTCACCATCGATGGCGAAGACGCACGCGACTTTGACGATGCGGTGTACTGCGAGCCCGCCAAGGTCGGCCGCAGCAAGGGCTGGCGCCTGCTGGTGGCCATCGCCGACGTGAGCCATTATGTGGAGACCGGCAGCGCCATCGACATCGATGCCTACGACCGCGCCACCAGCGTGTACTTCCCGCGCCGCGTGATCCCCATGCTGCCCGAGAAGCTCAGCAACGGGCTTTGTTCCCTGAACCCCGATGTGGAACGCCTGTGCATGGTTTGCGACATGCTGGTCACGGCCAAGGGCGAGGTGCATGCGTACCAGTTCTACCCGGCCGTGATGCACAGCCACGCACGCTTCACGTACACCGAAGTCGCGGCCATTCTGGCCAACACGCGTGGCCCGGAGGCCAGCAAGCGCAAGGACCGAGTCAAGGATCTGCTCAATCTGCACGATGTGTACCGCGCGTTGCTCATCGCACGCCAGGCGCGCGGCGCAGTGGACTTCGAGACGACGGAGACGCAGATCGTCTGCGACGAGAACGGCCGCATCGAAAAGATCGTGCCCCGCACCCGCAACGATGCGCACAAGCTCATCGAAGAGGCCATGCTGGCCGCCAACGTGTGCAGCGCCGACTTCATCGCGCAGGGCGGCCAGCCCGGCCTGTTCCGTGTGCACGAAGGCCCCACGCCCGAGAAGCAGGAGATCCTGCGCAACTACCTCAAGGCCATGGCCGTGGGCATGAGCATTGGCGACGACCCCAAGCCGGGCGACTTCCAGGCGATTGCCACGGCCACCAAAGACCGGCCCGACGCGCAGCAGATCCACACCATGCTGCTGCGCTCCATGCAGCAGGCCATCTACACGCCCACCAACAGCGGGCACTTTGGCTTGGCGTTCGATGCGTATACCCACTTCACCAGTCCCATCCGTCGCTACCCCGACCTGCTGGTGCACCGGGTCATCAAGGCCATCCTGAACAAGACGCAGTACAAGCTGCCCGCGCTGCCCACACCGGGCGAGGCGCATGCCAAGCTGGCCAAGCGCTTGGCTGCGCGCGTGGCCGCGCCTGGCACCAAGCCGCGCAAGGACGTGAAGCCGCCCAGCCGTGAGACCCAGGCCTGGGAGGCCGCCGGCCTGCACTGCAGTGCCAACGAACGCCGCGCCGACGAGGCCAGCCGCGACGTGGAAGCCTGGCTCAAGTGCAAGTACATGCGCGAGCACCTGGGCGAGGAATACAGCGGCGTGGTCAGTGCTGCGACCAGCTTCGGCATCTTCGTGACGCTGGACGCGATGTACGTCGAAGGCCTGGTGCACATCACCGAGCTGGGCGGCGAATACTTCAAGTTCGACGAAGCGCGCCAGGAGCTGCGCGGCGAGCGCACCGGCATTCGTTATGCCATCGGCGCCCGCGTGCGGGTGCAGGTGAGCCGCGTCGATCTGGACGGCCGCAAGATCGACTTCCGCCTGGTGCGTGAGGGCGAAGAGCTGCTGGGCCGCGCTCTCAAGGACAAGGGCGTTGGCGCTGACGGGGCAGGCGGTGGCGCGCGCAAAGCCAGTGGCCGCTCAGGCGGCCGCAAGGCAGACAAAGGCGCTGCGATGTCAGCCACCGAAAAGGCGGGCCTGACCCGCGAGCGTGCGGCGCGTTCGCCCATCCAGTCGCTGAAGGCTTCGGTCAAGAAAGCGGTGGCGGGCAAGTCCAGCAAGGGCAAGGCGCGCAAGCCGCGCCGGGGCTGACCGCTCACGAACCCCTGGGCGCTGGTGGTTGCATCAGATTGCTCATTAATTGATAGCTGCTACCGCTTGATAGACGGGCGGTAGCGGCTATTTTTATTGGATTTTCTGGGATGCCAGCGCGCTGGACGGGGCAAGGCCCTCCAGAAAACGCGCATACCGCTGCGCCGTGTCGGCGGGCGCTTCCATCATGGGCAGGTGGCCGACACCGGGCAGGGCTTCCAGCTGTGCCTGGGGCAACAGCTTTTGCAAGGGCAACAGGCCCGAGCGGTCGAACACGCGGTCGCTGTCGCCCCACAGCGCGAGCACGGGGTGCTGCTGCAGGCCGCCCAGCCGTTGCTCCAGCAGGTAGCGGTCCTTGAGCTGGGCATCCCACAGGCGGGTGTTCGACGCAGCGTTGCCCAGCGCCGCCTGCTCGGTGGCGTGCAGGATGGGGTAGGGCAGAAAGGGGCGCTGTTCAAACACCAGGTCCATCATGGCGCTGAAGGCGGCGGGGTCATGGGCGACCAGCGGGCGCTGCCCGGCGTCGATGAGGCGGTCCATGGCGCTGGGCTTGGGCGAGCGGATGCCGTGGGGCGCGCCGATGAAGGCCACGCTGGCCACGCGCTCGGGGTGTTGCAGCGCAAACAGCGCAGCAATGGTGCCGCCCATGGAGTTGCCCGCGAGGTGGGCCTTTTCGATGCCCAGCGCGTCCAGCAGCGCGCCCAGGCGCTGGGTGTGCGCGGCGTAGTCATAGGGCTGGTCGTCCAGCCGCGTGCTCTCGCCAAAACCGGGGAAGTCTGGGGCAACCACCCGGTACTGGGCGGTGAGGGGGCGCGCAAAATCCACCCAATGGTCCTTCTCCGCAAAAATGCCGTGCAGCAGCACCAGGGGCGTGGCGCCAGGGTTGCTGGGCGCCGGTTGGGAAGGCGCACCGCTGTCCAGGTAGTGGATGGTGTGCAGCGCGGCGGTGGTGGTTTTTTCTTCCATGCCCGAGAGGCTGCGGTTGAGATGGAGCAGGGGCTCCTTCAGCAGGGACGGCGCGCCGTAGTAGAGGCCCACGCCGCCAATGGCGAGGGCGGCGGCAACAGAAAAGAAGGCGATGCGTTTCAAGAACCAGTCTCCAAAAGAACAAAGGGGTGCCGTGGCGCTGAGCCGTGGGCTCGCGATAGTGCCGCGCAAGGCTACCGAGAACCGTGCCGCAAGACTTGTAGGTTTGGGCTATGCCGCAACGCACAAACACCCTGACGCTGGGCGCTGACCGCGCGCTGTATGTGGGCGAGATCCCGGCCACGGGCTGGCATTGCCATGCGTCGCCCGTGCTGCTGATGGGGCTCTCGGGCCGGTTTGCTTTGCATTGGGGCGCGGGGCTGGTGGAGACCTGTCACAGCGCGCTGGTGGATGTCGGGGTGGAGCATCTGTTCGACCCCTGTGGCGAAGTGGTGGCGCTGGTGTACCTGGAGCCGGATTCGCCAGAGGCGCGCAGCCTGCGCAGCATGTTCCAGCTACAGGGCAGCGTGGTGCTGGATGTGGCGGCGCCGGTGGGGGCGCGTGCGGCCATGGAAGGCCATCTGCGCGCCTTCGATCTACCGGCCCTGCTGCAGCGCCACCTGCTGCAGGCGGCGCCCCCGCTGGACCCGCGCGTGGCCCACAGCCTGCACGCCCTGCGCCGCCCGCAGCACGAGCAGGGGCGCCTGGCCCGGGCGGGGCTCGCGTCCGGCGTGCAGCTGTCGGCCTCGCGCTTCAACCATTTGTTCCGCGCTGAAATGGGTGTGAGCCTGCGCAGCTACCGCGTGTGGTCGCAGGTGCGGCTGGCCATGGCCGGGCTGGCGGTCAGCCCGCGTCTGACGGATGCGGCGCTGCATGGAGACTTTGCGGACTCGGCGCATTTCAGCCGCATGTTCCGCCAGACTTTTGGCATGACGCCGTCGAGTGTGCTCAAGCCGCTCAAGCAGGTCACGTTGTTGGATTGACTCCCATCACCCGCCCACACGCCGTGCCAGCGCGCTGGCGGTGAGGGCCCGGCCCGCTGGCCACGCATCCGCCGCCTGGCCGTGCTGGTACACCGCTTCGCTCGCAGCGCGCAGGGCGCTGGCACCGGCGGCCAGGTGCGCGCCCACCATGCCCGCCAGCACATCGCCCGTGCCTGCCGTGGCCAGCCGCGCGTTGCCCGTGGGGTTGATGGCCGGGACGCGGTCGGGGGCTGCAATCACGGTGCCCGAACCCTTGAGCACAGCCACGCAGTTGAATTGGTCAGCGAGTTGTTGCGCGGCCTCCAGCCGGTCGGCCTGGACCTCGGCGGTGGTCAGGCCGAGCAAGCGCGCGGCCTCCAGCGGGTGGGGGGTGAGGACCGTGGGTTGTCCATGCTGGCCGCGCGCCACCACCAGCGCGTGCAGCGCGGCTTCGGTGGCGATGGTGTTGAGCGCGTCGGCATCCAGCACGAGGCGCGCGGCGCGGGGGATGACCTTGGGCAGCATGGCGGCAATGGCCTGGCCGCCACCACAGCCGCAGACCACGGTGAGCTGTTCCAGTGCCAGCGCATCGAAGCGGCGGAACATCAGCTCGGGCTGCTGCGCGTCGAGCTGCTGGTGGTCGTTGTCGAGCAGCGCCACCAGCACCCGGCCCGCGCCGCTGTGCAGGGCAGCCGACGCGGCCAGCAGCGCCGCACCCGCCATGCCCATGCCGCGTGCTGCCAAGCCCTCGCCACCCACCACGGCCACGTCGCCAAAGCTGCCCTTGTGGCTGGCATGGGCGCGTGGCGCTGGCAATGGCGGGCCGCAGAGCCAGGCCGTGGGTGCCTCATGCCCGGGGTGGGTGCCCAGGTCGTCCCACCACACCTGGCCAGCAGCGTCGCGCCCGGCGGCGGTGAACAGGCCGGGCTTGAGGGTGAGCAAACTCAGCGTGTGGCGTGCCGGGCCTGGTGTGTGGGGGCTGCGGGCCATGTGGGCATGGTGGTGTGGCGCAGTCTGGGGTGCAAAGCCCGCTGCGAACTGGCCGGTGTCGGCATCCAGCCCGCTGGGCAGGTCCACCGCCAGCACGGGCGCCGGGCTGTGTTGCAGGGCGTGTAGGCAGGCCAGCAGCCGCGCATCAGGCACGCGGATGGGGGCGTGGGGCGACGAGCACACGCCAATGCCCAGCAGCGCGTCAATGCACAGGTCCTGCGGGCCCAGGTCGGCGGGGGGCGTGTCGGCCCACGTCACGCCAGCAGCCTGGGCGCGTTGCCACGATGCCTTGGCGTCCGGCGGGACCTTGTCAGGGTAGCCAAGCCAGGTCACCACCACGTTGCGGCCTTGGCGCCGCAGGTGCATGGCGGCCTCCAGCCCGTCGCCGCCGTTGTTGCCGGGGCCGCAGGCAATCCACACCGTGCGCGCGTGGGGCGCCAGGGCCTGGGCCAGTTGCGCCACAGCCAGGCCCGCGCGCTGCATCAGGGTGTGCGGGGGCAGGGCGGCGGCCGCCGCCTGCTCGATGCGGCGGGTGGCAGCGGTGTGGAACAGTGGGTGGGGTTGGTGGGGGGTGATGCGGTGCATGGTGGCGGCAGGTGCTGCACGGCGCCATGCCGTGCGCCTGCCATTGTGCGTTGCCACCCCGGGGGCGACAACGCGTCTGCGTCAGAACGGCCGCATGCCCAGGCCGTCCAGCGGCACCTCGGGCGCGCGCTGTGCCATCAGGTCCGCCAGGGCCCGCGCGCTGCCACAGGCCAGGGCCCAGCCCCCGGCGCCGTGGCCGGTGTTGAGCCACAGGCCGGGTACGCCGCTGGCGCCCACCACCGGGGCGCCGTCGGGCAGCAGGGGGCGCGCGCCGCGCCAGACCTGCACCCCGGACGAAAGCTGCGCACCCCCCGGGAACCAGTCGTTGAGCGTGCGGTACAGGCGCTGCAAGGTGGCGGCGTGGTGCTCGGCGTCGGCACCTGCCAGTTCGGCGCCGCCCGCAATGCGCACACGCTGCCCCAGGCGCGTGATGGAGATCTGCTGGGCTGCGTCCACCACGCTGGCTTGGGGGGCATGGGTGGATTCGCGCAGTGGGGCGCTGACGGAGTAGCCATACACCGCCGCCATCGGTAAGCGCATACCCAGCGCTGGCAGCAGCGCGGCCGAGGCCGTGCCGGCGCACAGCACCACGGCGTCAAAACGCCTCAGGTCGCTCTCGCCCTGCACCACCACGCCGATCGGGGTGGTCCCGATGCGATCGATGCGGGTGTTGAAGGCGAAGTGCACGCCCGAGCCCTGCGTGCCCTGGCGCAGCAGCTGCGCAAACAAGCGGCAGTTGCCTGCGCGGGCATCGGGCAGGTGGATGGCACCGGCCAGCGGCGCATCTGGCGACAGGCCGGGCTCGATCTGGCGCGCGACGTCGGCATCGATTTCGCGCAAGGCCACGCCGCTGTCGCGCAGCACCTGCAGTGCGGGCTGGAGCTGGGCGCGCTCCTGTTCTGTGCGCAGCAGCACCAGGCGCCCTTCGCTGGCCTCAAAGTCGAGTTCGTGCCGCTGGGCCAGGGCCTGCAGGCGGCTTTGGCTGTACTGCGCCAGGCGCTCCAGCGCGGCCGCCGGTGCGCTGCTGGCGTGTGTGGCGCTGCGCCAGCGGCTGAGCCAGGCCCAGTTGGCGCGGCTCAGCCCGCCAGACAGCCGCAGCGTGGCGTGTGGCCCCATCAGCCGCAGGGCGTGGCCGAATCCGGGCACGGCCCAGGGGCTGAGCAGGTGGGGGGCGAGCAGGCCGGCCGTGGCAAAGCTGGCTTCTTCGGCGGCGGCGCTGCGTTGTTCAAAAACGGTGACTTCGTGGCCGTCGCTGGCCAGCTCGTACGCGGTGGTGACGCCGACAATCCCGGCGCCCACGATGGCAATCTTCATGAAATTTGGGTGTTTTTGGCGTCTTGCGCCTGATGGTAAAGCGCGAGTAGCTATTATTTTTGTAGTGTTTGTTCGATCTGCAGGCCCACATTGAGCACGGTGTCGTCCCGCAAGGCCCCGTGCCAGACCATCAGGCCCACCGGGAGTTCCCCCGGAGCGTGGCAGGGCAGGGACAGCGCGCAGCCGTCCAGCAGATTGACGATGCTGGTGTTGCGCAGCAGCAGGTTGTTGACGCGGAAGAACTCGGCATCGCGCGCGGCATCCCGGGCCGCGTCGGCGCCATCGGCCGGGGCCACATCGGCCAGCAAGGGGGCCACGATGGGCGCGGTGGGCGAGAGCAGGGCGTCGTAGCCCTCCATGTCGGCCTGCATGCGCGCGATCCACTGCTGGCGGGCCTGCAGCAGGTCTATGTACTCCCAGGCCATCAGGGTGGCGCCCCGCTCGATGCGGGTGCGTACGCGGGGGTCGTAGCGGTTGCCTGCACGCTGCAGCAGCGCGCGGTGCCAGGCGTAGCTTTCGGGGGCTGCAAAGCCGTAGGCGGGCTGCTCCTGCACGGCGGGCAGGGGGATGGTGTCGATGTGGGCCCCGGCCTGGCGCAGCGCGTGCAGGGTGCGCTCGAAAGCCTGGGCCACGGTGGTGTCGAGCCCGTCCAGAAACAAGGCGGACGGGACAGCCAGCCGGTATTGGGACAGCGGCGCCAGGCTGCGCGTGACACGCCGGGCGGCCAGCACCTCGTGCGCCACGATGGCGTCGCGCACGCTGCGCGTCATGGCGCAGGCGGTGTCGAGCGTGGTGGACAGGGGCACGGCGCCCGTGGTGGGCACGAGGCACGCCGTGTTCTTGAAGCCCACGATGCCATTGAGGGCGGCTGGAATCCGGATGGAGCCGCCGGTGTCCGACCCCAGCCCGATGAACGCAGCCCCCGTGGCCACCGACACGCCCGCGCCGGAGGACGAGCCGCCCGGCACACGCGGTGCGCCAGGCAGGGCACCGGAGCGTGCATCCCAGGCAGCGGGTGTGCCGTGGTGCGGGTTCACGCCCACGCCCGAAAAGGCGAACTCGACCATGTTCGTGCGCCCGATCAGGCTGGCCCCGGCCGCGCGCAGGCGGGCGACCGCCGGGCAGTCCTGGGCGGCGGCCGGTGCGTCGGCCAGAGCGGTGGAGCCTGCGGGGGTGGCCTGGCCTGCGATGTCGAACAGGTCCTTGACCGACACCGCCAGCCCCGCCAGCGGCAACTGGGCCAAGCCGGGCTGCACCGCTGTGGTGCGTGCCTCGTCGAACATCGTGCGGACAAAGCTGTGGGTGTTGGCAGGCGCCTGGGCGGCGCCGATGCAGCGTTCCAGTTCGGCGGGCGCGGTGGTGGCGCCCTCCCGCAGCTGGTCGCGGGTGGTGATCAGGTCAGGTAGCATGGTGTGCTAGAATCTTTGGGTTTTGCTGGGAGCAGCGACGCAGGCGGTGCATGCATCGCAGGTGTGGCGGCTGTCACAAAACCAATCGCAAAGCAGCCCTGTCAAGGTGTTGTGGCATTCGTGAAGAACACGGTGCCGCAAATATTGGGGCTGATTTTAGACCTAACCTTTGGAGTATTTTTATGTCCGTTACCATGCGCGAAATGCTGGAAGCCGGTGTCCACTTCGGTCATCAAACCCGCTTCTGGAACCCCAAGATGGCCCCCTACATCTTCGGCCATCGCAACAAGATTCACATCATCAACCTGGAAAAGTCGCTGCCACTGTTCCAGGAAGCCCAAAAGTTCGCCAAGCAACTGGCTGCCAACCGCGGCACGATCCTGATGGTCGGCACGAAGCGCCAAGCCCGTGAAATCCTGTCCACCGAAGCCCTGCGCGCTGGCGTGCCTTTCGTGGACCAGCGCTGGCTGGGCGGCATGCTGACGAACTTCAAGACCGTGAAGACCTCGATCAAGCGCCTGAAGGACATGAAGGCCCAGCAAGAAGCTGGCCTTGACAGCCTGAGCAAGAAGGAGCAACT
>Ga0187845_1001084_pt1 | contig 15768 bp, 17 predicted proteins | sample SpaLakP09_SKY_68_FD_134515 | JGI IMG/M metagenome (GOLD analysis project Ga0187845, IMG submission 134515) | Oligotrophic lake water microbial communities from Sparkling Lake, Wisconsin, USA - SP09_SKY_68 | ecosystem: Environmental > Aquatic > Freshwater > Lake | place: USA: Sparkling Lake... | reverse complement strand
TGCTGTTTTCTGCTGTTATTCGGGGCCGCACAAGTTGTTGCGGGAGGTCGGATTATACGGGAAAGCGCTGGCCTTGGATGCAGTGGCACCGGCGCTGGCCCGCTGTCTGCCGGGGCGGGCTGCCGAAGCGGCACGGGCTAATACCACTTTTCCGAAAATGTGTATTTACCGCAACATTTCCATAACTTTACTGTTGTAACAAAAAGTTAAATCAGCAATACTTTGGTTGAATTATTTGCATGTAAATTTGCAAATAATTTGTTTTTATCAAAGTGCTGCTTTTTTCAATAAACCACAACAAACAGGGTAGAGCAGGAATGAAAAACACGAAAAAATCGTCATTCAAAGCCGGCCTCACGAAGGCCGGTTCGACGCTGCGTCCCAGCACCGGACGCTTGATTATTGCTTCGGTATTGATGGCCTGGGGGATGTCGGCCAGCGCTGCCAGCACCCAGACCTCGGGCGACTTCTGGCAGGACGTCAGCGTGACGCCGGGCGTGGGCAAGAGCGCCGCCTCGGCCACCGCGCCGAGCCGCTTCCATGCCGCCCGGCTGAACAAGTCCGGCCTGCGCGCGCTGGTAGCCAATGCGCCGCTGGAACGCAGCGCCGAGGCCACGGTCAGCCCGATGATTATCTCCCTGCCTCACCCTGACGGCGGCTACCAGCGCTTTGCGATTGTGGATTCGCCCATCATGGAAGCGGAACTGGCAGCCAAGCATCCGGAAATCAGGACCTTTGCCGGCCGTGGCGTGGATGATCCCAAAGCCAGCCTGCGCATGGACCTGACTCCGCTCGGCCTGCACGCTTCCATCCGTACGCCGCAGGGCAACTGGTATGTCGATCCGCAGGCGCCGCTGGACGACAGCGCTTACAACAGCTATCACAGCCGCGACCTGGCCAATCCGCACGGTGCCATGCGCGAAGCGCCGCTGACTGAATCGCAGCTGGCGCTGTCGCGTGGTTTCTACCATGCGGACGATACGGTGGAAGTACGCGGTGTGGGCTTTACGCCGGGGGCTTCGGTGACTGTGTCGGTGCGTGCCGAAGGTGACAACGGCGAGCGCCAGAGCGTGGTGGTCAATGCCGATGCGGAAGGCGTGATCAATACCACGCTGGTGGCTGATCCTGCCCGTAACAGCGGTGCTTTCGAAGTGACCGCCAGTGATGGCCGCACCAGCAGCAGCGCTGCCTACCATGTGGTGGAACCTGAAGCAGCTACCATGCCGGTATCGGGCAATCTGCTGCGTACCTACCGCCTGGCGCTGGTGACCGATCCGTCGTATGCCAGCTATTTCGGCGCTGCCAATGTGACGGCCGCCAAGGTTACGCTGATCAACCGCGTGACCCAGGTGTACGAGGACGAGACCTCGATCCGTCTGGTGCTGATCAACGATACCGACAAGCTGAATCTGAATACGGCTGCCCAGATGACGGGCGCTAACGGTCCTTGCGGCGCAACGGCGTGCTACACCACCGCGCAGGCAGGGAGCTGCTCGAGTTCCACCCTTAGCCGCAACCGCGTGGTAGCGGGCCTGCTGGTAGGCTCCGGCAAATTCGATGTGGGCCACATTGCACTGGGCGTGGACGGCGGCGGGATTGCAGGTCTGGGCGTAGTCGGCGGCAGCAACAAGGCACAGGGCTGCACCGGCATTCCTACGCCGGTGGGCGACTTCTATGCGGTCGACTATGTGGCACACGAACTGGGTCACCAGTTCGCCGGCAACCACACCTTCAATGGTGTGATCGGCAGCTGCAGCGGTGGCAACCGTAACGCCGGCACCTCGATCGAGCCGGGCAGCGGTTCCTCCATCATGGCCTATGCCGGCATTTGCGGCACCGACAATCTGCAGACTCACAGCGACGCCTACTGGTCGCAGCGCAGCTTCGACGAAATCGTGGCCTACACCTCGGCGGCCGAAACCACGCTCAGCTCCATCCAGATGCTGGCACTGACCAACTACAGCAGCGGCCAGCGCTTCAAGCTGCGTTACAACGGCGGCACCTCGGCCGCCATCATCAACGGCACTAACTACACCACGGCTGGCGTCAAGGCTGCCATCGAAGCCATTCCGGGCTGGCCTGGCGGTGCTACGGTGTCGGTATCGTCGCTGTCGAATTCGGCCGCCACCATCACCTTTGGCGGCACGCTGGCCAATCAGCCGGCAGGCTTGCTGGAACTGGTGGAGTGCAGCACCTCGTGCAGCGGCTACGTGGGCGAGATTACCAGTGGCGGCGCCACCACCCGCCGCGGTTCGCTGTCGTACACGGGCAATACCACGCCGGTGGTCACCACGGCGGCCAGCTACACCATACCAGTGCGTACGCCGTTCGAACTGACCGGTTCGGCGGTGGATGGCGAAGCCGATAATCTGACTTATCTGTGGGAGTAGAATGACCGCGCAGGTACTACCGGCACTGGCCTGATCAGCAACACCAAGACCAACGGCCCGCTGTTCCGCCAGTTTGGCGTGCGTGCCGTGGTGAGCGCCAGCGATACCATCACCTACAACGCGCCGGGCGAGAACCATGTGAGCAGCAATCCGACCCGGGTGTTCCCGGACATGGCGCAGATACTGGCGAATAATACCAATGCTGCATCGGGCAGCTGCCCCACTGCAGCGGCCACGCCTAGCGCTGCCGATATCGAGTGCTTCTCGGAGTTCCTGCCGACGGCAGCCTATGTGGGCTATGGCACGAATGCCAACCCGGCGGCGCTGAACTTCCGTCTGACGGCGCGTGATGGCCGTGGTGGTGTCGGTAGTGCCGCCACCCGGCTGGTGATGGCGCCGAATGCCGGGCCTTTCCTGGTCACGGCACCCAACACCGCCGTCACGCTGGATGCCGGCAGCAAGCTGCCGGTGAGCTGGGATGTGGCCAACACCAATGTGGCCCCGGTCAACACGGCCAATGTGCAGATTACGCTGTCGTTGGACGGTGGCTACACCTATCCGCACGTACTGGCAGCGAGCACGCCGAATAACGGTAGCGCAACGGTGACCCTGCCGCAGGTGGCAAGCAGCACTGCCCGTATCAAGGTGGCGGCAATCGACAACGTGTATTTCGACGTGTCGGATGCCAACTTCAGCATCCGGCTGGTGGGCGATGTCACGGGTGATGGCGCGATCAACTGCGATGACTTGAACGCTGTCAAAGTGGCGCTGGACAAGCGCACCGGCCAGCCCGGCTATAGCGCTGCAGCCGATGTGAACAAGGATGGTGTGATCGATGCGCGTGATCTGGCACTGGTAGCCCAGCGCGTAACGGCCAGCTGCAAACCTATGTAATTCTTTGTCGCCCTGAGGGCAGAAGGAAAATGAATATGTTGAATGTGAAAACGATGCAAAAAAGCCTGCAAGCGGCATTGCTGGCCGCAATTCTGGTAGCGCCGGCAGCGCACGCAGCCACGCCGACGCTGAGCTTTGTGGTGACGCCGAGCACTGGTGTGGTGGGCAATGTGGTCGATGTGGACGTACGTATTTCGGATGTCAGTGATCTGTACGCCTATAACTTCTCGCTGCTGTTCAATCCGGCCCTGTTGCAGGTGGCTAGCGTGAAAGAGGGCGGGTTCATGTCGGCCGCCGGTGAAACCTATTTCTTTGAAGGCTGGACGGATAACGCCAGTGGCAAGGTGGACTACGTGGCCAATACCATGCTTGGTGCCGTACCGGGTGTGAACGGCGGCGGCGGTCTGGCCCATTTCAAATTCAATGTGCTGGGCGCCGGCAGCAGCACGCTGAGCTTTGCCGATGTGCTGTTCCTGGATTCGGCCAGCAATGAGGTGGCACCGCAGTGGGCGGCGCAGACGGTGGTGACGTCAGTGCCTGAACCAGAGACTTACCTGATGCTGGGTGTGGGATTGCTGGGGCTGGCAGCGCTGCGGCGCCGCAAGCCGTGAGTTGCTGGCCTGGCCGCTAAGGGCTAGCCGATCCGGCGTGTGCAAGCACGCCGGATTTTTTTTGCCGCCGCCCTAACGTGGCGCCATGGCGCAGGTGTAAAGTAGCGGCTCCCATCCACCGACTGAGACTGAGAGGAGTTTGCTATGGAACAACCAGAACTGCATAGTGTCACGCCCCATCTGGTGTGCGAAGGTGCCGCCGCTGCGCTGGAGTTTTACGGCAAGGCGTTTAATGCCAGTGAAATCATGCGCATGCCGGGCGAGGCGGGACGCCTCATGCATGCGGCCATACGGATCGGTGATTCTGTGGTGATGCTGGCTGATGATTTTCCCGAGTACGGCGGGCTGGGCCCGAAAGCGCTTAAAGGCAGTCCTGTCACCCTGCATCTGAAAGTGGCGGATGTGGATGCCGCCTATGCGCAGGCGCTGGCGGCCGGAGCACAGTCACGCATGGAGCCGGCCGACATGTTCTGGGGCGACCGCTACGCGCAGGTGACGGACCCGTTTGGCCACCACTGGGCGCTGGCCGCGCGTATCCGCGATGTGTCGCCGGAAGAAATGCAGGCAGCCATGCAGCGGTCGCAGCCGCCGTGCGAGTAATCAGGGTTAGGCTGATGCACCATCGGCTTCTTCCTACCCCGCGCCTCAGCGCCTTCCGATAGCCTGCGCGCTGTCGGCGCGCTAGGCTGCTAGGTATAGTCAGGCCGGCCCTGGTCTGAGCCGAGTTGCGGGAGTCCACATGCCCTCCAGAAAAAATAGGACCATAAGAAGTAAGATCATAAGAAATACCGCCATATCTCCAGTCGACGCTCTGCATTTGCCGCTGCCGCCGGTGCCGCCGGCGCGCAATGCGCAGAGCGCGATTCCGCCTTTGCCGCCTTTGCTGGAACCCCTGCTACGCGTAGGGAAGGAGCGGCTTATCCTTATTGTTCAGCATGACGACCGTCCCACATTCATGGCTGCATTAATCGAGCCCGACAGCTAGCGCGGGAATACTCCTACAGGGCGTTCTGGTCGAGTCCTATTCTGTGCGATGTCGCCCTGAACTACGATGATTGCTCCTGTGTCGCAAGCAGGGTCTGGCAACACAACAGTTTCAAAGGAGATCATCATGGCAAGCTCGAATCAGAACAACGAATCCAGCAGCAAACAAAGCGACAACAAGTCCGGTAGCCAGCAAAGCGATACCAGCAAACGCGGTTTCGCTTCCATGGACCCCGAGCAGCAGCGTGAAATTGCTGCCGAAGGGGGCCGTGCCGCGCACGAAAAAGGTACGGCGCACGAATTCACTTCGGAAGAAGCGCGCCGGGCCGGCAGCATGAGCCACAAGAACGATGGCCGCAGCAGCCAGAGCAGCTCGGGCGGCTCGTCCCAAAGCGGCAGCGGCGGCAGTCGTGGCAGTAGTGACGAGGAATCGAGCCGTAGCAGCAGAGGCGGTTCCGGCAGCGCATCGCCGGGTGGTTCGCCCGGTGGCGCCGGCAGTTCTTCCAGTAGTTCTTCGGGCGGACGCACCGGTAATAAAACCTGATCGCTGGCTAGTTAGCCAACTCACCGATAAAAACCCTGACGGTACTGCCGTCGGGGTTTTTTTTCGTCCGGCGCCAGCAGCCTGCCGTTTTTGGCATAGTGACAATGGTAAAGTTTCATAAATGCATAGTTTGACATTGCAAATGATAATCATTATCATTTGCTTGGTAATCAGGAGGACCGAGATTGACCGCAACCCCGAACCGTAACGCCAGCCGAGCCTTCTGGCTTAAACATCTGCACCAGTGGCACTGGATTAGTTCTGCGCTTTGTCTGCTGGCGATGTTTTTGTTCAGCATTACGGGCATCACGCTCAACCACGCCAGCCAGATTGAGGCGAAACCGGTGATCCAGCGTCAGCAGGCCAGCCTGCCGCCAGCGTTGCTAGATCAATTACGCAGCCTTGCCGACCACCATGACGGTGCCAAAGTGCCGCTGCCTGCGTCTGCCGAGCAGTGGCTGCGTGATACCTGGAAGGTACAGGCTGGCGCGCGTCCGGCCGAATGGGCTAGCGATGAAATCTATCTGGCGCTGCCCAAGGCCGGGGGGGATGCGTGGGTACGTTTTGCGCTGGTAGAGGGCAGTGCCGAATTCGAAAATACTGATCGTGGCTGGATTTCATGGCTCAATGACGTGCACAAAGGGCGTAATACGGGCACGGTATGGAACTGGTTTATCGACCTGTTTGCCGTAGCCTGTCTGGTGTTCTGCCTGACCGGGCTGCTGATTCTGAAATTCCATGCGGCCAATCGTCCGTCCACCTGGCCTATCGTGGGACTGGGCGTGCTGATACCGTTTGTTATTGCTTTGCTGTTTATCCACTAATCTGTTCCATCTTTCTTACACGGGTTATCCATGAATTTAAAGTATTCCATCGCACTGGGCCTGCCGCTGGCCAGTGCTTCGGCCATGGGCGCGGAGCTGGCGCTCAAACTGGAACTGCCGCAGCTGAACGTGGCCGAATACCACCGTCCCTATCTGGCTGCATGGCTGGAGAATGCGGACCAGAAAGTGGTGGCCAACCTCAGCGTGCTGTATGACACGCGCAAGAAGGACAACGGCGGCACCAAGTGGGCCAAGGATTTGCGTCAATGGTGGCGCAAGGCGGGACGCGAAGTGGAACTGCCACTTGATGGCGTTTCCGGCGCCACCCGCGCGCCGGGCGAACATACGCTGACCTTCCCGGCAGCCAAGGCTACGCTGGACAAGCTGCCGGCCGGCCAGTACACGCTGGTGGTGGAAGCGGCGCGCGAGGCCGGTGGCCGCGAAGCCGTCAAAGTGCCGCTGCAGTGGCCGCCGAAAACGGCGCAAAACCTGAGCGCGCAAGGCAAGGAAGAGCTGGGCACCATCGTGGTACAACTGAAACCCTGAGGATAGATCATGCTGAAACTGAAAACCTCGCTGCGCGTTGCCGCAGCGCTGGGGCTGGCGCTGCTGGCCGTGCAGGCGCAGGCGCACAAACCGTGGCTGCTGCCATCGTCGACTGTGGTGGAAGGCAAAGAGCCGTGGGTGACGGTCGATGCGGCGATTTCCGAAGGCCTGTTCGATATCGACCATCAGCCGCTCAAACTCGATGGCATTGTGATTACGGCACCGGATGGCAGTACGGCGGCGATGGAAAACATCGGCAACGGCAAGCTGCGCAACACCTTCGATGTCAAGCTGGCCAAACCCGGCACCTACCGCATTGCACTGGTGTCGCAAGGGGTGATGGGCAGCTACAAGGATAAGACGGGCGAGCAGAAACGCTTCCGCGGCACTGAAGCCACGCTGGCACAGGATGTGCCGGAAGGCGCTACCGAGGTTAAGCTGACGCGCTCGCACAGCCGGCTGGAAACCTATGTCAGTGCCGGCACGCCCGACATAGCGGTGTTCAAGCCTAGCGGCGTTGGGCTGGAGCTGGTGCCGGTGACGCATCCGAATGATCTGCGCAGCGGTGAAAAAGCTACCTGGCGTTTTCTGCTCGATGGCAAGCCTGCCGCCAATCAGGGTGTCAGCCTGATTCCGGGCGGCGTGCGCTATCGCGGCACGCTGGGCGAAATCCGCAAGACCACAGATGCCCAAGGCGAAGTGAGTTTCGAGCTGCCGGCAGCCGGCATGTATCTGCTCAGTACTTCGTGGCCCGCTGCGGCAGCCGCCGTGCCGGGCCAGCCGCCGCAGATGCCGGCGCGCCGTGCCAGCTACGCTGCCACGGTGGAAATTCTGCCACAATAAAGCTACATGCGCCGCGTACTACTACCACATTACCTCAGCGATGCCGTACCGCCTGAACAGGCGGTGCTGCATGACTTGCGTGGCCTCAGCATGGGCACCAGTTGGTCGGTGCGGCTGGCGGCGCCGGACGCGGCCGATCTGGCCAACTTGCAGCAGGGCTTGCAGCAGCAGCTCGATGATGTGGTGGCGCAGATGAGCCACTGGGAAGCCGATTCCGATCTGGGCCGCTTCAACCGTGCGCCGGCCGGCACACGGCAGGTGCTGCCGCCGGCGTTTTTCGATGTGCTGAGCTTTGCGCTGGAGGTAGCGCATGCTTCGGGCGCAGCCTACAACCCCTGTGCCGGAGTGCTGGTCAACCTGTGGGGCTTTGGCCCGACCGGACGCTACGATGAGCCGGGCCATACGGCACCCACGCCGGCCCAGCTGGCGCAGGCCTGTACCAGCATCCAGCCGCAGACGCTGGCACTCGATGCGGCCACGCGCAGCGTCTGCCAGCCGGGCGCGCTGCAGCTCGATCTGTCGGCCGTGGCCAAGGGCTATGGCGTGGACCGGTTGGCCTTTTATCTGCAGTCGCAAGGCTATCATCACTATCTGGCGGAAGTGGGCGGCGAATTGCGCGGTGCCGGCATCAAGCCCGATGGCCAGCCGTGGTGGGTGGCGCTGGAGCAGCCGCCGGAGCGCGCTGCGGCCCGAGCACCGGAACCCATCGTGCTGGCGCTGCATGGTCTGGCGGTGGCTACCTCGGGCGACTACCGGCGCTATTTCGAACATGATGGCCAGCGCTATTCGCATACCATCGATCCCCGTACCGGCTGGCCGATTGCCAATGCGCTGGCGTCGGTCACCGTCATCCATCCGCAATGCATGGCGGCCGATGCATGGTCCACGGCGCTGACCGTGCTGGGGCCGCAGGCGGGCCTGCGTTTGGCCGAGCAGCAGGGGCTGGCCGCGCGCCTGCTGTGCCGCAATGGTGATGGTACTTACACTGAAACTTTAAGCTCTGCTTTCCGCAGCATGTTAGACCGATGATCTGGACTCTGGAACCGGCCCGCTGGCTGATGGTAGCCACGCTGGGCCTGCTGTACGCGCTGCTGTGCTGGCGTGCTTATTTACCGGGCCGGCGCAAGCGCCAGCAGGCACGCCAGGCCCGTGCCGCAGCGCAGGCGGCCGGCGCTGGCGGCTGGATCGTGGCGCATGCCAGCCAGACGGGGAATGCCGAACAGCTGGCGCAGCAGACCGCAGCTACTTTGCAGCTGGCCGGTATCGCTACTCAGGTGCTGGAGCTGTCGGAACTCGATGCTGCCACCTTGCAGCAGACCGAGCGCGCGCTGTTCATCGTCAGCACCTATGGCGAAGGCGACGCGCCCGATACGGCGGCCGGCTTTGTGGCGCGGGTGATGAGCGTACTGCCTGCTGTCACGGCGCAGGATAGCAGCGCTGGCGGCGCGGCGCTGCTGGACCGTCTGCATTACGCTGTGCTGGCGCTGGGAGACACCAGCTACCGCCAGTATTGCGGTTTTGGCCGCGCCATCGATCTATGGCTGCAGCAGCGCGCCGCCCAGCCGCTGTTTCCCCGTATCGAAGTGGACCGCATGGCGCCTGCCGCGCTGGCCGCGTGGCGCCAGCAGCTCAGCCATCTGGCCGGCACCAGCGATGCGCCTGACTGGAGTGCGCCAGCATTCGAGCCGTGGCAGCTGGTGCGCCGCGTTTGCGTCAATCCCGGCAGTGCCGGTGCGCCGCTTTACCATCTCGAACTGATGCCGCAGCAGGGCGCTTTGCCTGTGTGGGAATCCGGCGATCTGGTGCAGATCGCGGCACCTGCCGCGCCGGAGCAGCCGCGTGAATATTCGATTGCGTCGATTCCTGCGGATGGCAGTTTGCATTTGCTGGTGCGCCTGCACAGCCATGCGGACGGTAGCCATGGTCTGGCGTCCGGCTGGCTCACCCAGCAGGCGCAGGCGGGGCAGACCATCGGCCTGCGCGTGCGTGCGCACCGGCGCTTCCGGCTGGAACACAATCATGCGTTGCCGCTGATTTTGATCGGTAACGGCAGCGGTATTGCCGGCCTGCGCGCGCACCTGAAGGCGCGTGCACAGGCCGGGCAGACGCGCAACTGGCTGCTGTTCGGCGAACGCAATGCCGCCTTCGATACGCAGTACGGGGAGGAGCTGGCGCGCTGGCAGGCGCAGGGCGTGCTGCAGCAGCTCGATCTGGTGTACTCGCGCGATCAGGCGCAACGGCGCTATGTGCAGCACGTGCTGGCCGAACAGGCGCAGCGGCTGCGTGACTGGGTGCAGGATGGTGCGGCGATTTACGTCTGTGGCAGTCTGGAAGGCATGGCAGCAGGGGTGCATGCTGCGCTGCTGGCGGCGCTGGGAGCGGATGGCCTGGAACAGTTGCAGGCTGGCGGGCGTTACCGGCGCGACGTGTACTAGTACTGGCGCCGGCATCAGTGCGCGGCGCCAGTACCGTGTAGCGCTAGTTGCTTGTTGCGCGGTCGTTTAGCTGCAAGCCGCGCGCCAGGCTGGAGATGCTGGGGTTGTCGATGAAGACGCAGCGTTTGCCATGGCGCTTGCAATGGTCTTTGACGCGCCAGTAGGCGCTGTGGCTGATGCAGCCGGTCTGGCAGATTACCAGATCGGCCGCTGCCAGGCTGGCATCGAGCCGGCTGGCGTTATCTTCCAGCCCGCCGTCGTGATGGCTGAAGCGGGCGCCTTCGCGTTCGATCAGGCTGCGGTAGGTGGCGACGTTGCCGCTGCGGCCGCCGACGCACAGCACGGCGCGCTGCTGCAGGCATACGGGGGGCTGTTCTGCCGCACCAGTCGCCTGGTTGGGGCCAGGGGCAGCGCTGGCGCTGGTGCAGGCAGCTGCGCCTGGCGATTGCGGGTGGTGCTGTGCCTCCAGCTGTGCGCTTTGCGCAAGCTGCAACTGCAGGTCTGCCACCTGCTGGCGCAGGGCGCGCTGTTGCTGCTCCATCTGCTCCAGCCGGGCCGTCAGGCGCAGCCGGCTATCGAGCCCCGGCTGGCTGTGGCGCAGCTGCTCCAACTGCTGCTGCAGCGATGCAATCAGACTATCTTTGCCGATCAGGCTAGCCTGCAGCTGCATCATGCGGTTCTCATGCTGGCTGGCCAGCGCACTTTTCTCGGCCTGCATCACCAGTACGCGCTGCTGGGCCTTGGCCAGATCCAGCGTCAGGCGGGCATGGGCGCCGACCAGCGCATTGAACTTGCCCAGATCGGCCCGCACACAGGCACCGGCCTGATGCTGCACCATGTGCAGGTCACGGCATAGCTGCTGTTCCAGCGCGCTGGTGCAGCGCGGATGGGTGAGCGCGGCCCAGAAGGCACCGGCCACATCGCCTGCGGCAATGGCGCCGCGCCACAGGGCAAACAGCTGTTCGGTGTCGCGCACAGCGCGGTAGCGCAGCAGCACGGTGGCGTAGCGCTGGTCGAGTTCTTTCTGCAGCGCTTCGGATAGACGGTTGCGGCTGCCGCACTCGCTGACAGCACCGACGTGGATTTCGTAGTCATCGGCGATGGTTTTTCCGCCGCTAAGTTTTTCCACCAGTTTGCGCAGTACGGGCAGGGGCAGGCCCACGCCTATCAGCGGACAATGGCTGCTATGGTCTAGCTGCCACAGGCGGCGCCGGCGTGATGAAACGGGCTTAGCAAGCGCAGGCGCTTGGTGTTCTTGATGTTCGCACATGGCTGCACCTAGGCCGCGCTGCGGGTGCGCGTCATGATGCGGGAGAGAAAGCTGCTGCGTTCGGGCACGGGCAACTGGCGTTCCACCACGCCGGCCCACTGTTCCGACAGTTGCTGGCAGGTGGCGCTGAGCACGGGCGAGAGTTCCGGCAGGCTGGCCAGCGCCTTGAGATGGCGCTCGATCACCGAAGCCAGTTTCAGGCAGCCGCCATCAGCGCTGTGCTGGGCTGTGTAGTGCGACATCAGATGCAGTACGGCGGACAGCATCAGTTCCGGATTGGGGCCGGCAGGCGGCGCCATGAAAATAGGATTGTAACGATCGTAGGCCATGTATCGCTCCTGGGGGAAGTTGAAAATTCTGGCTGGCACGATCGGCTGGCGGTGAGGATAAAAGACGCAAGCTGGCGGCACTAGGCCGTCAGTATCAGCTTGTTCAGCTGGGTAATGCGTAACTGGTAGATGCGGCCACCATGTTCGATTTCGATGGAACGGGCATCGCCCATCAGATTGGCGCTGCTGACACGGCGTGGCGCGCTGCTGGCCGGGGCGGCGCTGCAGGCGCGGGGCTGGGCGCCAGTGGAGCTAGCTTGCTGAAGAGTGCCAGCTGGCAGGGTTGGGCTCATGGTTGTGCAGTCCTTTAAATAAGAATGATTCGCATTTGCGTTCATTATTGAGGATAGTGCCACAGAATGCAAGCCTAATCGTGCGGTGCAGGGCGTGGCCGGGAGGCGTGCTCTACGATGGTCAGACGGCTGGCAGGGCGAATAAAAAAAGAGCCCGGATAGACCGGGCTCAAGGCTGGGGGAATGGATGCAGCAGGCGTCTGTCGGTGTGCGCCTTACAGTGTGGCCAGCGCAGATTCGCTGTTGCGCGCTTTGGCCGCTGCCTGCTGCTTGGCGCGCGTGCGCGAGGGCGGCAGCCGGCGCAGGTTTTTCAGCGCTTCCGGATCCTTGATGCCGATGGTGCGCTGGTCCACGCTGATCAGGCCGATCTCATTGAAGGCCGACAGGGTGCGGCTGACGGTTTCCAGCGTCAGGCCCAGATAGCTGCCGATTTCATGGCGCGTCATGCGCAGGTTGAACAGCTTGGAGGAATAACCCATCTGGGCGAAGCGTTCGGCCAGCGACATCAGGAAGCGCGCTACCCGCGCTTCGGCACTGAGTGCGCCCAGCATGCCTATCATGGCTTGTTCGCGTACTAGTTCGCGGCTCATGACCCCATACATCAGATGTTCCAGCTCCGTATGGACGCGGCCCAGCGCCGTCAGTTTCTTGAACGGCAGCAGGATCACATCACAGTCGGACAATGCTACGGCTTCCGATGAATAGTGGCGCGTGTGGATGCCGTCGACGCCCAGCATGTCGCCCTTCATGGGGAAGCTCAGTACTTGTTCGTTGCCGAATTCATCGATCAGCACGGTCTTGAGGAAGCCGGAATTAACGATGTACAAGGTATCGAAAATCTGGCCTATGGTGTGGATGCGCTGGCCTGTTTTGAATTGCACATGCTGGAATAGCAATTCTTCCGAATTCACGCTGCAGGCAGCCGGTATGTGCAGCAGGTCGCACACTTCCTTCAGATTGGACCAGAGGCGCCCCTGCCGCTGGCGGCCAGCCTCCATCGTGCCCGAATGCGGGCTGGTGCTGGCGCTAGGGCGTAGTTCGGGGAAAGGTGTGGACAGCATAATCATCTCCTGTGGTAAGGCATAGCCCTTGGTGATTTCAGTATGCCAACAGAAGCAATCTGGATATATCGGCAACGGCTGAATCTGGCCGTAGGAGAACGCGCCGTCTTGTAGGAGTTTTCCTAAGAAAAAAGGAGAGTTCAGGTCTTGAACGGGGACAACAAACGGTGGGCAACGGCGTACTGCACCATTTCTGAGAGCGAGCTCATGCCCATCTTCTGCATGATGCGGGTCTTGTGCGTGCTGACGGTTTTTACGCTCAGATGCAGGCTGTTGGCGATTTCTGTGATGGACTTGCCAGCCACTAGCAGCGAGAACACTTCGAATTCACGGTCTGACAGCTGTTTGTGCAGCAGGCTCTCGTTGGGCGCCATGATATTTAGCGCCAGCTGTTCGGCCACGCCGGTACTGATGTAGGGACGGCCCGAAGCCACTTTGCGGATGGCACCGACCAGCTGGGTGCCGGCGCTTTCCTTGGTCAGATAGCCCTGTGCGCCGGCACGGATGGCGCGCACCGCATACTGCTCCTCTTCGTGCATGGTGAGGATCAGGATGGCCAGCTTGGGCGCTTCGGAGCGGATCTGGCGGATCAGGTCCACGCCGCTGCGGCCGGGCATGGAGAGATCCAGCAGCAGCAGGTCGAAGCCACCCTGGCGCACATGGCCGAGCACCTCGAAGCCGTCGATGGCCTCCCCCACGATGTCTATATCCGGCGCGCCGTCGAGGATGCGCTTGAGACCCTCGCGCATGATGGTATGGTCGTCCGCAATAACTATTCTAATCATGAAGGCAATATTTAGTAAGATTTGTTATATTTAAGTTAATCTTATAATCTTACTATAAAAATCAACTGGCGGTCTTTTACTTGCTATCGGGTTCCTTGATGAGCCTGTGTACGAGAACCGGAATGCGCGTGTGGGACAGCACCTTGTTGGTCACGCTGCCCAGCAGCAATTGCCCCCAGCCGCTGCGGCCGTGGGAGCCCATGAATATCAGGTCGCACTGTTGCTGTTCCGCCACCTCGACAATTTTCAGTGCCGTATGTTCGGCAAAGGCCGTCATGGCCTGGCAGGGCAGGCTGCGCTGCTGGCAGGCCTGCAGTACGGCGCGGGTGTGCTCGGCGCCTGCCTGCTGCATGGCTGCGCGGTAGTCGTCTTCACTGGGGTAGCTGGGCGGGACGATTTCCACGTAGATCGGATATTGGTATTCCTGTGCAACGAACAGCACCAGTACTTCGGCCTGCATCTGGGCGGCGAATGCCACCCCGGCGCAGGCGGTTTTGCTGGAAACGGCCGAGCCGTCGGTGGTAATCAGGATTTTGCGGTACATGATCAGCCTCCCATCGGTAACTATCTACAGGATATTTCATTCTAGCCCCGATTTACATTATTGCTACTATGTAAAGAGTTGATGATTATCAAGTGAATGCCAGATTTACTTGTGGCGCAATGTGGTTTTGCTACGGAGACGCGGCTTTTTTTGCATACGGGCACTACTTTTGTGTCATGAACCATGTTTTGTCGCCGTAAGCGATGTTAGTATCACCAAATACAACGAAACTTAAGCTGGACCCGTGGCGCAGGGGAGGCGACCCTGTAACGGGATTGAATAATCTGGCTGTGCCCTGCTACACTCAGGCAGGTGCACTATATTGCCGAAAGTCATCACCCGTAAAGCAACTTAGGGCAGCATTTTTACAAATTATGGAGAAGCAGGGATTATGACCAACGCCGCTGACGATTTCGACGCATTATTTGATGAAGTGTCTGCGCAGAGCAAGACTTCAGCTCCAGCGCCTGCTCCTGCACCGGCCGCTGCCGAGGACGACCTAGAGAGCCTGTTCGAAGAAGTCGCTGCTGCGCGTCCCGCTGCGGCGGCTGCTGCGCCGGCGCCGGCGGCAACTGCTGCGGCCGAAGCCGCGCCTGCGGCAGGCGCGGATGAAGAAAAGCCGATGTTCGAACGACTGGGCGGCATCGTGCGCCTGCTGCACGATTCGCTGCGCGAATTGGGCTACGACAAGGCGCTGACGGAAGCCTCCTCGCAGATCAACGATGCGCAGGACCGTCTCGAATACGTGGCCACGCTGACCGAACAGGCCGCCAACAAGGTGCTCAACACGCTGGACGAAGGCATGCCGGAACAGGATGCCCTGTCGAAGAAATCCAAGAATATGGAAGACCGCTGGGCTGACCTGTTTGCAGGCAAGCTGAGCCAGGAGCAGTTCAAGCAGCTGGCCGGTGATTCGCAGGCCTTCGCCGCCGCTGTCTCGGCCGCGACGGAAGCGGAAAAAGCCCGTCTGCTGGAAATCATGATGGCGCAGGACTTCCAGGACATTACCGGTCAGCTGATCAAGAAAGTGGTAATCATCACCAAGACGGTGGAACAGGAACTGGCCATGTTGCTGCGTGATAACGCACCGCCAGCCCTGCGCGAGAAAATTGCGGCAAAAGAAGTGACCCTGATGCAAGGCCCGTCGACCCCGACCGTTGCGCTGAGCCAGGATAGTGTTGACGACTTGCTTGCTGATCTGGGATTCTAATGGACGATATGCTCAAGGATTTCGTCGTCGAGGCGATGGATCTTGCGGTCAACGTAGAAGAGCATCTGCTCAAGCTTGAACGCGACCCCGACAACAAGGAAACGCTGAATGCAGTGTTTCGCTCCTTCCACACCATCAAAGGTGGTGCCGGTTTCATGGGCCTGCCTGCGCTGGTGGCAGCCTGCCACCTGACGGAAAATCTGTT
>Ga0187845_1001082_pt1 | contig 15784 bp, 13 predicted proteins | sample SpaLakP09_SKY_68_FD_134515 | JGI IMG/M metagenome (GOLD analysis project Ga0187845, IMG submission 134515) | Oligotrophic lake water microbial communities from Sparkling Lake, Wisconsin, USA - SP09_SKY_68 | ecosystem: Environmental > Aquatic > Freshwater > Lake | place: USA: Sparkling Lake... | reverse complement strand
GGCCGTGCGCCTGAAAGAAAAAGGCCTGGTGACCGAAGTCATCGCTGTCTCCTGCGGCGTGGCCCAGTGCCAGGAAACCCTGCGCACCGCCATGGCGATTGGCGCCGACCGCGCCATCCTGGTTGAGACCGATGTGGAACTGCAGCCCCTGGCCGTGGCCAAGCTGCTCAAGGCCCTGGTGGACAAGGAACAGCCCCAGCTTGTGATCCTGGGCAAGCAGGCCATCGACGACGACGCCAACCAGACCGGCCAGATGCTGGCGGCCCTGGCCGACCTGCCGCAAGCCACCAACGCCAGCAAGGTGGACCTGGCGGCCGACAAGGTCAACGTGACCCGCGAAATCGACGGCGGCCTGGAAACCCTGGCCCTGTCGCTGCCCGCAGTCATTACCACCGACCTGCGCCTGAACGAGCCCCGCTACGTCACCTTGCCCAACATCATGAAGGCCAAGAAGAAGCAGCTGGACACCGTCAAGCCCGAAGACCTCGGCGTGGACGTGACCCCCCGCCTCAAGACCCTGAAGGTCAGCGAGCCTGCCAAGCGCGGCGCTGGCGTCAAGGTGGCCGACGTGGCCGCCCTGGTCGAGAAACTCAAGAACGAAGCGAAGGTGATCTAAATGTCGGTACTCGTTATTGCTGAACACGACAACGCATCCATCAAGGGCGCGACCCTGAACACCGTGACGGCCGCTGTGGCCTGCGGTGGCGACGTGCATGTACTGGTGGCTGGCCACAACGCGGGCGGCGCTGCTGCCGCCGCTGGCCAGATCGCTGGCGTGAGCAAGGTCATCCACGCTGACGCTGCAGGCCTGGCCCATGGCTTGGCCGAGAACGTGGCCGCGCAAGTGCTGGCCATTGCCGGCAACTACAGCCATATCCTGTTCCCGGCCACCGCCAGCGGCAAGAACATTGCCCCCCGCGTGGCTGCCAAGCTCGATGTGGCCCAGATCAGCGACATCACCAAGGTGGTGAGCGCCGACACCTTCGAGCGCCCCATCTACGCAGGCAACGCCATCGCCACCGTGCAAAGCGCTGACGCCGTGAAGGTCGTCACCGTGCGCACCACGGGTTTTGACGCCGCAGCCGCCACCGGTGGCAGCGCCGCTGTCGAAACCGCTGCTGCCACCGCCGACGCTGGCAAGAGCAGCTATCTGGGCAGCGAAATCGCCAAGAACGACCGCCCCGAACTCACCGCCGCCAAGATCATCGTCTCCGGTGGCCGTGCGCTGGGCAGCAAGGAAAAGTTCGACGAAGTCATTACCCCTCTGGCCGACAAGCTGGGTGCCGCCATCGGTGCCAGCCGTGCCGCAGTGGATGCGGGCTACGCACCGAACGACCTGCAAGTTGGCCAGACCGGCAAGATTGTCGCGCCCCAGCTGTACATCGCTGCCGGTATCTCGGGCGCCATCCAGCACTTGGCCGGCATGAAGGATTCCAAGGTGATCGTCGCGATCAACAAGGACCCTGAAGCCCCGATCTTCAGCGTGGCCGACTATGGCCTGGAAGCCGACCTGTTCACGGCCGTGCCGGAACTGGTGAAGGCGCTGTAAGGCGCTCTGGCCCACCAGCCGCCACAAAAGGCATCGCTTGCGATGCCTTTTTTTTGACGATTTTTGCTTTCTCGGAGACTTCAATGAGCTACACCGCCCCCGTCAAGGACATGCTGTTCGGCATCGAACACCTGGCCAACATCGAACAGATCGCACAAATCCCCGGCTTTGAAGACGCTGGCCTGGACACGGCCGCTGCCGTGCTGGAAGAGTGCGCCAAGTTCAACGAGGGCGTGCTGGCTCCGCTCAACTTCGAAGGCGACAAGAACCCGTCAAGCTGGAAAGACGGTGTGGTCACGACCACCCCCGGCTTCAAGGAAGCCTTTCGCCAGTACGGCGAAGGCGGCTGGCAGGGCCTGCAGCACCCGGCCGACTTTGGCGGCCAGGGCCTGCCCAAGACCATTGGCGCAGCCTGCATCGAGATGACGAACAGCGCCAACATGAGCTTCGCGCTGTGCCCGCTGCTGACCGACGGCGCCATCGAGGCGCTGCTCACCGCAGGCAGCGACGAACTCAAGGCCACCTACCTGGAAAAGCTGGTGACTGGCGAGTGGACCGGCACCATGAACCTGACCGAGCCCCAGGCGGGCTCGGACCTGGCCCTGGTGCGCACGCGTGCCGAGCCGCAAGCGGATGGCAGCTACAAGGTCTTCGGCACCAAGATCTTCATCACCTATGGCGAGCACGACATGGCCGCCAACATCGTGCACCTGGTGCTGGCCCGCGTGGCGGGCGCGCCCGAAGGCGTGAAGGGCATCAGCCTGTTTGTGGTGCCCAAATTCATGGTCAACAAGGACGGCACGCTGGGCGCACGCAACGACGCGCACTGCGTGAGCATCGAGCACAAGCTGGGCATCAAGGCATCGCCCACCGCCGTGCTGCAGTTCGGCGACAACGGCGGCGCCGTCGGTTACCTGGTGGGCGAGGAAAACCGCGGCCTGGAGTACATGTTCATCATGATGAACGCCGCGCGCTACGCCGTGGGCATGCAGGGCATCGCGGTTGCTGAGCGCGCCTACCAGAAGGCCGTGCAGTACGCGAAAGACCGCGTGCAAAGCCGCCCGGTGGACGGCAGCATCGCCGCCAGCGCGCCCATCATTCACCACCCCGATGTGAAGCGCATGCTCATGACCATGCGCGCCTACACCGAAGGCTGCCGCGCCATGGCCACGGTGGCGGCTGCTGCGTTCGATGCCGCGCACCACCACCCTGATGCCGACACGCGCAAGCAGAACCAGGCGTTCTACGAATTCATGGTGCCGCTGGTCAAGGGCTACAGCACCGAGATGAGCCTGGAAGTGACCAGCCTGGGCGTGCAGGTGCACGGTGGCATGGGCTTCATCGAAGAAACGGGCGCTGCGCAGTACTACCGCGACGCCAAGATTTTGACCATCTACGAAGGCACCACGGCCATCCAGGCCAACGACCTCGTGGGCCGCAAGACGGCGCGCGACGGCGGCCAGACGGCCAAGGGCATTGCCTCGCAGATCGAAAAGACCGAGGCCGACCTGCTGGCCAGCGGCACGCCCGCCGCCCTGGCCGTGGCCAAGCGCCTGACGGCCGCGCGCAAGGCGCTGCTCGATGTGATCGACTTTGTGGCCGGTGGCACCAAGGCCCAGCCCAACGCCGTGTTTGCGGGCAGCGTGCCCTACCTGATGCTCGCGGGCAACGTGGTGGCGGGCTGGCAGCTGGCGCGCAGCCTGCTGGTGGCGCAGGACCTGTTGCAAAAGGGACAGGACCAAGCCTTCATGCGCGCAAAAATCACCACGGCGCAGTTCTACGCCGACCACATCCTGGTGAAGGCCCCCGGCCTGCGCGACAGCATTGTGGAAGGCGCGGCCAGCGTGACCGAGCTGGCGCTCGATGCCTTCTGAGGCGTGAAGAGCGTGCTGTGAGGAGACGCACCCCTGTGTTGCAGGGGTGCTATAAAAATAATAGCTGCTAACGCTTATCCATCAGGCGGTAGCGGCCAATTTCATCCTAATTTTTTGTCCTGGAAGTTGTTGCCATGTCCAAACTGCCTCCCGTGCTGCAAAACCTGTCGCTGCCCGTCATCGGCTCGCCGCTGTTCATCATCAGCAACCCCAAGCTCGTGATCGAGCAATGCAAGGCTGGTGTGGTGGGCTCCATGCCCGCACTCAACGCCCGCCCTGCCGAGCTGCTCGACGAATGGCTGGCCGAGATCACCGAGACCCTGGCCGCCTACAACAAGGCCCACCCCGACAAGCCCGCCGCGCCCTTTGCCATCAACCAGATCGTGCACAAGAGCAACGACCGGCTGGAGCACGACATGCAGGTGTGCGCCAAGTACAAGGTGCCGATCATCATCACGTCTTTGGGCGCACGCGAGGACGTGAACCAGGCCGTGCATGCCTGGGGCGGCGTGGTGCTGCACGACATCATCAACAACAAGTTCGCACGCAAGGCCATCGAGAAGGGCGCCGATGGCCTGATTGCCGTGGCAGCGGGCGCGGGTGGCCATGCGGGCGTGAAGAGCCCGTTTGCGCTGATCCAGGAGATCCGCCAGTGGTTTGACGGCCCCGTGGCCCTGAGCGGCTCCATCGCCAGTGGCGACGCCGTGCTGGCTGCGCAGGCCATGGGGGCCGACTTTGGCTACATCGGCTCGGCCTTCATCGCCACGCACGAAGCCCGTGCCAGCGATGCGTACAAGATGGCCATTGTGGAGGGCAGCTCGGACGACATCGTCTACAGCAACCTGTTCACCGGCGTGCATGGCAACTACCTGGCGCCATCGATCCGCGCGGCGGGCATGGACCCGGACAACCTGCCCGAGTCCGACCCAAGCAAGATGAACTTTGGCGGCGACGCCAAGAAGGCCTGGAAGGACATCTGGGGCTGCGGCCAGGGCATTGGTGCCATCAACGCCGTGACCAGCACCGCCGAGCTGGTGGCCAGGCTGCGCAGCGAGTACGAAGCGGCACGCGCGCGCCTCAAGCTCTGATGCTGCGCTGATCCTCTGTTTTCCGGGCATCGCCCACGCCAGTTGTAGGGCGTGGTGGTGGCCCGAGAGACACCGGCTTCGCCCACCCAGCGCCTCACGCGCACGGCGGGCGAAGTTGTTTCAGGTGCCTTCACGCAAGGGCAAACCCCCATAAACCGGCCCCCGGTGGCTGCAGATAATGGTGATGAACAATAACCAAAGCAAGCCTGCTTTGGTGGTGGTTTCAGCACATTTTTTGCAAGGTGGGTGCGTGATGGTTCGTTCTTTGGTAGTGCTGCTGGCGGCTTTGTGCGCCACCGGGCTGGGCCATGCCCGCAACGAGGGCGTGACTGCCGACGAGATCCGCCTTGGGGCGTCGGCCGTGCTGTCGGGGCCGCTGGGCCCGCAGACGGCGCAGTATGGCGAGGGCTCGCGGCTCATGTTCGATGCGGTGAACGCGCAGGGCGGCGTGCATGGCCGCATGATCCGCTACACCACGCTGGACGACGGCTTCGATCCGCAAAAGGCGGTGGAGAACACTCGCCAGCTGCTGGAGGCCGACAAGGTCTTCATGATCTACAACAGCACGGGCACGGCGCAGACGGCCGCCATCCTGCCGCTGATCAAGGAACACCGCACGCCGCTGTTCGGCCCGGTCACCGGCGCATCGGTGTTCCGCGAAACCTTCAACCCCTATGTGTTCCATGTGCGCGCGGGCTACGCCAACGAGGCCAGCAGAATCGTCTCGCAGATGCGCCAGCAGGGCATCAGCCGGGTGGCGGTGTTCTACCAGGACGACGGCCTGGGCAAGACCCTGGCCGCCGAGCTGAAGAAAGCATCGGACGACGAAAAGCTGCCCTTCGTCGCCGAGATCAAGGTAGACCCCAAACAACCCGACTTTGCCGCTGCGGCCGCCGCCACCGAAAAGGCGCAGCCTCAGGCGGTGATCGTGGCCACAGCGGGCACCACCTTCACCCACTACATCAAGGCCGTGCAGGCCACGGCCGCGCGGCCTGCCTACTACGGCTTCTCGGTCGCCAGCCTGGATGTGATCAACCGTGAGCTGAAAGACAAGGCGCGCGGCATCATCCTCGCGCAGATCATGCCGTCGCTGCGCAACACCACCATCCCCGTGGTGGCCGAGTACCTGGGCCTGCTGCGCGCCAAGTCGCCCAACGCACAACCGTCTGCGTCGCAGTTCGAAGGGTTTGTGCATGCGCGCCTGCTGGTGGAGGGCCTGCGGCGCACCGGGCGCAACCTGACCACCGAATCGTTCACCAAGGCCATGGAAGACGCGGGCGAAATCTCGTTCGGCCGCTTCAGCGTGAAGTATTCGCCCAAGAGCCACAACGGCTCCACCTATGTCGAGCTAGCGATCGTGGACGCGGAAGGCAGCCTGCGGTACTGAGCCTGGAGGGGCGCGCAGGCCTGCGCGGAATAGGGGTGTGTCGCGCCCAGCGCAGAGCGGTTGCGCAAAAAACGTGCTGACAGAGGACAATAGAGGTTTTTGCCTGCTGTTGCGGCCCTTTGTGGCCTCGGCAGCCCACCACGTCCACCGGCACCTCACCGACCCCGCGCAGCCATGTCGTCCTCCCCCTCCCGCACACCCCTGATCGACATGGTCAAGGCCATGGCGTGCATCACCATCGTCTGGCACCACCTGGCCTTCTATGGGCCCATGTCGGACATCGCCCAGCCCCTGGCCCCGGCCCTGATGGCATGGCTGTATGACTACGGGCGCATGGCGGTGCAGGTGTTTCTGGTGCTGGGTGGCTACCTGGCCGCCGCCAGCCTGGCCCCCCAGGGCGTGGCGCGGTTTGACCATGCGGGCAATGCGGTGGCCAAGCGTTTTGTGCGGCTGGTCGTGCCCTATGCGGTGGCGCTGCTGTTGACTGTGGTGGTGGCTGCGCTGGTGCGGCCCGGGATGGCACACCCCTCCGTGCCCGAGGAGCCGACCCTGGCGCAGCTGCTGGCCAACGCCCTGCTGCTGCAGGACATCGTGGGTGAGGGCGCCTTGTCGGCCGGGGTCTGGTACGTGGCCATCGACTTCCAGCTGTTTGCGCTGAGCGTGGCGGTCTGGGCGGGCGTTCGGGCCCTGCCGGGTGCGTGGGCGCAGCGGCACGGGGCGGTGCTGGCCCGGGCGATCATCGTGGCCGGTGTGGCTGCATCGCTGTGGGTCTTCAACCGCATGGCGGCGCTCGACATGTGGGCCATCTACTTCTTTGGCGCCTATGGCCTGGGCATGTTGGCCTTCTGGGCCGTGCGTGCGCCCAGCCCGGTGGGGTGGCTGAGCGCCATCGTGCTGCTGGGCGGTGGGGCCTTGGCGATGGATTTCCGGGGCCGTATTCTGGTTGCGCTGGTCACGGCGCTGTGCCTGGTGGCGGCGCTGCGGTCCGAGCGTGTGCGTGGCTGGGGGGGCTTTGCGCCGCTGGTGCGCGTGGGGCAGATGTCCTACTCCATCTTCCTCGTGCACTTTGCTGTGTGCCTGCTGGTCAATGCCGTGGTCAGCCATTTGTGGCATGCGTCGCCGGTGCCCAATGCGCTGGGCATGTTGCTGGCGTTTGTGCTGTCCCTGGCTGCCGGGCGCCTCTTGTACCTGCGGGTAGAGCAGCATGTGCCCACCTGGTCTACCGCCTTGCGCTGGCAGGCGGGGCTGGTGGGCGCTGGCATGCTGGTGGCTGTGTCCAACAACTGGGCCTGAGGCCTCGCTAAGAGCCCTTCAGCGCTGCAGCTTCCGCTCGCGCCGCTTGCGCTGCCGGTCCAGAAACCAGGCCATGAAAGGCAGGATCAGCATCGAGCCCGGAATCACCCAGATGAACAGGTAGGGGCTCACGGACGATGCCGTCCGCATCACGTCGCGCAGATGGGCACGTTCATCGGCCGTCCAGTTGCCCTGGCGGCGCTGCTGCACCAGCCACACCACCGAACCCTTCATGGTGGCCATTTCGCGCTTGAGTCGGCTTTTCTCGCGGCTGTTGCCCGCCAGGAACGAGCAGAACCACTCGGGCGCCCGCTCCATGCGGCTCTGAAAGGCGAGGGTGGAGTCCGGGTCGAACTGGTCGATGGACGGGGGCAGGTCTGGCGTGTTCTGGGCGGGCGGTGTGGTCATGGCGGCTGCCATTGTCACTGGTGACCGGTGTCGCGCCAAGCAGCATGTTGCCCGCCGCTCGGCGGCGGGGGGCATCAACGATGCAATTCGCCAGCGCTTTCGGGTTGGTACAGGATGTCCTTCACCCGCACCGTCATCGACTTGCCGCCCGGTCCGGGCCAGGCCAGTTCGTCGCCCACCGCCAGGCCCAGCAGGGCACTGCCCACGGGGGCAAAGATCGAGATGCGGTCTGCGGTGCCGTCTGCGTCGCGCGGGTAGACCAGCGTCAGGCAGAACTCCTTGCCCGTCTCCAGGATGGAGAACTGCACGGTGGAGTTCATGGTCACCACATTGGGCGGGATCTCCTCGGGCGGCACCACGTCCGCCCGGTCGAGCTCTGCCTGCAGATCCGCCTTGCCAGGAAACACGCTGGCCGGAATCGCGGCCAGCAGGGCCTCGATGCGGTCAACGTCGAGTGACGACAGGATGATCTGGGGCTTGCGCGCCATGGCAGTACCTCTGGGATGGTTGTGACAAAGCGCGGGACTGTAGTCCATCGCGAATCTCGCACTGCCGTGCGCGGGCATTCGGGGCTGCGTGGGCGGCGTTCAGTCGCCCTTGATGTTGCGGGCCTGGATGAGTGCGCCAAACCGTGTGCTGTCGATGGCGGCGCGTGCATGGAAGTCTGCGGGCGACATGGGCGCGGGCACGCCGCCCAGCGCCGTGATGCGTTCCTTCACGGCGGTGGTGGCCAGCACCTTGTTGATCTCGCGGTTCAGGCGGGCCACCACCTCGGGCGGTGTGCCTGCGGGTGCATAAAAGCCAAACCAGGTGTCGGCATCAAAACCCTTGAGGCCGACTTCATCGAGCGTGGGCACATCGGGGAACAGGGGCGAGCGCTTGGCGCTGCCCACCGCCAGCAGCCTGAGCTTGCCCGCTTTCACGTGCGACAAGCCAATGCCAGGGTCGAACATGAAGTCCACCTGCCCGCCCAGCAGGTCCTGCATGGCCGGGGCCGCACCCCGGTAGGGCACATGCACGGCAAACACATTGGCCTGGGCCTTGAGCATCTCGGCGGCCAGGTGCGGCGAGCTGCCGTTGCCCGGTGTGCCAAAGCTCAGCTTGCCGGGGTGGGCCTTGAGGTACTGCATGAACTCCTGGATGGTGTTGACCGGCAGCGTGGGCCGCACCTCCAGGAACACCAGCACACGCGCAGCCGCCGCCACGGGCACCAGGTCCTTGGCGGGGTCGAACGGCATCTTGGGATACAGGTGGGGGTTGACCGAGACCATGCCGCCCGAACTCATGAGCAGCGTGTAGCCATCGGCAGGCGCCTTGGCCACCGCCTCGCCGCCGATGTTGCCTCCCGCACCGCCCCGGTTTTCCACCACCACGGGCTGGCCCAGCGCCGTTTGCAGCGGCACGGTGACTGCGCGCGCAATCTGGTCTGCCGCGCCGCCTGCGGGGAAGTTCACGATCACCTTGATGGGTTTGCCGGGCCAGGCTTCGGTCTGGGCCTGGGCGGGCTGCTGCAGCAGGCTGAAGGCCATGCCAGCCAGGGCCAGCGCGCCCAGCAGGCGGCGCTTGGAGCGTGGGGGATAGGAATGCATGCGTGTCTCCGGTAAAGCCCGGGTGTGCCGGGTCTTGTGCAATGAACCAAAAAAATTGGAAGGCATGGTGGGTTCGTTCACACCTTCTCAGGCCACATCCACCTCCACCAGCATGGCGCGGGAGTGCGCCAGCGCCTCGCGCAGCACCGTCGCCAGCTGGCTGGCATCGCTCACGTGCACGGCGTCGCAGCCTTGGCCCCGCGCCAGCGCCAGGAAGTCGAGGTCGGGCAGCTCGGTGCCTTCCAGCTTGTCGCCTTCATGAAAACCGAAGGTGGGCGCGAACTCCTGCAGCGCTGCGTAGCGCCGGTTCTTCAGGATGATGAAGGTGATGGGCAGCTGCAGTTGCGCCGCGCTCCACAGCGCCTGGATGGAGTACATCGCGGAGCCGTCGCCAATCAGCCCGATGACCTTGCGATCGGGCTTGGCCAGCGCCACCCCCACGGCGGCGGGCAGCCCGTAGCCCAGGCCGCCGCTGCACATGGTGTAGAAGGTTTCGCTTTGCAGGATGGGCAGGTAGGCATGCATGGCGGCGCGCGCGCTGGGGGCTTCCTCCACCACGATGGAGGCGGCATCGCGCACCTCGGCCAGTGTCTGCATCACATACGGCACGCTCATCAAGGCGCCGGGTGCCGAGGCTTCGACCCGTGGCCGCGCAGCGCGGGCCGGGGGCAGGGCGCGCGCTGCAGGCGCGGGGCGCGCCAGCAAGTCCTGCACGCCCAGGCGCACGCTGCCCACGGCCGAGGTGCCTTCGGGTGTCCAGGCCGCCGTGCCCGGGTCGTCAATCAGCTGCACCAGCTGCGCCCCGGGCGGCACATGGGGGCCGAAACCTTCCACGTGGTAGGTGAAGGCGGCGGCGCCCAGCGCAAACACCAGGTCGTGCTCGCCGAGCAGCGCCACGATCTTCTCGCGCATGGCGGGCAGCACACCCGCAAACAGGCGGTGGTCCTGCGGAAAGCCACAGCGGCCGGACATGGGTGCGATCCACACGGCGGCGTTGTGCCGCTCAGCCAGGGCCAGCACGCCGTCCCAGGCGCGGTCGCGGTCCACGGCGGCGCCCACCACAAACACGGGGCGCGCTGCGCCATCCAGCGCATCGCCGATGGCCTGCAGCACGCGGGGCTCGGGGCGCGACTCGGTGCTCACGGTGCGGGCCTGCAGCGGCTCGCAGGGCTTGTCCCAGTCGTCGGCGGGGATGGACACCAGCACCGGCCCTCGCGGCTGCTGCATGGCGATGTAGTAGGCGCGGGCAATGGCCAGGGGCACGTCTTCGGCGCGGGCGGGCTCGATGCTCCACTTCACGTAGGGCTTGGGCAACTCGGTGGCCTGGCCCGAGAACAGGAAGGGGTCGAACGGCAGGATGGAGCGCGCCTGCTGCCCGGCCGTGATGACCATCGGCGTGCGGTTTTTGTGCGCCGTGAAGATGTTGCCCATGGCGTGCCCCACGCCTGCGGCCGAGTGCAGGTTCACAAACGCCGCGTTGCGTGTGGCTTGGGCGTAGCCGTCGGCCATGCCCACCACCACTGATTCCTGCAGGCCGAGGATGTAGCGAAAGTCCGGCGGGAAGTTGAGGAACAGCGGCAGCTCGGTGGAGCCGGGGTTGCCAAAGATAGTGTTGATGTCGAAGCCGCGCAGCAGGTCCAGCACGGCCTCGCGCACGGTGGGCAAAGGGTTTGCGTCAGAAGGCATCCCGCCATCTTCGGGGGGCTTGCTTCATCCATCAGTACAATGAAATGACTAAGCGGTATTCATGCAATGCATATCAAGGACATCGACCTCAACCTGCTGCGGCTGTTCGATGCGGTCTACCGCACACGCAATGTGAGCCGCGCCGCCGACCTGCTGGACCTGACCCAGCCCGCCGCCAGCCAGGCGCTCACCCGGCTGCGCCTGCTCATCAAAGACCCGCTGTTTGTGCGCGCAGGCGGTGGTGTGCAGCCCACCCCCAAGGCCGACCGGCTGGCCAACGCCGTGCGCAGCGCCCTGGGCCTGCTGGAAGAGGCGCTCAACGAGTCCGCCCAGTTCGAGCCGCTGCAGTCGCACAAGGTCTTCCGCATCCACATGAGCGACATTGGCGAAGGCCGCTTTCTGCCCGACCTGATGGTGGCGCTGCAGCACCAGGCGCCCGGCGTGCGGCTGGAGACATTGCCCGTGCCGCGCCACGAAATCCCCCAGCGGCTGGACAGCGGCGCCATCGACTTCGCTTTCGGCTTTTTGCCCACGGTGAAGGACACGCAGCGCGTGCAGCTCCTCCACGACCGCTACGTGGTACTGCTGCGCGCAGGCCATCCCTTCGCCGCCACCCGGCGCAGCGGCCCGGTGCTGCTCAGCGCCCTGCGACAGCTGGAGTTTGTGGCCGTGCGCGCCCACTCGGACACCCTGCGCATTCTGGAGATGCAGCAGCTGCAGGACCGCATCCGCCTGACCACCGAACACTTCATGGTGCTGCCCGCCATCGTGCGCGCCACGGACCTGGCCGTGGTCATGCCCCGCAACATTGCGCGCACCTTTGCGGCCGACGGGGGTTACACCCTCATCGAGCCCGCACTGCCGCTGCGCGACTTCACCGTGTCGCTGCACTGGAGCCGCCGCTTTGAAAGCGACCCCGGCAACCAGTGGATGCGCGGCCTGATCGAGCAACTGTTCAAGGAGTGAGCAGGGCCAGGGGACGCACGCACGCAACACTAAATAACTGTATATTTGTACAGTTATGCCCCGCACCTTCACCGACAAGTCCGACATCCCCGCACCGCCCGAGGAGGTCCGCATCCCGCTGCAGGCCATCCGTGGCCGGGGCGCGGCCACGGCCCTGGCGCACCGGTTTGCGCGCGACACGCGCGAGGTGGCCGACGACGGCTGGGGCCAGCCGCCTGGTGATGAGGACGGTACAGGCGATGTCCCTGCCACCCCCGCCGCCACCCGCGTGCACCTCGAAACAGCGCGCAGCGCCATCTGCGCCAACGACTCGCCGGACATCTTTTTCGAACTCTCGGTCAACCCCCACCGGGGCTGCGAGCACGGTTGCATCTACTGCTACGCCCGGCCCACGCACAGCTACCTCAACTTTTCGCCCGGGCTGGACTTTGAAACGCAGATCGTGGCCAAGCACAACATCGCCAGCGTGTTGCGGCACGAGCTGGCCCAGCCGCGTTATGTGCCGCGCCTGTTGAACATTGGCTCCGCCACCGACTGCTACCAGCCCGTGGAGCGCGAGCTGAAGCTCACCCGCAGCGTGATCGAGGTGATGCGCGACGCGCGCCACCCGTTTTCGCTGATCACCAAGTCCAGCGGCGTGGAGCGCGACCTGGACCTGCTCGCCCCGCTGGCCGCGCAGCGCCTGGCCGCCGTGTACGTCACCATCACCACGCTCGATGCCACCCTGGCCCGCCGCATGGAACCCCGCGCCGCCGCGCCCCACCGGCGCCTGCGCACCATCCGCGCGCTGGCCGAGGCGGGCGTGCCCGTGGGCGTGAGCGTGGCGCCGCAGATCCCCTTCATCACCGAAGACATGGAGCAGGTGCTGGAGGCCGCGCGCGAGGCGGGCGCGCGCAGTGCCTTCTACACCGTGCTGCGCCTGCCGTGGGAGCTGGACACCCTGTTCCGCGAATGGCTGCAGGTGCACTACCCCCAGCGCGCCGCGCGCGTGATGGCGCGTGTGCAAGACCTGCACCACATCAGCGACGCCGAGCGCCGCGCAGGCAAGACCTACAACAGCGACTTCGCCACCCGCATGAAAGGCACCGGCCTGTGGGCCGACCTGGTGCGCCAGCGTTTTGCCACCACCTGCCGCAGGCTGGGCCTGAACCGCGAACGCGTGGAGCTGGACCTGGGCCAGTTCCGCCCCGGGCTGCTGCGGGGGCAAAGCAGCCTGTTCTGACCCGGTTGTGTGGCGCAGTGGGGTGGAAATATGAATAAAAATGGCCGTTGCCGCGCGTCCAGTATGCCTTGATAGCTATTTAAATAATAGCAATCAGTCCAGGCTCAGCAAGTGCACGCCAGGCGTTAGATGGGGGCTGCGGCATTACCCCCTCACAGGGCCCACAGGCTTTGCACCACCTGCGTGTACAGCGGAATGCCCAGCACGATGTTGAGCGGAAACGTCAGCCCCAGCGACAGGCTCACATACAGCGACGGGTCGGCCTCGGGGATGGCATAGCGCACAACAGCAGGCACGGCGATGTACGAGGCACTGGCCGCCAGCACCATCAGCAGCACCGCGTCGCCCGCGGGCACGGCCACCAGCCAGGCCAGCCCCAGCGCCAGCGTGGCGTGGGTGATGGGGCCCAGCACTGCGTAGGCCAGCAGCCAGGGCGACTGCTGGCGCACCGCAGGCAGGTTGCGCGCGGTCGATAGGCCCATGTCCAGCAAGAACAGGCACAGCATGCCCTTGAACAGGTCACCCGAAAACGGCTGCATGGCCGCCTTGCCCGCATCGCCCGTCAGCAGGCCGATCAGCATCGCGCCCAGCAGCAGCAACTGCGTGCCATCGGTGAACGACTCGTGCAGGATCTTGCCCACCGACAGGTGCGGGCCACTCTTCCCACTGACGTTGCCCGGGCCGTGACCACCCAGCGTGGCGGCGCCCCCGCTGGTCATCGCCACCACGGGCGGGGCGCTGGTGGCCACGGCCACTGCCTGCTGTTTTTGACGCAGCGCATTGGCCAGCAGCACGGCCAGGATGATGGCGGGCGACTCCATGAGCGCCATCGCCGCCGCCATGTGGCCGCCGTAGGTGATGTGTTGGGACTCCAGGTACTGCGTGGCCGTCACAAACGTCACCGCGCTCACCGATCCATAGGTGGCCGCCACCGCCGCCGCATTGAAGCTCGACAGCACCCGCCGCAACAGCGCATAGCCCACCAGCGGCACCACGATGGCCAGCAGCACCGCCAGCCCCAGGCTGGTGGCCACGTTGGACGTAAAGCCCGACGCCGCCAGCGCAAACCCGCCCTTGAGGCCCAGCGCCATCAGCAGGTAGATGGACAAGAACTTGGAGATCGCCGCAGGCATCTCCAGGTTGGACCGCACCAGGCCCGCAAAAATGCCCAGGGCAAAAAACAGGATCGCCGGATCCAGCAAGCTTTGCATCATTCAACTCCTTGGGCGCCAATGCTATGCAGCGCAGGGTGCAAAGTAAAATCGATTCGAATGTGCTTATCTATAGATAAAAATCTATGAACGTCACCTTCCGCCAGCTGCGGCTTTTTCTGGCGCTGGCCGAAACCGGCAGCGTCAGCGCGGCCGCCAAGGTCATGCACGTCACGCAGCCCACCGCCTCCATGCAGCTGCGCGAGGTGGCGCAGGCCGTGGGCCTGCCGCTGTACGAAGTCATCTCGCGCCGCGTGCACCTCACCGAAGCGGGCCACGCCCTGGCCCGCACCGCGCGCGCCATCGCGGGCGAGTGGGACGCGTTCGAGCAGCGCATCGCAGGTGCCAAGGGCCTGACCAGCGGGCGCCTCAAGGTCGCCGTGGTCAGCACCGCCAAATATTTTGTGCCGCGCCTTTTGGGCAGCTTCTGCAAGCTGCACCCGCACATCGACATCTCGCTGGAAGTGCTTAACCGCGACCACGTCATTGGCCGCCTGCGCGCCAACCAGGACGACCTCTACGTCATGTCCATGCCGCCCGCCGACCTGCCGCTGGAGGACCAGATCCTCATGCCCAACCCCCTGGTCGTGATCGCCCCCGCAGGCCATCCACTGGCGGCTAAAAAGCGCATCAGGCTGGAGCAGCTGCAGTCTGAGCGCTTCATCCTGCGCGAAAAAGGCTCGGGCACCCGCATGGCCACCGACGCCCACCTGCGCCAGGCGGGCTTTGCCCCCCGCACCGTGCTGGAGCTGGGCAGCAACGAAGCCATCAAGGAGTCGGTGGAAGGCCAGTTGGGCCTCTCCATCGTCTCCCTCCACGCGCTGGGCCCGCACCACGAGGGCCTGGCCGTGCTCAACGTAGTGGGCTTTCCCATCCGCTCGCAATGGCACCTGGTCTGGCCCAAGGGCAAGCAGCTGTCACCGATTGCGGAGGTGTTTCGCGGGCACTTGATGGGGGAGGTGGAGGGGTGGATGGGGCGGGGGTAGTCGGGGCGTTTCACTGTGCCCGCAGGGATGTTCTGCAATAGCGCCCGCTAGTCCTCTGGCCTTAAATCCGTCGAGCCAAGTGTGCCGCAGGTATGCTGTCAGCGCGTAATGAAGCTATCGTTTTTTCTGCAACTGCTGCACTACTAAAGACATGTTGCTCGCAAGAATTCAACAAGACTTGTTTGACTTTACCGAACGTGATCCGGAGGACTTTTCGGGGCTCGTTGAGTTTTGGTATCGAGCGAACAGCGAAGCGCTTTCGGCGGCTCTTACTGCACACCATGGCTTGAATTTCATTCTGAACGTCAGGTCGTTTGGGAACTTCGAGGCGCTTGCGAAGCGCCTCTTTCTAGTTGCAGATACCTTGATCTTGCGAGACACGAGAGACTGGGCCTCCGATGCTGAGCCTGTCAGATGTTTTGTGTGTGAGGCATAGCATGTCAACAAGGAGCATGAATGCCACGCAAGACGAAGACAACCGCAGCAGCGGACAAGGCGGCGCAGCCGCAATTCTCAGCCGCAGCG
>Ga0187845_1001081_pt1 | contig 15794 bp, 16 predicted proteins | sample SpaLakP09_SKY_68_FD_134515 | JGI IMG/M metagenome (GOLD analysis project Ga0187845, IMG submission 134515) | Oligotrophic lake water microbial communities from Sparkling Lake, Wisconsin, USA - SP09_SKY_68 | ecosystem: Environmental > Aquatic > Freshwater > Lake | place: USA: Sparkling Lake... | reverse complement strand
GATGAAGCCGGTGCCGAGCGCGGCGCCCCAGACGCCATAGGTGGCGCATTCGTTCAGTATGCCCGTCAGGTAGTTGGTCAGGCCGGCATTGCGCAGTCCGTAGACCACCAGGTACATGCCCAGCGAGAAGATTACCACCTGCCACGGCGCGCTGCCCAGCACTTCGCGGGTGGAGATTTTGTGGCCGCGCGCGGCGACCGCCAGCAGCAGCGCTGCGCCAGCGGCAGCGACGGCGCTGATCGGCACACCCAGGCGCTCCAACCAGAAGAAGCCGACCAGCAGCACGCCAAGCACCCACCAGCCGGTGATGAAAGTGGCGCGATCGTGGATGGCCTCTTCAGGCGCTTTCAGCTGGGCCAGGTCGTAGTTTGCCGGAATATCCTTGCGGAAAAACCACATCAGGGCGCCCAGCGTGGCGGCGACGGCGACCAGGTCGACCGGCACCATGACGGCGGCGTAGCGTGCGAAGCCGATGTTGAAATAATCGGCCGATACGATGTTGACCAGGTTCGAGACCACCAGCGGCAGGCTCGATGTGTCGGCGATGAAGCCCGCCGCCATGACGAAGGCCAGCGTGGCCTTGGCGGAAAAACGCAGCGCGCGCAGCATGGCGATGACGATCGGCGTCAGAATCAGCGCCGCGCCGTCATTGGCGAACAAGGCGGCCACCGCCGCACCCAGCAGGACCAGCAGCACAAACAGGCGCTTGCCGCTGCCCCGGCCCCAGCGCGCGACGTGCAGCGCCGCCCATTCGAAGAAGCCGGCTTTGTCCAGCAGCAGGCTGATGATGATGACCGCCACGAAGGTGCCGGTCGCGTTCCAGACGATGTGCCAGACCACCGGGATATCGGCGGTGTGGATGACGCCAGCCAACAGCGCGACAATGGCGCCGGCGGCGGCGCTCCAGCCGATACCGAGGCCGCGCGGTTGCCAGATGACGAGGATCAAAGTGGCGAGGAAAATCAGAAATGCTGTAAGCACGGCTAATCCTTGTTCAAAATATGGGAGGTAAGGTGCGAGATCGGCCGGGCGGCAGGTCCAATGCGACGTGCGAAAACTGAGGCGCCGCGGCGGCGGCGCCGGCCTGGTTAGGCCATGATGGTGCCAATGCGGTCGAGCTCGACCTTGAATTTGGCTTTGTCTTTCATCAGTTCTTCAACTGGGAGCGCCAGGAATGCCTGGATGCGCGCAAGCAGGATGGCGTAGGTCTCTTCGAACGCCGTTTCGATTTCTTCCTCAGTACCAACCACGTGGCCAGGGTCATCGACACCCCAATGCGTGCGCAGCACCGGCCCCAGGTAGGCCGGGCAAACCTCACCTGCTGCGCTGCTGCAAACGGTCACAACGATGTCGGGCGTAACCGGCAGGTTGTCCCAGGACTTGCTGTAATAACCTTCCGTCGAGATGCCTTTTTTATGCAACAAGGCGACGGCGCGCGGATGGAGTTTGCCGGCTGGTTGGCTGCCGGCGCTGATCGCCTTCAGTCCAGCTGGGGCCAGATGATTAAAAGTGGCTTCGCTCAGGAGCGAGCGGCAGGAGTTTCCGGTACAGAGAAAGAGCACGTGCATATCTAGGGCCTATCTGAATGGTAAAAAATGAGCGACGACAGCAAGCTGCCACGCGTTAGGATCGAAAGGGAAAGGGCTAGGCGGCCACAACGGCCGCTTCAGGCGATACCGATTCCGTCTCGCAATCGATACCGCAAACGGGCGAGCATGGGTTGCCACCGCAGCAGTTTTCGGTCAAAAATTGCAGTACGCAGTTCATCGTGTCGAACTGCGCGGCGTAGATCACAAACCGCCCGTCCTGGCGCGAAGCGATCAGCTTTGCGTGCGACAACTCCTTCAGATGGAACGAGAGTGACGAGGCGGGAATGCCCAGCGCTTCGCCAATCTTGCTCGCCGCCATGCCCTCAGGGCCAGTCTGCACCAGCAAGCGGAACACCGCCAGCCGCGACTCTTGAGCTAGTGCCGCCAACGCGGCCAGTACGCTTTTCGTTTCCATAATAACTTCCAAAAATTGGGGTTTTCTTATTTTATGTTTCCATTATAATAGAAACGTCAAATCCCGTGGCAACCAAAAAGCGCATCCATGAAATATCTTTACCTTCGTCGCAGGACGTTGGAAAAGTCGATGGTGTATGTGTGGATTTTGACCGGAATGTTGCTGTACATCGTCTACCTCACCGGCGGTTTCGATACGCTGCCGTGAAAAAGTGCGAGCCGCTCTGTTCTGGCTCTCAGGTGTGTTGATATTCAGTTGCAACGTCTTTGATGTCACCCTCCGGTCACAAACCCGATATAGAATTCGACGGTTCCAAAGTTCCAGAAATATAATTGCAAGACAACTTCCCTAACATCGAAGGAATAATTGTGAAATTAGCTAGCAAAATCAATATCGCCGTCCTGTCTGCGTTGTTCACCTTGGGCGCGTCCGCAACCGAGATCACCGGCGCAGGCTCGACCTTTGTTTATCCGATCCTGTCGAAATGGTCGGCCGACTACAGCGCTAAAACCGCTGTCAAAGTGAACTACCAATCCATCGGCTCGGGTGGCGGCATTGCCCAGATCAAGGCGGCGACCGTTGATTTTGGCGCGTCCGACATGCCAATGAAGCCCGATGAGCTCGACAAGCTGGGCCTGATGCAATTCCCCGTGGTCATCGGCGGCGTCGTGCCGGTCGTGAACCTGCCCGGCGTCGCGCTGAACCAACTGAAGCTGACCGGTCCGGTCATGGCGGACATCTTCCTGGGCAAGATCAAACGCTGGAATGCACCGGAAATCGCCGCGCTCAATCCTGGCGTAGCCTTGCCTGACGCGGCGATCACTGTTGTTCACCGCTCGGACGGCTCTGGCACGACGTTCAACTGGGTCAACTATCTGTCCAAAGTCAGCGACGAGTGGAAAACCAAAATCGGCGAAGGTACCTCTGTTCAGTGGCCAACCGGCGTCGGCGGCAAAGGTAACGAGGGCGTCGCGGCCTACGTAAAACAAATCAAGAATTCGATCGGCTATGTCGAGCTGGCCTATGCCATGCAAAACAAGATGACCATCACGCAGGTCAAGAACCGTGAAGGCCACTTTGTGTCGGCCAGCCTTGAATCGTTCCAGTCGGCAGCGGCAAACGCGGAGTGGACCAAGGCGAAGGACTTTTCCCTGGTCATTACCGACGCACCTGGCGCGGCCTCCTGGCCGATCGCAGCGACGTCGTTCGTGATGATGTATGGCACGCCGAAAAAACCGGAACAAACCAAAGCGGCGCTGGAGTTCTTCCAGTGGTCTCTTGAGCACGGCCAGCAGCAGGCCAAGGAGCTCGATTATGTTGGCCTGCCAGACGCACTGGTCAAACAGATCAAGGCTTACTGGAAAGTCGAAGTGAAGTAACCATTAGCTTGTGCTACAGGGTGCCGAGCACCCTGTAGCCATGCCCAGGCAGCACCTTGCACTTGCAGTGCCCTCAGAGGATAACAACATGACTTCTGCCCTCACGGCGCCCTTAAAAAATACCACCTTGAACGATACTGCCGACAGCGATGCTGGCGCAGATAAAATTTTCAGCTGGACCGTCGCCAGCGCCGCCACGCTGGTCATGGTCCTGCTGCTCGCCGCAGCCTTCGCTATGCTGTGGGGTGGCCGCCTGGCCTTCCAGACCTTCGGGTTGCACTTTTTCATCGATAGCCAATGGGATGCCGTGGCCAAGCAGTTCGGCGCGCTGGTACCCATTTTCGGCACCTTGGTGAGTTCCTTAATTGCCATGTTGATCGCCGTGCCGGTGAGCTTCGGCATCGCTTTCTATCTGACGGAGATCGCGCCCACCTGGCTGCGCGGCCCGGTCGCCACGGCGGTCGAACTGCTGGCCGGCATCCCGTCGATCATCTACGGCATGTGGGGGCTGTTTGTCTTCGTCCCCTTCATGAGCGACTATATTTTGCCCTGGCTGGACGAGCATGTCGGCACGCTGCCGTTCATCGGTCCGGTTTTCCAAGGCCCGCCGCTGGGCATCGGCATGCTCACCGCCGGCATTGTGCTGGCGATCATGGTGATCCCTTTTATTTCCTCGATCATGCGCGACGTTTTTAAAACGGTCCCTTCGAGCCTGAAGGAATCGGCGTACGCGCTGGGCGCGACGAATTGGGAGGTGGTGTGGAATGTCGTGCTGCCGTACTGCCGGTCGGCGGTAGTCGGTGGCATCTTCCTCGGTCTCGGGCGCGCGCTTGGCGAAACGATGGCGGTGACGTTCGTGTTGGGCAACTCGCACCAGCTGTCGTGGTCGATTCTGATGCCGGGCAATTCGATCGCCGCGACCATCGCCAATGAATTTACCGAGGCGGACTCGGACATCTATCTGTCCTCCCTCATCGCGCTGGGATTCATTTTATTCATCGTCACCTTTATCGTGCTGGCCATCGCCCGCATCATGCTTCACAACCTCAGCCAGAAAGAGGGGCACGCATGAGAAACGCAGGAAGCAGCATGCGCTACAAGCGCCGCGCCGCCGTCAACATCGTCGCCAAGAGCCTCGCCACGCTGGCGACCCTTTTCGGTCTGTTCTGGCTGGTCTGGATCCTTTGGACAACGGTCAAATTTGGTATCACGTCGTTGAAGCCCGAGATTTTCACGCAAATGACGCCGCCTCCCGGCCAGGACGGCGGCTTGGCCAACGCATTCTTCGGCAGCTTCGTCATGAGTGGCGTCGCCTTGCTCATCGGTGCGCCGATCGGCGTCGCGGCCGGCACCTACCTGGCGGAATACGCCCGTAACAAATGGTGGCGCGAGTCGATCCGCTTCATCAACGATATCTTGCTCTCGGCGCCATCGATCGTTCTGGGCCTATTCATCTACGAGCTGGTGGTGCGCCAGCAAGGTCATTTCTCCGGCTGGGCCGGCGCCTTGTCGCTGTCGTTGATCGTGCTGCCGGTCGTCGTGCGCACCACCGACGAGATGCTGCGCCTGGTGCCGAAGGCGATGCGCGAAGCGGCGTTGTCGCTGGGCGTTCCACAGTGGAAGGTCACGATGCAGATCTTGTACCGCGCCGCCATGCCTGGCATCACCACCGGCATTCTCCTGGCGCTCGCGCGCATTTCCGGAGAAACAGCGCCGCTGCTGTTTACCGCCCTGAACAATCAGTATTGGACCAACAGCCTCAACTCGCCGACGGCGAGCGTCCCTGTGGTCATCTTCCAGTACGCCATGAGTCCGTATGAGGCGTGGCACTCGCTGGCGTGGGCGGGCGCGTTTATCGTGACCGTCTTTGTACTGGTCTTGAGTATTGGATCCCGTTTTATCTTACGCCGGGCACAAGGAGGCCATCATGAATGACGTCGCGATGTCCGAGAAATTCAAAATACAACCACCGGCCAAACCAGAAGATCAAACCACGCCTGCCATGACGAAAATAGCGGTACGCAATCTCGATTTCTACTATGGCGCTTCCCATGCGTTGCAATCGGTCTCGCTCGACTTTCCTGAAAAGCAGGTGACCGCGATCATCGGCCCTTCCGGCTGCGGCAAGTCGACGCTGCTGCGGGTGCTCAACAAAATGTATTCTGGTTACGCAGGTTTGTCTGCCACCGGCGAGGTGCTGCTCGATGGCGACAATGTCCTGGCGCCCGGCTATTCGATCAATCGGCTGCGCGCCAAGGTCGGCATGGTCTTCCAGAAGCCCGTGCCGTTCCCGATGACGATTTACGAAAATATCGCCTACGGCATCCGCCACCACGAAAAGCTCAGCCGCAGCGAAATGGATGAGCGCGTGGAGCAGGCGCTTCGCGGGGCCGCGCTATGGGACGAAGTCAAGAACAAGCTCAAGGCCAGTGGCCTTGGCCTGTCCGGTGGTCAGCAGCAGCGTTTGTGCATCGCCCGCTCGTTGGCGGTCAAGCCGGAAGTGCTGCTACTCGACGAACCGACATCGGCGCTGGACCCCATTTCCACGGGAAAAATCGAAGAACTCATTGCCGAGCTTCGCGAGCAATACACGATCATCATCGTGACGCACAACATGCAGCAAGCTGCGCGGTGCTCGGACTTTACCGCATATATGTACATGGGCGAGCTGGTCGAATTCGGTCCGACCGATGACGTCTTCATGCACCCGAAGAAGAAGCAAACACAGGACTACATCACGGGCCGCTTCGGTTAAATGCGGGCCCATTCGACTACAGCAAGGAGACATCAATGCAGGGTGACCATTCGTCAAAACAATACGACCTGGACTTGGAGGCGATTCGATCAAGGGTTCTTTTGATGGGCGGCCTGGTGGAGAGTCAGATCAACGATGCGATTCATGCCTTCCGTGTCGGCAACGTCGCACTTGCCGATGCGGCCATCAAAGCAGACGAAAACGTCAACCAGCTTGAGGTCACACTCGATGACGCCTGCAGCCACCTGATCGTGAAACGGCAGCCGGCCGCCAATGACCTGCGAACGGTGATGGCAACGTTAAAGATCATCACGGATCTGGAGCGCGTGGGTGACGAGGCGACGAAAGTGGCGCGCACGGCGATTCGCCTACACAAGCGCGGTGCCGTCGGCGTACTGGATCACTACGAGTCGGTGCGGGTAATGGGCGGCGGTGCGAGTGAAATGCTGCATGAGGCGCTGGACGCTTTCGCCCGCCTCGATCACAAACAGGCGGTCCGGATCATTTCCCAGGATGAGGTAGTGAACTATGAATTCCGCACGGCGATGCGCACCATGATCACGTTCATGATGGAGGACCCGCGCACCATCTCGACGGCGCTCGATGTCCTGTGGGTGGCAAAGGCACTTGAACGCATCGGCGATCATGCCAAAAGCATCGCGGAATACGTCATCTTCATCGTTGAAGGAAAGGACATCCGCCATACCGACCACCTTCCGCCACCAGCCCCTGACGCCGTGCACGAAGATGGACACTGATTTCGCACCGATCTTGATCGTCGAGGATGAGCCGGCGATCGCCGAACTACTGCGCTTTACGCTACGCTCAGCCGGCTGGCAGACCAAGTGCGTGAGCGACGTGGCCAGTGCGCGCGCACTGCTGGCCCATGAGCGACTGCCGGCGGCGGTGATCCTTGACTGGATGCTGCCAGACCAAAGTGGCCTGAGCCTGCTTTCCTGGATTCGGGACAATGCGTCCCTGGCGCCGCTGCCGGTGATCATGCTCAGCGCCAAGTCCATGGAGGAAGACAAGATCAAGGGGTTTGACCGGGGCGCGGACGACTACATCACCAAGCCTTTCTCCCCCAAAGAAGTCGCCGCCCGCGTGAACGCGGTAGTCCGGCGCCGGCTTCCTGAACACGCCAGGGAGCAGCTGGCCGTGGGCAATCTCGTGCTCGACATGAGCAATTGCGTGGTGCGCGTCGACGGCCACAAGGTCGATATCGGCCACGCCGAATACCGGCTGTTGAAATTCTTCCTGGCGCATCCCGAGCGTGTTTTTTCCCGCGCCCAGTTGCTCGACAAGGTCTGGGGGCATCACGTCACTATCGAGGAGCGTACCGTCGACGTGCATATTCTGCGCCTACGCAAGGCACTCAAGGAAGCCGGTTCGGTGGTGAAGACCGTGCGCAGCATGGGTTACATGCTCTCGGCGGCATAACCAGGCGTTCAATTTTATCCAGCCATTCCAGCCTAGCAGGCTATGCCTCGCCAGGCGTCTTTTACCACGTGTAATATCGCTGGCGAAACAATTCTATAACCACTATTTCAGGAGCACCGAGTGACGTCACAGTCCCCTAAGCCGCAAACGCTCGATACGCACATCGCCAACTCGGACGCCCCCAGCAATCCTTCCCGGCGAAGCATCTTCCGCGCCGCCGGCGCCGCCGGCATCGCGGCGTCGGTACCGGCTATCACTGCGTCAGCGGCGCCCGCCAAATCCGCCAAGGGATCGCTGGACGCCAAGCTCAAGGCCAGCGTCAAAAACGTGGTGGTCATTTACCTTGAAAATCGCAGCTTCAATAATCTGTTTGCCGACTTTCCAGGCACCCAGTCGCCACTGTCGGCCGTGCCGTCGACGCTGGCCCAGCAGCGTGACCGTGACGGTTCGGTGATGCCGTTGCTGCCCAAGATCTGGGGTGGCATGGTGCCGAATTCGCAGGACATCGGCGGCAAGAAATACGTGCTCAATGAGGACGCGATCGCGAACCTTCCCAACGGTCCATTCAAACTGAGCGACGCACAAGGCAAGCCGCTCCCCGAAGCGGTCATCACGCGCGACCTCTGGCATCTGTTCTACCATAATCAGATGCAAATTAACGGTGGCAAAAACGACGGCTTCGCCGCTTGGGGCAACACCGGTGGCATGGTGATGGGCTACTACGGGGAGACCAGCAAGAATCTCGGTTTATGGAAGATCGCCGAGCAATACACCCTGTGCGACAATTTCTTCATGGGCGCATTCGGTGGCTCGTACTTGAATCATCAATTCCTGATCTCGGGGCGCACACCGGAATATTTCAATGCGGCCCAGACGGCGGCGAAGAAAAAAATCGCCGTGCTCGACGATGGCCCGACCGGCTTCCGCCTGGCTGTGTCGAAAGATTCGCCTGCCTCGGCCCTTGATGGCAAGCCGCACTTTGTCAACGATGGCGCCATTTCTCCCGACGGCTACATGGTCAACACGATGGCGCCGCCGTACCAGCCAAGTTATATCCGGCCGGCCGCTGGTGGTGATCCATTGCTGGCGGATCCAGACGATGCCAGCACGGCACCGCCCCAGACCTTTAATACCATCGGCGATTTGCTGTCGGCAAAATCGGTGAGTTGGGCATGGTACGCAGGCGCCTGGCAAGCCGCACTGGACGCCAAGGGCGGTGGTGAAAAACCGAATTTCCAATACCATCATCAGCCGTTTAACTACTTCAAGCAGTTTGGTCCAGGAACGGCCGCGCGCGCTGAACATTTGCGGGACGGCGGCCTTGGCGACAGTCCCATTTCGAATAAATTCCTCGCCGATGTCGTGGCGGGCAAGCTACCGGCGGTGACGTTCTACAAGCCTCAGGGGAACCTCAATCTCCATGCGGGCTACTCGGACATCGAATCGGGCGACCAGCATATCGCCAACGTGATCGAGCACTTGAAGAAGTCCCCCCAGTGGAAGGACATGGTGGTGGTGATCACCTTCGATGAAAACGGGGGCTGGTGGGATCATGTCGCCCCGCCAAAAGGCGATCGCTGGGGGCCGGGCTCTCGTGTGCCGACCATCATCGTCTCGCCCTATGCAAAAAAGGGCCAGGTCGACCATAGTTTCTATGACACAACGTCGATCCTGCGCTTCATCACGCGGCTGCATGACTTGCCGCTGCTCGAAGGACTGCAGGAGCGCAATGCCGCGTTTGCCGCACGCAGGGCTGCGCCGCCAGGTGATTTGACAGGCGCATTGAGCTTCAGATAGTGCCATTGATTGTGCTGCCGAAGGGCAGCGGCCGCCCGAGGATGTCGATCGACGATGTCCTCGGGCAGGCGATCAGTCCTTGGGTGTCTCGGCGCCGATCTTTTTGATCTCATGCTCGATGGCGTTCTTTTCCAGCATATGCAGCGGCAGGCTGACGAAGACGTTCATGCGGCTGACGATCTGGCGGAACACCTTGTGAAAGAGCTCCCGTTTGGCGTCCTCCGTTCCCACGAAGGCCGCAGGATCCTGGAATCCCCAGTGCGCCGACAGCGGGTGACCAGGCCAGATAGGGCAGCTCTCGCCGGCCGCGTTGTCGCACACCGTGAAGATAAAATCCATCTGTGGCGCGTTGGGTGCTGCGAACTCATCCCAGCTTTTGCTCCGCAGATTTTCCACTGGATAGCCGGTGCTGGCGATTTGTTCAATGGCGTAAGGATTGACCATGCCGCCGGGATGGCTGCCCGCCGAAAAGCCACGGAAGCTTCCTTTTCCCATCGTCGTGACCAGCGCTTCGGCCATGATGCTGCGGGCGGAATTGCCTGTGCATAAAAAAAGCACGTTATAGACTTTATCACTCATACCATCACTCTCCATTTTTAAAACGACATTTCCAATATTATCGAAGTTTCTTGACGGTTTCATGACATGGGCATATCCTTTATTCGTCGATCAACGAATGAGTGCCATGAAATCCTGTTGTGATCCCCAGAAAACCGGCGCAGCCGCTGTTGAAATTGATGCCGATGAAGTTGCGCTGCTATGTAAAGCGCTCGGACATCCCGCGCGCGTGCAATTGCTGAAGTACCTGTCCGCCTACGGCGCCTGTTATTTCGGTAGCCTGGCTGATGTATTGCCGCTGGCCGCATCGACGATCTCCCAGCACGTGTCGATCTTGAAGCAGGCCGGACTCATCCTCGGCTCGTCGGACGAACAAAGGGTGTGCTACTGCGTCAATCCCGAGCGGCTGGCGCAACTGAAGCAGTTGATTGGCGGTCTGTAATTTTTTAACTAGTCGTTCGTCATTCGACGAATAACAAATGGATGCTTTTGATGTTCCGCATGTGAACTGAAAGGAATCACCATGAAGATGCTTGATCTGAATTTACCGGTGGCGGTATTGGGTGCCGGCCCTGTGGGACTTGCGGCGGCGGCTCACTTGCTCGCACGGGGCATGACGCCATTGATCTTCGAAGCCTGTGATGGCGTCGCCGGCAACTTGGCCAGCTATCGCCATGTGCGCTTGTTCTCGCCATGGCAGTACAACGTCGACAGGGCAGCGTTACATCTGTTGACCGGGACTGGCTGGGTGCTGCCCGTTGCAGGCGAGCTGCCGACTGCGGGCGAGCTCATTGAGCGCTACCTGGCGCCACTGGCGGAACTGCCGGCGATCGCCGCCCAGCTGAAATTGGGACATCGCGTCCTGCAGGTAGCGCGCCTCGGTTTCGACAAGGTCAAGACGCGGGGGCGCGAACAGGGGCCGTTTCTGGTGCGTGCCCGGAGCAAGGATGGCGTGCGCGAATACTTTGCCAGCGCGGTGATTGATGCGACCGGCACATGGTCGCATCCGAACCCATTAGGCGCCAACGGCATCGGCGCGATCGGCGAAGACACTCACGCTGCGCATATCGCCTATGGCATGCCTGATGTGTTGGGCGACGCCCGCCATCGCTACGCTGGGAAACGCGTGCTGGTGGTGGGCAGCGGTCACTCTGCCGCCGGCACACTGCTGGCTTTGGCACAGCTGGCCGAAGAAGTGCCTGGAACGTCGCTCGTGTGGGCGGTGCGCGGGGCGACGGTGAACAAGGCGTTCGGCGGCGGCAGCGCCGATGGACTGCCGGCGCGCGGCGCGCTCGGTACGCGCCTGAAATCGCTGCAGGAATCAGGCAAGCTAGAGATCCATACCCAATTCCGCATGCATGCCCTGGAGGCACATGGGAACGCGCTACGCGTCCTTGACGAAGCGATAGGCGGCACCCGCCCGGTGATCGATGGCATCGACCAGATCGTGGCGTCGACCGGCGCGCGGCCGGATCTGGAATTGACCCGCGAACTGCGCGTGCGCCACGATCCTTGGCTGGAAAGCACCGATGCGCTGGCACCGCTAATTGATCCGAATGAACACAGTTGCGGCACCGTGCGTCCACATGGCCACCGTGAGCTTGCGCACCCTGAGCCGGGCTACTATGCGGTTGGGGCCAAGAGCTACGGCCGCGCGCCAAATTTCCTGATGGCGACCGGCTACGAGCAAGTGCGTTCGGTGGTGGCCGCGCTTGCCGGCGAACTGGCGCAAGCCGACGACGTTCAGCTTGAATTACCAGAAACGGGTGTGTGCAGCACACGCCAAGCGTTGGGAGTCGAACCGACACCCGCCGGCTGTTGTGGCGGCCCGGCGCCGGCCGGCAGCGCCGCCTGCTGTGTGCGGGACGCCGATGCCAAAGCGAAGGGTGACGTTGGTTGCGGTTGTGCCCCGCCCACGCCGACGCCGGCAACGGGGCCTAAATCCTGCTGCGCTTAACACCATTAACACTGCTACAAGGAGACATCCATGCTTCGATCCTGGCACACCATCGGGATACTGGCCTTTACGCAGATCGCCTCGTGGGGATCGCTGTACTACGCGTTCAGCATTGTGGCGCCCAGTATCGGCCAGGAGCTTGGCATGCGCGCCGAGCTCGTCTACGGCGCCTTCTCCTGGAGCCTGCTGGTGGCGGGCCTGGTGGCCACGCCTACAGGCATCCTGCTCGACCGGTTCGGCGGGCAGTGGGTGATGGCGACGGGGTCGCTCGTCTGCGGCATCGGCTTGATCTGGCTGAGCCAGGCCGCCGGCATGCTGTCTTACTTTGGCGCCTGGACAGTGCTCGGCATCGCCATGTCGCTCACGCTCTACGAAGCCGCATTCGCGACCATCAATCGCAAGTTCCATCAGAACAGCCGCCAGGTGATTTCGACGTTGACTCTCTTCGCTGGATTCGCCAGCACGGTATTCTGGCCGCTCACTTTGCAGCTCAACACCATCATCGGCTGGCGTCACACCTATTTCTCCTTTGGAATCGTACAGCTGCTGCTGTGCTTACCCCTGCACCTGATGCTCGGGCGAGATGTGCCGGCCGCGCACGCGCCGCATACAACACCTGAGCGCAGCCATACCTTGGCCGAGGCGCTGCGTCACCCGGCGTTTTGGAAATTGGCGATGGCGTTCTCGGCCAATATGTTCATCTTCTCGGCACTGTCCGTACACCTGATTCCTTTGCTGAAGGACTTCGGTCATGCTGAAACCCTGGCGGTACTGATGTAGGCACTTATTGGCCCCATGCAGGTGGCCGGTCGTATCTGCGAGAGGTCGTTCGCGCGCGATGCGGCACCGCAGACGGTCGGGAAGTTCACCTTCGCCACGCTGCCTGCCGCCGTGCTGGTGCTGCTGCTGTTTGGCACTCATGCGTGGTCGGTGGCGGTGTTCTGCATCCTGTATGGCCTGAGCAACGGCATCCTGACGATCGTTCGCGGCACGATTCCGCAGGCCATGTTCGGTCGACAGAACTATGGCGCCATTTCCGGTGCAATGGCCGGCCCGTCGCTACTGGCCAAAGCGGCCGGCCCCTTGGTGGCCGCCGCCATCCTGCGCGCTTATCCCCAGCCTTTCGCTTTTCTAGTTGTACTGCTGGCGATTTCCGTCGTATCGCTGGGATTTTATTTGGGTGCGGTCAAGAGGGCCGATGGTGGCAGCGAAAAATTTGCGTGAGCGAAGTGCCTTGCTGACGAAGTTCGACTCCGCGTAGCACAGCACGGCCGTTTTGTGTGCTACGCGCCAGGCAGCGCTGCCTCGATGCGATGCCGGTTAAATGGATCATCGCTGTCTATATATCGCATCGCCGATTGTGCGTTTTTCCAACCGACGTGTTCCATCAGTGTCTTTAGCTCCCAGCCGTTTGCGGTCGCCCAACTGGCGAAGCCGCGGCGTAGCGAGTGCGAGCTGTACAACTCGCTCGCCTCGACGCCGGCCTGGTGCAGCACCTGACGCAGTATCGGCACCAGGCTGTCGATATGCAGCGGATTCGAACTCAAACACCCCCAGCGATCGATAGCGCGGAACACTGGGCCGGATTCAATTTGCGCCGCCGTGATCCACTCCAGATAGGCCGTGACAGGGCACAGGCTCGACAACATCGGCGCCTTAAAAGTACCGCCTTTGAGCTGCCGATCGCCCTTTGTGCGAGGCAGGAAGCAGACCATTCCTTCGCCAGGCGTGATCGTGACGTGCTCGGCCTGAAGACGCGTCAGCTCGTCGCCTCGAAAGCCCCGCCAGAAACCGAGCAAAAATAGTGCCTTGTTGCGGCGGTGCCGCAGTCCGGCATGGGGATCGATCTCGATTTGGGTCGTCAGCCATCGGTCAACTTGACCCAATTGATCGAGCTGAAACGGTTTGGCGCGCTTTTCTACCGCAGGGTGAAGGGTCTGGATGCCGCGAAAGACCTGGCGAACGACTGGCGACTTCGTCGGATCAGGAAAACCCTGATCGATATGCCACTGCGCGAGAGCCGCCAGGCGCTGACGCAATGTGTTGATGGCCAGTGTGTCCGCGTGGTCCACCAAGTATCGGGCAACGCTGTCGGCGGTGGCCGGCAGGAAGCCGCCCCAGTCGACCTCGAAGTGCCGAATGGCCGACCGATAGCTTTTACGCGTGTTGTCGCGTATGGCGGCGGAAAGATAGGCATCCAGATTGGTCATAAGGAGAAAGTGTACGGCGAATCGATCGAAAACTGCAGAAAAAGGCGTTGATACCGGATAATAGTACATTATCCGGCTCAAAAAACAAGCGCCGTTTGGATTGACTTTTGATTGAAAATATTATGTAATTATGTGGTACATAATACATTATCTTATTTCGTGGAGGCGTCATGGCCCGTACCGGACTGTACCAATCGGATGTAAAAAAAGCGCGTGACGCGCTGATGGCCCAAGGGCGACACCCATCGGTCGACGCCGTGCGTATCGCCCTGGGCAACACCGGTTCGAAGACCACGATCCACAAGTACCTCAAGGAGCTGGAAGGAGAGGACGGTACGCTCGACGGCCGAAAGGCGCCGATAAGCGATGCGCTGCAAGACCTCGTGGGCCGACTGGCTGCGAGGCTGCATGAGGAGGCGGACGAACGCGCGGCCGCGATCGAATCGCGCAGTCTGGAACGGGATCGGGACCATGCCGAGGTGGTAAGTGGCCTGCAGAAAGAACTAGCGGCGCTTCACACGCAGCTGCGCCACCAGCAAGACGCGGCCCAGCAGGAAGCCCATGCTCATGCCCAGACGCGATCCAACCTGGAAAAAGAGACTATCATGCGCCACACCGCGCAGCAGCAGGCGACCGGCCTGCAGGAGCGACTTGCCGAGAACGAGGCTCATCGGCTGTCGCTGGAAGAAAAGCATACGCACGCGCGCGACGCGCTGGAACACTACCGGCAGTCCGTCAAGGAGCAGCGCGATCAGGATCTGCGGCGCCACGAACAGCAGTTGCAGCAGCTGCAAAGTGAACTGCGGCAGCAGCAGCAAGCCGTGGTGGCCAAACAGGAAGAGGCGACCAGGCTGAATCAGGAAGGCGCCCGGTTGGTGTCTGAGCTGTCTCACACCAAGCAGGCGCTGTACGAACAGCAGGCGCTGGGCCGTCGACAGGACCAGAAGATCGAGCAGCTGCAGTCCGGCCAACTGCACACCGACGAACTTGAGCGGCAGCTAGCCGTCAAATTGACGGAGAACGAGGCGTTACAGGGCCAGGTGGCGGAATTGACCAAAGCAATTGGGCAGGAACATGAGCGAGTTCGTGATCTTGAACTTTCCTTGGCACAGGCACATGCCAGGCTCGAAGCCAATCAGGGCATCGGCGAGGAATTGAGGGCATACTTGCAGTCGATTGAACGACCAGTCGCCCCGAAATAGCATGACGTCAGGCAGCCACCTCTCAGAATCTTAGCGCACGATATTTTTCGAATTCTGCGGCCCCCTGAAAACCAGGGCACCCCAAGAAACTTAACGCTTAAGTCGATTTTAGTAATATAAAAGCCGATCCTTATTACTAATTCACTTATGTGCTATTTCTGGCCTTATCCCGGCTGACCCTCGTCTTCACTCCGCGCACTGCCTCAAGGCCACCGATTGATTCCGTCGCTCAATACGGCGGCAAATCGTTAGCACGACAGACCTCTTCATGAGGACCTAGTTTCTTAAGATGGCCTGCTTCTCCCTCCAAGCTTCTTGAACAAATGGATCGGTGATGCCATATAGTCCATGTCCACGGCGCATCACTAGGTTCCCAGCCATGAGCTCGTTAACCACAGGCTGGATCTCCTCCACGTTCACTTCACGTCCAATGGCCTCGGTGTATTCTGCTGCGGCCTCAACAGAGAAAATTCCTCTGGCATCGCCCTCAGT
>Ga0187845_1001079_pt1 | contig 15816 bp, 12 predicted proteins | sample SpaLakP09_SKY_68_FD_134515 | JGI IMG/M metagenome (GOLD analysis project Ga0187845, IMG submission 134515) | Oligotrophic lake water microbial communities from Sparkling Lake, Wisconsin, USA - SP09_SKY_68 | ecosystem: Environmental > Aquatic > Freshwater > Lake | place: USA: Sparkling Lake... | reverse complement strand
CCACTGGTCGGCATGCGACTGGTGCGCGAAATCGCCCTGCCGACGACAACCCGATCGCCATCGCCATGACGACAACACCCAGCGTCTGCAACAAACAACAAAGAGTTAACAAATGTCAAACCAGTCGCACGCACTCGCCACGCAGCTAGGCTTGGCACGGGATATCGCGAATAATTTCGGGCTTCCACTTCGACGGGGGACACCATGCGCATAGCCGCTCTGGACGACGATGCGCTTCAGCTGGATCTGATCAAGCAGGCCACGGAGGCGATGGGCCATGTCTGTCACACGCATTTGACCGGCGCCGAATTGCTGCGCACGCTGCGCCGTGAGACCTTTGACCTGCTGATCGTGGACTGGCAACTGCCCGACACCACGGGCCCCGAGGTGGTGCGCTGGGTGCGCAAAAACGTTGCAGCGCAGCTGCCCATCCTGTTCGTGACCAACCGGCAGGAAGAGCGCGACATCGTTGAAGGCCTGGCCAGCGGTGCCGACGACTTCATGGTCAAGCCTGTGCGCATCGGCGAACTCAATGCCCGCGTGGCCGCGCTGCTGCGCCGCGCCTACCCCGACAACGCAGCCAGCGTGCTGGAGTTTGGCCGCTACCGGTTTCTGCCCGAAACCCGCGCCATCGAAATGGACGGTGTGCCCGTGGAACTCAAGAACCGCGAATACGACCTCGCGCTGTTCCTGTTCCAGAACATGGGCCGGTTGCTGTCGCGCGACCACCTCAAGGAAATCGTCTGGGGCCAGGTGGCCGATGTCATGTCGCGCTCGCTGGACACCCACATCTCGCGCCTGCGCACCCTGCTGGACCTGCGCCCGGCCAATGGCTTCATTGTCACGGCGGTGTATGGCGTAGGCTACCGTTTTGAAGCCGTCGAAGCCCCGCGCAAGGACTGACAAAGGCGCCCAAGACCCCGGACAGGCACCGCCACAAGCGGCTCCACCTGTGCCAGACCGCACGAAGGAGACATGATCTTGACCCCCACCATCCCGCACATCCGCTGGACGCCCTGCGCCGCCGCTGCACTGGCTTTGGCCGCCCTCGCGGGCCTTGCACCCCGGGGAGCACAGGCCAGCCCGCCTGCCCCCCTGGGGGACGAGGTGGCCCACATCGTCAAGGAGGGGGACACCCTGGAAGGCCTGGCCCGGGACTACCTGGCCGCGCCCCGGCAGTGGCAGCAGCTGCAGACCCGCAACAAGGTGGCCGATCCCCGGCGGCTGCAGCCAGGCTCGGTGATCTGGATCCCAGTGCGGCTGCAGCCCAGCGAGTCGGCCACGGTGCAGTTCGTGCAGGGTGCCGTCACGGCACAGGCGCGGGCCGGTGATGCCCCTGCCCCTGTCAGCCCCGGTGGCAAGCTGGAGGAAGGCACGGCGCTGCAGGTGGGCCCGGAATCCTTTGTGACCGTTAAGCTCGCCGATGGCACCGTGGTCCGGGTGCAGGCGCAGTCTGAGCTGCAGCTGCGGCAGCTGCGCCGCCGTGGCCGCGCGGGCAGCGTGCAGTCGGTGCTGGAGATGCACAAGGGTGGCGTGGAATCGACCGTGCCCCCCAGTACCGAGCCCCTGCGCCAGTTCGAAATCCGCACCCCGCTGGCCGTGACCAGCGTGCGCGGCACCCACTTCAGCGTGGCGATGGCGGACTCGGGCCAGACCACGGCCTCGGTGCTCAACGGCTCGGTGGCCGTGCAGTCCCGGCGCGACACCGACAGCCACCCCGGCGCATCGCTGACCGCCCCCACCGCCTTGCTGGCGCCGGGCCAGGGCCTGGCCGTGGCCACCGATGGCACCGTGGGCGCAGCCCGCCCCCTGCTGCCCCCGCCCGACACCTCGGGCATTCCCGCCATGCTGGGCGATGCCAGCCTGCTGGCCATTGACCTGCCCACCACACCGGGCGCCACACGCTACCTGGCCCAGGTGGCGCAGGACGAAGCACTCACCCAGGTGCTGCGCCATGGCAGCTTTGCCGATGGGCGCCTGCGCTGGAAAGCGCTCGAAGATGGCCGCTACTACCTGGCCGTGCGGGCCGTGGACGATGCCGGGATTGCAGGCCAGCCCGCCGTGTTGCCCTTCACCATCAAGACCCGGCCCGTGGCACCGCTGCACCAGTCCCCCGCGCCTGGCGCCGTGGTGCCCAGCGGCGCGGCCGAACTGCGCTGCACCGAGGTGCCTGGCGTACGCTGGTACCGCGTGCAGGTGGCCGCCGATGCGAAGTTCACCAAGCCCCTGCGCGACGAACAGCGCCTGGACGAATGCCGCCTGCCCATTGGCGCCCTGCCCGTGGGCAACTACTTCTGGCGCATGGCCAGCGTTCAGCAGTTGCCGGGCGGCCAGGCCGACCAGGGCCCGTTTGCCCCGCCACAACCCTTCACCGTGGCAGAGCGCCCGGCCACGCTGTCGCTGCAGGCCTTGCAGGCCGACGACGGCGAACCCACGGTGCGCCTGCACTGGCCGGCACAGCCGGGCCAGCGCTTCCGGCTGCAGCTGTCCACCGCCTCCGATACGGCTTTTGCCCAACCCGCCCAGGACACCGTGCTGGACGCCCCCAGCTGGACCGGCAGCAACCTGCCCGCAGGCGAGTACCTGGTGCGCATCCAGGTGCTGGATCCCAGTGGCCTGGAAAGCGAGTTCTCGCAGCCCCGCAAGATCCGCGTGGGCACAGGCATCCGCACTGGCGCCGGGCTGCCGGTGTCCACCTCCAGCGGAGCGCCGGTGGGGCGCCCTTGAGCGCGCATTGCAGCCGCTGTGCCCTGGCGGACACGAGCAGCACACGCAACTTTGTAGCGCCCCGCCCGGGCGCTGACAACGCCCCATGCTGAGCATTGCCCACGGCCGCCGCCGCAGGCGCCGCCTGGAATGGTCGGTGCTGGCCATTGTGCTTCTGGGGCTGGTGGCCTGGCTCAGCACGCCCGACAGCCTGGGCCGGGTGAACCACCTCGTGCAGGACGCCGGGCTGCGCCTGGTTTCCCGCGCCCCGCACCCGGACATCGTGCTCGTGGCCATCGACGACCCCAGCATTGCCGCCATTGGCCGCTGGCCCTGGCGCCGGGCCCTGCATGCCGAACTCATCACGCGGATCTCGGCGCAGAACCCGCATGTTATCGGCATGGACGTGTTGTTCAACGAAGCCGACCTGGACTACCCCGAAGACGACCTGCTGCTCACCGACGCCATCCGGCGCAGCGGGCGGGTGGTGCTGCCCGTACTGCGGCGCGGCTACGGCCCCACCGGCAACGCCACCGACCTGCCTTGGCCCGCATTTGCCCAGGCTGCCGCCGACCTGGGCCATGTGCATGTAGCGCCCGATGGCGACGGGGTAGTGCGCAGCCTGTACCTGCGCGAAGGCCCGGCCGCCGCGCCCTGGCACCACTTCAGCATGGCCCTGCAATGTGTGGCGCAGGCCCGTCAACCTGGCGCCGCCCCCTGCCTCCGCCCTGCGGCCCATGCCGCCGATGCGGGCCCCTGGGAGCGCACCGACCATGCCTTGATCGCCTACGCAGGCGGCCCCTCGCAATTCACCACCTACTCCTACATCGACGTGCTGCGCGGCGCAGTGCCCGCCGATGCCTTCCGGGGCAAATACGTGCTGGTGGGCGCCGCCGCATCGGGGCTGGGCGATATGTTTGCCACCCCCGTCAGCCAGCAGCCGCGCCTGATGCCGGGGGTGGAGGTGGTAGCCCACGTGCTGGATGCACGCCTGTCGGGCGATCAGATTGCCCCCGCGTCGCGAACACTCAACACGCTGTTCAATCTGGCCCCAGTCGCAGCCGCACTGCTTGTTCTGCTGCTGATGGGCCCCCTGGCCGCGCTGCTGACCAGCGCAGCGCTGGCCCTGGCCACGCTGCTGCTGAGCGTTGGCCTGCCCTGGTGGGCCGGCCTGCAGTTCGCACCGGCGGCTGCCCTGCTGGGGCTGGTGCTGGCCTACCCGCTGTGGAGCTGGCGGCGCCTGAGCGCTGCGGCGCATTTTCTGCGGCTGGAGATGGAGAACCTGCAGCGCCAGGGCCTGTCGATGCGGCTGCGCAGGCGCCCCGGGGACTCCGCCGACTTTCTGGAGCGGCGCATCAATGCAGTCGAGCGCGCGTCGCGCCAATTGCGCGACCTGCACCATTTCGTGAGCGAGAGCCTGCAGCAGCTGCCATCGCCCAGCCTCGTCTGCGACCCCGAGGGCCAGATCCTGCTGGCCAACCAGGCGGCCCGCGAGCACCTGGGCGGCGGCGCAGAGGTCCCGCTGCAAGGCCAGTCGGTAGTCGATCTGCTGGCCGACCTGGTGCATGCGGGCAGCCGCCAGCCACTCATCACGCGGGAGCACTTGCACCAAAGAACCCTGCCCGAACACAGCGAAGGCTCCGATGCGCAGGGCCGCAGCCTGCTGGTGCAATGCAAGCCCTTCACCGACCTAGCCAACGCAGGCTGGCTGCTCACGCTGGTGGACCTGACCGACATGCGCCGCGCCCTGCAACAGCGCGACCAGGCCATGAACTTCATCTCGCACGACATCCGCGCGCCCAACGCCTCCATCCTGACCCTGCTGGAGATGCAGCGCGCCTACCCCGACCGCATGGCGGGCGATGAACTGCTGCAGCGCATCGAGCGCTATGCACAGGCGTCCCTGGGCATGGCCGAAAGCTTCGTGCAGCTGGCCAGCGCGCAGGCACAGGAGTACCACATGGCGCCCCTGGACCTGGTCACCCTGCTGGAGGAAACCGCCGACGACCTCTGGGCCCTAGCCCGCGACCGGCAGGTGGACCTGCGTGTTACAGCAGCGCCCGAGGTAGCCCCGTGCAAGGGAGACCGCGCCCTGCTGCGCCGCGCCCTGGCCAATGTGATCAACAACGCCATCAAGTTCAGCCCGGAGGGCGGCGTGGTGCAGTGCGCCATCGCAGAACGCGGCCTGCACTGGGTGGTGTCGGTGCGCGACCAGGGCCCCGGTATTGCCCCTGAACTGCAGGACAAGCTGTTCACGCCCTACCAAAGGCTGCACGACCGCAGCCACCCTGCCGTGCAAGGCGTGGGCCTGGGCCTGGCGCTGGTGGCTACCGTGGTGCAGCGCCACGGCGGCAGCCTGGAGGTGGACAGCGACACGGGGCGCGGCGCCGAGTTCCGGCTGGTGCTGCCCTGCAGCGCGCACGGGCCGGAAGACAGCGAGGGCTAAACCGCCCTGCCGCCCGCCGCACCTGCCGCGCCCACCGTGCCTGCGGTGGAGGCAGATGCACGCAAATACTCCAGCACCGCCCGCCGGTCGCCCTGGAACACAATGCGGCCCGCCCGCTGGCGTTGCTGGTAGGCATACATCGGATCGTAATAATCGCGCACCAGCGGGGCGATCCAGCCCCGGTGCAGCGCGGGGTCTGCGTGGTCCTTTTGCTGCGCCAGCGCCGCCAGCATGGTCGCGCGCAGTGCCCGGTGCCGGTCGCCGCCGAGCCGCTTGGCGAGTTTGTCCAAGCTTTCCAGCAAGCGGGCCGCAAACAGATCGGTGCCCACCACCTCGCCATGGGCGGCTACAAAGTCGGCGCATTGCTGCACCACGTAGTCCTGCAGGATGCGTTCGACCCGGGCATCAAAGCCGTCGTCCAGGCACACGATGGGGGCCTGCTCCAGCCGCTGCCGCAGTGCCAGCGGCACGGAGCAACTGCCCACATGCCGCCCCTCGTCTTCGACCACAAACGCCCCATGCCCCTGGTCACGTTTTTTGAGCAGGTCGATGGCCAGCTGGTTCTCGAAATCAATCTGCGAAGGCTGGCCACTGACACGCTGGCCAAAGCTGGAGCCCCGGTGGTTGGCAAACCCCTCCAGGTCCAGCCCCTGGGCCAGTTGCGCAATCACCTCGGTCTTGCCGGTGCCGGTGAGGCCGCCCAGCACCACAAAACCGCACTGCGCCGAGGCCGCCTCCAGGGTCTCGATGAGAAAGCTGCGCAGGGCCTTGTAGCCGCCCTGGACGCGGGGGTAGCCGATGCCCGCTTCGGCATGCAGCCACTGCTGGACAATCTGGGACCGCAGGCCGCCCCGAAAGCAATACAGCACGCCTCCCGGATGGGCCTGTGCAAACTGTGCCCAGGCAGCAATGCGGGCCTGCTTGGTGGCCCCGGACACCAACTGGTGCCCCAAGGCAATCGCCGCGTCCTGCCCCTTGTGCTTGTAGCAGGTGCCCACCTGCTGGCGTTCGCCATCGTCCATCAGCGGACGGTTGACAACCCCGGGGAACGCGCCCTGCGCAAACTCCACCGGCGCACGCACATCCATCATGGGCACACCGTTCAGAAACAAGTGCCGGTAGTCCGACAGAGCGGCCAGCATCAGCGCAACACCACGGCCAGGGCGCTCCGCTCCATCATCTGGCCAATGGGCGCCAGCGCCAGGCCCAGCCCGCTTGCCACCGCCAGAAAATCGGCCTCGCCTTCGGGGCTCACCGCCACCAAGAGCCCACCGCTGGTCTGCGGGTCGCACAGCAGGTGCTTCTGCTCTTCGGTCAGCGGCGCAATTTTGGCGCCGTAGCTGTCGAAGTTGCGCAACGTCCCGCCGGGCACGCAGCCCTGGTCCATGTAGTACTCCGCCCCCGCCAGGCGTGGCACGGCGGCGTAGTCGATCTCGGCGCTCAGGCCGCTGCCATCGGCCATCTCGACCAGGTGCCCCAGCAGGCCAAAGCCCGTCACGTCGGTCATCGCCTTCACCCCCGCGAGCCGGCCAAACCGGCTGCCGGGTTGGTTCAGCGTGCACATCAGGTCGCGCGCCACACCCACGTCCTGCGGGCGCAGCCGGGCTTTCTTCTCAGCCGTAGTCAGGATGCCAATGCCCAGGGGCTTGGTCAGGTACAGGCGGCAGCCCGCCGTGGCGGTGTCGTTGCGCTTGAGGTGGCGCTTCTCCACCACCCCGGTCACGGCCAGGCCAAAAATGGGCTCCGGCGCATCGATGGAATGCCCGCCCGCCAGCGGAATGCCCGCCGCATCGCACACGGCCCGCCCGCCGCGCACCACCTCGCGTGCGACCTCGGGCGGCAGGACATTCACCGGCCAGCCCAGGATGGCAATCGCCATCAGCGGGTCCGCCCCCATGGCGTAGATGTCGCTGATGGCATTGGTGGCCGCGATGCGGCCGAAATCGAAGGGGTCGTCCACGATGGGCATGAAGAAGTCGGTGGTGGACACCACCCCGCGCTCGCCATCCAGCGCATACACGGCCGCATCGTCGCGCGAGGTGTTGCCCACCCACAGCCGGGGGTCCAGGTTCTGCGCCCCGCTGCCCGCCAGGATCACGTCCAGCACCTGGGGGCTGATCTTGCAGCCGCAGCCTGCGCCGTGGCTGTATTGGGTCAGGCGGATGGGAGGGTTCGTTGGCAGTTCTGGGGACATACAGGATTCTTTCCGGGCATCAGGCGCAAACCGCGCAGCCCTCCATTCTGGCCGTGAGGGCCCGGCGGCTCAACACGCCAGCCCCATCCCCCCATACCCGTGAGCAATCCGCAGAAGCTGCTGGGCGGTATACCGGGCTGGACATAGTCCCTTCCCCTTCGCCCCCTAGAATTGCACCAGACCGGTGCAGTGGCGCTGCACAGCCACCCCCAGGCAACGGCCGTGCCTCGCAGGCCCGTCGCCCTCCCCCCAACCCCACCATTTCGCCAGCCCCCCATCCATTCATGCTCAGTCTTGACCTTCGCTCCCTGACCATCATGGCGGGCCTGATCGGCATCGTGATGGGGCTGGTCTTGCTGGGCTTGCGACGCAGCTACCCGGCGTCGATCCGGGGCATGCGGCTTTGGGGCGCGGCGCCCCTGCTGTGTGCCGGCTCCACCCTGTTTTATGGCCTGGACGGCGTGCTCCCGCCCACCCTAGTGGCCCTGACGGGCAACGCGCTGCTGCTGGTGGGTGTCACGCTGTTTCTGCTGGGGAGCGAGCGGCTGTATGGCCTGCCATCCTCAGGCCGCCGCTGGGCTGCGGTGATCGCGGTGGTTTTGCTGGTCCTCGCCTTCTTCATGCATGGCCACCCGGACTACCGCATCCGGGTGCTGGTCTTCAGCGGCACCCTGGCAGCCATCGTGGCAGAACATGCACGCCTGCTGGGCCGCCATGGCAGCCAGGGCTTCGCCCCCCGCTTCACGGCCATGGTGCTGTGGGGGCAGGCAGCGGTGCTGGTCTGCCGTGCAGTGTCCACCCTGTGGCTGGACCAGGCGGACACCCAGCGTTTCGCGCAGTCCTTCGTCCAGACCCTCTACATCGCCGCCTTCAGCTTCTCGGTGCTGCTGGTCAGCATCGGGGTCTTGCTCATGGCCGGCGAGCGTGTGCGCGCAGAGTTTGAGTACCTGGCCACCCACGATTCCCTGACGGGGGCCCACAGCCGCCGGGCCGTGCTGGCGGCCTGCGCCGACGAGTTGGCCCGCTGGAGCCGCTATGGCAAACCGTTCTCGCTGCTGATCCTGGACATCGACCACTTCAAGCGCGTCAACGACGCACATGGGCACCTTGCGGGCGACCAGGTCCTCACACGCTTTGTGCGGCTTGCCGAGTCGCACCTGCGATCGGCCGACCGGCTCGGGCGCTACGGGGGTGAAGAATTCATGGTGCTGCTGCCAGAAACCGACAGCGCCGCCGCCCAGGCCGTGGCCGAACGCATGCGCGCAGCACTCGACGCCACCCCGGAGGCCGCAGGCCTGCCGCACTGCACCGTCAGCATCGGGGTGACCACGGCGCAACCCGGCGACGAATCGGTTGATGCCCTGATCGCACGCGCGGATGCCGCCCTCTACGAGGCCAAGGCACAAGGCCGCAACCAGGTCCGGGTCGGCTGAAGAACGTTTGGGAAGGGAAGGCGTGGGCAAGAGGGCCCAGAAACCAGAAAGGGTTTGCTTCTATTTTCATAGCAGCAAACCCTTTGGATACTGGCGGAGAGGGTGGGATTCGAACCCACGGTAGTGTTGCCACTACGCCTGATTTCGAGTCAGGTACATTCGACCACTCTGCCACCTCTCCTGTGAGTCGAAGCTGCGATTATAGCAAGGTTTTTCCGGCGCTCAGACGGGTTGCTACGGCATGGTCCGCCTGCCTCAGCCGTGGCGGCGAACAATGTGCCCAGGCCCCAGGTCTGTGCACGCCCTGGCGCCCAGCATGGCGAGGTTGCGGTCCACCTCGTCGCGCAGCAGCCCGATGGCGTGTTGCACCCCGGCCTCCCCAGCCACAGCGGCCGCGTAGTTGAAGGGGCGCCCCACCAGCACCATGCGTGCGCCCAGCGCAATGGCCTTGAGCACGTCGGAGCCACGCCGGAAGCCCCCATCGATGAGCACCGGGAAAGCAGGACCCACGGCTGCCACCACGGCCTCCAGCACGCGCATGGCGGACACGGCGCCGTCGAGCTGGCGGCCGCCATGGTTGGACAGCACCACCCCGTCGGCCCCCAGGTTTCGGGCCTGCAATGCGTCTTCCACGCTGAGCACGCCTTTGACAACCAGCGGCCCCTTCCAGCGGCGACGGATGGCCTCCAGATGGTTCCAGCTGAGGTGGTCGCGCGCGGAGAAGTCGCGCAGCACGGAAGACGACACAATGGGCGCGCCCCGCGTGGCGAACGAGTTCTCGAAGTGCGGCATGCCATGGCGCAGCAGCGTGCGCACAAAGGTGCCCGCCACCCAGCGTGGCCGCACCAGGCCGTCCCAGGCCAGGCGCAGGCCGGGCCTGAGCGGTGTTGAAAAGCCCGTGCGGATGTTGTTCTCGCGGTTGGCCGAGATGGGTATGTCCACCGTGACCACCAGCGTGCGAAAACCTGCGCGCTCCACGCGGTCGATGAGCGCATCGATGCGCGCCTGGTCGCCGGGTAGATAGGCCTGGAACCAGGTGCCAGGACTCTCGCGCGCCACTTCTTCCATCGGGATCAGCGAGGTGCCGCTCATGACCGACACGATGCCTGCGCGCTGCGCCGCACGCGCCAGCACCAGATCGCCCCGGTAGGTGGACAACGCATTGATGCCCATGGGTGCAATGCCGAACGGGCTGCTGTAGCGCTCGCCAAACAGCTCCACGGCCTGGGAGCGCTGCGAGACGTCGCGCAGCACACGGGTGGTGAAGGCGTATTCGCCAAACACCTCGCGGTTGTCGCGCAGCGAGGCGTTGTCTTCCGCCGCGCCTGCGATGTAGCCAAAAATGGGCCGGGGCAGACGCCTGCGCGCGGCGTCCTCAAAGTCGTGCAGCGACAGCATGCGGCGCAGCACGGCAGGGGAGCGTGGCGGGGCGCCCGGCGTGGGCGATAAAGCGGGAGACACAGAATCAATGGCGGTGGTCATGGTGTGGACATCGGTGCAGGCGTTCAGACGCATTCAGACGCGTTCATGCAAGCCCCCACTCTAGGCAGCATTCCATGCGCACAAAAGCGAAATATCTAGAATGAAATCGTTCGCTTTTTCGACCAAAGACCATGCCAACCCCTTCCATCAAGCAGCTCGAAGCCTTCTGGTGGGCCGCCACCTGCGCCAACTTCACCACCGCTGCAGACCGTGTGCATGTGTCGGTGTCGTCGCTGTCCAAGCGCATCGCCGAGCTGGAGTCGGCGCTGGGCCAGCCGCTGTTCGACCGCAGCGGCCACCGCGCCGTGCTCACCGAAGCGGGAGAACGCCTGTTGCCCGCAGCGCTTGATGTGCTCCAGGCCATGACGGCGCTGGGCCAGGCGGTGGACGCGCGCGCAGCGCTCACCGGCCGGTGCCGTTTTGGTGTGGGCGATCTCTCGGCGCTCACCTGGCTGCCCGCCTTTGTGGCCACCGCCCGGCACGCCCACCCCCGCCTCGCGCTGGAGCCCGTGGTGGATGTGGGCAGCGTGCTGGAGCGCCGCCTGGACGATGGCGAGCTGGACTTTGCCGTGATCGCCGGCCGCTCGTCCCGCAGCTGCCTGCTGTCGCAACCGATAGGCGCTGCCCACTTCACCTGGGCGGCCGCACCGGGCCTGCCCGGTGCGGGCCGGATGGGCGCCGGGGCCTTGCTGCAACGCCACGCCCTGGTCACCCTGCCCCCCGGCGCGGGCACCACGCGGCTGCTGGACGACTGGCTGCTGGCGCACCGCATCACGGTGGGCGAGCGCATCCTGTGCAACAGCTGGGGGGCCGTGGCGGGAATGCTGCGCGCGGGTGTGGGGGTGGGTTTTTTGCCTGCTGGCTGGGCCGACACCCTGGGCCTGCGCGCGGTGGGCGGGCGCACACCGCTGGCGCCCCTGCACTACGCATACCAATGGAGGCGGGGCGATACACGGGCGCTGGTGGCGGCAATGTTGCGCCTGGCCCAAGCACAGGTGGATTTTTCAGCTCCGCCCGCCCTAGCGGCCTGAGCCCCTGCACAAGGCTTTACCCAAGGTCTTTCGCGTGGCACCCGTACGCGTCACGCCTGCACGGACGGGAAGTGAAAAACACAACGGGCCACAAGGGCCCGCTGTAGGAGTCGATGAATCAGGCAAGCCCGAACGGACCTGCCGGGCTGTCTCACGCGGCCTCAGGCCTGCCGCACAGTCTGGCCGCCCAGGTAGGGGCGCAGCACCTCGGGCACCACCACGCTGCCGTCAGCCTGCTGGTAGTTGTAGTTCCGGCACGCTTCGCTTCACTTTCGCGCTGCGAAAGTGAGCCTGCACAGAAACTATCCGCTCAGGTCGGAGCAAGCTCCGACACTCCGCCCATGTATGGGCGGAGAACGGACGGAACCTCGACGGTTCCGTCCGCACGCTGATAGTTTTCCAGCACCGCCACCAGGGTGCGGCCCACGGCCAGGCCAGAGCCGTTCAGGGTGTGCAGCAACTCGTTCTTGCCTTGCGCGTTCTTGAAGCGGGCTTGCAGGCGGCGGGCCTGGAAGGCTTCGCAGTTGCTCACCGAGCTGATCTCGCGGTAGGTGTTCTGTGCGGGCAGCCACACTTCCAGGTCGTAGGTCTTGGCAGCGCCAAAGCCCATGTCGCCGGTGCACAGGCTCATCACGCGGTAGGGCAGGCCCAGCTTTTGCAACACCGCCTCGGCGTGGCGTGTCATTTCTTCGAGCGCTTCGTAGCTCTTGTCGGGGTGCACGATCTGCACCATCTCGACCTTGTCGAACTGGTGCTGGCGGATCAAGCCGCGAATATCGCGCCCGCCGCTGCCCGCTTCAGAACGAAAGCACGGCGTGTGGGCCGTGAGCTTGATGGGCAGGTCGGCCTCGGGCGTGACCACGTCGCGCACAAAGTTGGTCAGCGGCACTTCGCTGGTGGGGATGAGGTACAGCGCGGTGTTGTCCGGCACGGGTTCGCCGTCCTGACCGCCCTTTTTGGCAGCAAACAGGTCACCTTCAAACTTGGGCAACTGGCCCGTGCCCTTGAGCGAGTCGGCGTTCACGGCATAGGGCACATAGCACTCGGTGTAGCCATGCTCTTGCGTCTGCACGTCCAGCATGAACTGGGCCAAGGCGCGGTGCAGGCGGGCGATCGGGCCCTTCATCACGGTGAAGCGCGAGCCCGAGAGTTTGGCACCTATGTCGAAGTCCAGGCCCAGCGGCGTGCCCAGGTCCACATGGTCCTTCACCTCGAACGCGAAAGTGGGGGGAGTACCCCAGCGGCGCACTTCCACGTTGCCCGATTCATCGCTGCCCACGGGCACGGATTCATGCGGCAGGTTGGGCACGGCCACCAGCATGGCCAGCAGCTCGGACTGGATCTGCTCCAGGCGGGCGGCGGATTGCTCCAGCTCCACCTTGCCTGCCGCTACCTGGGCCTTGACGGCTTCGGCGCCGTCCTTGTCGCCCCGGCTCATGAGCATGCCGACCTGCTTGGACAGCTGGTTGCCCTGGGCCTGCAACTCTTCGGTGCGGGTCTGCAGCGTCTTGCGCTCGGACTCCAGCGCCTGGAAAGCGGAGACGTCCAGGAAGGCCTGGGGCTTTTTGCGGGTTTCCAGCCGCGCGATGGCGGTGTCGAGGTCTTTGCGGAGAAGGAGGATGTCAAGCATTGCTGGATTTTAAAGGGGTGGTCGGCCTGGGCTCAGGCGAGGTTTGCCGGGTCGAAGTTGGCGCCGCAAAGAATCAGGGCCACCGTTTCCTGCGGCTGGGGCTTGTACGCGCCGGTCTGCAGTGCGGCCAGGCCCAGCGCGGCGGCGGGCTCCACGGCCAGTTTCAGCTCCTTCCACAGCCACAGCTGGGCAGCGCGAATGGCGTCGTCGGGCAGCAGCAGCGCGTCGTGCACATGGCGCTGGCTGACCTCCCAGCCAAGGGCGCCGATACGGCGGGCGCCGAGCGAGTCAGCGGCCACGCCACCTACGTCCACATCCACGGGCTGGCCCGCAGCGCGGGCCGCGTGCAGCGTAGGGGCGCGTTCGGGCTCCAGTGCCACTACATGGGCGCGGCTTTCCACCCACGCGGCCACGCCGCCGATCAGACCGCCGCCACCCACGCTGACCAGCACCGTGTCGGGCAGGCGGCCGCCCTGCTCTTCCAGCTCCAGCGCCAGGGTGCCCGCGCCTGCCACCACTTCGGGCTGGTCGTAGGCATGGGCCTGCAGTGCGCCGGTGGTCTTCTGGCGGGCCACGCAGGCTTCAAAGGCTTCGGAATACGCAGCGCCGGTAACGACCACCTCGGCCCCCAGCGCGCGCAGGCGGGCACGTTTGGCTTCGGGCGAGACCTCGGGCACAAACACCTCGCAGCGCACGCCCAGCGCCTGGGCGGCCGCCGCCACGGCAATGCCAGCGTTGCCGCCCGAGGCGATGATCACGCCGCTCTCGGGCACCGGGTTGGCCAGCAAACGGTAGAGCATGCCGCGCGCCTTGAAGCTGCCCCCCACCTGCAGGTGCTCCAGCTTGAGCCAGACCTCGGCACAGTCCACGCCCAAAGACTTGCCAGACACACGCATCAGCGGCGTGGTGCGCAGAAAGTCGGGCTGGGTGGCCAGTTGGCGGCGGGCGGCGGCAATGGCGGCGCGGTCGATCATGCAGGGGCTCCGGAGGGCAGGTGGTGTCAAAAGAAGGGGCAGTGTAGGGGCTGCCCGCAACATGCAGACACAAGGCTGACTGCACGCGCGCCCCACAACTGCCGATAACATGGACAGAGCAGCCCCCACCCACCGCCCGTTGCGGGCCTGCCTGCAGGAGGAAAGACATGTTCTTTGTGTTCGGCCCGTCGGGCCAGATGTACCGGGGCGGCCCGGAGAACCTGGCCCAGATCTCGTCGGTGCGGCGCGTGCAGCGGCCCCAGGCGCTGCGCACCCGGGCGCTGGACCTGCCGGGGGAGCCCGTGCCCGTCTTCCCCGCCCCGCCCCACGCGGCCACGGCTGAAGCCACCACACCCGCCGTGGTCAACCTGCGCCTGCAGGATGCCGTGAGCGCCTACGCACAAACCGAACAGGGCCCCCAACATGCCCGCCAGCCGCTGACCCGGGTGAGCGACGTGATGACCCGAGGCGCACTCAGCGTGCAGCCGGATGCCCGTGTGAACGACGCCTGGCAGACCCTGGCCGAACACAAGGTGGCCCAGGCCCCGGTGGTGGATGTGCTGGGCCGCGTGATCGGCCTGCTGGTGCGTGCCGACATGGCGCCACTCGACCTGCTGCCCGAGCCCGGCGCCGTGAAGCAGGCCATCGACCTGGCCCGCCGCCCGGTGGCGGACGTGATGGTGAGCCCCGTGCCCACGGTGTCCCCCGACACCGAGCTGCGCCGCGTGGCGGCCGTGCTGCTGGACACCGGGCTGCCGGGCCTGCCGGTGACGGACGAAGCGGGCGTGCTCTCAGGCTTTATCTCGCGCACCGACATCCTGCGCGCCGTGGCGGCCGACCCGCCGCTGGACCTGTGGAGTGGGCCTGCCGTGCCGCTGTGACGAAAAATATGAATAAAAATGGCCGTTACCGCGCGATGGTCAAGCGATGATAGCTATCAATTCAGTAGCAAAAATAAAAAGGGCGCCTATGAGCGCCCTTCTTCTCGACTGAACCTCCCCACCGTCAGTGTTCAGTGGGCAGAAGGCCCCGTCTCGGGCGTGCGCTCGCTAATCTCCAGCCCCGTGGCCGCGTCGATCTTGAGCCCCTTGGGCAGCGGGAACTTGATGGTCTCCTCGATGCCCGCCATGCTGCGCACCGACACCGCGCCCAACGCCTTGATGCGGTCGATGACCTGCTGCACCAGGATTTCAGGCGCGGAGGCGCCCGCCGTGAGCCCCACGCGCGAGCGGCCCTTGAACCAATCGCCCTGCAGCTCGTCGGCACTGTCCACCATGTAGGCGGTGGTGCCCAGCTTGGCGGCCAGCTCGCGCAGGCGGTTGCTGTTGGAGCTGGTGGGGCTGCCCACCACAATCACCACATCCACCTGCGGGCTCAGCACCTTGACGGCGTCCTGGCGGTTTTGTGTGGCGTAGCAGATGTCCTGCTGCTTGGGCTCGCGCACGCTGGGGAAGCGTGCCCGCACGGCGGCCGAGATTTCGGCGGCGTCGTCCACACTCAGCGTGGTCTGCGTGACCACAGCCAGCTTCTCGGTCTGCGCGGGCTGCACCCGGGCCACGTCTTCCACGTCTTCCACCAGGTGGATGCCCTGGTCGAGCTGGCCCATGGTGCCCTCGACCTCGGGGTGGCCCTTGTGACCGATCATGATGAATTCGTAGCCCTCTTTGGCGAGCTTGGCGACCTCGACGTGCACCTTGGTCACCAGCGGGCAGGTGGCGTCAAAAATGCTGAAGCCACGCGCCACGGCCTCTTGCTGCACGGCCTTGCTCACACCGTGGGCGCTGAAGACCAGCGTGGCGCCCGGGGGCACGTCCGACAGCTTTCGATAAAGATCGCGGCCTTGGCCTTGAGGTCGCTGACCACATAGGTGTTGTGCACGATCTCGAGGCGCACAAAGAGGGGGGCGCCTAACTTCTGGAT
>Ga0187845_1001074_pt1 | contig 15836 bp, 19 predicted proteins | sample SpaLakP09_SKY_68_FD_134515 | JGI IMG/M metagenome (GOLD analysis project Ga0187845, IMG submission 134515) | Oligotrophic lake water microbial communities from Sparkling Lake, Wisconsin, USA - SP09_SKY_68 | ecosystem: Environmental > Aquatic > Freshwater > Lake | place: USA: Sparkling Lake... | reverse complement strand
GGTTTAGACAGTTTGTCCACAGTCCACACACAAGGCTGTCCCCTCTGCTTGTGCAAAACCCTGTTGTGCTGGCCATCACGGCTTGCTCAGTGTGAACTGCTGGCTGCTGCCTAAAAAAGAAGCAGCGCAGGAAAAGTCCATTTCTTTCAGTGGTTTGCTTTAGTTGCCCACAGGCGGTGCACAAGCCTGTCCCCGCCTGCTGTGCAAAAACATGCGCAACAGCACGTTGCAGCGGTGGATAGCGTCAGCAGACGGCGTAAAATGGCCATTGCCTAAAAAACAGGCAGCCAGTAAAACCCTGTCGTGTTTCATGTACTTAGCCAACTTGCCCACAGACCGTGCACAAGGCTGTCCCCGCGCAGTGTGTAAAACTGCGGTGACACTGCCCGGCACAGCCAGACAGCGGCAAACGGCTAATTGCCTAAAAAAAAGGCAGTGGCGGGAAGCCTGATTGCTTTCAGCCACTTAGCTGGTTTGTCCACAGCTCACGCACAAGGCTGTCCCCGCTGACTGTGCGAAACCGTGCACCGTGTGCAGAAATGCGCGGCAACACTACTGGCAGGCGGGCTCCCGACGTATAATCAGACTCTTTGCCGGTGCTGTGCAGTGTCAGTCATCAGAATCGCCGTGATCGGGCCGGAATCCTGCGGCAAGAGCACCTTGTCGCTGCAACTGGCGGCTGCCTTGTGCAGCCAGGGCTTGCGTGCCGTGGCCGTGGCCGAATATGCGCGCACCTATTACGCCGCACGCGACTATCAGGTGAGCATGGCCGATATCGAAGCCATCGCCGCCGGCCAGTTGCAGGCCGAGCAGCACGCAGCAGCAGAACACGACTGGCTGGTGTGCGATACCACGGTGCTCACCTGCAAGATCTGGGCCGATGTGGCGTTTGGCCAGCCTTCGCCGGCCCTGCTGCAGCTGTACCGGCCACAAGACTACCAGTTCACCTTGTTGACTGCGGCCGACATCCCCTGGCAGCCGGACCCGCTGCGCAGCCATCCCGAGCAGCGCGACTGGCTGCTGGGCTTGTACCAGGCCGAACTGGCGCGCCAGGGCGTGGCCTATACCCTGCTGCAGGGTGGGCAGGCCGCGCGACTGGCACAAGCCTGGCAGGCGCTGGGTCGTGCCGGTTTGCCTAAAAAATAAGCAGTAGCGACAAAGCCTTTATATTTCATGGCTTTGTCCCCATTTTCCACAGCTACCCCACAGCCCTGTCCCGCAGGCAGGTGGAAAAGCGGCAGTGTCTGCCTAAAAAACAGGCAGTGCGAAAAATGGCTTTTCGCTCAAACAGTTGCAGGCCTTGTCCACAGCCGGTGCACAAGCCTGTCCAGAATGGATGTGTAAAAATGAATGAAATCTACAAACTGAGCACCGAATACATCGCCCTGTGCGATCTGCTGAAAAGCTGCAGCGTGTGTTCCTCTGGTGGTGAAGCCAAGCATTACATTGCCGAGGGCAATGTGGCGGTGAATGGCGTGCAGGAATTGCGCAAGACCTGCAAGATCCGCGCCGGTCAGGTGGTGAGCGGGCAGGGCTTTACCATCAAGGTGGTGGCCGCCTGATGAGCGAGCCGTCCCCGCCGGCGGCGGATGCTGCCGATCCCATGCCGGAACCGCCGTTTGAGGTGAGCGACGACATGTGCTGCGGCAGCGGCTGCGATCCCTGCATTCTCGACACCTATCAAGCCGAACTGCGCGACTACCGCAGCCGGCTGGCCGCCTGGCAGGCGCGGCACAACAAGGACGGACAATAAGCCATGGCCAGTATCGATCTGCATTTTCATTCGCACGCCTCCGATGGCGCGCTGCCACCGGCCGAGGTGATTGCCCGTGCCGCCGAGCGTGAAGCCACGCTGGTGGCGCTGACCGACCACGACTGCACGCGCGGCCTGGCCGAAGCCCGTGCCGCCGCCGCGATCCATGGCGTGGATTTTCTCGACGGCGTCGAGGTATCGGTTACCTGGAATGGCAAGCACACCGTGCATATTGTCGGCCTGGGCATCGACCCCGAGCATGCCGGCCTGCTGGCTGGCCTGCAGTCCATCCGCGATGGCCGGGTGGAGCGTGCGCGCGAAATGTCCGACTCGCTGGCCCGCATCGGTATCCACGGGGCATTCGAAGGGGCGATGGCGGTATGCGAAAACCCGGAAATGATAGGCCGTACCCACTTTGCCCGTTTCCTGGTCAATAGCGGCGAGGTGAAAGATGTCCGCACCGTGTTCCGCAAATACCTGACCCCGGGCAAACCCGGCTATGTGCCGCATGAATGGACCAATCTGGCCGATGCAGTGGGCTGGATCGTCGCCTCCGGCGGCATGGCGGTGATCGCCCATCCCGGCCGCTACGATATGGGGCGCACGCTCACCGAGCGGCTGATCCTGGATTTCAAGGACGCTGGCGGCCGTGGTATCGAAGTGGCCAGCGGCAGCCACAGCCTGGACGACATGCACAAGTACGCGCTGATTGCTCAGCGCTATGGCCTGCTGTCCAGCGCCGGCAGCGATTTTCATGCACCGGGCGAAGGCGGCCGCGACGTCGGCCGCACCGATGACCTGCCGCCCATCTGCCAGCCGGTGTGGCAGGCATTGCAAGAGCGCATCATTCGCGCCCCGCACGCGGCATAAACCAACACAAAAGCACACACATGGCACAGTTCTTCATGATTCACCCGGACAATCCGCAAGCGCGGCTGATCCGGGAAGCGGCCACCATCCTGCGGGGTGGCGGCGTGGTGGTGTATCCCACCGATTCCTGCTACGCGCTGGGCTGCATGCTGGGCGACAAGCAGGCGATGGAGCGCATTCTGGCCATCCGCCAGATCGAGCTCAAACACCACCTGACCCTGGTCTGTCACAACCTGTCGGAGCTGGCCAACTACGCCCGCGTCGACAACAGCCAGTTCCGTCAGCTCAAGGCGGCCACGCCGGGTAGCTACACCTTCATCCTGCAGGCCACCAAGGAAGTGCCGCGCCGCACCTTGCATCCCAAGCGCGCCACCATCGGCCTGCGCGTGCCGGACCACAAGGTGGCGCTGGCACTGCTGGAAGAGCTGGGCGAGCCCATCCTGTCCTGTACCCTGCTGCTGCCGGGTGATGAGGAGCCGTTGACCGACCCGTATGAAATCCGCGAACGGCTGGAGCACAGCGTGGATGCGGTGATTGACGGTGGCTGGTGTGGCACTGATCCGACGACGGTGATCGACATGACCGACGGCGTGGAACTGCTGCGCCGTGGCAAGGGCGACCCGGCGGTATTCGGTTTATAGCCAGCCCGGCTGGAACCCTGGCCGGCTGTCCCCATCTAGTAGTGGTTCATCTTACCCAAACAGAAAAGAAGCTATGGGCGATACCTCTCAACTGATCCAGCAGATCAGCATCTATGCCTTGCCGGTGCTGCTGGCCATTACCCTGCACGAAGCCGCGCATGCCTATGCCGCCAAGCGTTTTGGCGATGCCACCGCCTATATGCTGGGGCGCATGACGCTTAACCCGCTCAAGCACATCGATCCGGTGGGCACCGTGCTGCTGCCGCTGCTGTCGCTGATGATGGGCGGCGTGTTGTTTGGCTGGGCCAAGCCGGTGCCGGTGAATTTTGGCGCGCTGCGCAATCCGCGCGTCGGCATGCGCTGGGTGGCGGCTGCCGGCCCGCTGGCCAACTTCATCATGGCGGTGCTGTGGGTCTTGCTGCTCAAGCTGGCCATCGTCATGAACAACAGCTATTCCGAGCCGCTGGCGCTGATGAGCAAGGCTGGTATCAATATCAACGTGATGCTGATGGTGCTCAACCTGCTGCCACTGTTGCCGCTGGATGGCGGGCGCATCGTGGAAAGCCTGCTGCCGCCGGGTCTGGCCTACAAGTATTCGCGGCTGGAACCCTATGGCATGTGGATACTGATCGCACTGATCTTTACCGGCGTGCTCATGCCGCTGCTCAATCCGCTGCGCCAGCTGGTGTATCATCTGCTCAGTCTCTTTTTCTAACTGGAATCCGCTCCATGTTTGCCAACCGCATCCTTTCCGGCATGCGCCCCACGGGCAGCCTGCACCTTGGCCACTACCACGGCGTCATCAAGAACTGGGTAGAGCTGCAGAGCAGCCACGATTGCTATTTCATGGTGGCCGACTGGCACGCCCTCACCACCAATTACGATAATGTCTCCATCATCGAAAAGAGCATCTGGGACATGGTGATCGACTGGCTGGCGGCCGGCGTCGACCCGGACAAGGCCACGGTGTTCCTGCAATCCAAGGTGCCGCAGCATGCCGGGCTGCACCTGGCGCTGTCCATGGTGACACCGCTGTCCTGGCTGGAGCGTGTGCCCACCTACAAGGACCAGATCGAAAAGCTGTCCACCAAGGATCTGGGTACTTACGGCTTCCTCGGCTACCCGCTGCTGCAGGCCGCCGACATCCTGGTGTACAAGGCCGGGTTGGTGCCGGTGGGCGAAGACCAGGTGCCGCATATCGAACTGACCCGTGAAGTGGCGCGCCGCTTCAACAACCTGTTTGGCCGCGAAGCCAACTTCGACGAGCTGGCCCAGGCCGCCGCCAAGAAAATCGGCAAGCAGGGCAAGCAGTTCATGCAGCAGCGTACCGCCTATCTGCAAGACGGCAATGCCGAAGCCCTGCAAGCTGCGCGCGAGATTCTGGCCGCCAGCCAGAACCTGGGCGTGGCCGACCGCGAACGCCTGGCCGGCTGGCTGGAAAACAAGGGCAAGACCATTCTGCCGGAACCGGAAGCCAAGCTGACCGCTGCCTCGCGCATGCCGGGCCTGGACGGGCAGAAAATGTCCAAGTCCTACGGCAACACCATCACCATGCGCGAAGCGCCGGAGCAGGTGAGCAAGAAGGTCAAGGCCATGCCGACCGATCCGGCCAGCGTACGCCGTACCGATGCCGGCAATCCGGAAAAATGTCCGGTATGGCAGCTGCACCAGGTGTACAGCGATCACGACACCCGCGAATGGGTGAAGCAGGGCTGTACCAGCGCCGGCATCGGCTGTCTGGATTGCAAGCAACCGGTGATCGAAGGCGTGCTGCGTGAACAGCAACCGATGTTCGAGCGGGCCGAGCAATATCTGACCCATCCGGACCGGGTCAAGGAAATCGTGTTCGAAGGCTGTCGCCGTGCCGAGAAAGTGGCAAAAGAAACCATGACTGACGTGCGTGCCGCCATGGGGCTGGGTTTCTGATTCAGCGCACCCCCAGCAACAAGTAAAAAGCCGGAACATTTCGTTCCGGCTTTTTTATTGATACGTCGCCAGCACGGCATGCCCGGGTGCGATGTTGTGCTGTATGGCCGTTCGTCCTTGAGGGTTTGCCGGCAAGTCAGCGCAACATAATTTAACAATTGGCAGCGCAGCAATCACTCAATATTTTACGAAAATTGACGATTAGTTACTTACTATAACGTGATGAACCAAAGCCCCATCAGATCGTAAAGACCGGGCAGATGTAAGCGAAGCCATCAATCAGCCACATACCTTTCGCGGGTATTTGATCGGGAAAAGGAATCACCATGACCTCAAGCATCGGTAGCAGCACCAGCAGCTGGGCCACTCAGAGCAGCAGCAACGCCACCAGCTGGCAGCAAAAGAAGCAGGATTTTTCTGAACTGGCCTCGGCACTGCAATCCGGAGACCTGTCCCAGGCGCAAAGTGCCTTTGCCAGCCTTACCTCCGGCTCTTCCAGCAGCACCAACGGTACCAGTGGCACTAGCGGGCAAAGCAACAGCCCGTTTGCACAGCTGGCCCAGGCCCTGCAGAGCGGTAATTTGCAAGGGGCGCAACAGGCATTCCAGGCATTGCAAAGCCAGCACGCAGGTCATCATCACCATCATGGTGGCGGCCAGAGCAGCAGCGAACAGACGGCCAGCACGACCAGCAGTACCACCGATACGCTGGGCAACACGGTCAACACAACGGCCTGATTCATTCGCCCATGTCACCGACAAGCCCGCTTGCTGCGGGCTTGTTGCATGATGTCCTGCCGTATTGGCGGACTGGCTGCGGTCAGAGCGCTGGCCTGGCTGGGCGGCTTGCTGTTTTGCCTGGCCGGCGTCATTCCTCGACACGCGGCAGGAAGATTTCTGCCAGCATGCAGCGGCAGCTGCCGCCGCCCACCGCTTCGATGGTGGGGATGGGGTTGACCACCGGCTGGCCGTGACGCTCCAGCACCCGCTGCTGCTGTGGCGTGAAGCCCTGCCAGGCGCGTTGCGACATGGCCAGCAGCGGCGTGCCATCCTGAGCCGCCAGTTGCAGGATATTGCCGCAGAAATGCTGTTCTACCTGCTGATGGCTGATGTGGATCACCTCATGCGTGGATTCCAGCGCCTCCAGTACCCGGCGTCGTTCTTCCGGCTGGTACAGGCTGTCGGCGCAGATCACCGCAATATCCTGCCCCACCGACATCATCACATTGCTGTGATAGATGGGGACGCCGTGGCTGTCAGCGGTGTCGAACAACTGGACATCTTCCAGCCCGCGCAGCCTGGCGTAGCGATACAGCGCCAGCGGATGGCAGCGCTGCGAGCGCGCGGCATACACGCGGCGGCGGGCGTGGTCGAAAATCATCACCCCGGTGCCTTCCAGGATCAGTTCTTCTTCCCACGGGTGGCCCACCCAGCTGATCTGGTTGATCTGGTAGCCATGGCCCAGTAGCAGCCGTGCCAGTTCTTCCACCCGCCGCTCCTGGCGCCGGTTGGGGGTATGCATGGGGTAGACATGCAGGCTGCCATCAGCGCTGGTGCTGAACCAGTTATTGGGAAACACCGCATCCGGAGTGGCAATGCCGTCGGGGCTTTTTTCCAGCACCATCACCTGCAGGCCGTGTTGCTGCAGGCGCTGTACCATGGCATCGAATTCCGCCATGGCCTGTGCGGTGACGGATGCCGGCGGCAGGTTCAGCCGATGCTGGAACACATTGTCGGCACCGGTTTGTTCGTTGAAGGCAAAGTCGACCGGACGCACCATGACCACGGCACGCGCCAGTTGTGCTTGTGGCGGGCGGGTCAGTGACAGCGGCGCGATCCAGGGTAGATTCTGATTTCCCATGTAATGGTTTCGGAGGCAAAGTGTGGATGGTGCTGGTATAGTAGCCAGACCCACATCAAACAAAAAGTTGGATTTGTTTGACATCTCCATAATGATTTGGAATGGATTTTCATCTAGCCGCCCTCAAGGCCTTTGTCAGTGCCGCGCGCGAGTCTTCATTTTCGCGCGCCGCCGATTGCCTGCACCTCACCCAGCCCGGCCTGTCCAAGCGCATTCGCAGCCTGGAGGATGCCCTGCGGGTGGAGCTGTTCGACCGCATCGGTCGGCGCACGGTGCTGACCGAGGCCGGCCGCGCCTTTCTGCCTTATGCGCTGCGCATCCTGGCCGAAGCCGAGCAGGCCGGCCAGCTGCTGCGCAGCCTGCAACCGGCGCAGATCGGCAAGCTGCATCTGGCTACTACCCAGCATATCGGCCTGTACTATCTCAAGCCCTTGTTGGCGGAGTTTGTGCGCCAATATCCCGGCATCGATTTGACGGTGGATTTCAAGACCTCGGCCGAAACCCACAAATTGCTGTGTCAGGGCGAGCTGGAGCTGGGCTTCATGTCCGAGCCGCCGCTGCATGAGCAGGCGCTGGAGTATGTCGAGGTGCTGAACGAGCGGCTGTGCTTTGCCGTGGCACAGCAGCATCCGCTGGCCTTGCTCGAGGCGCTGACGCTGCAGGATCTGGCGCGCTACCCGGCGCTCTTGCCCGGCAGCAATACCCGTTGTCGCCGGCTGATCGAAAACCTGTTCCAGCAGCATGCCACCCCGCTGGATGTGCGCGAGCCATCCAATTATCTGGAGGCGCTGCGCATGCTGGTGGAAGCCGGGCTGGGCTGGAGCGCCCTGCCCGAAGTCATGATCAGCAGCGGCCTGTGCCGGCTACCCTTGCCGCAATACGAGCCGGCCCGCACCATCATGCTGGCCTATCACCGCAAAGTCAGCCTGTCCGGCCCGGCGCGGCTGTTTCTGGAATGGCTCAAAGAGCACCCGCCTGGCTTACACTCTGTCGCATGAGCACCCAGACCACCCCAGCCGACTTCACCCTGACTGCGCCGGAACTGCCGGCCGGCCTGCCCATTGCCCACGTCTTTGGCCAGCCGGTGCTGGAAGTGCCGCAGGATCTGTTCATTCCACCTGATGCGCTGCAGGTGATTCTGGAAAGCTTCGAAGGCCCGCTGGATTTGCTGCTCTACCTGATCCGCAAGCAGAACCTGGACGTGCTCAACATCCCGATGGCCGACATCACCCGCCAGTACATGAGCTATGTTGATGCCATGCAGGGCGAGCGGCTGGAGCTGGCGGCCGAATACCTGCTGATGGCGGCCTTGCTGATTGAAATCAAGTCGCGGCTGTTGTTGCCGCGCCCGCAGCTGGATGAAGAGGGTGAGCCGGACGACCCGCGTGCCGAGCTGGTACGCCGTCTGCTGGATTACGAACAGATGAAGCTGGCCGCGCTGGCGCTGGACAAGTTGCCGCAGGCTGATCGCGACTTTGCCTGGCTGGCGGTGCTGATCGAGCAGGGCGCCGAAGCGCGCCTGCCCGATGTGGCAGCGGTTGATCTGCGCCAGGCCTGGCTGGCGATTTTGTCGCGGGCCAAGCACAAGCGCAGCCACAAGGTGGAAAAGGACGAGTTGTCGGTACGCGAGCAGATGAGCTGGATCCTGCGCTATCTCAGTGAGCGCGAATACGTACCGTTCGAGGAACTGTTCGAAGTCGACAAGGGCGTGGCGCACCTGGTGGTCAACTTCATCGCGGTGCTGGAACTGGTGAAGGAGGGGCTGATCAAGGTCAGCCAGGAAGTGGCCTACCAGCCGATTTACGTGCGTATCGCCATCAGCTGATGGCCGCGACTGTTGCGCGCATGACAGTAGCGCGTCAATTGACCGTGTCGCTGGGCAGGAAATCAGGTAAAATCCGCGCCTTCCCCGCGCAATGTATATTTTTTCGCCCCCAGTCCTGTGCGCAGGCCGGGCGAGACCTGGTCCGATGTCCACCATCACCGACTTAAACTATCTCAAGATCGTGCTGGAAACGGCATTGTTGACCGCGACGGAACCCTTGTCGGTATCCCAGCTCAAAAAGCTGTTTACCGAAGACATCAAGGCCAGCCTGCTGAACGACATTCTGGAAGACATCCAGGCTGACTGGCGTGGCCGTGGTGTGGAACTGGTGAAACTGGCCAGCGGCTGGCGCTTTCGGGCCCGGGCCGAGTTCACCCCCTACCTGTCACGGCTGAATCCGGAAAAACCGCCGCGTTATTCACGCGCCGTGATGGAAACCCTGGCGATTATCGCCTACAAACAACCTGTTACCCGTGGTGATATCGAATCCATTCGTGGCGTTTCGGTGTCCACTAGCGTGATGCAAACCCTGCTGGAGCGGGGATGGATTGAAGTAATCGGGCACAAGGACGTGCCCGGCCGGCCGGGGCTGTATGCCACCACCCGCAAGTTTCTGGATGATCTTGGCTTTGTTTCGCTAAGGGACCTGCCACCACTGGCAGACTTGGGAACACTGGTCATACCCGATGCCCAGCCACAAGAGATCGGCAGCGATGACGCCGAAGACACTCTCCCCCTCGACGATGAGGCGGACAATCTGGAGCCACAGGCAGAATAGGCTGGACGCCGTTTTGCTGTGCGCTCGTAATGAAAGAGCATGATTTATGTCTAAAGGACAAAACAACGCCCGCCAGCCGGTGGCGCGTGTAAAGGGCCGCGAATCTTCTCCGCGCCGTCAGCCCGATGCGCCGCGCGGCAACGCCCCGCAGCAACAGGGTCGTGGCAAGCCGAGAGGCTTTGGCAAGGCGCGCAATCCGCAGGACGCGCAAGGCCAGGGCCAGGGTGGCAAGCCGCAGGGCCGTCGCCCGGCTGCACCGCGTGATGCCTATGGCAACCTGATGCAATCGCAACCCCATGCCGCACCGCATGAAAGTGCACCGCTGTTCAAGATGAGCCGTTCCGAACTGGCCCAGTTGGAACTGCAACGCCAGGCCCGTGGCCAGGTGGTGCGTGGTGAAAACGGCGAGCCCAATGGCAATGTAGCCGAGCCGAAGAAGCCGGCTGCCGGCCGTCGCAAGGAAACGGTCAACCGCCGTGGCGAAGTGCAGAGCAATCCCACCGGCAGCGGCAAGCGCAGCCAGTCGGAAAACAACCGCCAGCAGCAAGCTGCCCGTCGCCAGGAAAAGGCCGAGCGTCTGCAAGGCCAGGGTGGTGAGGCATTGCAGCACGAGCGCCGCTTTGGCAACAAGAATGCCGCCATGCCGGTAGCCGATGGTGAACAAAGCCCGCGCGAACAGCGTCGAGCACCGGCCGCGGGCAAACCGCGCGCAGAAGGCAAGTCGCTGGTAATCAAGGCAAAAAAGTTGCGTCTGCGCAGCCCGAGTCAGGACGTGAAAGAAAAGTCCAAGCGGCTGCGCGAGGTGCGCCTCGACAAAGAACAGATTGAGCCGGTTCGCCTGCAAAAGGCGCTGTCGGCTTCTGGCGTCGGTTCCCGTCGCGAGATGGAAGAATGGATCGAAGCCGGCCTGGTGCTGGTAAACGGCAAGAAAGCCAGCCTGGGTGACCGCGTGGGGCCGGAAGACCGCGTCACCGCCAAAGGCGACGTGATCAAGCTCAAGTGGGCCGACCGCCTGCCGCGCATCATCATGTACCACAAGCAGGAAGGCGAAATCGTTTCCCGCGACGACCCGGAAGGCCGTGTCAGCGTGTTCGAGCGTCTGCCGCAAGCCAAGAGCAGCCGCTGGGTAGCCGTGGGCCGTCTGGACGTGAATACCTCCGGCCTGCTGCTGATAACCACCAGTGGTGAACTGGCCAACCGCATGATGCACCCCAGCTTCGAAGTGGAGCGTGAATACGCGGTGCGCGTGCTGGGCGAGCTGACCCCGGAAGTCGCCAAGGAAATGACCGCCGGCGTGGAACTGGAAGACGGCCCGGCCGCTTTCCAGCGCGTATTCCAGCGCGGTGGTGCGGAAGAGGGCGCCAACCAGTGGTACAACGTGGTGATCAAGGAAGGCCGTAACCGCGAAGTGCGTCGCATGTTCGAACACTTCGGCCTCACCGTCAGCCGGCTGATTCGCGTGCGTTTCGGTAATCTGGGCCTGCCGCCGCGCCTGAAGCGTGGCCAGTTCTACGAACTGAACGAAGCCGAAGTGGCGGCGGTGATGAAGTGGTCCGACCTGACCATGACTGGCCGCAAGAAAACCCGCGGAAGCAAGGCAGAGTGAGCCGTGGCAGCTGGCCGTTGCTGACGGCATTGGCTGCGCGCTGCTGCAAATGGGTGACCGCCTGGCGGTCGCCCGTTTTGCTTTCGGTTGGCGCGCAGGATGTGAGCGTGCCGCCGGCTGCCGCAGCGGGGGGCAGTGGCCTGCTGGGCATGCGTCGCGGACCGCGCGCCTCGGTGGTCATCATCCAGGATGGTCGCCTGCTGATGATGCAGCGCATCAAGCAGGGCAAGGAGTACTTCGTCCTGCCTGGCGGCACCATCAAGGCCGGCGAAACCCCGGCCATGGCCTGCGTGCGTGAAACCCGCGAAGAAACCGGCCTGAGCATCTGGCTGGCCGAGCAGCTGTGCACGCTGGAGCACAAGGGGCGCATCGAGCATGTGTTTCTGGCCAGCAAGTTTCGCGGCACGCTGCGGCTGGGTGGCCCGGAACTGGCACGCATGACGCCAGACAATCAATACCATCTGCTGTGGCTGGATTACGCGCAACTGCAGCAGGTGAAGCTGCGGCCGAAGAATCTGCTGGTGCACTGCCGGGAATGGCTGTGGCCGGTTGACGAGTGATAGCTTGCCGCTGCCGCCAGTATCGACGTAAGGTAGCGGATTGCAGCGCAAGGCAGGGAAGCAGGCATGAGCAAGGCATTTACCAAAGAGAATGACGAGGCCGAAGACGATCTGCCAGTCGAGCAGCGGCTGCCGGCCTCCAGCAAGAACTACATCACTCCCGGCGGCTGGCGTCGGCTGAAGGATGAGCTGTACCAGCTGGTCAACAAGGAAAGGCCGGAGGTGGTGCAGGTGGTCAACTGGGCGGCCAGCAATGGCGACCGCTCGGAAAACGGCGACTATCTGTACGGCAAGCGCCGGCTGCGCGAAATCGACCGCCGCATCCGCTTTCTGACCAAGCGGCTGGAGCTGGCCGAAGTGGTCGATCCCGAAGCGCGCGAAGCCACCGACCAGGTATTTTTCTCCGCCACCGTGCTGATCGAGCGCGGCGATGGCAGTGAGCAGCTGCTGAGCATTGTCGGGGTAGACGAGATTGATCTGCCTCGCGGCCATATCAGCTGGATTTCGCCGATTGCCCGTACCCTGATCAAGGCGCGTGAGGGGGATAGCGTGCTGTTTCGTGGCCCGGATGGCGACGAGGACATCGAAATCCTTGAAGTACGCTACGAGAAGATCAGCTAGGCCGAAATCTCCTGCAGCCAAACAAAAAGCCCGTGTCGCAAGACGCGGGCTTTTTTCATATTGCTAAAGCAGGGACGGGATTAATGCTTAGCGTCCTCGGCGTCTGCGCGGCCAGCCAGTTGGCTGTTCACGGCCATCCAGTCGCGGGTGGCCGTGTCGCCAATGCGGCTGAAGGCCTGGCTCAGCAAGCGAGCCTGCTCCTTGTGCAGGGCTTCTTCCAGTTTGCGGCCTTCGCCGGTCAGCGTCAGTTGCTTCACCCGCTTGTCGTGGCTGGCGGCCACGCTGGCAATCAGCCCCATCTCCACCAGTTGGCGCAGCGGCATGTTGATGGCCTGTTTGGTCACGTCCAGCGCGCTCAGCAAGTCCTTGACCGACAGGCCGGGGTAGCGCGCCACGAAGAACAGTATGCGGTGATGCACCCGGGCCAGGCCACGCCGGGCCAGTATCTCGTCTGGCTTGGCGGTAAAGGCTTTGTAGGCATGGAAGAACACTTCCATGGCTGCGCGCAAATCAATCGCGTTATCGCTGTCAGGCATGTTGACGACATCCCCTGTCAGGGGTAAATTAGGTCAAAAAAATTGACGTTTATTGTTTATTGGGCTGGCGCAGTAGCAGACCATAAAGCGGCAGCAGAAGAAACCATCCTTACTGCTGCAGGAGCTGGGCTTCCGTAGGCTTACCACCCTCGGCCACGGCAATATGGCGGACATGCTGCTGCGACAGTCATGGAGATTACCATGTTTTCAGAACGTATCGAACGACTGATGGGTTCGCTGATCCGCGAAATCCTTGCTGCCGCCCAGCGCCCGGAAGTCATTTCCTTTGCCGGTGGCTTGCCGGCGGCCAGCTGTTTGCCACAGCTGGACTTCAGCGGCCTGCCGCCTGATCTGGCGCAATACGGCACGACCGAGGGTGAACCGCAGTTGCGCGAACTGATTGCAGCCCAGGCCAGAGCGCTGGGCCTGCAGTGCACCGCGCAACAAGTACTGGTGCTATCTGGCTCGCAACAAGCCATTGATCTGGCATCCAAGCTGTTCATCGATCCGGGTACACCGGTGGTAACCGAAGGACCGACCTATCTGGCGGCCTTGCAGTCCTTCAAGCTGTTTGGGGCTGCGATTACGGCGGTTGCCCAGGAAAATGGCCAATTGCCGCCGGCCAAACTTGAGCAGGCCCTGCGTACGGCGAAGCCACGGCTGACCTATCTGATCCCCAGCTTCCAGAATCCGTCCGGTGCCTGCTACAGCGAGGAAAACCGCCGTGCGCTGGCCGAGGTGATCGACGCCCACGGCTTGCCGGTGTACGAGGACGATCCTTACCGTGCCCTGTCTTACGATGGCGAAGCACCGGCACCGCTGGTGAGTCACTTGAAGAAGACGCCGTGGATTTATGCCGGTTCCTTCTCCAAGACCCTGGCTCCGGGGCTGCGTATCGGTTATCTGATCGCCTCGCCCGAGCTGTATCCGCATCTGGTCAAACTGAAGCAATCCACCGATCTGCACAGCAACCGTCCGGGACAGTGGTTTATTGCCCAGCAGCTGGCCGATCCGGCGTTTCCGGCCCATCTGCAATCGCTGCGCGATACCTACCGCGTGGGCCGTGATGCCATGCAGGCCGCGCTGGAAAAGCATTTTGCCGATCTGGCCGACTGGCAGGTTCCCAAGGGTGGCTTGTTCTTCTGGCTGACCCTGAAGCAGCCGCAGGACACGCGTGAACTGCTGAAGACCGCGCTGGCCGAGTGCAATGTCGCCTTCATGCCGGGTGAACCGTTCTACCCGAATCCGCAAGATGGCATTGGCCATTTGCGCCTCAACTTCAGCCATGCTGCGGTTGAGCGTATTGATGAAGGCATTGCCCGGCTGGCTGAGTTGGTGCGTGCGGCTCACCGTTAAGGAATTGCTGAAATGAAAAAGCCGCTCTCAGGAGCGGCTTTTTTTATCTGCAGTGTCCGGGTCAACTGCCGAGCGGGCCTTCGTTTTCCAGCATGTCTACGCCGGCCAGACCAGAGCGGAACACCGCTTGCTGCAGGGTTTCCACCGCTTTTTTGCGGAAAAACTGCTTGCGGGTCACCAGCAATACCCGGCGTTGCGGTGCCGGTTCCTGGAAAGGGCGGATGGACAGCAGGCTGTCATCACCAGGGCCGATGGAGGTGGACGGCATCACGGTGACGCCCATGCCACTGGCCACCATATGACGAATGGTGTTAAGCGAGCTGCCCTGCAAGGTGGTGGCGAGGCCGGACTGGTGGTTCTGCTTGCTGGCCAGTTCGCTACAGGCCTGCAACACCTGGTCGCGGAAGCAGTTGCCCTGATTCAGCAGCAGTACGCTCTCGTCAGTCAGCTGGCTGGCCTCGATGCAGGCCAGCTTTTCCCATGGATGGCCCTTGGGTGTGGCGACCACGAAGGATTCGTCATAGAGCGGCCAGGTCATGGTGCCGGCCTCTTCGAAAGGATCGGCGACGATGATGGCGTCCACTTCACCGCGCTTGAGCATTTCTGCCAGGCGGCTGGTGTAGTTCTCTTCCAGAATCAGCGGCATATCCGGTGCCAGAATGCGCAGGGCCGGAATCAGCTTGGGCAGCAGATAGGGGCTAATGGTGAAGATCACCCCCAGCTTGAGCGGGCCGACCAGCTCGTTCTGGTGTTCGCCAGCCAGCCGCTTGACGGTTTCGGCTTCTTCCAGCACCCGTTGCGACTGCTCGATGATGCGCTCGCCGATTTCCGTCACTGCCACTTCCTGGCCGCCACGTTCGAACAGGGTGATGCCCAGTTCGTCTTCCAGCTTCTTGATGGCGATGGACAGGGTGGGCTGGCTGACAAAGCAGCTTTGTGCGGCGCGGCCAAAGTGGCGCTCGCGCGCCACTGCCACGATGTAGCGGAGTTCGGTCAGCGTCATGGTTTAGCGCTGATGCTCCGGTAGCACGATATTGACCTCCAGCACCTCAAAGTCATCCTGGCGTTCTACCTGCACCTTGATGTCATCCAGATTGACCGCCACGTATTTGGAGATCACCTCCATCAGTTCACGTTGCAATGCAGGCAGGTAGTCAGGGGCGCTGCGACCATTGCGCTCGTGCGCCAGAATGATCTGCAGACGTTCTCTGGCGATGGCGGCCGTTTTCTGGCGCTTGCCGAACAGAATGTCGATTAGGGACATGGTTTAACCTCCGAACAGGCGCTTGAGCAGGCCCACCTTGGGCGCGTCCAGGAAGCGCATGGGGCGATCTTCGCCCAGGAAACGTGAAATCACGTCGGAATAGGCCTCGGCTACATCGCTGCCTTTCAGGTGAATGGCCGGTGTGCCGGAGTTGGAGGCTTGCAATACGGTTTGTGATTCCGGAATCACGCCGATCAGCGGCACGCGCAGGATTTCCTTGACGTCGTCCACCGACAGCAT
>Ga0187845_1001070_pt1 | contig 15870 bp, 12 predicted proteins | sample SpaLakP09_SKY_68_FD_134515 | JGI IMG/M metagenome (GOLD analysis project Ga0187845, IMG submission 134515) | Oligotrophic lake water microbial communities from Sparkling Lake, Wisconsin, USA - SP09_SKY_68 | ecosystem: Environmental > Aquatic > Freshwater > Lake | place: USA: Sparkling Lake... | reverse complement strand
GTGCTCCACCTGCCGCTGCCATCCATCCCCCCAACGCTCCAGCCGACCGCCACGCCGACGGCCCCGCCAACCGCGGCGCCCCCGCAGACGACAACGCCGACGCCAACGCCGACGCCAACGCCGACGCCGACGCCGACGCCGACGCCAACCCCAACGCCGACGCCGACGCCAACCCCGGCAATCGGCACGGTCACGCAGGCCAATGCAACCACGCTCAACTTCTCGGTCCGCACGACCAGCTGGGCTGACGTGCACTACTCGGTCAACAACGGCGGCCAGCAAAACTTCCGCATGCGCCAGGAAGGGGGTACCGGCAACAATACCTTCAGCGCCACCGGCCTGAAAATCGGCGATGTGATCCGCTACAACTTTACCTACTGGGATACGGCGAAAAACTACGCCGTCGACACCGTCCAGAAGAGCTACACCATGAAATAGCGTTCAACACCCTGTGAGTGATTGCGGCTGCCCGGCAACGTGCGGCCGCTTTTTTTGTCGGCGACGACCGGAATTCACGATAGGGCCTGGTCGATTCGACCTGGCTGGCGTGTCGCCAGGAAGAGACGTCCGCCTTTCCTTCCAAACATTTCTATTTATGCCATATGCATATATGGCGCCAGCGCGGGACGGCGTCCCCACCGCGTGCCGCGCCAGCCCCGTCCTGCCGGCGGCAGTGTGGGACCCACCGATCCGTTCCCCCTATGAGCGGGCCACAATTTTTGCTGAAAAGAATGTTCTCGTTGTGCTCATCCATATAGTTTGCCGGGTACCAACTGTCAATCCATGGCAAGCATGTGTTAAATATGCGGGCAACATATGTCAAGCCCTAGTGATATAAATAAATAAATTTCTCTTTCGCAAGCGATGTGATAACTTGCAGATACTGTAATGTTTCCCCAGCGTGGGACCCGGTCGCGGCAGATTTATCAACCGTCTTTTGGCAGTCAGATGATGCGATTTTTCCGAGCAGTGTTCTTCCGCGTGTGCGCCGCCGTGCCCCTGTGCGCATGCCTGCTCGTACTTGGCGGATGCGGCATGTTCGGCACATCGGTGCCCAAGCTGAAGATGGGCGACGTGCGCCTGGTGGCCGCGCCTGATGCCAACCGCAACAGTCCGGTCGTCATGACGGTGGTGATGGTGGCCGACGCCGCGCTCGAACAGCGCCTCATGAACCCGGACCAGAAATGGTTCAACAGCGCGGCCGACCTGGCCGCCACCTATCCCCAGGGCCTGCTGGCCTGGACATGCGAATTTACTCCCGGCCAGGAACTGCGCCTGCCGGCGGCCCTGTTCGACGGCCGCCGCGCGCATGCGGTATTCGTGTACGCCAATCTCAGTGGCGGCGAACGGCGCGCGCGCATCGAACACTGGCGCGAAGGCGGCGTCATTTCCTTCACACGCGATAACTGGATTGTCGCGGCCGATGCCAGCGCGGTGTCGAAGTCGGCGCGCCCGCGCGAAATCGGCTGCAGTCCGGGCTCGGGCATCCGGCCTGCATGACGCACATCGCTGCACACCACAAGGACCAGCACATGAACGAATTGAGCATCGAGCGTCAGGACCTTCAGCCGCCGCTTCCCGAGGACGCCATCTGGTGGCACGACGGCTTGCTGCTCGAGGCGGCCCATTTTCACCAGATGTGCCAGCGCCAGGAACAGCTCGTGTCCTACCATGTCCGCAGCGCCGCGCCCTACAGCTGGGGCGTGCGCAAGCTGGCCATCGACGATCCCACGCTGACCGACAATGTGTTCGCGATCCGCGAGCTGGAAGCGGTCATGCCCGACGGCCTGGTGGTCTCGCACGATGCGGCGCAGGGCGTGCTGGAACTGAAGTTCGGCGAGGACCTCGGGCAGCAGCTTGCGGCCGCGCGCAAATACGCCACCATCTGCCTGGCAGTGCCGGTCAACGACGCCATCGATGCGGAGCAGGGCATGGCCCGCTACGCGCCGTTCGGCAGCGATGCGATAGGCCGCATGCGGCCGCGCCTGCGCCTGGCGCTGGCCAGCGACCTTGACCAGCATGCGGGCGACACCGTGCTGCCGCTGGCGCGCGTCGCCTTCAGCCACAACAAGTTCGTGCTGCTGCCTTTCGTGCCGCCGCTGCTCGATATCGGCCTGGCGCCGCTGGCGGCCGGCAGCCCGTCGCTGCTGGCGTCGAGCCTGGCGCTGGTCAAGACCATGCAGCGTTCGGCCAACTATCTGCTCGACGCTGCCCTCAAGCCGCCGGCCGGCATCGAAGACAAGGTCACGCGCCTGGAACTGCGCCAGCGCCTGGCCAGCGTGAGCGCCGGCATTCCCACCCTGCGCGGCCTGCTGGCGCTGCCGGCGGTGGCGCCGCTGCCCTTGTACCTGGCCTGGTGCGGCGCGCTCGGGCCCATGGGGGCGCTGGACGAAACGGGCGAAGTGACGCGCAGTCCTTTTCCCGCCTACCGCCATGACGAACTGGCCTTCACCTTCGGCAAGCTGTTCGACCGCGTGGCCGCGCTGCTTTCCATGGCTGACCGTCCATTCCGCGAACTGGCCCTGAAGGTCAACAGCGACCACCAGTACAGCCATGTGTTCGACAAGGACAACCGCTATGTGTGGCCGGCCGCGGCGCTGGCCGCGGAAGGCAGTGCGGCGCCGGCGCGCGACGTGCTGATCGTGGGCATTCGCGGCATGACGCAGCAGGACGCCGACCAGTGGCTCAAGCTGGCCGTGATCACCGATGCGGCGGCCCAGCTCAAGTACCGCATGGGGCGCCGCATGGGTGCGCCGCGCAGCGTCATCAAGCCGGACGGCATGCTGGTCTCGCTCGACGCCGACGCGTCCGGGCAAACCCACAAGGTGGACGCGCGCGGCATGGCCACGCCGGATATCTGCCTGTACGCGCTCGACCTCGACGAATCGCTCAGCCTGGACGCGGACATCGTGCTGCAAAATGCCGCCGAGCGCCAGCCCGCCGAAGTGGTGCTGTTCATTCACAAGGCCGCCACGTGAGCATGCCCGCGCCAGCCGGCAGCGCGCTGATCGACCAGTTCACGGCATTCCATGCCGCGCTGGCCGATTTCACGCGCACGCTTGGCGCACCAACGCCGCCCAACGAAGTGCGCGACCAGCTGGCCGCCATGATCGATGGCCTGGCCCAGGACCTTGACGGGCGGCGCGCCTTCGACAACGGCTGCGAGGCGCGCTACCTGATGGCGGCCTTCGCCGACGAAATGCTGATCGCCGCCGAATGGGAGCACCAGCAGGCCTGGATCGGCTTCCTGCTCGAAGAAAAGCTGTTCGGCAGCCGCAATGCCGGCGACCGCGTGTTCACGCGCATCGGCGACCTGCTGCAGGCGCGCGACCCCGACCGCGCCGAACTGGCGCTGCCTTACCTGTACGCGCTGGCCCTGGGCTTTCGCGGCCGTTTCGGCCACAGCGACAAGGACAATGCCGAACTTGGACGCATGCGCTCCGCGCTGTTCAAGCTGGCCAACGGGCGCGACCCGGATCCGCTGTTCGGCGGCGCCGTCGACAGCAGCGAACATGACCTGGCCCGGCGCCTGATGCCGCGCGCCTACCGCAGCATGGTGCTCGATGCGGCGCCGGTCATGCTCCCCAATCCCAACCGCTGGCTCGGCATTTTCGGCTGCGCGTTCGCGCTGATGCTGCTGGCGTCCTTCCTGGTGTGGGAAGGCCAGACCCGCGCGCTGCGCATGCATTTCCGGGAAACCGCGCCGCGCGACGGACAGGCGGTGGCCAGGGAAGTGCCGCCGCCGGCCGCGCCCGTGCAGGGGGGCGCGCCATGAACCTGATGCTTGTCCTGCTGCTGGCCGGACTGGCGCTGGCCCTGGTGGCACTGGTGCTGGTGGTGCGCACCGCGCGTGCGCGCGCCGTGCGTACCCAGGCCGTACCCGGCCTGACGGTGGACGAAAAAACGGTGGCCGTGCAGCGCGCCGGCGCGGCGCGCCGCCTGGGCGTGATGGCCGAACATGCGTTTTCGACGCTGACCGCGGTCCTGCCCGAAACGCCGGCGCGCTACGACGTGCCGCTGGTGCTGCTGGCGGGCGATGTCAATTCAGGCAAGACCACCATGCTGGCCCATGCCGGCCTGGCCACGGCCGCGGCCCCGCATGGCCGCGGCGCCGAACTGACCTGGCATCATTTCAACCAGGGCATCGTGCTCGAAGCCGGCGCCAGCTACCTGGGACTGGACAACCTGCCCGGCGAGGCCATGCCGGCCTGGGACGCGCTGGTCACGTCCATGCAGCGCTACCGGCCGCGCCGTCCTCTCGACGCCGTGGTGGTCACGCTCAGCGTCGACGTCCTGCGCGGCCCGCCCGATGTGCTCGAACAGCACGCGGGGCAGATGCAGCGCCGCCTGGCCGAAATGCAAACTCAGTTCGGCCTGCGCCTGCCGGTCTACCTGATGATCACCAAGGCCGACCTGCTGCCCGACTTCGGCGCCTTCGCCGGCGACTTGCCGCCGGCCTTGCGCACCGCCATGCTGGGTTGGTCCAACCCTTACGAGAACAGCGCGCCGTTCGACCAGGCCTGGGTAGGCGACGCCTTCGACAGCATCGACGCCACGCTGGAAGACCTGGGCGGGGAGATCATGGCCAGCGGTGGCGGTGCGGCCGGCGTGCGCGGATTTTTCGCGCTGCCGCCTGCCATTGCCGCCTTGCGCCAGCCAGCGCGTGCCTATGTCAGCCGCCTGCTCGGATCGCAGGCCCACAGCGAGCCGGTGCTGCTGCGCGGGATCTACCTGTGCGGCAACCAGAACGACGATCCGCTGCGGCCCGCGCCCGCCTTCGTGCGCGACGTCATGGCGTGCAAGGTGTTCGCCGAGCGCGGCATGGCCCAGCCGCTGCGCGGCCAGATGCTATCGCGCGACCGGCGCGTGCGTTTCATGCGCGCCGCCACCGTGCTGCTGGTGGCCATCTGGCTGCCGGCCCTGGTGTACGCCAACCTGCGCCTGGAGCGGGTCAGCGGCGAACTGCTGGCGACACTGACCGTGATCAATGCCGAGGCCTCCGAGCGCAAGCGCGCCAATGACAACGGCGGTCACAAGCACCTGGCCTTTTACCGCGACGCCTCCAACAAGATCGTGTCCGGCATGCTGGCCCATAGCAGCAGCCTGGTGTCGTATGCCATTCCCTTTTCGTGGCACTGGTTCGACCCGGCCGGCCTGGACGAAGCGATCGACAAGCGCTTCAAGAAGGGCCTGGAGATGATCGTGCTGCCGACCATCCGCAAGGGCTTCAACCTGCGCGCCAACGGGCTCACCGGCACGCCGCTCGAAGCGGTCACCGTGAACCTGGTCCAGCGTTCCGTATGCCAGCCCGTGCCGGGATCGTTCGACGCGACCTTTGCGCCGCAAACCACGCTCTCCGAGCTCGACGCCTTCCGCGACCTGAACGAATATGTGCACGCCATCGATGTCTTCGGATCGCGCCTGGAACAGTTCCGCAAGCTCCAGACCGAAAGTTCCGGCGGCCTGAAGGACCTCGATGAACTGGGCGACTACACCGAAGCGTTCGACGTGCCGGAGCGGCACCGCAACGCCGATTCTGGCTATTTGCGGCGCGCGCTGCACGAACTGGTGCTGTCCCGCCCCGAGGCGCCTGCCGCCGACTACAAGCCTGCCATCGAATGCGCCCTCGAAGCGCGCCATGAAACCCTGTTGACGCGCCTGTTCACGCGCCATCCGCTGCCACTGCTGGCCGACAGCATCGGTCAGCAGCTGCACGGCGGCCACGCCGACGGCGCGGCCGTGAACAGCTACGACCGCCTGGGCGCCGACCTGCACGGCTTGAAGGAATGGCTGGGCGCACCGGCCAGCGCCTGGCTGCACGCGCGCCGCGCCAGCATCGACAAACCCTATGTCGACCTGCTGGCCCTGGTCGCAGCTTCCGAATGGGCCGGTCCGGACAAGGCCGACGCCTTGCGCAAGAAAACGGCGGCCCGGCTCGACTACATGGAAGAACGGCTGATGGCGGCGCGCGGCTCGGCGGTCCTGCAACGCAGCACCGACGGGGCGCGCATCGAGATGAGTCCCCCTGTGGCCCGCGCCGAGCAAGCTTTGTCGGGCCTGATGGCGCAGTCCTTCATGGCGCCGCCGCCGGCGCGCATGCTCAATGCCAGCGTCGATGCGCCGGCCGTCATGTGGGACCTGAATGGCCTGAACCGCCTGCTGCTGCTGGCCGGCGAACAGCAAGCCTACCTGACGCAGTCGATCGGCACCTTCCCGGTCGGCCTGCAGACCGGGCTGCGCCAGTTCGCCGACAAGCGCCTGGCCGACAATATCGTCGCCGGCATCGACGGGGCGCAGGCGCCGGCCAGCGACCCGATGGCGGCCTGGGTGCGCCTGGGACAGGCCCAGAAAGTACTCTCCGCCTTGCTCGAAACGCTGGACCGGCTGGGCGCCAGGCCCGAACGCCAGGCACTGGGCGCATTGCTTGCGTCCCAGGCCGAAAGCGCGCTGGCGGGCATCGATGCCGCCTTCGAGGAGCAGGGCGCCTACCTGCCGAAAGGGCGCAACTTCGCCTGGTGGACCGGCAACCGCAATCCGGCCGCCCAGGGCTTCGTCAATGGCGATCCGGCCGCGCTGGACGACTACCTGGCGGCCCAGCACGAGCAGGTCGAACGCAGCGCGAAACTGGCGCGGCCGCTGGTGCGCCTGTACCTGGACGGCGAAGGCGCGCCGAATGCGGCGCTGGTCAAGCGCTGGAGCGGCATCGGGCGCGAGCTCGAACGTTTCGCCGACAAGGCGCCCGGCGCGCGCGTGGCGGCCCTGCACAGCTTCATCCGCGCCGACCTGGCCGAACTGGACCAGCAGAATTGCCAGGCCAAGGCGGTGGCGGCGGCGGGCGGCGCCAGCGATTTCTTCGCGCTGCGCACGCGCGAACTGGGCCAGCGCGTGGCCTTGCGCTGCGCCGAACTGGGACGCAGCGGCGGCAGCTCCGCCTACGCCACGCTGGCGGGCGCCTTCCGCGGCTCGCTGGCCAACAAATTTCCTTTCGCGCCGGTGCGCGACCAGGGCGGCATGGCCGCCGAACCGGACGACGTGGCGGCCTTCATCCAGGCCTGGGACAAGGTGGGACCGCAGGCCCAGTTGCTGGTGCGCGGCGATGCCCCGGCGCGCGCGCGCGGCTTCGTGGGCGCGGCCGAACGCGCGCGGGCCTTCCTGGCGCCGCTGCTGCCGCTGGACCCGGCCGAAGAAGCCGGCTACGACCTGCGCGTGCGCTTTCGCGTCAATGAACATGGCGACAGCGACGGCAACAACGCCCTGGCCGGCGAAATCGATGGCAACCGCATTGTCGAATGGACGCTGCAGGTGGGCGACCAGACGGTGCGTTTTCGCAACGGCGAACAGGGAGAACCGGCGCCGCTGCGCTGGCGGATCGGCATGCCGGTGCTGCTGACGCTGCGCTGGGCCGACAATTCGCCGACCCTGCCGCGCGCCGACGAGGGCGACCCGCACATGCGCGTGGTCGGGCGCGAAGTGCAGTACCGCTTCGGCGAACCGTGGTCGCTGCTGCGCATGCTGGGCCAGTACCGCGTGGTTTCCGCACGCGGCGAAACGCTGCGTTTCGACGTGCCGCTCGTGCCGGCCGCCATTCCGAATCCGGCGCCGGCGCGCGTATTCATGCGCGTCGCGCTCAGCCCCGCCAACAAGAAGACGCCGCTGGCCTGGCCCGCGTTCCCGACCGACGCGCCGCCGCTCGAGGCCACCATCCAGGCGCGCCTGCCGGCGCCCATCATTGCAACCGGAGGATCACGATGAACCACCTGGTACAGGGAGCAGGGCTGGAGGCGCTGCTGGCGCCGCTCGCACCGCTGCCATGCGGCCCGGATATCTACGGGGGCGCCGCCTACAGCGCCATCCGCGAGGCGCGCCGCGCCGACGACATGAGCCTGCCCGAAGGCGACTGGGACAAGCCGGTCTACAAGCGTTCCGACTGGGCGCTGGCCGAGCGCCTGTGCGTGGACGCGCTGCGCAAGGAAAGCAAGGACCTGAACATCGCCGCCTGGCTGTGCGAAGCCTGGATCCATTTACGCGGGCTGGCCGGACTGGCCGACGGCCTGCGCATGATCGAGGCGCTGGCCGACCAGTACTGGGACCAGGTCAACCCGCTGATGGAGGACGGCGACATCAGCTTTCGCACCGGCCCGTTCAACTGGCTGGCGCGCAACCTGCCGCTGGCGCTGCAGTCGGTGCAGCTGGCCCCGGGCGCGACGCCGGCCGGCCGGGCGCTGACGCTGGCCGAATGGCAGGCCGTGCTGCGCGCCGAGCGCCAGGGCGCCCAGGCCGCGGCCGCCCAGCGGCGTTTCACCGCTCCGGCGCCGCCGCCGGAGCAGACCCTGCGCGCGCATTTCATGACGGCCGCCGCGCACGCGCCGGCCGGTTTTTACGACACGTTGCGGCGCCAGGTCGGCCAGGCCACGTGGGCCCTGGAGCAGCTCGAAGCCATGCTGGAAGCGCGCATGCGCGCCGACGCGCCATCGCTGGCGCAGGTGACGGCGATCCTGAAAGCCTGCGCCGACGCATTGCAGGAACTCGATGAACCGCGCGTGGAGCCGGAAACCGAAGAGGTGGAAGAGATGAACCAGGATGCAAAACTGGCGCCCTTGCGGCGCGAAGCGATCGAGAGCCGGGTGGAAGCCTACCGCCGCCTGTCGGAGGTGGCCGATTACCTGATGCGCACCGAGCCGCATAGCCCGGTGCCGCACCTGGTGCGGCGCGCCGTGCAGTGGGGCGACATGCCGTTCGAGGAACTGCTGCAGGAACTGCTCGACAGCGAGTCGGACCTGAAGCAGATCTACCGCCTGCTTGGCTTGCGCAGCGCCTGATGGACAAGCGCGTCGTTCCCGTGCCGCCGCCGTTCCTGCGCCATGTGCCGCCGGTGCAGGCGAGGATGGCCACGCAGACGCGCCTGTTCCCGAATTTGCGCCCGCTGGCGATGCAGGACAGCGGCCGCGAAGAGATTTTCAAGCTGCAGCAGCATCACGGCAATTACGGCCTGCGCGGAGAGAAGGGACGCGGCCACTATGTGCCCAATGCGCGCTACGTATTCGTGCGCACGGCGGGTGGCGACACCCTGATGCACCCGCGCCTGCGCCATCCGGTGCTGGCCAGGGGGGAGCCGGTGATGTATGCGGGTGAAGCGTATTTCGAGAGCGGCGCGCTGCGCTGGTGGAGCAATGGCTCGGGCCATTACCGGCCCGACCCCGAGCATGCCCCGCAGGCCGGCCTGCCGCTGTCGCTGTTTCGCACCTGGGACGACGTGGTCAAGCGCGGCGCGCGGCCGCTGCCGGGAGTGAAGAAATAGGTTTTTTTGTTTGAAGTAGCAAGCTGTTTCATCCGGCCAGGCGTGCCGGCCCGTCTGTCAACAAGTTGTTCGTTATGAGGAGTCATCGATGCACACACCAAGCAAACAAAAGTGGTTGGAGAGAAATCGCGCCCCCCGGGTCCAGATTTCCTATGATGTCGAAACGTCGGGCGCGATCGAAAAGCGGGAGCTGCCACTGGTGGTGGGCATCCTCGCTGACCTGTCGGGCATGCCGGAATCGGTGCAGCCGATGGGCGAACGCCGTTTCGTCGAGATCGACCGCGACAACTTCGACGCCGTCATGGCCAAGATCGGCCCGCGCCTGGACGTGGCGGGACTGAGCATGAATCCCGTCGCCGGGATCGAACTGGGTGGCGCCATCACCTTCAAGAAAATCGACGATTTCGACCCTGAACACATCGTCAAGTCGGTACCGGGCCTGAACGAGCTGTTCGAAACCCGCAACGAACTGCGCGACCTGATGGCCAAGCTCGACGGCAACGCCAAGCTGGAAGGGCGCCTGTCCGAGATCTTTGTCGACGACAAGGGCCAGGATGTGGCGCAGGCCGACCGCGACGCCAAGCTGGCGGCAATCGGCGGCGTGGCGTCCGAAGCGAAGAAGCCGGTCGTCGAAGAGAAGAAACCTGACGTCGTCGTCGATCCGGTGCCGCCGCCCGAGCAGACCTGACACGCGGCTTGAAACAGCGCCTGGCCGCAACGCGGCGGGGCATCGGCGACATTGATTGAATTTTGAGGCGCATCGCGCCTGCAAGGGGAAACACGATGGTTGATACAGTAGACAAGAAGGGTGCCAAGGGCGCCGCAACGGATACCAGGACCCTGCTTGACCAGATTATCGAGGATGGGAAGATGGCGCTGCAGGTGGAGCAGAAGGACAGCGCCAAGAAGCTGCTCAAGCGCTTCGCCAGCCAGACGCTCGACGGCGCCATCAAGGTCGCGCCAAAGGAAGAGAGCCTGATGCAGTCGCTGCAAAAGCGCATCGACGACATTGACGCCAAGCTGACGGCGGGCCTGAACGAGATCATGCATTCGAAGCAGTTCCAGGCCCTGGAAGGATCCTGGCGCGGCCTGCATGGCCTGGTCCAGAACACCGAAACGAGCACCCGCCTGAAACTGCGCGTCATGAACATGACCCAGGCCGAACTGGCCACCGACCTGAAAAAGGCCGTGGACGTCGACCAGAGCAACCTGTTCAAGAAAATCTATGAAGAGGAATACGGCACCTTCGGCGGCAATCCGTTCAGCGTGCTGGTAGGCGACTACCACATCACGCGCAGCCCGGCCGACATGGCCATGCTCGAAAAGATCGCCGGCGTGGCCGCCATGGCCCACGCTCCCTTCATCACGGCCGCCGCCCCGGAACTGTTCGACATGGAGTCGTTCACCGACCTGGGCGTGCCGCGCGACCTGTCCAAGACCTTCGAAAGCCTGGAGCTGGGAACCTGGCGCGCCTTCCGCGACATGGAAGACTCGCGCTACGTGGCGCTGACGCTGCCGCGCTACCTGGTGCGCCTGCCGTACGGCGAAAAGACCGTCAAGGTCGACAACTTCAACTACGAAGAAGCCAAGGAAGGCATGACCCACAAGTCCTACCTGTGGGGCAATTCGTCCTACCTGCTGGCGCAGCGCATCACCGATGCCTTCGCCCAGTTCGGCTGGTCGGCGGCCATCCGCGGTGTCGAAGGCGGCGGCGTGGTGGCGGGCCTGCCGGTCCACACTTTCACCACCCTCGACGGCGACCTGGCCGCCAAGTGCCCGACCGAGGTGACCATCACCGACCGCCGCGAGAAGGAATTGAACGACCTGGGCTTCATGGCCGTGGTGCACAAGAAGAACGAGAACTTCGCGGCCTTCTTCGGCGGCCAGACGGTCAACAAGCCGGCCGTCTACAACAAGGCCATCGCCACCGCCAACGCGCGCCTGTCGGCCCAGCTGCCGTGCATCCTTGCCGCATCGCGCTTTGCCCATTACATCAAGGTGATCATGCGCGACAAGGTCGGCAGCTTCGCATCGCGCGAAAACGTCGAGAACTTCCTCAACACCTGGATCGCCGACTACGTGCTGGTCAACGACAATGCCTCGCAGTCGCTCAAAGCCCAGTATCCGCTGCGCGAAGCGCGCATCGACGTGACCGAGGACGCCGCCAAGCCAGGCTGCTACCGCGCGACCGTGTTCCTGCGTCCGCACTTCCAGCTCGAGGAACTGACAGCGTCGATCCGCATGGTGGCCGAACTGCCGCCACCGGTCGGCGGCTAAGCGGAACCGTGACTAGCCGCGGTCCGCGCGCAAGGCGGACCGCACACTGATTCATTTTTTGAAAGGGAATACACGTGGATGTCATTATTCTGGATTTACCCGGCATCGCCGGCGAATGCCTGCTCAAGGGCTTCGAGGAAAAAATCGAATGCCTGTCGTACAGCCACGCGGTGGCGATGCAGATGACGAGCGACCCAAGCAACCGCGAACGCACCTCGGGCAAGCCGAACGTGCAGGACTTCACGATCTCGAAGTACATGGACAAGTCGTCGCCGGTGCTGAACCAGACCTGCTGCGAAGGCAAGAAGATCGGCGACGCCACGGTCACCATCGGCCGCAACGAGAACGGCACGGTGATGCCGCTGATCGTCTACAAGCTGAAGGATGCCATGGTCTCGAGCGTCAGTGCGGCGTCGTCGGGCGGCGACAAGCCGTCCGAAACACTGACCTTGAACTTCACCGCCGTCCAGTGGGACTACACGGCCCAGAAACCGGACTCGTCGAAAGAAGGCACGGCGGGCGGCAAGTGGGACATGAAGACCAATACCGCGGCCTAAGCCTTGGCTACCCTGGACCACCTGCACGGCGCGCGCGTGCCCTTGTTCGACCGGTTTTATCCGGACGGCGAGGGCGGGCGCGGGGGCGCCTCCCTGCTCGAATGGCACGCTGCGCGCCAGGACGGCATGGAGCGCGCGGCTTCGCCGCTGGAGCGCTCGATCGAGCGCGAACTGTCACGTTTGCTCAACACCCGCTGCCCCTGCACCATGGAGCAGCTGGCCACGCGCGAACGTTCGGTGGTGGACTACGGCCTGCCCGACTATTCGGCCCTGTACACGGCCAACCTGGATGATCAGAAGCGCCTGGCCATGCTGGTGCGCGACACCATTGCCGCGTTCGAGCCGCGCCTGCGCGAGGTGCAGGTGGAAATCACCCGCATTCCGAACAGCCGCCATGCGCTGCGCGTGGCCGTGGGCGGCAAAGTACTGATCGAAGGCCGGCTCGAGCCGGTCAGTTTCAATGTGTCGGCCAATGGCGACAATGCGGGAGCGGCATGAACAAGCAGCCTGACGATCCGCTGGCCTACTACCGGCGCGAACTCGATTACCTGCGCAATGCGGGCCGTGAATTCGCACGCCGCCATCCCGAAATGGCGGGACGGCTGGAACTGGGCGGCATGGAGTCGCCCGATCCCCATGTCGAACGCCTGATCGAATCCTTCGCTTTCCTGACCGGGCGCATACGGCGCGACCTGGACAGCGAATTCCCCAAGATTGCGGGCGCCTTGCTTGAGTCGCTGCATCCGAATTTCATGGCGCCCGTGCCGGCCATGACGGTGGTGCGCTTTGCGCCCGACCTGAAACAGGGCGTGGCCGGCGCGCTGCGCGAAGTCGAACGCGGCACCGCGCTGCACGCCTTCGGACAGCGCGAACGCGCACCGGGCGTGGCCGACGTGACGTGCCAGTTCCGTACCTGCTATCCGGTCCAGGTGTGGCCGCTGACGATTCCGCTGGCCGAACTGGAAGACGCGCGCAACCATCCGGCGCTCAGGAAGCGGCCCGACGTGGCGCGGGTGCTGCGCATCCGGCTGCAGTGCGGCGGCGCCAGCTTCGGCAGCGCCAAGGATGGCAAGATCACCCCCGAACACCTGCGCTTTCACCTGTACGGCGACTGGAACCAGGTCAATCCACTGTACGAGCTGCTGCTCTGTAATGTGCAGGGCGTGCAGCTGGTGCCCAGGGATGGCAGCGCGCGCGCCGGCGGCCTTGAACTGGGCTGGCACGAAGTCGGCTTCGCGGCTGCGGACGCGGTGCTGCCGGTGGTGGCGAACGCGCACCCGGCCTACCGCCTGCTGCAGGAATATTTCGCCTTCCCGCGCAAATTCATGTTCTTCGATGCCAGCGGCATGGCCGACGCGCTGGCGCCGCTGGTGGCCGGCGCCGACGGCGCGCTGGACTGCGTCGACCTGCTGCTGCTGGTGGGCGGACCGGAAGTCCAGGTCCAGGCCAGCATGTTCCAGCTGGGCTGCACCCCGGCCATCAACCTGTTCGAGCGCACCTCGGAAGCGATCCGGCTCGACCAGCGCAGCGTGGAATACCGCCTCAATCCCGACCTGCGCCGTGAAGCCAGCACCGAAGTCCATTCGATTCTGTCGGTGCAGGCAGCCTACGCCGACGGCCAGCGCGGGCAGCCGCTGCCGCCCTACATCCTGACCGCCGGGCCGGAACAGGCGCCGGCCTGGGTGGCGCGGCGCGACCACGCGGTGGGCGAGAACATGCGCGGCACCGACGTCTTCCTTTCCTTCGTCAATCTCGACCCTTCGCATGGCACGCCGGAAGCGGCGCCCCTGATCAGCGCGCGCGTGCTGTGCACCAACCGCACGCTGGCCGAATCGATCCGGCCCGACGCGCCCGACGGCGACCCGGCGCATGCCTGCTTCAAGGCCGACGCGCGCATCGGCGTGCTGCCGGCCAGCTGCCTGTACCAGCCCACGCGCCAGCTGGCGCCGCCGCTCGACGGCGAAACGCTGTGGCGCCTGGCGTCGCTGCTGAACCTGAACCAGCTGTCGCTCGACCATATGGCCAGCGCCGAAGGCGGGCTGGCGGCGCTGCAGCAGCTGCTCGACCTGTGCAACACCGGCAACAGCGTGGCCGGCGCGCGCCAGATCAGGGCCATCCAGAGCGTCAAATGCGCCGTGGTGGACTATCCGGTGCGCAGCGGACCGGCCCCCGGTTTCCGGCGCGGCGTCGAAGTGACGCTGCAATTCAAGCGCGGCGACTACAGCGAAGGCACGCCGCTGATGCTGGCGGCGGTCATGCAGCGCTTCGTTCCGCTGTACGTGTCCATCAATTCCTTCGCCAGCGTGACTGTCGTCGATGGCAATGACAAGGTAAAAGAATGGCCGCCGTCGATCAACTGAACGGACACGCGCTGCCCGCGGGCCTGTTCGAGCAGGCCGACCGCTACGACTTCGTGCAGCTGGTGCGTCTGCTGGACCGGCATGCGCCCGGCAAGGTGGCGCTGGGCACAGGTTCCGATCCGGCGCGCGAGGCACTGTCCTTCCGCGCCAAGGTCGGCTTCGAGTTTTCCACCAGCGACGTGCTGGGGGCGACGCCGCAGGCATATGCCGACCGCGCGCGGGTCGAAGTGGCCTTCATGGGCCTGGCCGGCAACGAAGGACCGCTGCCGGCGCCGTACGCGGAACTGGTGCTGCAGCGCTCGCGCCCTTCGGCGGCCCGCTACCGCCACAACACGGGCCGCAGCCAGCCCGACGACGATGCTCGCGATTTCCTCGACATTTTCAACCACCGGCTGCTGTCGTATTTCTACCGCGGCCGCAAGAAGCACAGCATCGCCGTGGGCGCCGACGCCGGCGCCCGCGTTCCCCTGATCGAACGTATGCTGTTCCAGCTGATCGGCTTTCCCGAAGGCGCGCACGACGCCGGCGCCCGCGCGCTGCTGCGCTATGCCGGCATCCTGGCGCACCGCCATCGCTCGCTGGGCGGGCTGGAAACCATCCTTTCCGACACCTTCGGCACCAGTGTGCGCGGCACCCAGCACCAGGGCCGCTGGCTGGCCATCGCCGAACGGTTCCAGACCACCATCGGTCCCGGCGGCAGCAACCGCGCGCTGGGCCGCAATACGGTGCTGGGGCGGCGCGCCTGGGATGCGCGCGGCAAGCTCACGCTGGCCATCGGCCCGCTGCCGCTGCGCCGCTACGAAGACCTGCTGCCGGGCGGCGCCTTGCACCGGCAACTGGTGTTCATGGTGCGCTTTTACCTGCGCGAAGACTTCGACGTCGACGTCGCCCTGTCGCTGGCGCCACCGGAACAGAACGAGCGCGCGGTGGCCGACCTGCCGAAGCTGGGCCATGGCCGCCTGGCGCGTACGGCCTGGCTGGGCCAGCCTGCGCCGCATGAAGTGCGGGGAACGTGCTTTGCCTTGGGGGCCTGGCATGATGCTTGACGTACGGGCCGTCATCGCCAAGCTCGAACCGTCCTGCCGCCAGGCGCTGCAGGACGCGGCCGACCACTGCCACGACCGCCACCACTACACGGTGGAGGTGGAGCATGTGCTCGACCGTCTGCTGGCCTCGCCGGGGCGCGAGCTGCAAGCCATCTTCAGCCACTTCCACGTGTCGAACGAGCAGGTGGCCATGGAGCTGCGCCAGACGCTGGAACGCTTCGAACACGGCAACGCCCGCACGCCGGCGCTCTCGCCCCAGATCGTGCCATGGATCGAGCAGGGCTGGCTGATCGCTTCGATCGAACGGGGCGAAGGCCAGGTTGGCGCCGGCG
>Ga0187845_1001068_pt1 | contig 15903 bp, 14 predicted proteins | sample SpaLakP09_SKY_68_FD_134515 | JGI IMG/M metagenome (GOLD analysis project Ga0187845, IMG submission 134515) | Oligotrophic lake water microbial communities from Sparkling Lake, Wisconsin, USA - SP09_SKY_68 | ecosystem: Environmental > Aquatic > Freshwater > Lake | place: USA: Sparkling Lake... | reverse complement strand
GGCCGTCATCGGTGCCTGCATGCGTAAGCTGGCCCACCTGTGTTTCGGCGTTGTCCACACAGGCCGGCCCTATAACCCAAATTACGCAGCGTGAAGCTTGACGGGCGAGACGGTATCTACGGCAGGCTTGACATTCGTAGGGTGGGCACCCCGTGCCCACCGAGCCGCGACAGCGGTTACACCGGTTGCTGCATGTAGCGGTGCTTGCGCGAGCGGTTCACGAAGAACCACACGATCGCGAGGGGCACCAGCAGCGGCAGCAGCAGCGGCGAAATCATCAGGGCCAGCACGCAGGCACCCAGGGCCAGGCCGCCGATGACCAGGACGCCCACGCCGGCGAACACCACCGCGAGCACGGCGCCCACGAACAGCATGATCAGGCCGGCCAGCAGCATGCCGCCGCCCGCGAAGACCGTCGCCAGCACGGCGCCCAGCGGCCCGCCGATATCGTCGTCGCCGATCGTGAAGACGTTCCAGACGAGCAGGGCGAACAGGAACAGGATGATGATGGCAGCGGTCTTTTTCATGATGGGTCCCTCGGGGTTGTCGTTGATCGGATGGTCGTACTGTATCCATACGTCCCGATTCGCTCCATCGGACTGCGACAAACTGCATTTTTTGGGGGCCGGAGCGTTCCAAAGCACGATGAATGGTTCCACTCCGGGTGCTGGCCCAACCACTGTCGGCTATCCCTCGTCCGCGTCGAACCGGCTGCGCACGTAGTCGATGTGCGTCTGCATCGCCGTGCGCGCTTCTTCCGGGCGGCGGGCGCAGATCGCGTCGCAGACCGTGCGGTGCTGCCACGCCAGGATTTCGGACACCGACTGGTTCAGCTCGCGCAAGCCGTCGACGTTGCGGATGATGTGCTCGCGCATCATCTTCGTGACGCTGCTGTGCAGGTGCAGGAACATGCTGTTGCCCGAGGCCTGGGCGATCGCTTCGTGCAGTTCGACGTCGATGCGCGATTCGGCCGCATGGTTGCTGTCCCGGCGCGCCCGGTCGAGCCGCGCCATCGCGTCGCGGATGCGCTCCAGGTCATCGTCCGTGCCGCGCAGGGCGGCGAAGTAGGCGGTCGCGCCTTCCAGTACCCGCCGGAACTCCAGGATGTCTTCGCGCCGCGCGGGGCTGTCGGCGATCAGCTGGCCCCAGGGCGACGTCGCGCCCGTGCGCAGCTGGTCCGACACGAACACGCCGCTGCGCGGCCGGATGCGCACGAGCCCGCGCGCGCCCAGCTGCTGGATCGCCTCGCGCACCGTGTTGCGCGACACCCCGTAACGCTCGGCCAGTTCGCGCTCCGACGGCAGCTTCGAATTGGCCGGGAAAGTGCCCTCAAGCAATGCCTCTTCCAGTTTGCTGGTGACCGACTTGACCTGTCCCACGACTTCTCCTTCTCTGGCCCAACCAGTTTGTGAGGCACTCAGAATACTGGAAAGATCTGCCGACCAGAAGAAAAACGACAATGAATTCTTGGAGGCAATGCATGACTCGCAACGTGTATCTGTTCGGTACGTGTGTCATCGACCTGTTCATGCCGCAGGCCGGCCTCGACGCCGTGCGTGTGCTGGAAGCGGCCGGCGTCACTGTTCACTATCCTCGCGGCCAGAGCTGCTGCGGACAGCCCGCGTGGAGCAGCGGTAATCCGGACGAGGCGCGCGCCGTCGCCCGCGCCCAGCTGGACCTGTTTCCCGAACCCTGGCCCATCATCGTCCCCTCCGGCTCGTGCGCGGGCATGATGCGCAAGCACTGGCCCGAGCTGTTTCGCTCCGATCCCGTCCTCGCAGCGCAGGCGCAGGCCGTGGCGGAGCGCGTGTACGAGTTTGGCGCCTTCCTGCTGCACGTGCTCGAGTGGAAGCTGCCCGCCGGGGCGCAGGTGGTGGAGGAAGACGTCGTCCTGCACACGTCCTGTTCCGCGCGGCGCGAGATGGGCACGCGGGCCCATGGCGTGGCGCTGGTCGACGCAGTCCCCGGCGTGACGCGCGTGGAGCACGAGCGCGAATCCGAGTGCTGCGGCTTCGGCGGTTCGTTCTCGATCAAGCACGCGGACATTTCCGGCGCCATGGTCACGGACAAGGTCGCGGCGATGCGCGCGACCGGATGCCGCCGCGTCGTGTCGGCCGATTGCGCGTGCCTGCTCAACATCGGCCACGCCGCGCAGCATCAGGGCGCGCCGCTCGCCGTCGAACATCTTGCCAGCTTCCTGTGGCGCCGCATGGGGGAGCAGGCATGAACGCGCGTGACCGGATCCTGGGCCGCCTGCGCGCGGCCGCCCCGCACGGCGCCGGCATGGACGATCTGGAGCGCCGTATCGATGCGCATTTCGATACGCGCCGCGACGACGCCTCGCCGGACGTCCTCGCGCGGCGCATGCAGGCCGAGCTGGAGGCCGTGCGCGCGCAGGCCTGGTGCGCGCGGGCCGACGAATGGCCCGCGCTGCTGGCACAACGTCTGGCCGATGCCGGCGTGCGCCGCATCGTCGTCGACACCGCGACGCCGGAAGGCCGCGCCCTGGGTGCCGCGCTGCCGGCAAACATCCGGCCGATCGCGTTCGACCGTCCGCTGGAAGACTGGAAAGCGGAACTGTTCGGCACCGTCGACGCAGGTTTCACGGTCGCCCGTTCCGGCATCGCCGCCACCGGCACGCTGGTACTGGCGCCGGATGCGGATTCCCCGCGCACCGTGTCGCTCGTGCCGCCGCTGCACGTCGCGCTCGTCCACGCGCACACCCTGCACGCCGACCTGCACCAGGCGCTGCACGCGGAGCGCTGGCAGGACGGCATGCCCACCAACCTCGTGCTGGCGACGGGGCCGTCGCGCACGTCCGACATCCAGCAGACCCTGGCCTTCGGCGCGCACGGTCCGCGCTGGACGTGGGTCGTGATCGTCACCGGGGAGCCCGCATGACCACGTCGCCCTTGCAGTTCGTACCGCCCGCGGATTTTCACGCACGCAGCCGCGCGGCGCTGGACGACGCCCAGCTGCGCCAGAGTTTCAAGGGCGCGATGACCTTCTTGCAGGACAAGCGCCGCAGCCAGTTCGGCGACGACGACGAACTCCAGCGCCTGCGCGACCTCGGCGAAGCGGTGCGCAAGAACGCGCTCGCCCAACTGCCCGCGCTGCTCGAACGGCTGGAAGCGAAGCTGACGGCGGCCGGCGCCACGGTCCACTGGGCCGCCACGCCCGAGGAAGCGAATGCGATCATCCACGGCATCGCCACCGCGCGCGGCGCACAGAGCATCGTCAAGGGCAAGTCGATGGCGAGCGAGGAGATCGAACTCAATCACTACCTCGAAGCGCGCGGCATCGCCTGCCTGGAGTCGGACATGGGCGAATACATCGTCCAGCTGGCGGGCGAAAAGCCGTCGCACATCGTGATGCCGGCGATTCACAAGACCCGCGCGGACATCGGCGCGCTGTTCGCCGAGCACATCCCGGACACGGAATACACGGAAGACGTCGACCGCCTGATCCAGACGGGAAGACTCACGTTGCGCAATGCGTTCGTCGAGGCGGACATCGGCCTGTCGGGCGTGAACTTCGCCGCGGCCGACACGGGCACCCTGTGGCTCGTCGAGAACGAGGGCAACGGCCGCCTGTCGACCACCGTGCCGGATGTGCACATCGCCATCATGGGCATCGAGAAGGTCGTGGAAAAGCTGGAGCACATCGTCCCGCTCGCGAGCCTGCTGACGCGATCCGCGACGGGGCAGGCCGTCACCACATACTTCAACCTGATCTCGGGCCCGCGCCGCGCCGGCGAGCTGGACGGCCCGCGCGAACTGCACCTCGTCCTGCTGGACAACGGCCGCACGCAGGCCTATGCCGACGAGGAGCTGCGCGCGACCCTCCAGTGCATCCGCTGCGGCGCGTGCATGAACCATTGCCCCGTCTACGGCCGCATCGGCGGCCATGCGTACGGCACGACGTATCCGGGGCCGATCGGCGCGATCCTGTCGCCGCACCTGCTGGGCCTGGAGTCGACGGCGGACCTCGCCACGGCATCGAGCCTGTGCGGCGCGTGCGGGGACGTCTGTCCGGTGCGCATCCCGATCCCGCAACTGCTCGTGCGCCTGCGCACGGAGGCGAACCGCAACCCCGACGCCGAGGTCGAACATCCACTGCGCGGGCAAGGGGCCAAGTACAGCCGCGGCGAACGTCTCGTGTGGCGCTTCTGGCGCGGTGCGTTCGCCCGGCCCGGCGTGTATCGTGTGTTTCGCTGGGCGGCCACGCGGCTGCGTGGGTTGACACCGAAGGACCAACTGGGCTGGACCCGATACCGAACCCCCCTCGAACCGGCGCCGCGCAGCCTGGCTGACATGCTGCGCGAGCGACGCCAGCCCTGAATACATAAGAAAATTCATTCAATCAAGGAGACTCAGATGGTATGGCAACAGATTTATGATCCGTTCGGCAGCATGGTCGTATCGACCCTGCTGGCCGCGGTCCCCGTGGTGGTGATGCTCGCCGCGCTCGGGTTCTTCCACATCAAGGCGCACGTTGCGGCCGCGCTCGGCCTGGCCGCGGCGTTCTGCGTGGCTGTCTTCGCTTACTCGATGCCGGCCGCGATGGCCGGCAAGGCCGCCCTGTTCGGCGGCTTCACGGGCCTGCTGCCCATCGGCTGGATCGTCCTCAACATCATCTTCCTGCAGCAGCTGTGCGAACAGAACGGCAGCTTCAAGGTGCTGCAGGCATCGCTGTCCGGCATCACGAACGACCGCCGCCTGCAACTGCTCCTGATCGCGTTCTGCTTCGGCGCGTTCTTCGAAGGCGCAGCGGGCTTCGGCACGCCGGTCGCGGTCACGGCCGGCATCCTGATCGGGCTCGGGTTTTCGCCGCTGGCCGCGTCCGGCCTGTCGCTGATCGCGAACACGGCGCCGGTGGCGTTCGGCGCGCTCGGCACGCCCGTGATCACGCTGGCCAAGGTGCACGGCTACGACCTGATGGAAGTGACCGCGATGATCGGCCGCCAGCTGCCGTTCTTTTCGCTGCTCGTGCCGTTCTGGCTGATCTGGGCGTTCGCCGGCCGCAAGGCGATGTGGGACATCTGGCCGGCGATCCTCGTGACGGGGCTGTCGTTCGCGATCCCGCAATTCCTCGTGTCGAACTTCATCGGTCCGGAACTGGTGGACATCATCGCCGCTCTCGTGTCGATGGCGTCGCTGATCCTGTTCCTGCGCGTGTGGCAGCCAAAGACCGTGTGGACGTCGGCCAGCCTGAAAGGACGCGAGACGGAAACCGCCCGGCCCGTGGAAAGCCTCGGGACGTACTCGCGCGCCGAACTCGTGCGCGCCTGGACGCCGTGGCTCATCCTGACCGTGTTCGTCTTCATCTGGGGCCTGCCGCCGGTGAAAGCTTATTTCATCACGCTGTTCGCGCCGAAGTTCGCGATGGACGGCCTGCATAACCTCGTGATGCGCGTGCCGCCGGTGGTACCGCACGCCGAGCCGGAATCCGCGATCTATGTGTTCAACCTGCTGTCGGCGACGGGCACCGGCATCCTGCTGTCGGCCATCGTCGGCGCGCTGTTCATGCACTACAGCCTCGGTGCGATCGTGCGCACGTTCTTCCGCACCCTGTGGCTGGTGCGCTACTCGCTGCTGACCATCGTCCTGATGCTGGCCCTGGGCACGCTCACGCGCTACTCCGGCACCGATACCACGCTGGGCCTCGCCTTCGCCAACACGGGCGCGCTGTATCCGTTCTTCGGCACCCTGATGGGCTGGCTCGGCGTGGCGATGACGGGCTCGGACACCGCGTCGAACGTGCTGTTCGGCGGCATGCAGAAGGTCGCGGCGGAGCAGCTCGGCCTGGCGCCGAACCTGATGGGTGCGGCGAACAGTTCCGGCGGCGTCATGGGCAAGATGATCGATGCCCAATCCATCGTCGTCGCGTCCACGGCCACACGCTGGATCAACCACGAGGGCGACATCCTGCGCTTCGTCTTCTTCCACTCTCTCGCACTGGCCACCCTGGTCGGTGTCATGGTCACGCTGCAGGCGTACGTGTGGCCGTTCACGTTGCTGGTGATCCGATGAATGCTGCTGTCGCCGCGCTGCGCGCCGTGCTGCCCGACCGCTGTATCCTCGCGAACGACGAGGAAACGCGCCCCTACGAATGCGACGGCCTTGCCGCCTACCGCCAGTTGCCGATGATCGTGCTGCTGCCGGAGAACGAGGCGCAGATCATGGCCGCCATCGCCGTGTGCCGGCAATTGAACCTGCCGATCGTGCCGCGCGGCGCCGGCACCGGCCTGTCCGGCGGCGCCATGCCGATCGCCGGTGGTGTCGTGCTGTCGACGGCGCGCCTGAACCGGATCGTCAAACTCGACCCGACTGCCCGTACGGCCGTCGTGCAGCCCGGCGTACGCAATCTCGCGATCTCGGAAGCGGCTGCGCCGCACGGGCTGTATTACGCGCCCGATCCGTCGTCGCAGATCGCGTGCACGATCGGCGGCAACGTGGCCGAAAACTCCGGCGGCGTGCACTGCCTGAAATACGGGCTGACCGTGCACAACGTGCTGCGCGTGCGGATGGTGACGACCGATGGCGAGATCGTCGAACTGGGCAGCGAGGCGCTGGATGCGCCGGGGCTCGACCTGCTGGCCGTCGCGATCGGATCGGAAGGCATGCTGGGCGTCGTGACCGAGGTCACCGTCAAGCTGGTGCCGAAACCGCGCGTGGCACGCGTCGTGATGGCGTCGTTCGACGACGTGGTGAAGGCGGGCGACGCGGTGGCCAACGTGATCGCCGCCGGCATCATCCCGGCCGGCCTGGAAATGATGGACCGGCTGTCGACGCAGGTCGCGGAGGAATTCGTGCATGCCGGTTACGACACGCAGGCCGCCGCCGTGCTGCTGTGCGAATCGGACGGCATTGCCGAGGAAGTCGAGGAAGAAATCGCGCGCATGAGCGAAGTGCTGAGCGAGTGCGGCGCGACGGCGCTGGCGGTGTCGCGGGACGAGGCGGAGCGCCTGCGCTTCTGGTCCGGCCGCAAGAACGCGTTCCCGGCCGTCGGCCGGATCTCGCCGGACTATTACTGCATGGACGGCACGATCCCGCGCAAGCACCTCGCCCACGTGCTGCAGCGGATCGAGGCGATGGAACAGAAGTACGGCCTGCGCTGCGCGAACGTATTCCACGCCGGCGACGGCAACCTGCACCCGCTGATCATGTTCGATGCGAACGTGCCGGGCGAATTTCATCGCGCCGAGCAGTTCGGTGCCGACATCCTCGAACTGTGCGTCGAAGTCGGCGGCACGATCACGGGGGAACACGGCGTCGGCATCGAGAAGATCAATTCGATGTGCGTGCAGTTCTCGCGCGCCGAGCTGGATGCGTTCCTGGCCGTCAAACGCGCCTTCGATCCGGCCGGCATCCTCAATCCCGACAAGGCGATTCCGACCCTGCACCGCTGCGCAGAATATGGCCGCATGCATGTGCGCCACGGGCGGATGCCGTTTTCCAACCTGCCGCGCTTCTGATGATGACCATACAAGATTTCGCCGACACGATCGGCCACGCCGCCGCGAGCAAATCTCCGCTGTGTATCCGCGGCGGCGGCAGCAAGGACTGGTACGGCCAGGACGTGCAGGGCACGGTGCTCGACACGACGACGTATCGCGGCATCACGGACTACGAGCCGACCGAACTTGTGATCACGGCCCGCTGCGGCACGCCGCTGGCCGAGATCGAGGCACACCTGGCGGAACACGGGCAGATGCTCGCGTTCGAGCCGCCGCACTTCGGTCCCAATGCGACGATCGGCGGTACGGTCGCTGCCGGATTGTCCGGACCGCGCCGCCAGGCCGCCGGTGCCGTGCGTGATTTCGTGCTGGGCGCCGTGCTGGTGGACGGGAAGGGCGAGACGCTGCACTTCGGCGGCAAGGTGATGAAGAACGTGGCCGGCTATGACGTGTCGCGCCTGCTGGCCGGGTCGCTGGGCGTGTTCGGCCTGATCGCGGAAGTCTCCTTGAAAGTGTTGCCGAAGCCTGTCGCCGAATGCACGGTGCAGCTGCGCATGAACGACGTCGAGGCGCTGCGCCGGCTGAACGAATGGGGCGGGCAGCCGCTGCCGGTGTCGGCCTCCAGCTGGCACGACGGCGTGCTGACGGTGCGCCTGTCCGGTGCGCGGTCGGCCGTCGACGCGGCGCGCAAGCGCATCGGTGGCGAGCTGCTGGACGATGCGGACGGCTGGTGGCGCGCCCTCCGGGAGCATGACACCGCGTTCTTCAAGGACGCGGGCAGCCTGTGGCGCTTATCTCTGCCGACGGTTGCGCCACCTCTTGCGCCGCCGCTGGCGCTGCAAGGTACGCAACTGATCGAATGGGGCGGCGCGCAGCGCTGGCTTCGCACCGACGCGGATGCGGCCACCGTGCGCGCGGCCGCAAGCAGGGCCGGCGGCCACGCGACGCTGTTCCGCGGCGGCGATCGGCGTGACGGCGTATTCCAGCCGCTGGCGCCCGCCGTCCTCGCGATCCACCGACAACTGAAACATGTGTTCGACCCGGCCGGGGTGCTCAACCGCGGCCGCATGTACAAGGAATTCTAGCCGTGCAAACCAATCTCGCCGATTTCATCCGGGGCACGCGCGACGGCGACGAGGCCGACGCGATCCTGCGCAAATGCGTGCATTGCGGCTTCTGTACCGCCACGTGCCCGACCTATCAACTGTCCGGCGACGAGCTGGAAGGCCCGCGCGGCCGCATCTACCTGATCAAGCAGGTACTCGAAGGCCGGCCCGCGACGGATAAAACCCAGGCCCACCTGGACCACTGCCTCACGTGCCGCAACTGCGAATCGACCTGTCCGTCCGGCGTGCAGTACGGGCGCCTTGCCGACATCGGCCGGCGCGTCGTCGAGCAGCAGGTGGCAAGGCCTGTGCGCCAGCGCATGCTGCGGACACTCCTCAAGGAAACCCTGCCGCGCCGGTGGCTGTTCACGCCGGCCATGAAGGCGGGGCAGGCGGTGCGGCCGCTGTTGCCGCGGACACTCCAGGACAAGGTGCCGGCGCGGCAAAGCGCGGGCACCTGGCCGCGCACGGAGCACGCGCACAAGATGCTGTTCCTGGAAGGCTGCGTGCAGCCCGCGATGTCCCCGAACATCAATGCGGCGACGGCGCGCGTGTTCGATGCCGTCGGCGTGCAGCTGGTCGCGGCCCGCCGTGCCGGCTGTTGCGGCGCCATCCGCTGGCACATGAACGATGCGGATGGCGGCCGCGCGGACATGCGCCGCAACATCGACGCGTGGTGGCCCTACCTGGAGCAGGGCATCGATACCATCCTGATCAACGCGTCCGGTTGCGGCGCGATGATCAAGGAATACGGGCATGCGCTCGCCGACGATCCGGCGTACGCGGCCAAGGCGGCGCGCGTCTCGGCCGCGGCGAAGGACGTCAGCGAGGTGCTGCCGGAATTCGACGCGAAGTTGCGTGCGAAGCTAGTGACACGGGAGCAGGGCGAACGGGTCGCGTACCACCCGCCGTGCACCCTGCAGCACGGCCAGAAGATCCGCGGCAAGGTCGAGGGGCTGCTGCGTGCGGCCGGCGTCGACGTGCGGCTGTGTGCGGACAGCCACCTGTGCTGCGGCTCGGCCGGCACGTATTCGGTGCTGCACAAGGACGTGTCGATGCGCCTGCGCGACGACAAGCTGGCACGCCTGGAAGCGACGGCGCCGGAGCGCATCGTGTCCGCCAACATCGGCTGCATCACGCACCTGCAATCGGGGACGGACGTGCCGGTGGAGCACTGGGTCGAACTGCTCGACCGGGCGCTGCAATAAGAAAAAGTGGCCGGAAATCAAGCCTTGCAATGCTGGACTCGACGTCTATACTGACAGCCTGCTCTGTTTGCAGGAGGCATTTATGCAGTGTATTTCGTACATCCTCAGCCAGCATGCGGCCGGCCACAAAAACCCGCCTTCGGCACCGCCGGCGATTCCACCAATCATTATCAACCCGTTCAGAAGCCAGATCCCCTCGCCGGCGATCGACCCGCGCAATACGCCGCCCGGCCCACCCATCGTGCCGCCACGCGGCCCCGACCTGCGCATCATCTAGCCGTACGGGAGCGGCGCTTGTCCAGCGCGCCGCGAACGCCTATGATCTTGCTTCTGGGCGTATGCCCGCACGACCGAGAAAGCAAGAATGAACGACCAAACGCCAGACCACGACGACGATGCTCCGGTGCAGGAGCCCCGGCTGTGGCAGGGCAACGGCTGGACCGCGCGCGTCATCAAGAACGAGGACGACGACGGCTGGGCCGTGGCCATGTACAAGGACGGCGAATCCGAGCCGGCCCTCGTCGGCCCCTGGACCATGGGCCGCGACAAGAAAAACCCGAAGCCGCTCGACACGCCGGCTTTCCACACGCTCGTCAAGACGGCGTCCGAAGTGATCCGCCGCCACGAGCAGCAATTGCGCGCGCAATTGCACAAGAGCACTGTCGTCTCGACCGCCGACGGCGAGCTGAAGGTGACGCTGGACATCGTGCCGGACGAGGACAATCCGTACGCGCTGCTGAGCGCGTTCGACGAGATGGGCGAGCGTGTGGCGCAGGTGCGCGTGCGTCCCGATTTCAAGCTGTCGCCGTCGTCGGCGACGACTTGGATCGAGAACGATTTCCGCGCGCCACGCTGAAATCTGTCGCGGCAACGTTTGATGGGCACCCCGTGCCCACCGGACTTTGTGGTTTTTGGCGACACAATTCCCGCAGTGACGCCCCAAGCTGATAAGATTTCCCGAGTGTAACTTTTCGTTCGACAAGGGGAATCGATGGAAGACCGTCTCGCCCGCCTGGAAGCGGTCCAGGCCATGCTGCTCGACATCGGGCAACTGTCCGCCAGCTGTACCGACGTCGCCGAGTTCATCGGCGCCGTGCACGGCGCGCTGGGCCGCATCATGTATGCGGAAAACTTCTACGTCACCTTGGCCGAACGGGAAGACAACACGGTCCGCTTCGTTTATTTCGTCGACACGGAAGACGAAGGCCCCAGCCCCGACGCGCGCGTGACGCTCGCGTCGCCCGACGAATCGCCGACGGCCTGGGTCATGCTGAACAGGCGGCCGTTGTCGATGACGGGCGACGAGATGCGCGAGAAAGAGAACGGGGCCGTCTGGGGCACGGGCAGCATCGCCGAGCACTGGATGGGTTGCCCGCTGCTCGACCAGCAGCACGAGGTACTGGGCGCCATCGTCATCCAGAGCTACCTGCCCGAACACACGTACAGCGCGGAAGACCAGGCGCTGTTCGCGTTGATCGCCAACCACGTATCGAATGCGCTGCAGGGCCTGCAGAGCATGGATCGCCTCGAGCGCGCCGTGCAGGAGCGCACCCGCGCGCTGGCGCGCGAGGTGGCCGAGCGCCGCCGCGCGGAACAGGTGCAGCACGCGCTGTACCAGATCGCGGACCTGTCGGCCTCCGCCATCGAGACCGACGTGCTGGCCGCCAGCCTGCACGCCATCATCGGCGAGCTGATGATGGCGAAGAATTTCATCATCGCGCTCACGCATCCGGACACGGGCGAGATCAGCATCCCCTACTTTGCCGACGAAAAGGACGGCGTGGCGCCGCAGCAGCGCTTTCCGTTCGGGATGGGCATGGTGTCGTACGTGCTGCAGACGAAGCAGGCGCAGCTCCACGACGCCGGCAGCTTCGCGCGCCTGCACGCGGCTGGAAAAGTCAAACACCCTCTGGGGAACACGGACATCGCGAGCTGGATCGGCGCGCCGATGCTCGTGCACGACAAGGCCTATGGCGTGCTGGTCGTGCAAAGCTACGACCCGACCGTCGTCTACACGAAGGCCGACCTGGACCTGCTTGCCTTCATCTCCAGCCACGTGGCGGTGGCCATCGCGCGCATGCAGGCCGACCGCGCCATCCGCAAGGCCAAGGAGCGCCTCGAACAGCAGAACGCCGCGCTGGAACAGGCGCTGCACCAGCTGCAGGAGGCGCAGACGGAACTGGTGCAGAAGGAGAAGCTCGCGTCGCTGGGCCAGATGGTCGCGGGCGTCGCGCACGAGATCAATACGCCGCTGGGCATCTGCGTGACGGCCACGAGCCACCTCGTGCAGGAACTCAAGCTGACGCGCGAGGAGCTGGCGGCGGGGGAAATGACGGAGGACAGCCTGGGCGCGTTCTTCGACATAGTCGACCAGTCGCTGCGCATCATGACGACCAACACGCAGCGCGCCGCGGCCCTCGTGCGCAGCTTCAAGCAGGTGGCGGTGGACCAGTCTTCCGACGACATCCGCACGTTCAACCTCGGCACGTACCTGAACGAGGTGCTGCTGTCGCTGCAGCCGAAGCTGAAGGGCCGGCCGCTTGAAGTCGCCGTCGACTGCCCGAAGGACCTGATCCTGGAGAGTTTTCCGGGCGCCGTGTCGCAGATCGTCACGAACATGGTCGTCAACTCGCTGATGCACGGTTTCGAGCGCGACCAGCCCGGCCACATCACGCTCCACGCGGTGCTCGACGTCGACCACGTCGTCTTCGACTACGCCGACGATGGCGTGGGCATGGATGCGGAGACGCTCGCCAAGCTGTTCGATCCGTTCTTCACGACGAAGCGCGGCAGCGGCGGCAGCGGCCTCGGTGGCCACATCCTGTACAACCTCGCGACGAACGTGCTGCAAGGTTCCCTACGGGTGGAGAGCAGCCCGGGGCAGGGCCTGCGCTATCACCTGCGCTTTCCGCGCAAGGCCGTCAGGCCCGAGCCGAAAGCCGCCTGATCAGGTCAATATCCCGCAGTGCAGGGGGATCGTGACGGTCTCCCGGCCGATGCGCTCCGCGTTCGGGAACTGGCCCTCGCGCCAGCCGTACGCCACGACCTCGCGGGCCCGGCGACAATCATGCGCTCGACCCCACGACGACGAGGATGCGATGGCACGCAAGGCCGCAATCGAATTGAGTGAAGTCCGGCGTTACCTGGAACCGGGACCGGTGGTGCTGGTATCGTCGCGCCACGGCGATGCACGTGACATCATGGTGATGGGCTGGCACACGGTGATGGAATTCACACCGTCGCTGGTCGGCTGCGTGATCTCGTCGGCCAACCATAGCTACGAGCTGATCCGTGCAAGCGGCGAGTGCGTCATCAACCTGCCGACGACCGCGTTGCTCGAGCAGGTGCTCGGCATCGGTTCGACCAGCGGGGCCGACATCGACAAATTCCAGGCATTCGGTCTGACGCCCGAGGATGGCGAGCACGTACGCGCACCGGCAATCGCCGAATGCCATGCCCAGTTCGAATGCCGGTTGCACGATGCCACGCTGGTCGAGCGCTACAACTTTTTTATTTGGGAAGTCGTCGCCGCGCGCGCACAGACAGTGCCGGCACACCCCGAAACGCTTCATTACAAGGGCGACGGCACCTTCATGGTGTCCGGCAAGATCATCCACCGGCGCCGCACCGGCCTGAAATGATTCGCACAATGTGTCCAGTATGCAAAGTGATATTTCACATCGTCTACAATGGACATCTGCGTTGCTGCTCAAACGCTCTTCCAACTCTCAACCGCAAAGGTCGTCATGCAGGTCATTACTAACGGCTCCCCGGAGATGGCGGACCTGGCGGCCGGCACGCTCGCAACGATCCCGGACGGCTTCTTCGTGCTGACCGGCGGATGGACCGTGGCGTATGCGAACGAGCAGGCCGCACGTATCTTCAGGATGGACCGCGCCCGGCTCATCGGCCAGGATCTCCGCGACCTCCGTTTTGCCTTGCACAGCAGCGCGTTCGAGGCGGCCTGCGCGCAGGCGCTGTGCGACGGCCATCAGGTCGCGGCGACGTTCATGGATCGCGTGGACGGTACCTGGCATGAAGTGACGATGTGTCCGGCGGCGCCGGGCCTGTTCGTCTATTTGCGCGACGTGACGGCCCATGCGCAGACGACGCAGGCGCAGCGCGACAGCGAGCGCCATTTGCAGATCATGGCCGACTCCATCCCGCAAATCGTGTGGATCGTCGAGTCGTCCGGCCAGGCAGTCTATTTCAATCGCCAGTGGGTGGCCTATACCGGCGTTCCGATCGATTCGACGACGCCGTCGGATGTCGCAAGCGAGTTCGTTCATCCGGACGACCGCGCGGAGACGATGCGCGCGTGGAACGACGCCTACGCGCGTGAAGGGAATTTTCGTGTCGAACACCGTATCCGCTCCCGATCGGGCGAGTACCGGTGGTTCCTGGTGATGGCCGAGCCTTACCGCAATGCCCTCGGCGAGATCCAGCGGTGGTTCGGTACCTCGACCGACATCCATGAACAAAAGCTCGCCAAGATCGCCTTGACGGAAAGCGAGATGCGTTTCCGGGCGCTCGTGAATGCGACGTCGGACGTCGTCTATCGCATGAGTCCCGACTGGAAATACATGCATCAGCTCGATGGACGCGGCTTTCTGAAGACCACCACGGGAATGGGCGAATACAGGATCGAGGAATACGTGCATCCGGACGACCTGGATCTCGCGCGGACGGCGATTGCGGACGCGATCCGCGACAAGGCCGTCTTCGAGCTGGAACACCGGGTCCTGCGCGCGGATGGAAGCCACGGGTGGACGTATTCGAAGGCGGTCCCGATCCTCGATGCCGACGGCGAGATACGCGAGTGGATCGGCATGGCCGGCGATATCACGGCGCGCAAGGTCAGCGAAGAGCAGCTCAGCGAAGCGAACAGGCGCAAGGACGAGTTCCTCGCAATGCTGGCGCACGAGCTCAGGAACCCGCTCGCGCCCATCAAGGCCGCGGCACAACTGCTGCAGCTGCGCTCTGTAAGCGCGGAACGGGTGCTTCACACCAGCCAGATCATCGGCCGTCAAGTCGGCCACATGACCAATCTCGTCGACGAGTTACTGGACATGTCGCGGGTCTCGAAAAACCTGATCGAACTCGACCGGGTCCCGCTCGACATCCGGCAGGTCGTGCACGACGCCGTGGAACAGGTGACGCCGTTGATACAGTCGCGTCGCCATCAGCTGGACGTCCGGCTGTGCCCGGGGACGGCGTTCGTCAGCGGCGACAAGAAGCGCCTCGTACAGGCCATCACGAATCTGCTCGGCAATGCCGCCAAGTTCACGAGCGAAGGCGGCCATATCGAATTGCGCGTCGATGTCGCCGACGGGCAGGTTCTCATCGAGGTCGGTGACGATGGCATCGGCATGACGGCGGAAACGCTGGCGCACGCCTTCGAGCTGTTTTCCCAGGCCGAACGCAGTGCCGACCGGTCCCTGGGGGGATTGGGGCTTGGCCTGGCACTGGTGAAAAGCCTCGTCGAGCTGCATGGCGGCACGGTGACGTGCTTCAGCGCCGGGCTGGGCGAGGGGAGCCGGTTCACGATCCGCCTGCCGCGCCTGCTTGCCGGCGCTCCCGTCGAGGAGCGTACCGCAGCGCGCCTGCTGCCTTCGGCGTCGAGCCTGCGCATCATGGTCGTCGACGATAACCGCGACGCGGGGGAAACGCTCGCCATGATGCTGGAGGCAATGGGGCACGATGTCGTGGCTGAACACGACGCAAGGCAGGCCCTTGCACGCGCAGCGGACACGACGTTCCAGCTCTGCCTGCTCGATATCGGTTTGCCGGAAATGGATGGCTACGAACTGGCTGGACGGCTGCGCCGCCAGGCGGGAACCGCCGGTGCGGCCCTCGTCGCGGTCACCGGCTATGGCCAGGACGACGATCGAGCCCGGTCGCTGGTTGCCGGTTTCGATCATCATCTGGTGAAACCCGTCGACATGGAAACGCTCGGCGCGATCCTGTCCCGGATCGGCCGCTGAGTTATCCCACGAAGGTCGCAACGGCCGCCGGCCGCACCGGTGTCGGCTCGTTGTCGGCAGCCGGCTTGTCGAACGCAAACCCACTCGCCTCGACCACTTCCCAGGACCCGTCACCCACCAGCCGCAGCACGTGCGTATGGTGACGC
>Ga0187845_1001062_pt1 | contig 15943 bp, 14 predicted proteins | sample SpaLakP09_SKY_68_FD_134515 | JGI IMG/M metagenome (GOLD analysis project Ga0187845, IMG submission 134515) | Oligotrophic lake water microbial communities from Sparkling Lake, Wisconsin, USA - SP09_SKY_68 | ecosystem: Environmental > Aquatic > Freshwater > Lake | place: USA: Sparkling Lake... | reverse complement strand
GGTCTGCAGCCCGATCAGGTTGGCGCCGAAAACCATGGCGGAGTAATTGTTCGCAGGATGAAAATCGACGCCATGCGCATCCACGGCGCCGGTGGCGAGGCCGAACAGCAGCGTCAATAAGAAGGTCGGAATCAGCACCGTCCACAGACGCGTGACACGGTCGATCGCATAGCCGGCAACCGCATCGGACTGCCGGATCTTATCGAGCAGACTGCCCCCCACCAGCCATCCGCTGATGACGAAAAACACCAGCACCGCGTGATGCGCGAAGCCGGTGGCAAACGTGAATGCTTTGAACCAGATCGAGGGATCCGTCACCGTACGCAGGCCAGGGTACATGTCTGCCCGCAAGTGCGCGGCGGCAACCTCGATAGCCGCCAGCCCGCGCAATAGCGAAATCAATATCGAATGCCAGCAGTCGTCGCCAATCTGGCTGTGTGCCTGGAATGTGATCCTAGGTATTTTATTAGTTCTCATAATAAATCCCCTTTCGGCGTAACGGGCCATGCGATCGGTTCTCTATTGGACGATATCGATTTGGCAAGTGGCGTGGTTGATTCCGCATAAGTCCACGCGTTATTTTCAGACGGCTTTCGGTTGATTTTAATCAGTCCGGGTAATTCTTGGAAATATGATAATTCCAATTATTGGGCGATTCCCGTGCTGAATTTATTGCTTTTTGAAACGATGCGAATTCTTTACATCAATCACTATGCAGGCTCGCCGCGCTATGGCATGGAATATCGGCCATATTACCTGGCGCGAGAATGGGTGCGCATGGGACATGATGTGCTTATCCTCGGCTCTTCGCAATCTCACATTCGGAGCAGGCAACCCCAGCTCGCAGGCCAATACCGCCTGAATGAAACCATCGATGGTGTTGAATACACATGGTTTCAAACGCCCAGGTATTCCGGTAACGGGATTGGGCGGGTGCGCAATATGGCTTCCTTCGTCAACCGTTTGTGTCTCGAGAGCAAGCGGATTGCCACATCGTTCAACCCGGATGTGATAATTGCGTCGAGCACGTACCCGATGGATATTTGGCCCGCGCATCGGATAGCTAAAATGGCCGGCGCGAAACTCGTATTCGAAATCCATGACTTATGGCCGCTGACCCCAATGGAATTGGGTGGGATGGCGAGGTGGCATCCTTTCATCATGGTGGTGCAAGCAGCAGAAAACTACGCCTATCGCCATGCGGATACGATCGTGTCAATGCTTCCCAAAGTCCATGACCACGTGGCGTCCCGCGGTGTGCCGCTGGCAAGATTGCACATCGTCCCGAACGGCGTCGATCCGTGCGAGTGGGCGGCAGGCAGTGCCGAACTTCAGCCAAACGTCGAGGTGACACTTTCCGCAATCCGCAATGCAGGAAATTTCGTGATTGGCTACGCAGGCACGCACGGCGTATCGAACTCGCTGCACACCTTGCTCGATGCCGCAGCACTCATGCGTGATGAGAAGGTGGCCTTCGTCCTGGTTGGAGGCGGTCCGGAGAAAACAGGTTTGCAGCGCCGGGTGCAGACGGAGCGGTTGCAGAACGTGCAGTTCATCGATCCGATCGCCAAGGAGCAGATCCCGGCGCTGCTCCGACGTTTCGACATTGCTTATATCGGCTGGCAACGCCAATCCCTCTACCGTTTCGGGATCGCCCCAAACAAGCTGATGGATTACATGATGGCTGCCCGTCCAGTCCTGCATGCCGTCGAGGCAGGCAACGATCCGGTCGGCGAAGCAGGATGCGGCTTAACGGTCGCACCGGAAAATCCGGCGGTTGTGGCGCAAGGTATCCGCAATTTGCTCGCATTGAGCCCCGGAGATCGTCAGGCCATGGGGCTGTGCGGCAAGCGTTTTGTCATGAATAACCACACTTACCCAATTCTGAGCGAGCGTTTTCTGGCAGCGTGTTGCTCCTGATAAGAAACTTACAAACATTGCTCAATTATGAGGTGGATAAAATGTCAAAAGCCGACATTTTATGTAAAAGGGCATTCGATATCGTTGCTTCGCTTGCGGGGTTGCTGTTGCTCGCGCCGCTCATACTCCTGTGCTGGCTTGTCGCAACGCTCGATACGCGCAGCAATGGATTCTTTATACAGAAACGCATCGGGCGCCATGGTCGCGTCATTCATGTTTGCAAAATCAAAACGATGTATCCAGGTGATGGCAAGCGCAGTCCCATCGCCTCGAGAAATATCGCGTCGGTTTCAAGATCCGGAAGACTTTTTAGGAAATATAAACTCGATGAGTTGCCTCAATTATTCAACGTTCTGATCGGGAGCATGAGCTTTGTCGGGCCCAGGCCGGATGTGCCTGGATATGCGGACCGTCTGCAAGGTCAGGATCGAATAATTCTCTCCTTGCGTCCAGGAATTACCGGGCCGGCGTCCATCAAATACAAGGAGGAGGAATCCATATTGGCGGCGGTCGACGATCCTGAGGCATATAACGACCGGATCATCTGGCCCGATAAGGTAAGGATAAACCGGGAATATTTCGATAATTATTCCCTGCTGCGCGATCTTCATTATATTTTCCACACCATTCTCGGATAAGGTCATGATTACTTCGTCCTGCGCTGCCTGGCCAAGCTTTTCAGTCGAGGAAGCAACCGCTGTCAAGAATGTTATCTTGTCGAATAAAGTCAACTATTGGACGGGTACGGAATGCAGGGAATTCGAGAAGGAATTTGCGGCTTGGGTCGGGGTCGAGTATGCCGTCGCGCTGTCGAACGGTACGCTGGCGCTGGACGTCGCTCTCAAGGCATTGCACATATCGCCGGGCGACGAAGTGATCGTGACGCCGAGGACGTTTCTCGCGTCTGCGAGTTGCATCGTCAATGCAGGTGCGACTCCCGTATTCGCCGATGTCGACCGGGACAGCCAGAATATTACGGCCGGGACCATCCGGGCCGTGCTGACACCCCGAACCAGGGCGATCATCTGCGTACACCTGGCGGGCTGGCCATGTGACATGGATCCAATCATGGAGCTTGCCAAGGAACACGGCATCTTCGTGATCGAGGATTGTGCCCAGGCTCACGGGGCGCGCTACAAAGGACGGATGGTGGGCGGCATTGGTCACATCGGTGCCTGGTCATTCTGCCAGGACAAGATCATGACCACCGGCGGGGAGGGCGGTATGGTGACCACCAACTCCCGCCAATGGTGGAGCGCCATGTGGTCGTACAAGGATCATGGCAAGTCGTGGGACGCGGTGTACGAACGTCAGCATCCTCCCGGCTACCGGTGGGTACACGACTCCTTTGGTACCAACTGGCGGATGCTGGAAACCCAGGCCGTCATCGGACGTATCCAGCTCCAGCGCATGGCGATATGGACATCCCAGCGCCAGGCGAATGCATCGAGGATTGCTGCAACGTGCCGGGAATTCGCCGCATTGCGGGTCCCGGTGGTGCCCGCCGATGTGCAACACGCCTTCTACAAGTTCTATGTGTTCGTCGAGCCCGCAAAGCTGGCAGGCGGCTGGACGCGCGACCGGATTATCGAGGAAATCGCTGCACGGGGCATCCCATGCGTCCAGGGCACCTGCTCCGAACTCTATATGGAGAAGGCTTTCGATAACACAGGTTTCCGTCCTCGGACTCGCCTGCCGGTGGCAAAGGAATTAGGAGAAACGAGCCTGATGTTTCTCGTACACCCAACCCTGAGCGACGAGGACATCCGGAAGACCTGCCTCGTCATCAGGGAAGTCATGACCATGGCGGAAGGCTGTCCACTGCCGGCGGGCCCATGATGTCGTGGACGCATGTCATCGATATCGGCCATACGGCGGTGATGGTGCCGACGGCGGGTGCGATCGCGGTTTGGCTCATGTCCGGTCGTGCATGGAAGCTGGCTTCATGCTGGTGCCTGATCTTTGCCACCGGCCTGGGACTGGTTGCCCTGTCCAAGATTGCCTTCCTTGGGTGGGGGTTGCAATCGTCTCCGCTCGGGTTCAAGGCGTTGAGCGGTCACGCGTGGCGGACAGCGACCGTCTTGCCCGTTCTGTTCTTCGTCCTTCTGCAGCAAGCCCCCGACACCTGGCGCAAGCGCGGATTCGCGCTCGGTGTGGCGCTCAGCATTGGCCTCGGCGTACTGCTCATCGTGTTCCGGTATCACACGACTTCGGAGGTCCTTGCGAGCCTGGTCCTTGGCGTTGCCGCGGGCCGTGTGTTTGTACGCCTGTCGGCCACATTGCCGGCGCCTGGCGCCCACCCACGGGCGGTGGCGATGAGCTTGCTCGCATTCTTCGTCATCTGCAGTTTGAGACCGTCCACGATCAATCACCGGCTGGTCGACGTCGCGCTTTATTTCTCCGGGCGGGACCAACCGTATCGATGGATCTGCGGTGCGGACGAGTGCGGCGCTCGACACCATGGACCATTGCACGGTGCTTCGAAAACGGATATGCGCCGCCCTTGCTAATGTCCTCCTGGGGATATGGAGGAGTGGGCGCTCTTGCGGATAGCCGGAGAGGTTTTCTGCAGGCGGTAATCACCGGTGCCGTCTGCCTGGTAATTCACAAACTCGGGATCTGCCGAGATCGTGCCGCTGACGTGGCCAGCCGCTTGCACATTCGTACCGCTCAGGTACACCAGATTATCGATGTAGCGGTTGTTGGCGCCGACCTTGCCCCCTTCGATAATGCCGTACGTCAGGTTGTCGTAGACGATATTGTTGGCAACGTAGTTGTTTTCTGAACCGTTCGGCAAGGTTCCAGCGTCGCCGCCGCCGATGAGTATGCCGATTTTGCACCCGAACACCGTGTTGTGCATGATGGTCGAATCCGTGGCGCCATGCCACTGTTGAATGCCCGCCAGCGCCACGCCGGAAACGATGTTATCGACGACCGTATTCTTTGGGTTGGCGATGTAGATCCCCTGCACCGTGTTGCATTTGCCGATCAGCGAGTAGCCGATATTTCTGATCACATTCCCTTTGATCAGTACGTTTCCGGCGCCCCCATTGGTATCGATCGCGGCGCCGCCGTTACCCGTGCAGCCGCCACTGATCGTCAGGTCGTGAATGAAATTATTCGCGATCGTGAGATGCGTGCCGTCGGCCAGAATGCCGTGCCGCCCGGTCCCGCTGATGTCGAACCCTTCGATATCGACGTAATTCCCCTTGGAGTGCCAGGCGATGCCGGTTCCTGCCACGATGATTTTTGCTCCCCATTTGACGTCCGATACGAATTTGATCCGAGCGGAGGGGGTACCACTGCCCAGCGTGTCGATCCCCGCGTTGTCGGGGCCTGGGGCAGAGACTCTGTACTCGCCGGGCGCGACATGGATCGTGTAGCCCGGAGCGGCTGCGGCATCTGCACGGGCGATCGTCAAGAAAGGTCTGTCCTGCGTTCCGGGGTTCGAGTCGGCGCCATGGGGTGCCACGTACAGCTGCCTGGTACCGGCACAGGAGGCGAGCAGGGCAGCCATGCCCATGAGCGACATGCCGCGCGCAGCCATTCGAAGCCATACATCGCCACCGACCCGGCGTGCGCGACGGTGTGGCACATGGTCTTGCTTGACGTAGGAAGTGGTCTCGTTCATGTGCACCTCATTCAGGCAAGCTCGTTTGACAGACATTTCACGATGCGGACTGCGGCGTCTCCCGAGCCATAAGGGCATATGTCTTCGCCGGTCGTGTCAAGGCTGGCACGCAGGCATTGCAGCACGGCTGTGGCATCGACCGGTGGCGCCAGTCGGTTCCACCCGGCGTCCACCAGCTCTGTCCATTCGGTTTCGTCCCGCAAGGTCACACAGGGAGTCCGATAGAAAAAGGCTTCTTTCTGGACACCACCGGAATCGGTAGCAATGATGGCAGCGTACTTCTCTAACTGCACCATCGCCAGATAGCCCAGCGGATCCAGCAGAACCACCGCTTCGTGCAGGGCCTGCAACTTGCCGAGGTTTGCGAGGGTGCTGCGCGTACGGGGATGCAGGGGCAACACCACTTTGATATCCCTGGCGAAATGCGAAAGGGCTTCGACAATCGTCGTCAGTCTCATTGGATCGTCGGTGTTCTCTGCACGGTGTATGGTTGCCAGACAATATTCGCCAGCCCGGACACCATGACTGTCGCGCAGTCGGCCCAGTACGCCGCCGCCGGAGGTGACCCGTTCGCCATGCCGGAGCGCGACATCGAGCATGACGTCGCCGACCTGATGAATCCGATCGGCGCTGGCGCCTTCGCTCAGCAAATGCACACCGGCCTCATTGTTGGGGGTGAAGAGCCAGCGCGAGACCCGGTCCGTGAGGACGCGGTTCACCTCTTCCGGAGATCTCATGTTGAAAGACCGCAAACCTGCTTCGACGTGCGCGATCGGGATATGCAGCTTGATCGCCGCCAGGGATGCTGCAAGTGTGGAATTGGTATCGCCATATACGAGGACGGCATCCGGCTTTTCTGACAGTAGTATTTTTTCGATGTCGATCAACATGCGTCCAGTCATGTCGCCGTGGGAGCCGCCATGAATCGCGCACTGATAGGCGGGCGGCTTCATACCCAGCTCGGCAAAAAAGACATCCGACATGTTGGCGTCGAAGTGCTGGCCGGTGTGCACGACGATTTCATCGAGCCGGTCGGACTCGGCGAGGACGGCGGAGACGGCGCTCGCCTTGATGAATTGGGGGCGGGCACCGATCACCGTGACGATTTTCTTTGGATTCATGAGCTTTCTTTGCTTGCCAGTTGAATGCGGGGCGACGCTTACCAGGTCACAGCTTCATAAACGCGGACAAGATTGTCCTTGGTGTTTTCCTTCCAGTTCGTCTCGAACTGTCGTGGGTGGGTAACGAGACAGATACAGCGGCGTGCGGCGACCGCATTCAGGGGGGAGGTCGGGCAGTAATATTGAGGAGGCGGCTGATCCACGATATACGTGTCGATGTGGTCGAGCAGGGTTCGGTCGTAGGCTTCACACTCGATGCCGCACTCTTCGCGCAACTGCCGGTCGGCGAGGATTTCCGTATTGTTCACCTTCAGGCGGCGGTTGACGAAGTCCCCGTGGCCGGCGACAGTACGAAGCTTTTTTCCGAGCTGCCGCTCGAACCACTGGAAATTATTGCGAAAGACATTCCTGATTTCAGGCAGGCGATCCCGCACGAGAGCAGGATCCTTGAGCTTGTTCTTCTTGGCGAACGAGGCCACTTCTTCGTAGTGGTAGCTGGCCTCGCTGCCGTAGGCTTCGATTTCGCGCATCAGGCCAAAATCAAGCGTGGACAGCCTGAAGTAATAACTCGCCTTGACGCCATACTTCTTTTCCATCTCAAACAATTTCCTGGTCGTGCGCAGGTCCGTATCGATGTCGTGCCGGTGCACGATGAATGTCGATGTGGCCGCGTGGCGGGTCCGTGTGTGGTCGAAGAAGTCCCGGACCGAGGTCTGGAGGTAGCCTGCGTCCAGGGCGGCACAAATCAGTCGTTCATGTGCCCGCAGGCGCGACGGCATCCCATAGTCGCTGTAGAGGCGCCTTAGTAATGAACTCATTGGAGTGAATATTTTGCGCGATAAGGTTCGAAACCGAGCATCGTCTTGAAAGTCCTGAGCCCAGGACTGGCGCCGAAGAACGTGTCATACATGAGGTAGCCGTAGGCTTGGCCGTCGATCATCCGGCAGATAATCTCCGTCACCATCAGGTGCATGGCGCCGTCATTGTTGCGTAGGCCGAGCAGGCGGTCGAAGGCGACAAAATTGCCGAACAATCCGACGTCACTGTAGGCTGCCAATTTCCCGGCGCCGTTCAACACACCGAAATACTTGTAATTTTTCTCCCGGTGGAATTGCGTTTGTTGTTGGCGATACGCCGCGGGCATCGGCCGGCCCTGGCGCTGATCGAGCGAGGTGTTGATCGCATGGATATCCTCCACAAAATGATTCTTGTCGATCTCGATGACCTCATAGCCGCGCGACCTGGCTTTCCTGGCGTAGTAACCCGCCGAGTTACGGCCCTTCACGTTCGCCATGTACTCATCGGAACCGGCAAAGCGTGTCAGGTCGACGAGCGCCGCGCCCAATGATTTGTTCTGGAAGATCTTGTACGTCGGATGAGGCTTGGTGAAATGGGTGTGCATGCGCCGCACCGCATCGGGATTGAGGTCCAGCCGGAATTCGAGGTGTGCGACCGGAAGCCTGCTGATGTCGAGGGCGAGATTAAACAGCTGCGACAGCTTGCTTGTCATGGGATATCGCTCCGTAGAAATCGGTCAGCCTGTTTGCCTGAACGGTCCAGTTGTACTTTTGCAGCACGGCCCGGCGGCCGTTCTCGCCCATCGCCTTCGCGGCCTGTGGATGGGTCACGACGTAATCGATCGCGGCGGCGATCGCCTTCGGATCGAGTGGGTCGACGCAGATTCCGCACCGATTGCCTTCGATGATGTCGCGCCAGAGAGGGAAGTCCGAGGCGATCACGGGGATACCGGACGACATGTACTCGAACATCTTGGTCGGGTGCGAATCGAGGTGGTTCGGCAGCGGATGAAAGGTCACGATGCCTGCCAGGGAACGTTTCATCACCTCACGCACACCCTGGCGGTCGAGGAACCCATGGGCGTTCACGCGGCGCCATCCGGGGCTGGCCTTCGCTTCCGCCTCGACCGATGGTTCGGAAAACGTCCCGACCAGGTTCACGCGCGCTGCCGAGGCCAGGAACTCGCTCGCCTGAACCAGTTCGCGGATGCCGCGGATACTGCCGATACCGCCGACATAGCAAACCTCGGCCTGCTTGTTTTCCCATGGTCCGCCGCCATCGAGTTCTCCCACCATGGGGAAATTGTTGACGTCTACGGTGAGGGGATGAATCTTGAGAAAATTCTCTCTGATGAATGGGGTTGCAGTAATGATTCCGTCGAACCGCGAACAGGCATGACGCTCCAGGGCCGCATAGGCGGAAGACAGCAGCCTGCGCGACAGCGGCCATAGATAGGGCTTGCCCAGCAGCTGGCGCGCTACATCCTCATGCGAATCGAAGATGACTCTCTTGCCGTGTCGCTTGAGCCGCAAGCCGACGGCGAGCAATTCGGGATCGTGCAGTTGATAGATATCGGCATCGAGTGCGAGCGCTTTATCGCCGACGCGGCGCGTGGTCGCCAGGATGCGCTTGACGCGGCCGTGCAGGCTTCCGACGTCGGTGATCGATACCCCATCGCGCTGTTCGTCACCCAGCCCATCGGCAACGACCAGGGTCACGTCATACCCGTGTGCGGCCAGGGTCCGACACTGCTTGATGAAGATGCGCGTGTCGTTGCGCGGGTGCGCCGACGTGAGGTGAACGACCTTGCACATTGTGGGGATCCTTCAGCGCGAACAGCCTACTCCGGCAATGCCATGAATTCCGGGCAGCTGCGCCGGGCGACGTCTGCGGCGTTCAGCAATACCGTTGCAACCTGTTGCGCACTTGCCGTCGACAGGTAGGGGCCCATCGGCAGACTCATCACTTTTCCCGCCATCTCGACGGAAATGGGACAGGCATCCGGCGAGCCCAGCGACGCATACGCAGGCTGGCGGTGGATGGGTACCGGGTAATGGATGGCGGTCGGAATCCCCGCCTGGTGCAATGCCGCCTGCAGCGCATCGCGCTGTTCCAGGACCACCGTGTATTGGGCGTAGACACTGGTGCGGTCCTCCCGCCGGCCGACGGAACGGATTCCCGCGTTCTTGCCGAGCAACAGCGCATCGTAGACCGCGGCGGCGCGCTGGCGTTGCTGCACTTCCCAGTCGAACAACTCCAGTTTGGCCAGCACGATTGCACACTGCAGGGTGTCCATGCGGCCGCCGACGCCGACGCGGGTATGCACGTAGCGCTTCGACTGGCCGTGCACGCGGATCTCGCGCATGGCACTGGCCAGCTCGTCGTCGCTGGTGAACAGGGCACCCCCGTCGCCATAACACCCGAGCGGCTTGCTGGGAAAGAAGCTGGTGCAGCCGATGCCGGACAGGTTGCAGCTCTTCTTGCCGCGGTAGGTGGCGCCGAAGCTCTGGGCGGCGTCCTCGATCACGGCGAGGCCGTGGCGCTGGGCGATCGCGTTGATGTCGTCCATGTCGGCCGGTTGTCCGTACAGGGACACGGGGATGATGGCCCGGGTGCGTGCCGTGATGTTTTCTTCGATCAGCCCCGGCGCGATATTGCAGGTGACAGGGTCGATGTCGACGAATACCGGGGTTGCCCCGAGCAGCACGATGGCCTCGGCGGTGGCAATGAAGGTGAACGGTGTGGTGATCACTTCGTCGCCGCGGCCCACGCCCAGCGCCATCAACGCGATCAGCAGCGCTTCGGTGCCCGAGGCCACGGTGATGCAATGGCGGACCCCCGTGTACCGGGCCAGGCGTTCCTCGAGTTCGGCCACTTCAGGGCCCATGATGTACTGGCCATGGTCGAGGACAGCCTGGATGCGGCCATTGATCAGGTCACGCGATGCCTGGTATTGGGACTTGAGGTCGATGAATTCCATGGTGATCGGTCCGTTCGCGGTTCGGGGCGGTTCAGGGATGGGTGTGGGCGGAAGCGAGGCTGCAGACGCCGTCGTCCAGCAGGTACGATTCGCCGGTGTGCGGGCAGACTGCCTCGCCGTTGCCCGCCAGCGGCAGCGGCAGGCGTTCGCCGAAACGGCTGATCCAGCCGACCTGGCGCGCCGGTACGCCGGCCATCAGGGCGAAGTCGGGCACGTCGCGCTTGACCACCGCGCCGGCACCGATGAAAGCGTAGGAACCGATCGTCACGCCGCACACGATGGTGGCGTTGGCGCCGATGCTGGCCCCGCGCCGGACCAGGGTGCGCCGATATTGATCCTTGCGGACAATGCCGGAGCGCGGGTTGTAGACGTTCGTGAACACCATGCTGGGGCCGCAGAACACCTCGTCCTCGAGCGTCACGGCGTCGTAGACGGAGACGTTGTTCTGGATCTTGACGCGGTCCCCGATGACGACGTCGTTGCCCACGAAAACATTCTGGCCGAGCGAGCAGCCGGCACCGATGCGGGCGCCGCCGCAGACGTGCGCGAAGTGCCAGACCCGCGTACCGGGACCGAGCACGGCGCCGTCGTCGACGATCGCGCTCGGGTGGACAGCCTGGCTGTCGATGGGAGCGTTCATGATCAGTACTCCAGCGGCAGGGCCACGCGCTTGCCGTCGCGCGCCGATTTGTAGGCGGCGATCAGCACTTCGAGCGATTTCAGGCCTTCGCGTCCATCGGTTTCGGGCTCCGCCTCGCCGCGCAGTACCTTGATCACGTTGTCGTAGTACAGCGGGTGGCCGAAGCCGTAGACCGACGTGGTTTCATAGCTGGCGTCATGCACCTTGTCGTCGTCCGGATCGGGCGTGGCGAATTCCCATTGCTGGATCTCGTTCACGGCCACGCCGCCGATGCGCACCGTGCCGCGCTCGCCCAGGACCGTGATCGAGCCTTCGAGGTTGCGCGGGTAGGTCAGCATGGTGACGTTCATCGAGCCCAGCGCGCCGTTGCGCCAGCGCAGGCTGAGCACCCCGGTGTCCTCGACCTCGATGTCGCGCGCCAGCGTAGCGGTGTAGGCCTGCAGGCTCTCGACCGGGCCGACGATCCAGTCGATCAGGTCGACGTAGTGGCTGGCCTGGTTCATGAAGGCGCCGCCGTCGAATTCCCAGGTGCCGCGCCAGGTCGCGCTGCGGTAGTACTCGGGCGGGCGGGTCCAGAACACGTTCAGGTTGACCATGTAGATGCGGCCGAAGCGCTTTTTGTCGACGGCCTGCTTGAGCAGTTGCAGGGTGGCGTTGCGGCGGTTCTGCTTGACGACGAACAGGCGTACGCCGGCGGCGTCGGCCGCGGCCACCATGCGCTTGCCGTCCTCCCAGCGGGTCGCCATCGGCTTTTCCGTCATCACGTGCCGGCCACTGCTGGCGATCTGGATCGACTGTTCCGGATGCAGGCCGGAGGGCGTCGTGACGACGACGATGTCGGTGTCCACGCGGCGCAGCATCTCCTGGAGATCGGTGTAGCCTGCGGCGCCGGTCATCCCGACGGCGCGGTCGAGCGCACGCGGATCGACGTCGCAAACGCCGACCAGCTCGGCGCGGTCGTGGTGCTTGCGCAGGGCCTCGAAGTGGTTGTTGGCGATGCGGCCGCAGCCGACCAGCGCGAAGCGGATCTTGCGGTCCTGGATAGGGGCAGGATAGTGGCGCATCATGGCGGTTCTCAGGCTTTCACGACGTTGGGCAATGCGTTGAGGTAGACGCCGCGCGTATCGACGATGAGGCTGGCGTACTGTCGTACGAGGTCGTAGTCGAAGGCGGAGTGCGCCGTGGCCAGCAGTACGACGTCGTAGGACGCGATCCGCTGCGGGGTGAGTTCGACGCTTTTCAGGTCGAAGTGGTGTTCGCGCATGCGTGGAAAGACGGGCACATGTGGATCGGCATAGTCGACGACGGCGCCTTTGTCGCGCAGGATTTCCATCAGCTCGACCGACGGCGATTCACGCATGTCCTCGACGTCTTTTTTGTAGGCGATGCCCAGCACCAGCACCCTGCTTCCCATGACGGCCTTGCCGCGCCGGTTGAGCGCGTCCGTGAGTTTGCCGACGACCCAGTGGGGCATGTCGCTGTTGATTTCCCCGGCGAGTTCGATGAAGCGGGTGTGCAACCCGTATTCGCGTGCTTTCCACGTCAGGTAAAACGGGTCGATCGGGATGCAGTGCCCGCCGAGACCGGGCCCGGGGTAATAGGGGGTGAAGCCGAAGGGTTTCGTTGCGGCCGCGCGGATGACCTCGTGGATGTCGATCTTCATGCGGTCGGCGATGATCTTCATTTCGTTAACGAGGCCGATGTTGACGGCCCGGTGGATGTTTTCCAGCAGCTTCGTCAGCTCCGCCGCGCGGGTCGAGCTGACCGGGACGACACGGTCGATGGCCGGGCTGTACAGGGCGACTCCCGCTTCGAGGCAAGCCGGCGTGACGCCGCCGCAGACCTTGGGTATCGTACGCGTGTGGAAGTCGGGATTGCCCGGGTCTTCGCGTTCCGGCGAGAAGACGAGAAAGATGTCGCGTCCGATCACGAAGCTGCGCGATTCGAGGCGCGGCTTGAGTTCCTCGTCGGTGGTGCCCGGATACGTGGTGCTTTCCAGCGACAGTACCTGGCCAGGCCGCAGGAAGGGCAGCAGGGCGTCCGTCGTGTCGAGGACGAACGACAGGTCGGGTTCGCGATACTGGTTGAGCGGCGTCGGCACGCAGATGATCAAGGCGTCCGGCTCGCCCGCGCGCGTGAAATCGGTCGTCGCCTCGAAGCCGTGGCTGCGCGCACGCGCAATGTCGGCAGCGGGAATGTGGTTGATATAGCTTTCGCCCCGGTTGAGACGCTCGACCTTGCCGCTGTCGATGTCGATCCCGAGTACGCGGAAGCCGGCTTCGGCATAGCGTAGCGTCAGCGGCAGGCCCACATAGCCCAGGCCGATGATGCCGATGAGGGCGGTGCGCTCACTCAGACGGGCGGTGAGCTGTTCGAGATAAGCCGGTTTGCTTTCGTCACGCATGTGTGTCCTCGCCAGACGGGTTGGGTAAAAGGGGCGTTCAGGTCTCCGTGCCTATATCCGGAACGGCACGAATTTCTTGATCAGGGCCAGCCGTTGCTGCGGCGCGGCGATGGGGGCCTGTGTGGCCGCGGCCGAGGATGAGGCAGATGCGGGGGCCGAAGCGGGAGCCGTCGTCGGCCCTTCGGCATGCCGGCCGGGGTTGTACTCGGTGACGATGGCCTTGACCATGCCTTCGATCAGGCCGCGTTCGTGCGTGTCGCAGGCCATCATCAGGCAGTTGATGAAGGTGTCCAGCACGCTCGGCCGCAAGGCGTTCTCCTTCATGCGCATGATGCGCGGGTGTTCGCTCGGAAAGACGACGCCGTCGGTCAGCAATTCCTCGTGCAGCTTCTCGCCGGGGAACAGGCCGACATAGCGGACCTCGATATCTCCGCCCGGATTCTGCGGTGTTTTCTCGGTCAGGCCGGACAACGCGATCAGCGTCCGTGCGAGGTCCACGATACGTACGGGCTCGCCCATGTCGAGCACGAACACGTCGCCGCCCTTTGCCATCGCCCCTGCCTGGATCACCAGTTGGGCCGCTTCGGGAATCAGCATGAAGTAGCGCGACACGTCGGGGTGCGTGATGGTGACCGGGCCGCCCCGTGCGATCTGGCGCTGGAACAGTGGAATCACCGAACCCGACGAACCGAGCACGTTCCCGAAGCGGACCATGCAGAATGTCGTTTCCGTGCCGGGGCGCGCGGCTGCTGCCTGGAAGATGAGTTCCGCGATGCGCTTGCTGGCGCCCATGATGTTCGTCGGACGCACCGCCTTGTCGCTCGAAATCAGCACGCACGTCTCGACGCCGTGCCTTGCCGCCTGGGTGGCGATCACCTGGGCACCCATCACGTTGTTGCGCAGGCCTTCGACGATATTCGTTTCCACAAGGGGAACGTGCTTGTACGCGGCGGCGTGGTAAATGGTATCGACGCGATTCTCGCCAAGGATGCGTTCGATCAGGTCCGTACTGCAGACCGAGCCCAGATGCGCTTCCACGGGAACGTCGGGAAAGCGATTGGCCATCTCCTGGCGGATCGTGTACAACGCAAATTCGGAGTGGTCGAGCAGATGCAGCCGGCTGGGCCTCAACGTGGCGATCTGTCGACAAAGCTCGCTCCCGATGGAGCCGCCGGCCCCCGTTACCATGACGTTTTTTGCGCGCACGCAGAGAGCAAACAGGTCGAGGCGCGGAGGAACGGGCGCACGGCCGAGAAGGTCTTCGAATTTCAGGTCGCGGATGCTCTCGCGCGACGTGACCTTGTCGTCGGCAAGGTCGACGAGACGGCTCAGGATCTTGGTGCTGATACCGGCCTGGGCCAGCCTCTGCATGATGTCCCGCAGGCGTCCGGGGGCAACGGCCGGGATGGCGATCACGATCGAGCGGATGCCCATGGCATTGACCGTCTCCACCAGGCGATCAGTGTGGAACACACGGAGACCGCCGATGGTCCGTTCGCTGAGGGCGCGCTTGTCGTCGAAAAAGCAGACCGGACGATATTCGTCGCTACTGCGCATCGTTTGCGCCAGTTGCGCTCCCGATTCGCCGGCGCCGTAGATGGCGACCACTTCCGACATGCCACGCGGGTTCCCGTCCAGATTGCGCAGAAGATTGCGCACGCCCACGCGGGATGCAATGACATACGAAAAGGCGATAAACCAGTAGATCGCCAAAGCACTGCGCGGAAAATTCGCCTCATTCACCGAAAACGTGATGGCGTAAGCGCAGAAAACGGCGATTGCCAGGGCAAGGCCGGTGGTGCTTAATAATCGCTGGTCAATGTAACGGATTACGGCGCGATAGAGATCCGAAATGAAAAACGCCGCAATGGTGACGATCGCTACGAGGACATAAGAACCCGGCCCGAAATGGGAGGCGAGTTTCAAATCGCCGCCGCGCAGCAGCATCGCGCCCAGAAAACAGAACGGCAACGCGATCAGATCGGCCGTGACCATCAGCGCGATTTTCGTCGTGCGATGCAGGGACACCATCCGGGAGCAAAAGCGGCGGACGAATACGTGGTTGAGCTTGGCCATGATTCTGAAGCATTGCGTGAGTTAATCGGTGCAAACTTCCAACGTGTGAAACAGCACTGGCATCCCGGTAAAAAGAGTTTTTCGCGTTATATTTATTTACGGATAAATTGTTGTTGGTTATTTTGCTGAGCAGGTTTAGTTATTATCTCGGCGCCTATCAATAAAGATTTGACCATGCTCAACCGGCTATAGGGAATTCTTTTCGGAATTCCGAAACGATAATATCTGGAAATTAATCTCGGGAATGTATTTGTTTCGTTTCGTGTGATCATGTTCCGCGTCGTAGCTGGCCTTTGTTTCGTGCAAAGGCTATGCTGGGCGACTTGATTGCTGGGTTCAGCAGTCCCGGCACTCAATCCCACCAGGAGGAGTT
>Ga0187845_1001060_pt1 | contig 15961 bp, 9 predicted proteins | sample SpaLakP09_SKY_68_FD_134515 | JGI IMG/M metagenome (GOLD analysis project Ga0187845, IMG submission 134515) | Oligotrophic lake water microbial communities from Sparkling Lake, Wisconsin, USA - SP09_SKY_68 | ecosystem: Environmental > Aquatic > Freshwater > Lake | place: USA: Sparkling Lake... | reverse complement strand
GCTGGCCCAGGTGAGCTGCGTGCGCACCACGCGCCCATTGGTCACCAGCTCCACCCATGCACCAATCACAAAATCGACATAGGGGTCGGGCGCTTCCACGGGCGGGGTGCTGCTGCCCTCGGTCTCTTCGGGCACGGCAGGCGGCGCTTCGACGGCTACGGCCTCGGGGGAAACCTCCACCACGGGCTCTGGTGCGACGACGGGCGCGGGCTTTTCAAAGGCCTCTTGGTGCAAACCCACCAGGCGCTGAAGCAAGGCGCTGGTCTGGACTGCCGGGTAGTTGACGGTCTTGAGGCCCTTGCGCAGCTTGGCGAGCAGTCCGGGAATGGCTTCGTTGAGCCGGTCCGGCTCTTGCCGTGTCAAATCCGGCTGGGCACTCCACAGCAGCACGGGCACCAGCGCCAGGTAACCCCCAGGGTCGTCCTTGCCGCCGTCACTGTTCATCACTTGTGCCAGGGCAATCACGTCGGCCCAGGGGCCTGCGGCGAAGTCAAGAATATCGGCAGGCACCTGTTCCAGGTCAGGCAGCTTGCGGATATCCGCCGCCACCTTTTCAGCCAGCAGCTCCCGCTGCTCGGCATGCAGGCGGGCTTTTTCCTCGGCCTCCTGCTCTGCCTTGATTTTCTGTTCTTGCTTGTCCCAAGCCGACTGCAGCGCCTTGAGCACGGTATCGAAAGGACCGGCGTCTTTGATCTCGTTGGTGGACAGGTGCTCTACGGCTTCCGTGACCAGGCGCATGAAGCGGCTGAATCCCTGGTCTGTCTCGGCGGTAAAAGCCAGGCTGCGCTGGGTCAGCTCGTCAAGCAGGCGGCGCGCGGGATGGGTGCCATCGGTAAAAAAGCGCCCATCGTGGTGCACCAGTTGCTTGAGCGCAGGCTCCAGGCTCTTAACCGCCAGCTGGACGGGGGGCAGCAAGCGCGCATCCTGCGCGATGTTCGCCATCATGCGCCCGACCACCTCCACCGCCATGGCGGTGGACTGCGTCGCAGCTTCCATGGGCATGGAGGCATACACCACCGGCGCCACCCCTGGGCCGCGCCACCCGGACAAAGGCACTGGCAACGAGCCCCCCTGGCTGGCACCAGCGCCCGCGCCACCCGCCAGTCGCCCCACCAGCCGCTCCAGCTGGGCCATGTCTTCGATGGCCTCGGCAGCCGCCCCCGCGGGGAAGTACGCCCCAGACAGCGAAGACTGCGCGCTGGCCGTGCCCGCGCGGGGATCCACCCATCCGGGTTGCCCTGCCACAGGCTGCGCAACCACGGCCCCATAGCCAGGGGGCGCAAACGGATCGCCACCGGCCAGCATCTGGCGCAGGATGCCCACCGTGAGCAGGGCTTCTTCAGCCGCATCGACCGCCGCCGACATGGGCGCTTGCTGGGAGTCTCCGCTCCAGCCCGTGGACGGCCCCACGCCCCGGCCGTAGCCGGTGTTGCCGTAGTCGCCCATGGGGGCGTTCATGGAATGGCCGTAGCCCGAATACCCGGTGCCATAGCCGGTTCCAGGACCGCCATAGCCCCCCTGCCCGTAACCCGTAGGGCCAGGGCCGCTGTTGCGGCCGCCGCCCGAAGGCGTGCCCAGCACGGCATAGCCCACGGGCTGGACACCATGCTCGCGCAGGCTCTTGGCGGTGTTTTTGTACTCCTCTACGAGCAGCTTGCCCAGCAAGTCCCGCATGTGCTGCATCCAGAGCTGCCGCACTTCGGGGGACACGCCCGTATCGCTGACCACCCGCTGCAGGGCCCGTATGTAACTTTCGGGGCGCAACGGGTTGCGCTCGGGCTGCACACTGCGCAACCCCTGTGCCGCGCTGACCAGGGTGTTGAGTTCAGCCAGCACAGCATCGGTGGCATGCAAGGCCGATTGCTGGGCCTTGGAGAGTTCCACCTGCGCCAGCATCTCGTTTTCGTCCATGAGCGACAGCTCACCAAAATCCATGCCGGTGTCGTCGGCCGAATTGCGCCCCTTGGTGACGGCAGGCCCCTCTGCAAAGATTTCCAGCAGAGCCATGGGGTAACCCTTGACCAGCGCAGCCTCATGCTGGTTGAGGTAGCGCAGGCTGTCGCTGATCAGATTGCGCTGCTGGATGCCGACACTGCCCGTCTCCTCCTCCGCCAAGGCCCCTTGGGTGACCTTGACCAGCTGCTGCATCAATGCCTCGCCCCCGCGCACGGCGTTGACGACACAGGCACGAAACACGGTTCTCGTACGAGACGCAGGCTGCTGGGACATGGTGGGGAGGAGTCGGCGAACAGGTTTCCAGTTGCAATCCTACTTGACCTGAAGGTTGGATTCAGGTCTTTGAGCTGCCTACCAGCGGCTTATTTCAGGGCTTTGTAACGCATCCGCTTGGGTTTGGCCCCCTCCTCACCCAGACGCTTCTTCTTGTCGGCCTCGTACTCCTGGTAATTGCCGTCAAAGAACGTCCACTGGCTGTCACCTTCGGCCGCCAGGATGTGGGTGGCGATACGGTCCAGGAACCAGCGATCGTGGCTGATAACCAACATCGTGCCAGCAAACTCCAGCAGTGCATCTTCCAGAGCACGCAAAGTTTCCACGTCCAGATCGTTGGACGGCTCATCGAGCATCAGCACGTTGCCACCCGCAATCAGGGTCTTGGCCAGGTGCAGGCGACCGCGCTCCCCCCCGGAGAGCATGCCGACCTTCTTTTGCTGGTCGCCGCCGTTGAAGTTGAAGCGACCACAGTAGGCGCGGCTGGCCATCTGGAACTTGCCCACGTTCAGGATGTCAAGCCCGCCCGACACGTCTTCCCAGACCGTTTTGTCGTTGGCCAGATCATCACGGTGCTGGTCCACAAAGGCCATCTTGACGGTGGAGCCAATCACCACTTCGCCCGAATCCGGCTTCTCCTTGCCGGCGATCAGCTTGAACAGCGTGGACTTACCAGCGCCGTTGGGCCCGATGATGCCGACGATGGCACCGGCAGGGATGTTGAAGCTCAGGTTGTCGATCAGCACGCGGTCGCCAAACGACTTGGTGACGTTCTTGAACTCGATCACCTGGCTGCCCAGGCGGTCGGCCACGGGGATGAAGATTTCGTTGGTTTCGTTGCGCTTCTGGTATTCGAAGTCGCTCAGTTCTTCAAAGCGGGCCAGGCGGGCCTTGCTCTTGGCCTGGCGGGCCTTGGGGTTCTGGCGTGACCATTCCAGTTCCTTCTTCAGGGCTTTGGCGCGGGCTTCTTCGCCCTTTTGTTCGGCTTCCAGGCGGGCGCCCTTTTGCGTCAGCCAGTCAGAGTAATTGCCCTTGTACGGAATGCCAGAGCCACGGTCCAGTTCCAGAATCCACTCGGCGGCATTGTCGAGGAAGTAGCGATCGTGGGTGATGGCCACCACGGTGCCGGAATAGCGTTGCAGGAACTGCTCCAGCCAGTCTACCGATTCAGCGTCCAAGTGGTTAGTGGGTTCGTCGAGCAGCAGCATGTCGGGCTTGGACAGCAGCAGACGGCACAGCGCCACGCGGCGCTTCTCGCCACCGGAGAGTACGCCGATGTTGGCGTCCCATGGGGGCAGGCGCAGCGCGTCGGCGGCGATTTCCAGCTGGTGTTCGGAGTCGGTGCCAGCGGTGGCGATGATGGCTTCGAGCTCGGCCTGCTCGGCGGCCAGGGCGTCAAAGTCAGCGTCTTCCTCGCCATAGGCGGTGTACACCTCTTCCAGGCGGGCTTTGGCGGCAAACACCTTGCCCATGGCGGCTTCCACGCTTTCGCGCACCGTCTGGGTGGGGTCGAGCTGGGGCTCCTGGGGCAGGTAGCCGATGTTCAGGCCGGCCATGGGAATGGCTTCGCCTTCGATTTCCTTGTCCAGGCCCGCCATGATCTTGAGCAGCGTGGACTTGCCGGAGCCGTTGGTCCCCAGCACGCCGATCTTGGCGCCGGGGAAGAAGCTCAGGGAAATGTCTTTGAGGATCTGGCGCTTGGGCGGCACGATCTTGCCGACGCGGTTCATGGAAAATACGTATTGGGCCATTTGCTTGTGTCTTAAACCTGCGAAAGTGGGCAGCAGAAATTCTGCGTGCAAACCTAGACTATCGGGCCATGCGACAATACCCACCGTAGCGGGCTCCAGTTGCCCGTCACATCAGCACACTGCTGGGGACGAAAGAAGCAACGCTTCCGGGCTCCCAATCCTGAACCTCATCAGCCTGAGACTGGCTCGACAACCCCCCGGTTGTACGACAGGCCGATACCCAGCGCCCCGGACGGGCGCATCCAAAGACATGACATTTGACGAACTGAACCTGGCTCCTGCCATCCTGAAGGCCGTGCACGAAACGGGCTACGAGACCCCCACGCCCATTCAGGCACAGGCCATTCCCGCTGTTCTGGAAGGCCACGACCTGCTGGCCGGCGCCCAGACTGGCACGGGCAAGACCGCCGCGTTCACCCTGCCCATGCTGCACCGCCTCTCGCAAGGCACAGCCCCCAAGAACAAGTTCGGCGGCAAGGGCATCCGTGCCCTGGTGCTGACCCCCACCCGTGAACTGGCCGCCCAGGTGGAAGAGTCCGTACGCGAATACGGCAAGTACCTCGACATCAACTCCACCGTCGTCTTCGGCGGCGTGGGCATGAACCCGCAGATCGACCGCATCAAGCGCGGCGTGGACATCCTGGTAGCCACCCCGGGTCGCCTGCTGGACCTGCAGCAGCAGGGCTTCCTGGACCTGTCCACCGTGGAAGTGCTGGTGCTCGACGAAGCCGACCGCATGCTGGACATGGGCTTCATCCACGACGTGAAGAAGGTGCTGGCCCTGGTGCCCAAGGACAAGCAGAGCCTGCTGTTCTCTGCCACCTTCAGCGACGAGATCCGCGACCTGGCCAACACACTGCTCAAGAACCCGCAAAGCATCCAGGTCACGCCACGCAACACCACCGTGCAGCGCATCACCCAGGTGATCCACCCCGTGGGCCGTGGCAAGAAGAAGCAGGTGCTGCTGCACATCATCCAGCAGCACAACTGGAGTCAGGTGCTGGTGTTCACCCGCACCAAGTTCGGCGCCAACAACGTTGCCGAGTTCCTGACCAAGAACGGCGTTCAGGCCATGGCCCTGCACGGCAACAAGAGCCAGAGCGCCCGCACGCAGGCCCTGGCCGGCTTCAAGAGCGGTGACATCCGCGCGCTGGTGGCAACCGACATCGCAGCACGCGGCATCGACATCGACGACCTGCCCCATGTGGTGAATTACGAAATTCCGAACGTCTCGGAGGACTACGTGCACCGCATTGGCCGCACCGGCCGCGCAGGCGCAACGGGCGAAGCCGTGAGCCTGGTCTGCATGGACGAAGAAGGCTTCATGATGGAGATCGAGCGCTTCACCAAGCAGCAGATCCCCGTGCAGGTCATTGAAGGCTTTGGCCCCGATGCAGGTGAAAAGGCCGAACCCATCGCCATGGGCCGCCAGACCATCTGGGGCGGCGCAGGCAAGCCTCCGAGCCGTGACGTGATGCAGGCAGCCGCCAAGGCCGCCCGCAGCGAAATGATGGAACGCATTCGCACCAACAAGGCCGGCCAGGGCGCTGGCAACGGCGGCGGCGAGCGCGGCCCCCGCCCTGCCGGTGGTGGCAATGGCGGTGGTGGCCGTGGCGGGCGCGCCGGTGGCGGTGCAGCAGCGAATGGCGGCGGCAATGGTCCACGTGGCGGCCGTGCTGGTGGTGCCGGCGGTGGTGGCCAGGGCGGCGGTGCACGCGCCGGTGGCCAGGCCCCTGCACGCGGTCGCTCCGGTGGCGGTGGTTATGAAGGTGGCGGCGGCGGCAATCGCTACGACGATTCGCAACCCCCGCGCGCCAATGCCCACCTGGGTACACACTCGGGCCACAGCAACCCCGGCAACCGCCACTCGGGCCACGCGGCCGGTGGACAGCCTGACCCGATGCGCACCAGCGTAGACAGCATGGGCGGCGGCGGTCGCCGTGGTGGTGGCGGTTATCGTGGTGGCAACGGTGGAGGTGGCGGCTATGGCGGCGGCAATTCTGGTGGCCGGGGCAACGGGCCTCGTGGGTCGGGCGGTCCTCGCGGCTCTTTTAACCGCTGACACCACCCCGTCGAGGGGCCAGGCGGCGGCGCCAGCGGCCGCTGCGGGCACCTCGCCACCTCACCCGACAGACTCCCTGGGCGCAGCAGCCACCATCCATGTGCTGCATGCCCGGGACCGGCGCCCTCCGGCGCTGGTCCATCCTCGGCTGCAACTGCACGCGGTCGATTTCTCCGACCTGCCTGCATTGCCTGCGGTAAACGATGTCTACATCACCCTGGGCACTACCATTGCGGCGGCGGGCGGCCAAAGCGCTTTTCGCAAGGTGGACTACGACGCCGTCATGGCCACCGCACAGGCCGCACGTGCTGCGGGCGCAAGCCGCTGCGGCGTAGTGACCGCCATGGGCGCGAATGCGCACTCACGCATCTTCTACAACCGCGTCAAGGGCGAGGTCGAGCGCGATCTGCAGGCCCTGGGCTTTGCCACCCTGGTCATTGCCCGCCCCTCTTTGATGATCGGCGAGCGCCAGGCTTTGCAGCAGGCCGCACGCCCGGCCGAATCCCTCTCCATCCAGCTCTTCAAATGGCTGGACCCGCTCATTCCTGACAACTACCGCGCCCGCCCCGGCGCCGATGTGGGGCGTGCGCTGGTCCGTGCCGTACAGTCAGGCCCGCCCGGGCTGCAGGTGCTGTCGGGGCGTGCGCTGCAGCCGCCTTGACGCCTGCCCAGCCCCCGCGCTTGAGATCTGACCCGCAAGTTTGTTGCCCCCAAGGATTCCCCGACTCCTCCGCCCCATGCGCCTCAACGACCCGCCCCAGCCCCTGGCCACCCTGATGGTGGCCACCTGCAATGTGTTGAACCTGGCCAACCCCGGGCGCATGTTCTATGAAAACCAGGACCCCTACAGCGCCGCAGAGTTCGAGCGCAAGCTCACCTGGCTGGGGGAGCGCCTGCGCATGCTCAACGCCGATGTGCTGGCGGTGCAGGAGGTCTGGGATGAAGCCGCCTTCAAGGGCGCTCTGGGCCGCAGCGGCCTGCGCTACGACTTTGTGGCCGTCCCCGGTGCTGAGAACGACGCCGAGCGCCATGGCGCACAAGGCACACCCCGCGTGGGCATTGCCACGCGGCTCAAGGTGGAGGCCCTGCAGTCGTTTCCTGACTTTCCCCCGGGCTTCCAGGTAGAAGTGCCCGGCATGGGGCCACACACCCGCTTCGAGCGCCCACCCCTGGTCGCCACGCTGCGCATGAAACATGGTCAGACCCTCAATGTGCTGACCGCACACCTCAAATCCAAACGCCCCAAGTTTCTGCAGGATGCGCAGGGCAATCCCACCGAGGACCGCGACGACCGCAAGGTGATGGCGCTGGCCTCGCTGGGCTCGCTGGTCATGCGGGGCGCCGAAGCCATGGCACTGCGCTGCCTCGTCATCGACCTGCTGCACCGCACCAACATCCCGCTGGTGGTGCTGGGCGACTTCAACGACACGCCCGACAGCGTGACCACGCAACTCATCTGTGCCACCACCGAGATCGCCTACGACCGGTCGGCCAGGGATGTGGCCCTGTTCAATGCCTACGACCTCCAGGGCGACGCCGCGCTGAAAAAAGATGTGGCGTATTCACACATCCACCAGGGCTCCCCCTCCGTGCTCGACCAGATCCTGGTGAGCGAAGAGTTCATGGCCACCGGGCGCAACAGCGTGGGCGATGTGCGCCGGGTGGACTACTTCAATGACCACGTGCACGAAGGCCGCGACCGCACCCGGTCCGACCACGGGTTCGTGCGTGCGCTGCTGCGGCTCAGGATGCCGCCCGCAACACCGCAGTCACCACCGTAGCCATCGCCACAGGACCATTTGACCCGGAGCGCAGACCCTCGCTGTGTCAACCAGCGCATTGCAACGGGATGTACGCCGATACAGCTGGGCACAACTGCACAGGTAACATCAACGGCACAGACGCCCCCCAGCGAGGCATCCCTTGGCAGAACACCCATGACCATGCACCCATCTCTTCGCCGCACGCCCCCGCAGGGACAGACACCGCCCGCCCCGTCACGGCTTCTTTCCGGGCCATGCGCTGGGCAACCTCTGCCACCCTCGCTGCCCTGCTGCTCACGGCCTGTGGCAGCACACCACTGCCCCCCTGGCCCTCCACGCCAGCCGCCCAGCGCCCCACCGTGCCAGCCCCGCTGCCGCGCGCGCAGCCAGGCACGGTGGTGCCTGCGCCGCTGGGCCAGCAGCAACTGCCACCGCAGCAGCCGCCACAGCGCGCGGCCGTGGTGTCCACCCCCCTGCCCCCGACTGCGCCACTGGTGGTGCAGAACGAAGGCCCCATGGCACCGCCTTACAGCGCTGCCGTGGCCGCACGTTTCCCCAACCCGCCAACGTCCTACAACACCCCGGGGCTGGCACAGGATCGCCGGGCCTTCACCACCAACGCCGAGCTGGGCCAATGGCTGCGGTCCCTGTCGGATGCCGTCCCCCGTGGCGCCACACGCACCAAGCTGCTCAACATCGGCACCTCGCAGCGCGGCGAGCCCATCCAGGGGCTGCTGCTCACCCGCGCAGCAGGCACCGACCCCGCCAGCCTGGACAACAGCGGCCGCCCCACGGTGGTGCTGATCGGCCAGCAGCATGGTGACGAGCCCGCTGGCAGCGAAGCCTTGCTGGTCATCGGCAGTGAACTGGCCCAGGGGCTGCTGGAGCCGCTGCTGGACCGCATCAACGTGGTGGTGGTGCCCCGCGCCAACCCCGATGGCGCCGAGGTGGGCACCCGCGTCACGGCCAACGGCACGGACATGAACCGCGACCACCTGCTGCTCAACACCCCCGAGGCCCGCGCACTGGCCCGGGTCATCAACGACTACCGTCCCATCCTGGTGGTGGATGCCCACGAATACACCGTGGTGGGCCGGTACCTGCAGAAGTTCAACGCCGTCCAGCGCTACGACGCCCTGCTGCAGTACACCACCACGGCCAACTACCCCGAGTTCCTGACCAAGGCATCGCAGGAGTGGTACCACCAGCCCATGGTGGCCGCGCTCAAGGCCCAGGGCATCGCCAGCGACTGGTACTACACCACCTCGACCAATCTGGAGGACAAGCGCATCTCCATGGGCGGCACACAGCCCGACACGGGGCGCAACGTGAATGGCCTCAAGAACACCGTCAGCCTGCTCATCGAGACACGCGGCGTGGGCATTGGCCGCATGCACATCCAGCGCCGCGTACATTCGCAGGTCACCGCCATCTCCAGCGCCCTGCGCAGCACGGCCGAGCGGGCCGCCAACCTCGAACAGGTGCGTTCGTTTGTCGCCCGGGACGTGAGCGCCCAGGCCTGCCGCGATCAGGTGGTGGTCGAGGCGGCAGCCACACCCACCCAGCGGGACCTTGACTTCCTGGACCCGGAGACTGGTGCAGACCGCGCCATCCGCGTGGACCGGAACTCGTCGCTCACCCTGCGGGCCACCAAGTCGCGCGCCCGCCCCTGCGGGTACTGGCTGGCGGCGGGCTCTACAGCGGCGGTGGAGCGCCTGCGGCTGCTGGGCCTGCAAGTGATGCGCGTGGCCGAGCCCGGCGCCATGCTGGCCGAAACCTACCGGGAAACCGCGCGCGAAACCGGCGACCGCCAGGACGTGATTGGAACCATTGCTGGGGGCACCGGCATCGTGCGTGTCCAGGTGTCCACCGTGCGCAGCGCCGTGGATGCCCCGGCGGGCAGCTTCTATGTCCCGCTGAACCAGCCCCGCGCCAACCTGGCCGTGGCCGCGCTGGAGCCAGACACGCAGAACAGCTACTTCGCCAACCGGATGATCGAAGACCTGGGCCAGATGGCCCGCGTCATGGCCACGCCCGCCTTGGTGTTTGAAGAAACCGAGTAATTGAAGAACCGCGCCCCGACGAAAGGGCGCGGCACCCTCGGCCGCTGTGGCGGCGGGGCAGACCGCCTGTACAGAGAGGGCCTGCGGCCGCCACAACGTGCCGGTGCCCCGGTGGCAGCGAGGGGTGTTTGACGGCCGACATGGCCAGCCTGCTTTGGGCAGGGCCGTCGGCCACGTGCGGGCCGCTTCAGAACAGGTGGAGGCGCGCTGGGTTATCCCCCAAAAAGGCGACGCCATGGAATTGCTATCAAACAAATAGCAATAAATCCTTTATGGTCGCGCGCAGAGCCCTGTTTTTGCTTGAATCACACCGGTCCATGCAGGGGCGCAGGGCCGGTGGAGCGCGCCTGCCGCTCCCGGGACCGCTCCAGCACATGGTGCGACATCAGCTGGGCCAGCGCATCTTCGGCCAGAAACACCACGGTGCCATCACACTCCTGCACCAGCCTGCGCGCCTCATCCTCGCTGTGGCTGCGCACCACGGTCTCGATGGCAGGGTTCAACGTGACCGCCGTGGCAATGATCTGCCGCACGTTGAGAGAGTCGGGCGTGGCAATCACCAGCATGGCGGCCCGGGCGATGTGTGCCTGGATCAACACGGCGGGTTCTACCGCGTCGCCAAACACAGCCGCAATGCCCTCGGCCCGCAGCGACTCCACCAGCTCGCGGTTCTGCTCGGCCACCACAAACGGAATGTCGTGCGCGGCCAGCGCGCCAGCCACACGCCGCCCTACCCGGCCATACCCCACCAGCACCACCTGGCGGGCAAGGTAGCGCGAATCCGTGCTCATCGGCAGCTCGGCCAGCGGGTCATCGCGCTGCTCCAGCCGCCGCGCCCAAGCCGAGCGGGCCCGCAGCCAGTCCTGCAGCGGCGCAATCGCATGAAAGAGCAAGGGGTTGAGCGCCATTGAAATCAGCGCCCCTGCCAGTACCAGGCTGGCGCCTTCGGGCGGCAACAGGCCCAGCGATGCCCCCAGGGCCACCAGGATGAACGAGAACTCGCCAATCTGCGCCAGGCTGGCCGACACCGTGAGCGCCGTGTTGAGGGGGTAGCGGAACGCCAGCACCAGCGCAGCCGCCGCCAGCGTTTTGCCCACCATGATGATCGCCACCACCGCCAGCACCTGCAAAGGCCGCTCCCACAGCACGGCAGGGTTGAACAGCATGCCCACCGACACAAAAAACAGCACGGCAAAGGCATCGCGCAGCGGCAGGGACTCGTGCGCGGCCCGGTGGGCAAACTCGGATTCACGCATCACCATGCCGGCAAAAAAAGCGCCGAGCGCAAACGACACACCAAACAACGCGGCCGACCCGAACGCAATCCCCACTGCCGCCGCCACCACACACAAGGTGAACAGCTCGCGCGAACCGGTGCGCGCCACCTGCCACAGCACCCAGGGGAACAGGCGGCGCCCCACCAGCAACATCAGGGCCACAAAGCCCCCGACCTGGAGCAGCGTCCAGCCCACCGTGCGCCCCAGTTGTGCCGCGTCCAGTTCCGCACCAGCGCTGCTCCCCAACCACCCGGCCAGCGGGGGCAACAGCACCAGCACCAGCACCATGGCCAGGTCCTCCACCACCAGCCAGCCCACGGCAATGCGCCCGGTGTAGCTGTCCAGAATGCCCAGAGTCTCCAGGGCCCGCAGCAGCACCACCGTGCTTGCCACCGACAGCGAGAGCCCCAGCACCAGCGCCCCGCCCAGGCTCCAGCCCCACCAGGTAGCCAATGCCGTGCCCAGCGCCGTGGCCACGATCATCTGCACCACCGCCCCAGGGACGGCAATCTTGCGCACCGCCAGCAGGTCGCCCAGCGAGAAATGCAGGCCCACGCCAAACATCAGCAGCATCACACCAATCTCGGCCAACTGACTGGCCATGGCCGCATCCGCCACAAAACCCGGAGTGAACGGCCCGATCGCCACCCCTGCCAACAGATAGCCCACCAGCGCTGGCAAGCGCAGACGTGTTGCCAGAAAACCCAGCGCCAGCGCCAACCCAAGGGCGGCGGCAATGGTGTGGATAAGGGAAACGCTGTGTGGCATGGTGAGGGGTGGTGGACTAGGGGGCGCCTTGTGCGCCCCCGCATGACCTCGTTATAACCGCATCCACCCCTGCGCTGCAAAATCAGAGGGCATCTTGCAAGAGGGCGCCGCCGTGGCGGGTATGATCCTGCCTCTGCACCAACGCAGGGGCGGACACTCCGCCCAGCCAGTAGGCGTCACCGCCGAAAGCCTTTCTGCCCGTAGCTCAACTGGATAGAGCAATAGCCTTCTAAGCTATAGGTCGGGGGTTCGAGTCCCTCCGGGCAGGCCAGCCATCTTCTGGCCACGTCTTTCCCAATCCCCCCACACCGCTTCACGGAAGCGCCGGAAACGACCGAGCCCCCAAACAGGCCCTCTGCGGCTTGGACTCGCCCCGCCCCGCCGACTCGGCCGGCTCCGGGTCTCTGCCTGACGCCGCTTCATGCGCAGCCACAAAGCAAAAAGCGCTGCAACGTTTCCGTTGCAGCGCTTTGCATTTTGGGGTGGCTGATGGGGCTCGAACCCACGACAACAGGAATCACAATCCTGGACTCTACCAACTGAGCTACAGCCACCGTAGCTTTGTATTATAGCCTGGGTTTTTGCCCCCAAGACCAAATTGCTTAATTTTCTGCAGTGACCTGGGCTGCAGCGTCAGGACGCGGGGCCTTGATCTGCACCTTGAAGCGTTGCTTGAGCAATTCGTAGTAAGCCAAGCCTTCTGCGGTCGTCAGCCACTGTTCGTACTGCTGGCGCTCTTGCTGGGCACGCTGCGCATCGGGCGCCTGGCGGGGCACCACGCGGTTGACCTTGACCACCATGTAGCCCGCGGCCCCCAGGTCCACACCTGTCCAGCCGGGCAAGGCATCGGCAGGTGCGCGCAAGGCGGCGTCAATCACCGGGCGGGGCAGGTTCTGGGGTTGCTCACGCGACACTTCCGTGGCGGCAGAAAGGCCCGTGGCCGAAGCAGGCGCTGCCTTCCAGACGGCCAGCTTGGCCTCGCCTTCCTTGCGCGCCAGTTCGGCCGACTTTTCGGCCACATAGAGGGTGCGCACGCGGGCACGCACTTCGTCCAACGGCAAAGTGCGTGCCGGGGTGTAGGTCGTCACGCGGCCTGCGGCCATCTGGCTGGGGCCCACTTCGACGGCCTCGGTGTTGCGCTTGTTCTGCACGGAGTCCGATGCAAACAGCGCTTCCAGGAACTTGGCATTGGCCAGGGGGCCCTTGGCGCCCGGCGCAGGAGTACGGGTGACCCCCGTGGCCGTCTGTACCTTGAGCTTGAGCTTGTCGGCCACCGGCTGCAGGCTGTCTGCCTGCTCGTACACACCGTTGGTGAAGGACTCGGCCACTTCGGCGAACTTGCGCTGGGCCTGCTGCTGCTTGAGTTCGGCTTCCATCGAAGGACGCAGCTCCTCGAACGAGGGCTGGCGGGGCGTCTTGATGTCGGTCAACTGGATGATGTGGAAGCCGAAATCGCTCTCCACCACATCGCTGATCTCGCCCTTCTTCAGTGCAAAGGCCGCATCTTCGAAAGGCTTGACCATGGCGCCCCGAGCGAAGAAGTTGAGGTCCCCGCCGACCACGGCCGAGCCCTTGTCGTCAGAGGATTTCTTCGCCACCTCCGCAAAGCTCGCTGGCGCCTTGCGCACCTGGGCGAGCAGCTCAGCGGCGCGGGCCTTGGCCTTCTCGCGGTCTGCAGCCGGTGCATCCTTGGCGGCATTGACGAGGATGTGGCTTGCGCGGCGCTCTTCCTTGGCCGTCATGCGCGCCACATTTTCCTTGTAGTAGGTGCGCAGGTCGTCTTCGCTCAGGGAGATGGTGGCGCGCACACTGTCAAGGTCCAGCACCACATACTCCACGGCCGCCTGTTCCAGTTGCTGGAACTGAGCAGGATGGGCTTTGTAATAGGTTTCGAGGTCCGCATCCGTGGGCGTGACCTTGTTCGCGAAATCGGATGCATTGAAACGTGCCACCTGGATGTCACGCCGCTCGTACAAGGCGTTCAGGGCCAGCTTGACCTGCGCATCCGTACCAAAGGCCGAGCCCATCACGCCGCCCATGACCTGGTTGACGGAGATGTCGCGGCGCACATTGGCCTCGAAACCTGCAGGCGTGAGGCCCTGGCCGGCCACCAGGGCGCGGTAGGCTTCGGCGTCCAGGGTTCCATCCGCGCGCTTGAGCCCGGCAATCGCCGGGATCTCTTGCAGGCTGCGCGCCAGGCGTGCGTCGCTGGTGACGAGGTGCATTTTTTGCGCGGCAGCGGCCAGCACGCGGTCGCGCACCAGGCGCTCCAGCGTGGCGTAGCGTGCGCTGGGCGAATCCAGCAACCTGGGATCGACCGTGGGAGACTGCGCGCGAATGCGGTCTGTCTCCATGCGGTGGGCATTGTCCCAGTCTGTCTGCTTGATGTTGTCTCCATCGACACGCGCCACCACCGGGCTCTTTTCAGAGAAGTAGTTGCTGTCAATGCCTACCAGCACAAACGAAGGAATGATCAGCAAGAACAAGAAGATCATCACGATCCTGGAGTGCTTGCGGATGGATTCAAACATGGTCGATCTTTCAAGAGGCAAAAAACAAAAGGCGAACTTGCGTTCGCCTTTGTTCGGTGATGGTGGGTCCTGACGGTCTCGAACCGCCGACCTACTCCGTGTAAAGGAGCCGCTCTACCAACTGAGCTAAGGACCCCACCTAAACTTGATCCTCAGTTCAAGGCATCTTTCAATGCCTTGCCAGGACGGAACTTTGGAACTTTAGCAGCTTTGATTTTAATCGTAGCGCCAGTACGGGGATTGCGGCCGGTGCGGGCAGCGCGCTTGCCCACGGCAAAAGTGCCAAAACCGACGAGCGACACCGTGCCGCCCTTCTTGAGAGTCTTCTTGACAGCCTCGATCGTGGATTCCAGGGCACGCGCAGCAGCGGCCTTGGAGATGTCGGCGTTGGTAGCGATGTGCTCGATCAGTTCGGTTTTGTTCACAAGAAGCCTCTCGGAAAAGAGTTGATGGAATGTCTCGCGGATATCTGGTCTTCACACGTCTGACGGCACAGCCGAGGGCTGACAGGAAACAGGCGGGGGAATGACTGGCATACACAGCAGTGGCTGCTGCATCAGATTAAAGCCATCGAGTTTCAGAGTGTCAATACAGCACGCTGATTTGAGGCAGCGTTGCAATGAATTCTAGTCGTATTTCACGCTGCGACAGGGCTTGCAGGGCCGTTTTGTCTCAAACACGCCGTATGGGCAGCATCCCGTATTGACACTCCAATTCCGGCGCCACTCAAACGGCCGACAGGGCCTCGGCAATGGCCTTGCCAACGTCCTGCGTTCCGGACTTGCCACCCAGATCAGGGGTGCGGGGCCCGCCACTTTGCGGGTCCAGCACGGCCTCGATCGCGGCCAGCACCGCATCGTGCGCGGCGCGGTAACCCAGGAAGTCCAACATCATCGCGCCGCACCAGATCTGGCCGATGGGGTTGGCAATGCCCTGCCCCGCAATGTCGGGCGCCGAGCCGTGCACGGGCTCGAACAACGACGGCATGGTGCGCGTGGGATTGAGGTTGGCGCTGGGCGCGATGCCGATGGTGCCCGTGCAGGCCGGCCCCAGGTCCGAGAGGATGTCGCCAAACAGGTTGCTGGCCACCACCACATCGAAAAAGTCGGGGCGCTGCACGAAGTGGGCCGTGAGGATGTCGATGTGGAACTTGTCCACCTTCACATCCGGATACGACTTGGCCATCTCGGCCACACGCTCGTCCCAATACGGCATGGTGATGGCGATGCCGTTGGATTTGGTGGCGCTGGTCAGGTGTTTCTTGGGGCGCGACTCGGCCAGGTCGAAGGCAAACTTCAGCACGCGGTCCACACCGTGGCGTGACATCACCGTCTCCTGCATCACGATCTCGCGCGGCGTGCCTTCGTACATGCGGCCACCGATGCTGGAGTATTCGCCTTCGGTGTTTTACGGCAAAATCAGCATGTCGATCTCGCCGTGTATGCGCGGACTGCCGTCGCGGCGCACGACGGGGGCAATGACGCCGGGCATGAGGGGAGCGGGGCGCAGGTTGATGT
>Ga0187845_1001058_pt1 | contig 15966 bp, 13 predicted proteins | sample SpaLakP09_SKY_68_FD_134515 | JGI IMG/M metagenome (GOLD analysis project Ga0187845, IMG submission 134515) | Oligotrophic lake water microbial communities from Sparkling Lake, Wisconsin, USA - SP09_SKY_68 | ecosystem: Environmental > Aquatic > Freshwater > Lake | place: USA: Sparkling Lake... | reverse complement strand
GGCCACGCGGACCCCGGATCGCATCGACGAGCACTCCCGGCTCGATCGCCCTCCAGGACCGCGAAGGTCGCTGGCCGCGCGCCCTCCCCATCGCCCTGAAGTGAAGTCAGGATACGGCGGGCGGAAGAGCTGTGGACAAGTTTTTGCCGAGGTGAGGGATATCAGGGGGTTAGGCGGAAAATAGCGGGGATTGGCGGGGGGGGGACCCGGCTGAGCCGAGAAGGTCCGGCTTGCGGACAGGGGGTAACTTCGGGTCTCGATCCAAGTCGGACATTGCGACAATGAGCAAGTCACCACAGGATCGTATGAACGCTAGTCTTAGCGGCCATTTTTTGGGTGCCACCCTTCGCCATGATCTGTCTCAGACGATCAATCTCCCCATCTCTCAGCCTCGTTCTTTCCATAGCGCTACTCTGCGGGTGCGGGGATCGCGCGACAAACGCAGCTGATTTGGCTGGGCGCTGGGAGTTTAAATCCCGTGGCGATAGAGCGCTCGCGTTCCCGGAAGAGAGCCAAGGGGCGCTGGTGTTGAAAGCCGACGGCACCTTCAGCGTCACCAACGTCTCTGGTACCGTTTTGAAGCGAACAGACACGAGCGCCCGTCAAGCTACAGGGCGCTGGGAGATTGGAGATAGGCCGCGCCTCGGACCATTCGACCGAACCGTCGTCGAAATGCGGTTCGATGATCAAGGCACACCATTTCGGGCATACATTTCAGAGGCGGCTGAGAGTGCAACCATCACGTTCGCCAGAGATGAAGAGGCGGGTGATTGGGTGAAGTTCCGGAAAGTGGGAGCTAAGCGATAGGTCCGCAAACTACCCGTTGCGGACATTCACTAAGGCCCACATCTTCAGGCCATGAGCGCTCACAGCTATATCCGAGTCCGTTGGCGACATGATGTTGCCGACGAACCCATCGACCTCTGGAGCGAGCTCGATGGAGATCGGTACGAGACCCGGAAGCTGGAGTTTTATAGGGATGGTCGCGTAGGCTATGCCGATGCCACCCAAGCGGTAGAGGGCACGCGTCTAAGCGAGCTACCGCTGCCAGCGCTTGTCGAAATTGGCTCAGACCCACATTTCGAACCTCAGGAAGTGTCGCAGACTGAGTTTGAGAAATTGTGGAGGGAGAACTCGAGAAGCGTCGCGTAGCCACCCTTTGCTGAAGTTTAGAGGTACCTCTTGTCCTCAGAGATCTTTCTCAAGATTGGGATCATGGTTTCTTCAGAATGACCTACTAGCGCCTTGAGGTCGTAGCCGTGGGGTTAGCCAAGAAGGTTGTTTAGGATCCCGACTGCAGCGAGGACGAGACTTCTCCTCGTCGGCAGCGCTTGGCCACTCATGTTCGACCTGTCTCACATCATCGCGGCTGAGGCCGAAAAGCGTGTGGAATTCCCACTCCGGGAATAGCGGGCCTTGGATCGCAGCCCTGAGGCAGTCGCCAGTTACCCGAGCTTTCTCACTATCGAGCTCCTTGAACAGCATTTCGCGCATCCTTCATCACGCAGCCATGTTGCCACGAAGCAAGGTCCGCAACCCACCCATAGCGGCACCTCGGAAGGTCCGCTGTGGGGGCTTCCATCACACCCCCAAAATAATCTTGTCATCCCGGCCGAAGCGTAGCGGAGAGCCGGGACCCAGGTGCCGCCTCACTGCAGTTGCCCCTGGGTCCCGGCGCTCCCGCCCTCACGGGCGTCCGGCCGGGATGACAAGATTTTTGTGAGTGAGGTGTTTAGGGAGGTTGGACGGAAAAGGACGGAAAAGGACGGGGATTGGCGGTGGACGTTAAGGATCCCTCTCTCTTGGAGAGACGGAGGGGCCCGTCCCGGCGGATGCCGGGATGGGAGGATGAGAGGTTGCGAAGTCAGACCGCGTGCCGGCACTCCGTCAAACGCTGTAGCCCATCACCCCAACCCTCTCCCTATGGGAGAGGGAGCAAGGTCCGTACACCACCCAAAAATCCATAGGCCCGCCCCGCCCGGGCTTCAGCCCCTACCGCTTGGGCGTCACCCGCAGCAGCTTGCCGTGGTCGGTGTCGATCAGCAGCCAGACCGCGCCGTCCGGGCCCTGCTTGACGTCGCGGACGCGTTCGCCCAGTTCGGTGAACAGGCGCTCCTCGCCGACCACCCTGCCGTTTTCCAGCGTCAGGCGGGCCACATGCTGGCCGCGCAGGGCTCCGACGAGGACGCTGCCTTTCCAGGCCGGGAACAGGTCGCCGGTATAGAAGGCCATGCCCGAGGGGGCGATCACCGGATCCCAGTAATAGACCGGCTGCTCCATCCCGGCCCCGGCGGTGAGGCCGTCGCCGATCGGCTGGCCGGAATATTCCTCGCCATAGGTGATGGTCGGCCAGCCATAGTCCTTGCCGGCCTCGGGATGGTTCAGTTCGTCGCCGCCCTTGGCCCCGTGCTCGACGGTCCACAGCTTGCCGGTGGCCGGGTCGATGGCGGCGGCCTGCAGGTTGCGATGGCCGATGGACCAGATCTCGGGCCTGACGCCGGGCTTGCCGACATAGGGGTTGTCGGCCGGGATCGACCCGTCAGGCTTGATCCGGACCACCTTGCCGAGCGTGCCGTCCAGCCGCTGGGCCTGCATGCGGCCTTCGCGGGTGGAGCGCTCGCCGGTGGTGATGAACAGGTTGCCGTCGGGGGCAAAGACCAGCCGGCCGCCAAAGTGCAGGGCCGAGTCGAGCTTGGGGGTCTGGCGCCAGATCACCTGCACCGCTTCGACGCGCGGATTGGGGCCGGGAACCAGCCGGCCGCGGGCGGCGCTCGTGCCGTTGGTGGTGCCTTCGCCGGGCTCGGAATAGGTCCAGTAGATCAGTCCATTTCTGGCGTAATCCGGATCGACCGCCACGTCGAGCAGGCCGCCCTGGCCGCGTACATCGATCGGCGGCAGGCCCGTGACCGGGGGCGACAGCATATTGTCGGCTCCCTGCAGCCGCAGGCGACCGGCGCGCTCGGTGAACAGCCGGGTACCGTCGGGCAGGAAGGCCAGACCCCAGGGATGGTCGAGATCCGTGGCCAGGGTTTCCACATTATAGGCGACCCCGGCCGCCTTCAGCGGTGCGCGGGTCTGGCCGGGCACGGCCGGCTGCTGCTCGGGCGCATTGGGCTTGCGGGTTTCGACGGGGCCGGTGGCGTCCTGCTGGACCGCTTCGGCGGCGGGGCCACAGGCGCACAGGGCCAGGGCGAGAAGGGGGATGAGGCAATCGCGCATGCCCCTACCTTGCGGCAAGTCAGGCCCCGGCGAAAGGCTTGAACTGCGGCGTTCCGATCCCCACTTCGTTCACCTTCCGCTCACCACCTTCGCCAACTGTTCCTACAGAGCCTGCCGGCTAGGCTCGGCCCATGTCGGATGTGGAAGACGCCTTTCTCAAGCGCCCCGTCGAACGCCGGTCCAGTCACCGGCGGGCCTGCCTGCTGCGGGGCGAGCTGGTCACGCAGGACGGCCGTGCCGTGCCGGTGGCGGTCCTCGACCTGACCGCCGAGGGCGCGCGGGTGGCGCTGAAGCACGCGACCCTGGTGCCGACGGTCCTGACCCTGCGGATCGATCTGGTCGACGGAGCGGTGTGCTACACAGCCGAGATGCTGTGGCGCAGCGGCCTGGATATCGGACTGGCCCTGTCTGACCGCCGGGACCCGGCCCTGCCGGTCCGGCAGGCGCTCGGCTGACGGAGCGGTCTAGAGCGACACCTCTGACCGCGTCGCGTGGCTGCGCCGGGCGGCATCCAGAACGGTCATGACCGCGACGGCCTCTTCGGCGGTGACCGGGCAGGGCGCGCCGTTGCGGATCGCCTCGCGCAGCGCGGCATAGTAGTCGCGATAGTCGGCCGGCAGGGGCTGGACGGCCGTCGTGACCGGCTCACCGTCTTCCAGCTGGATCAGGACGCCGGGGCGCGGATCCTCGCCATAGCCCGGGGCACCCGGCACCATCCCGGCCTTCAGCTGGTCTTCCTGGGCATCGAGGCCGCTCTTGATGAAGCTGCCTCCGGTGCCGTGCACGGCCAGCCGCAGATTGCTGGCCTGGGTCATCTGGCTGGCGTGCAGCAGTACGCGCAGGCGAGGATAGCGCAGCAGCAGGTGGAAATAGTCTCCGGCCTGGCCGCCGTCCTTCTGGATGGCGATGTCGGCATAGACCGCCTGCGGCATGCCGAACAATACGAGGGCCTGGTCGACCAGGTGTGGCCCGAGATCCAGCAGGACCCCGGCTCCGGGCTTTTCCCGCCAGCGGTCGCGGACCAGCGGCCGGAAGCGGGCGAAGTGGCTCTCGTACTGCACGACCTCGCCGAGGTGGCCGCGCTGGATCAGGGCATTGAGGGTCTGGAAGTCGCTGTCCCAGCGCCGGTTCTGGAACACGCTGACCAGCCTGCCGGCCTGACGGGCGTGATCGGCGACGGCGCGGGCCTGGTCGAGGCTAACGGTGAACGGCTTGTCGATCACCACATGCTTGCCGGCATCGAGGGCGGCATGGGCCTGTTCGGCATGCAGGGCGTCGGGCGTGGCGATGACCACGACCTCGATTGACGGATCGGCCAGGGCCGCCGCGAGTCCGGCGTGGACGGTCATCTCCGGCCAGTCGGCTCGCACTTTGGCCGTGTCGCTGGAGACCACGGCGCTCAGCTCAAGGCCGGGTGTGGCGGCGATCAGCGGGGCATGGAAGGTCTTGCCGACATAGCCGTAGCCGACCAGGGCGACGCGGACGGGGGGCTGGGACATCTTCGGACCTTCAGAGCAGAACGCGGTGACAGGCTGACCAGATAGGAGCGCGCGGCAGGGCTGGCCAGAAAAAAGCCCCCGATGCGCGGGGCACCGGGGGCTTGAGGCTTCGCCTGGAAAGAAGATCTAGATCTTCACCGGCTCCATCTTCGGAGTCAGCAGGTGCACGACGAGCAGGGCCACCAGATAGGCGCTGCCGGCGACGATGAAGATCGGGGTGTAGGTGCCGATCTGTTCCAGGACCTTGCCGATGTACTTGGAGAACACCATGCCACCGACGGCGCCCAGCATGCCGCCGATGCCGACCACCGAGCCCACGGCCCCGCGCGGGAAGACGTCCGAGGGCAGGGTGTAGAGGTTGGCCGAGAAGCCCTGGTGGGCCGCCGTGGCGACGCCGATGATCAGCACGGCCAGCCAGACGTTGCTGGCCAGCGAGGCCCCCATCACCGGAACGGCCAGCAGGGCGCAGATCAGCATGGTGGTCTTGCGGGCCCGGTTGATGCTCCAGCCCATCTTCATGAACTTCGACGACAGCCAGCCGCCGCCGACGCTGCCCACGTCACTGAGCAGATAGATGGCGATCAGGGGCGGGCCGAAGGTCTTGAGGTCCAGGCCATAGCGCTTGCCGAGGAAGTCCGGCAGCCAGAACAGGAACATCCACCAGATCGGGTCGATCAGGAACTTGCCGATGGAATAGGCCCAGGTCTCGCGCTTGGTCAGCAGCTTCACCCAGGGGATTTTCTCCACGGGATCGGCTTCGTCCTGCTCGATATGGGCCAGTTCGGCGGCCCCGATCTTTTTGTGCTCGCGCGGCGTGCGGTACATGATCAGCCAGATGGGCAGCCAGATCAGGCCGGCCACGCCGGTGACGATGAAGGCCATCTGCCAGCCCCAGGCCAGCACGATACCCGGCACCACCAGCGGGGTGACGATGGCCCCGATATTGGTCCCGGCGTTAAAGATGCCGGTGGCGAAGGCGCGCTCTTTCTTGGGGAACCATTCGGCCACGGCCTTGATGCCGCCCGGGAAGCCGCCGGCCTCGCCGACGCCCAGGCCCATGCGGGCGAAGATGAAGCCGTTCAGGCCCCGGGCCCCGGCATGGGCGATGTGGGCGACCTGCCAGATGGCAAAGGCGATGCCGAAGCCCCAGCGGGCTCCGATCTTGTCCATGATCTTGCCCCAGGCCAGATAGGCCACGGCATAGGACAGCTGGAAATAGAAGACGAGGTCGGCGTAGTCGCCCTCGCTCCAGCCGAATTCCTTGGACAGGTCCGTCTTGAGGAGGCCGATCGTCTGGCGATCGACATAGTTGATCACCATCGCCGCAAACAGCAGGCTGACGATCACCCAGCGATAGCGACCGATCTTCTCGGACGGCTCTGGGGGTTTTGGCAGGTCCATCGACACGTTTTCCTTACCCTGAAGTCTTGTTTCTTGTTTCTTGTCTTGCCGGAGCCCGTGGGTCAGTTCGCGGGAACGGCGAAGCACGCCACCTGGCCCAGGGGCCCAAAGCTAACCGTCGCCCGGTCGCCTGCAACCACATCGTGGATGCCGGTGCTGGCCCCCGTCGTGACCAGCATGCCCTTTTTGAGCGGACGTCCGCGGGTCGCCACGTGGCCCAGCAGGAAGGCGAGGGCCGCCAGGGGCGAGCCGGGGATCGAGGCGGCGGTTCCGGTGCCGACGCTGACCCCGTTGATCACGGTCTCGACGGTCATGTCTTCCCAGGCGATGTCGCGCCAGTTGTCGAGCACCGGGCCGAGGATCTGGCCGTCATTATTGCCGAAGTCCGAGGCCACGACGGTCGGTCCCAGCACATTGATGGTGGCGAGCGGGCTGCCGGCGATCTCGACGCCGAGGATCAGCTCGCCGACATAGTCGGCGGCCTCTTCGGCGGTCCATTCGGTCTTTCCGGCCGGCGCGTCCTGGCCCAGACGGATGATGAACTCGGCTTCAACGGCCGTGAACCCGCCTGCGATGGCCCGGAAGGGGGTCGGGGCGTCAGCCGCGTCCCACAGGTTCTTCCTGAAAATGCAGCCGGCCAGGCGTTCGGCACCGAGGCGCTCTTGATGCTGCGGCGGAACATAGCCGACCTTCCAGCCGACAAGCTCGTCGGGCCACAGATCGATGGCGATGTCCTGGCAGGCATAGCCCTCGGCCATGGACTTCGGAATGACGCCGCCCGGGTAGCCGGGAACGGACACCCCGGCGAGGCGGGCCTGGACGAATTGGGGGGCTACGGACGCCGGTGCGAACACTTCGCTCTCGGCCACTGAAACGGTCACGCCGCTGGTCCTCCCTCAACACTCACGTCAGCCCGTTGGACGGGTCTGACATGTCTCTAATGGAAACCGGTGTCATTGACAATCATTGAGCGAGACACCGGTGGACATTGGCAGTGCCAGGCGCAAATGGGCGGTCAGAACGGGCCGGCCGGGGCGGGGCTGATGAGTGACTTGACAGATGTCAATTGGGGTATAGCGTCAGGGGTGAATTACGGGTGTAATGATCATGCATATCACGGCGGCTGAGAGTCAGGTGATGGAAGCCCTCTGGCGGCGCGAGCCGCTAACGGCCGATGAGCTGGTGGCCGAGGTGGGCACGGCCCAGGCCTGGGGCGAAGCCACGGTCAAGACGCTGATCAACCGCCTGCTGAAGAAGAAGGCCATCAAGTCCGAGCGGGCCGACGGCCGTCACGGCTATCGGCCGCTGGTGGCGCGCAGTGCCTATGTCCAGGCCGAGAGCCAGGGGCTGCTCGACCGGCTGTTCGAGGGGCAACTGGCTCCGATGATCAGCCATTTCGCCCAGCACCGGGCCCTGAAGGACGAAGAAATCGCCCGCCTGAAACGCCTGATCGAGGAGCTGGAAGATGGTCGCTGACCTGCTGACCCATCTAGCCTTCGGCCATCTGTTCGCCAGCCTGGCCATCCTGCTGGTCCTGATGGCGCGCCGGCCGGTCCGCAAGCTGTTCGGCGCGGAGGTCGCCTATCTGCTGTGGCTGCTGCCGCTGGCGGCCGGTGTGGCGGCGCTGTTGCCGGCTCGCGCCGCCGAGCCTGGCGCGGAAGCCGCCCATCGCTTCATCGTGTCCGAGGGCCACGCCCCGGTGATTGCGGCGGTCTGGATCCTGGGCGCAGTCCTGGGTGTGGCCCTGCTGATCTGGAGCCAGTCGCGGTTCATGGCAAAGGCCCGGGCCGGACAGGCTGGACCGGCCGTGGTCGGGGCCCTGTCGCCGCGGATGGTGGTTCCGTCGGACTACGAATTGCGGTTCAACGATGCCGAGCGGGCCATCATCCGCGCTCATGAGCGGGCCCATATCGAGCGCCTGGATCCCCGGGCCAATGCGATCATGGCCCTGATCCAGTGCCTGGGCTGGTTCAATCCTCTGATCCATCTGGCGGTTCGCGAGGCGCGGCTGGACCAGGAGCTGGCCTGCGATGCCCGGGTCATGGCCCGGCTGTCGCGCGAACGTCGCCTGTATGCCAACACCCTGCTGAAGACCCAGCTGGGCGCGCGTGACCTGCCGCTGGGCTGTCACTGGCCGGCCGACTCGCCGCATCCGCTGGAAGAGCGGGTCATCATGCTGGCGCGCCCGGAGCCGACCCTGCGACGGTCAGTGGCGGGCGGAGTCCTGGTCATGGCTCTGAGCCTGACCGCTGCCGGCGGAGCCTGGTCGGCCCAGCCCCTGGCCCCGCCGCCGCCGAAGACCGAGCCGATCACCTGGCCTGTGGTGATCTATGCCAATATCTCGGTGGCTCCGGCGCAGTAGCGTCTGATCGCCCTATTGCAGGGCGATCAGGACGATCGGGATCACCGTGCCGAGGATCGTCAGGATCAGGGCGGGCTTGCGCAGCCGGCCCTGGGTCAGGCCGATCCACAGGCCCAGCAGGGATGCGAAGGCCAGACCGATCGCCGTCGCGCAGAAAAAGATCTTGGCCCCGAGGGTTGAGCCTTTTTTGGGCTCGGCCTTGGCCGGCACCGGCTTTGCGGCAGCCGGGGCTTCCGTCCTGGCCGCGACCGCCTTCGGCGGGGCCGGGCGCTTGGGCTTCAGCTGATAGCGCTGGTGGATGTGGACCTGGCCCAGCTTCTCGATCACCGGCGGGGGCGTGTAACCGTCACCGGATTCATGCAGCGAGAACTCCTGCAGGGCTCCGGTTACGGAGAAGAACAGGATGCTGGGCGCAAAGAAGATCGCAACGAACAGGTGCAGGTCCCGCTGCAGGCGAGGCGTCAGCCAGGGGCGTTTGGCCTTGGGGGCGGGGGGCGTCATGATCGAATCTCCTGGGTCGCGAAGCGCTGTCGTCCGGTTCTACACCAGGCTTTGTCGATCCGGCTTGAGGTGGCGCAAGCCGGGCCCGGATCGGGTTCGATTCGCCAGTTAAACGGACGGCTTAGCCTGGTGTTCTTCAGTCCGGAGCGCAGCGGCCGGCTCTAGCGGACGGACGCTATCCGCATGCCCTTGCTGGCCGCGACTGCGGCTGCGGCGGCGGGGTGGGTCAGGGCCTGGACGAAGTCGTCGCGCCAGGAGGTCACGTCCTGCTTCTGGACTGTGTGATTGAGCGAGTCCCAGCGCTGCCTCCGCTCGCCCGGGCCCATGGACAGGGCCCGGCTCAGGGCGTCCGAGATCTCCTCGGGGCTGTTGGGGTTGATGATCAGGGCCTCGGTCAGCTGGCGGGCGGCACCGGCGAAGCGCGACAGGATCAGCACTCCGGGATCATTCGGATCCTGGGCCGCGACATATTCCTTGGCCACGAGGTTCATGCCGTCGCGCAGGGGGGTCACGAGCCCCACCCGGGCCGCGCGATAGACCCCGGCCAGTTCGTCGCGGCGATAGGAGCGATTGACGTAGCGAATGGGCGTGAAGTCCATCTCGGCATAGGCGCCGTTGATGCGGCCGATCAGTCCGTCCAGACGGGACCGCAGATCCTGGTAGGCCTCGACCTCGTCGCGCGAGATCGGCGCGATTTGTAGCAGCATCACCTGGCTGCGCTGGTCGGGATTGTCGTGCAGGAAGCGCTCGAAGCCGACCAGGCGTTCTTCCAGGCCCTTGGAATAGTCGAGACGGTCGACGCCCACGACCATCTTGCGAAACACGCTGTGGGCCAGCATCCGGTCATAGACCTTGCGGGCCCGGGGGCTGTCGGTAATGCGGGCAAAGTCTGCGGCGTCGATCCCGATCGGAAAAACGGCGGCCCGGGTGGTCTTGCCGAAGGCCGACAGGATCTGGCCGGGACCGGCCGATCCACCGACCTCCGAGGTCACATAGCCCTCGAAGGCATGACGGTTTTCTTCGGTCTGGAAGCCAATCAGATCATAGTCGAACATCGCCTCCACCAGGGGGCGATGGCGCGGCAGGGTGACCACCAGCTGGTGCGCGGGCCAGGGAATGTGCAGGAAGAAGCCGATGCGGTTGGTCACGCCCATCCGCCGCAGCTCCCGGGCCATCGGGATCAGGTGGTAGTCGTGCACCCAGATCACGTCGTCGGGTTCGATCAGGGGGAGCAGGGTCTCGGCAAACCGCTTGTTGACCCGGTCATAGCCCTCGCCGAACGAGCGGTCATATGCGGTCAGGTCGACCCGGTAGTGAAAGAGGGGCCAGAGCGTCTTGTTGGCATAGCCGTTGTAGTACTCCTGATAATCGCCGTCCTCGAGATCGACCGTCGCCGTTGTGACGCCATTGACGCGCTGCATCGACAGCTGGCCCGTGAAGGTCGGCGTGGTCTTGCCGCTCCAGCCGAACCAGACGCCGGAATACTCGCGCAGCGCTGCGGCGAGGGCCATGGCCAGTCCACCCACACTGCCTTCGCCGTCGGTCTGATCCGCTGCTGGAGGTGGATTGACGCGGTTTGAAACGACGATCAGCCGGCTCATCCGGCTGTGCGCGGGGCCGCGCCCTCCAGCCAGGCCAGGACGGACTCGACATCCTCAAGCCGGTAGCGGGCCAGGGTCGGGCGCGGCGGACCGACCAGGACGCCAAACCCGCCCAGCCGGGTGGCGGCTGCAAAACCGTCTTCGTCGGTGAGGTCATCCCCCACAAAGACCGGCGTGGTCCCGGCGAAGGGCTGCTCCTGCAGGAAGGCGGCGACGGCCTGGCCCTTGTCGCAGCCAGGCGTGCGAAGCTCGGCGACCATGTCGCCCAGTTGCAGGACCAGCCCGGTCACGCGGGCCAGGCGCTCTGAGGCCTCGACGACAGCCTCGGCGGCCTCGGGCACGTTGCGATAGTGCAGGGCGACGCTCAGCGTCTTGTCCTCGAACAGCAGGCCGCGTTCACAGCGGGAAAGCGCCTTCAGGGTCTCGCGCGCCTGACCCAGCCCGTCATGGGCGGGAAGGGCCGAGACCCGTCCCCGGGCGTCACGGCGCACCAGACCGTGCACGGCAGCCACCGGGGTAACCCCGCCGGCCAGGATCCGGTCGATGTCCTGCAGGTCGCGTCCACTGACCACCGCGACCCGACCGTCGAGGTCAGCAGCCAGCCTCGACAGCAGGGCCTGACGGCGCGCTTCTGGCCCCACCGCGCAGGGTGTCGCCTGGAATGGGGCAAGCGGCCCATCGAGATCCAGGAAGAGGGCGCAGGGATGCGGGAGGGTCGGTGGCGGCGGCGGCAGGGTCTCCGGTCCGGAGGCAACGGCGGCTCTCAAGGCGTTCATGTCGTTTCGCCCCTCATTCAACTCGACCATGAAGCGGCAACGCCGGGATCGCCGGAACGATCCCGGCGGGCTTACCGGACCGAGGTCCATGGGCGGCTGAGCAGCACGGCGCAATTGATCAGGCCGACCAGCGAATAGGTCTGGGGGTAGTTCCCCCAGAGCTCGCCGTCAGCGAAGCTGATGTCTTCGGAGAGCAGGCCTGCAGCCGTCCGCCGGGCCAGCATGTCCTCGAACAGCGCTCGGGCCTCATCGACCCGTCCTTCAAGGTACATGGCCTCGATCAGCCAGAAGGTGCAGATGTTGAAGGCGGTCTTGGGCTCGCCGAAGTCGTCGGGAATGGCGTAGCGTAGCAGGTAGGAGCCCTTGCGCAGGCCCTTCTCGACCGCCGCAACGGTGGCGACGTTGCGCGGGTCGTCGGCCTGCAGGTAGCGGAGATCAACCAGTTGCAGGAGGCTGGCATCCAGCTCGTCGCCGCCGAAGGTTGCGGCGAAGCGGCCCAGCCTGCTGTTCCAGGCTTCGGCGTCGATCGTCGCCCGCATACCGGCCGCGCGGCTGTTCCAGAAACCGGCCCTTTCGGACAGGCCCAGCTTCAGGGCGGCATTGCCGAGCCGGTCGCAGGCCGCCCAGCACATGACGGCCGAGTAGGTATGGACGTTGGCCCGTCCCCGAAACTCCCACAGGCTGGCATCCGGCTTGTCGTGCAGTTGAAAGGCGCGTTCGCCCACCGGCTCGAGGGCTTCGAAATCGGCGACCGTGGCCAGCCTTAGCAGGCGTTCGTCGAAGAAGGCCTGGGTGGTCGACAGCACGATCTGGCCATAGACGTCGTGCTGCTGGTGCTCGAAGGCCTGGTTGCCGATCCGAACCGGACCCATGCCCCGGTATCCGGGCAGTTCAGGCGCAAGGCGCTCGGTCAGTTGCGGTTCATAGCCGACGCCGAACAGGGGCTGGATATGGCCGCCGGCTGCGCGGTCGACGATGTTGCGCAGATAGCCAAGATAGTCCTCGAGAATATCCACCGCGCCCAGCCGGTTCAGGGCCTGGACCACATAGTAGGCATCCCGCAGCCAGCAGTAGCGATAGTCCCAGTTGCGGCCGCTGTCGGCATGTTCGGGGATCGAGGTGGTCAGGGCCGCCACGATCGCACCGGTCTCTTCGTGTACGCAGAGCTTCAGGGTGATGGCCGCCCGGATCACCGCCGACTGCCAGTCGAGAGGCACTGCCAGGCTGCGGACCCAGGTCATCCAGTAGGCGGTCGTCTGGCGCAGCATGCGCTCGCAGGTCGGCCCGACCTCGGCATCGAAGCCCTCATCAGGGCCGAGAAAGAGGGCGATCGGCTGCTCCAGCCGGAAGGCCCGCTCCTCCAGCACATGCGAGACCGGGCAGTCGGTGGTCAGGCGCAGGGTCACGTCGGCGCACAGGTAGCGGATATGGTTGGAGCCCGAGGTCATCTCGGCCCGCCTTGCGCCCCACTGGCTTATCGGACGCAGGCGCAGGGTTACCCGGGCGGTTCCCGCGAGCGGGCGGACCAGCCGGACGAACGCGGTCGTTCGGAAAACCCGCCCGTACTGGCGATAGCGGGGCGCGAAATCGAGGATCTCGATGCGGGCCCCATCGGCGTCTGTGATCTCGGTCCGCAGGATCGGGGTGTTGCGCAGATAGGCCTGCTCGACCGAGACCGCACCTTCGACCACGATGTCCCAAAGGCCCTTGGCCTCTGCTGCCGAAGGGGCCGCGTCATCCAGCAGGGCGCTGAACACCGGATCGGAGTCCACCCGGGGCGCGCAGCCCCAGACAAAGCAGCCGGCACGGTCGATCAGGGCGCTAACGGCGCAATTGCCGATGGGAAAGAGGTCGAGGGTTTGAGGCACATGGTCTCCCGGGCCGGGGGCGACCGGAGACCGGCCTGCGATCCTGAGGCAAACCGCTGGTGTGGCTTCCCGGTTCCGGGTTTTCGAAAATCGCGTCGCCAGGCGATCAAGCTCGACCTTCTTTGCCATCCGCGCGTTGACGATCCGTGGCTCAACCGGCCATCTGGCGTGGCGCGGCGCTTCCGCGTGCAAGTTTTGATGACGAGATTCCAAGACCGTGACCGGCTTTACCAGACGATCCTGGATGCTCTCGACCGGGGCCGTATGGCTGGCCGGAGCCACGGCCGCGCAGGCGCAGACGCAGAGCCCGTCTCCGCCGGCCCTGCGTCCCCTGCAGTCGCCAGGGATCGTGCCCCCTGTGCCGGTCAATCCCTATGGCGTCACGCTCCGCCCCGACCAGGTCGAGCTGCTGCGCCGGACGCTCGACACGGCCCATACCCATGGCTTCGAGCTTGAGGCCTTTGCGCCGGAAGCCGCCATCGCCCTGATGGGATCGCGTGATGCCACGGCCCGCCAGACCGGTCAGGCGCAGCTGGTGGCGCTGACCCTCGGCTTTGCCCAGGCCGTCCGTGCCGGACGGCTGCCCGACAGTGAATTTGATCCCGAATGGGGTCTGAGACCGGCGGCCTACGATCCCGCGCCGGAGTTTGTCCAGGCGATCACCGAGGACCGCCTCGGGCCTTGGATCGACAGCCTGCCGCCGCCCTATACCGGCTACCAGACCCTGCGCCGGGGCCTGACCACCTATCGTGCGATTGCGGAGCGCGGCGGCTGGACGGCCTTGCCCGTCGGGCCCGAACTGAAGCTGGGCGACACCGGTGCCCGGGTCGAGGCCCTGCGCACGCGCCTCTCAGCTGAAGACCCCGCGGTCTCCCTGCAGGGGCCGGCGGTGCTGGACGAGGCCCTGCAACTGGCGGTCAAGCGGGCCCAGAAGCGGTTCGGGCTTCTGCCGGATGCGGTGCTCGGGCCGCGTACGCTCGCGGCGCTCGACACACCGGTCTCGCTGCGGATCGACCAGATCCTGGCCAATATGGAACGCTGGCGCTGGCTGCCCCAGACCCTGCCGGCCGACCGCATCCAGGTGAATATCGCTGCGGCGGTGCTGTCGCTGTTCCAGGCCGATACCCCGACCCTGACCATGCGGGCCGTCACCGGCCGGCCGGGGGACGAGACCCCGATGCTGCAGTCGCGGATCCACAGCGTGGTGCTCAATCCGCCCTGGAACGTGCCCTCGTCAATTGCCGCCAAGGAACTGTGGCCGAAGGAAAAGGCCAGCCCGGGCTACCTGGCGCGCAACGACTTCATCATCATCAACACGCCGGACGGCGGCGCGCGCCTGCAGCAGAAGGCCGGCCCCAAGGCGGCCCTGGGCCTGGTGAAGTTCGACTTCGCGAACCCGTATGGCGTCTATCTGCATGACACGCCCAGCCGCGCCAAGTTCGCCAGCTTCAGCCGGCTGGCCAGTCATGGCTGCGTTCGTCTCGAAAAGCCGGGCGAACTGGCCCATGCCGTCTTCGCCGGTGATCCGGTCTGGACCCCCGAGGTCATCGACCAGACCATCGCGGCCGGCAAGACCGTGCGGGCCTCGCTGAAAGTGCCGATCGCGGTCTTCCTGCTCTACTGGACCGCCTATGTGACCCCGGACGGACAGGTCAACTTCCGGGATGACCCGTATGGCTGGGATCGCGTCCTTGTGCAGCGTATCGCCGCAGGGGCGTCCGGCTCCGCTTGACCTTGTGGCCCGTGTGAGGTGTCTTCGGCATCTCACCGGCTCGAGGAATAGCGTAGTGATCGAACGGCGCAGGCTTTTGCAGTGTGGACTGGGTGGCCTGGTGGCCGGCCTTGCCGGGCCCTCATCGATGGCCCAGACCCTCCCCGAGGGGCCGGCGACAGTTGCCGCAAACCTCCAGCCGGACCTGATCGGCGACCTGATTGACCAGTCGCAGGTGATCACGGCCCCGCCCCGGGTGCTGTCGCTCTACAACCTTCACACCGCTGAAAAGCTGGAAGCGGTCTATTGGGAAAACGGGACCTATGTCCCGGATGCGGTCGAAGCCCTGAACCATGTGCTGCGGGACTACCGGACCGGTGATGTGGCACCGATGAATGTCGGCCTGTTCGACCTGCTGGGCGAGCTTTCGGCCAAGACGGGCAGCCGCGAGGCCTTCCAGGTCGTTTCGGGCTACCGCTCTCCGGCTACCAATGCCCTGCTGGCCAAGCGGAGCGGCGAGGTTGCAAAGCGCAGCCTCCACATGGACGGCAAGGCCATGGACATCTATCTGGAGGACGTCGCACTCGACCGACTCCGTGCTGCCGCACTGGATATCGGGCGGGGCGGGGTCGGGTACTATCCCGAGACCCGGTTCGTACATGTCGATGTCGGCCCGGTTCGGCGCTGGCAAGGATCTTAGGCCCGCGAGGGTAGGGAGCTCTCCATGGCCCAGGAGCATCGCAGCAATCCCTTCGGCTGGATCGTGCTGGGCTTTGTCGCCGGGGTCCTGGCGACCTTCGGGGCCATCCTGTTCGTCTCGTCCTCGCTGCCGGACTATGAGGAAGAGGCTCCGGAGCTCCGGACGGCCGCCGATGATGCGGCCGCAACATCCGAGGTACCGGCTCCGGTGACCGCGCCGAATCCGGCTCGCGAGGAGGCTCCGGTTGCAGCCCCGACCGTTGACCCGGCCGTGCCGGCACGGTCCGCTCCGCTGGATCCGCAGGTCGCTGAAGATGCCGCCGCGGCGG
>Ga0187845_1001056_pt1 | contig 15977 bp, 9 predicted proteins | sample SpaLakP09_SKY_68_FD_134515 | JGI IMG/M metagenome (GOLD analysis project Ga0187845, IMG submission 134515) | Oligotrophic lake water microbial communities from Sparkling Lake, Wisconsin, USA - SP09_SKY_68 | ecosystem: Environmental > Aquatic > Freshwater > Lake | place: USA: Sparkling Lake... | reverse complement strand
GTGTCAGGCGGGCCAGCAGCTCGTCCGCCGACGAGGTCGTGCTGGTCGACCTGCCGGCGGACGAGCTGCTGGCCCGCCTGACACTCGGCAAGGTCTACCAGCCGGTGCAGGCCGAGCGGGCCGGCCGCAACTTTTTCCGCAAGGGGAACCTCATCGCGCTGCGCGAGCTGGCGCTGCGGCGGACGGCGGAGCGCATCGGCGACGACGTGCGCGCGTACCGTGTCGAGCAATCGATCGACACGGTATGGCGCACTGGCACAGCCTTCCTCGCCTGCGTCGGTCCCGGCCCCGGCGCGGAAGGCGTCGTGCGCAGTGCGGCGCGCCTGGCGGCCCAGCTGGGCGCCGACTGGCATGCCGTGTACGTCGAGACGCCATCCCTGCAGCGCCTCGACGCGGGCCGGCGCGCCCGTATCCTGGACGCCCTGAAGCTGGCGCGCGACCTCGGCGCCGTCACCGCCGTGCTGTCCGGCGACAGCGAAGAAGCCGCCGCGGTCGATTACGCGCGCAGCCACAACCTGGCGCGCATCGCACTGGGCCGCGGCGCCGCGCGCTGGCCGTGGCAAGCGACGTGTGCCCGGCGCATCGCGCGCCTCGCGCCGGACGTCGAACTGCTGGAAGTGGCCATGCCGCCAGCTTCCGCGGCACCGCCGATGCCGGTCGAGCGACGCAGGGCCACGCCGACGGACATCGCCGCGCACGGCACGGCGGTACTGTCGAGCGTCGGCATGGCACTGGCGTTGACGCCCACCGTCGGCCACCTGGACCTCGCCAATATCGCCATGCTGTTCCTGCTGGTCGTGCTGATGGTGGCGGTGCGCCTCGGCCGCGGCCCGTCCGTCACCGCGACCTGCGTCAGCGTCGCGTGCTTCGATTTCTTCTTCGTCCCGCCGCGCTTCACGTTCGCGATCTCGGACATACAGTACCTGGTGGCGTTCGGCGTGATGCTGGCGGTCGGCCTGATCACGGGCCAGCTCACGGCCGGCCTGCGCTTCCAGGCGCACGTGGCCGCGCGGCGCGAAAGCCGCACGCGCGCGCTGTACGAATTCGCCCGCGCGCTGTCCGGCGTGCTGCAGACGGAGCAGATCCAGGAAGCGACGCGCGACGCGATCGGGCGCACGTTCGGCGCGCGCACCGTATTGCTGCTGCCGGACGCGGACGGGCGCGTCTGCCCGGCCGGGAGCGACGACGGCGGCGCCGTCGACACGGGCATCGCGCAATGGGCGTACGACCACGGCGCCGCCGCGGGCATGGGCACGGACACGCTGCCCGGCAGTTCCTTGTTCTACATGCCACTGGTCGCGCCGATGCGCACGCGCGGGGTACTCGCCATCGAGGCGGCGCCGGACTGGCTGACGGCGCCGGAACAGCGCCAGCAGCTCGACACGTTTGCGGCGCTGGCCGCCATCGCGCTCGAGCGGGTGCACTACATCGAGGTGGCGCAGGATGCCCTCGTCCGCATCGAATCGGAGCGGCTGCGCAATTCGCTGCTGGCCGCGCTGTCGCACGATCTGCGCACGCCGCTGACGTCGCTGATGGCGCAGGCCGAGGCGCTGGCGGATTCCGCGCCGCCGCTGGCGCCGAACCAGCGCGCGATGGCGGACGCGCTGCGCGACGAGACGGTGCGCATGGGCCGGCTCGTGACGAACCTGCTCGACATGGCCCGCATCGAGAGCGGCGAGGTCAAGCTGAGGCTCCAGTGGCAACCGGTCGAGGAAGTCATCGGCAGTGCCCTGGCGGCGAGCCGCGGCGCGCTGGCCGGCCACGTGGTCGCGACCCGGGTGCCGGCGGACCTGCCGCTCGTGCAGTACGACGCGGTGCTGGTCGAACGGGTGCTGTCCAACCTGCTGGAAAACGCTGGCAAGTACACGCCGCCCGGCAGCACGGTGACCGTCGCGGCGGCGCAGCACGGACAGTGGCTGAACGTGGCCGTGACGGACGACGGCCCCGGCCTGCCGTCCGGCCAGGAGGAAGCCGTGTTCGAGAAGTTCACGCGCGGCGAGCGGGAATCGGCCAAGCCCGGCGTGGGCCTCGGCCTCGCCATCTGCCGTGCGATCGTCGGCGCGCACGGCGGCACCATCCGCGCGGCCAACCGCCCGGGCGGCGGCGCCGCGTTCACGTTCACCCTGCCGCTGGGGACGCCGCCGCCACCGCCGCCGGAGGATGACATTGAGATCGATGATGCGTGATTTCACCGGTATCGCCCTGCTCGTCGAGGACGAGCCCCACATCCGCCGTTTCGTGCGCGGCGCGCTGGAACGGGAAGGATGGCAGGTGCACGAGGCCGAGACGGTCGAGCGCGGCCTGACGGAGGCGGGCACGCGCAAGCCGGACGTCGTCATCCTCGATCTCGGCCTGCCCGACGGCGACGGCGCCGACTTCATCGCCGACCTGCGCACATGGTCCGCCGTGCCGGTGATCGTGCTGTCGGCGCGTGTCGACGAGGACGAAAAGATCCGTGCGCTCGACCGCGGCGCGGACGACTACCTGACGAAACCGTTCGGCGTGGGCGAATTGCTGGCGCGGGTGCGGGCGTCGCAGCGTCGTCAGCGCGGGCCGGCGACGGGCGGCGACGGCAAGGTGCGCTTCGGCGACGTCGTCGTGGACGTGCACAACCGCCGGGTGACGAAAGGGGGCGGCACCGTGCGGCTCACGCCGACGGAACATCGGCTGCTCGCGGTCCTTGTCGCCAATGCCGGCAAGGTGATGACGACGCCCCAGCTGCTGCGCAGCGTATGGGGGCCGCACCAGTCCGACCATGCGCACTACCTGCGCATCTACATGGGCCACCTGCGCCAGAAGCTGGAAGACAATCCGGCCCAACCCCGGTACCTGGTCACCGAGACGGGTGTGGGCTACCGGTTCCAGCTGCCGTGATACCCGGCCCGACGACGAGCACCGACGCCGTGTCGCGCCCCGCGTGCTTGGACCGGTACAACCCGTCGTCCGCCGCATGGGCCAGCGCCGCCTGTTCCGGCCGCGCGCTCCACGCAATGCCGATGCTGCTCGTGACCGCCAGCGTATGCCCGTCCACCGTAAATGGCGCGCGGATCGCGTCGAGCAGCTTGGCCGCCACGCGCTCGCATTCCAGCGGCGAGCCGATCTGCTCCAGCACGACGACGAATTCGTCGCCGGCCAGCCGTGCCACCGTGTCCGTGGCGCGCACCGTGGCGCCGAGGCGGCGCGCGAACTCGCGCAGCACGGCGTCGCCCGTCGCGTGGCCGAGGCTGTCGTTGATGTGCTTGAAGTGGTCGACGTCGAGGTAGGCCAGCGCCAGCGGCGTGGCGCCGCGGCGGGCACGCGCGATGGCCTGTACGAGACGCTCCTCGTAGCTGCGCCGGTTCGGCAGGCCGGTCAGGTGGTCGGAGTGGGCGAGCGCATGCAACTGGCGCTCGTATTCACGCGCGGACGTCGCATCCGTCGACAGCACGTAGATGCCCTGCACGATGCCGTCGCGCAGGTGCGGCAGATAGGTCGAGCTCACCACGCGCGTGCGACCGCGGCGCCGTTCCTCGATCTCCAGGTGCGACGCGTGACCGGCCAGGCAGCGCTCGAGCGCCTCGCGGCGCGGTGCGTAGAAGGCCTCGCCCATCGCCTCGAGCACGGTCTTGCCGATCATGTCGGCCGTCTTCACGCCGAACCATTCGCGATAGCGCTCGTTGGCGAAGCGGTAGCGCATGTCCGTGTCGACGTAGGCGATCAGCGCGGGCACGTTGTCAGCGATGGTGCGCAGCCATTCGCCGCTCTCGGCCAGGCGCGCGCGCGACGCGTCGAGTTCCGTCACGTCCTTCATCGCGACGACGGCGCCCAGCGGCTCGCCGGCCGTGCCGTGCAGCGCGCGGCCGCTCGCCAGCAGGCGGCGCGGCGCCTCGCCCGCCACGTGGATCGTCATGCCCGCATCCTGCACGCGCTCGCCGCGCAGCGCGCGCACGAGCGGGATCTGCTCCGGCGCCAGCGGCGTCAGGCCATCCTCGCCATATAAATCGTAGTGCGCGGGCCAGTCGGCCTGCGGCAGCGCGCTGTCCGCGTCGAGGCCGTGGAAGGCGCGCGCCGCGCGGTTGAACAGCATCAGGTGGCCGTCGGCGTCGCACGCGACCACGCCCACGTCGACTGTTTCCAGCACGGCGTCCAGCAGTTCCTGCTTCTGGCGCAGGGCCTGCTCGGCCGTCTCGCGCAGGCGCATCGTCAGTTCGAGCGTGGCGTTCTTGTCCTGCAGTTCGCGCGTGCGCGCGGCGACCAGCACGTCGCGGTTCAATTCGTCCTGCACCAGCTGCGCGAGGTCGCACAGCATGCGCCGGTCGGCGTCGCCGAACGTGCGCGGGGCCGTGTCGATGATGCACAGCGTGCCGAGCGGCTGGCCGTCGACGCTGTGCAGCGGCTGGCCCGCATAAAAGCGGATGCCCGGCGCGCCCGTCACGTGCGGATGCGCGACGAAGCGCTCGTCCAGCAAGGTGTCGGGCACGACCAGCATGTCGTCGAGGGCGATGGCGTGGCTGCAGAACGCGAGCGGGCGCGGCGTCTCGCGGTACTCGAGGCCGGCGTGCGACTTGAACCACTGGCGCTCGCGGTCGACGAGCGACACGAGCGCGATGGGGACGTTGAATGCGGCGAGTGCAAGGCGGGTGAACCGGTCGAACCGGTCTTCGCGGGGGGTATCGAGCAGCCCCAGGGCGTACAAGGCCTGGAGGCGCGCTTCTTCTGCGAGATCTTGTTGACTGAGCATGAGCATCCTTGCCTGGACGGTGGGGAGCACCGGCGCCGCAACCGTTGCATTACGGTGACACCCCATGCCGTTGTAAAACTTTGAAAACATTTTACTGTGAAATAATTGATGAGAATTCAGCTTTTATGCGAAAACCATGCTGGCTGCTGCGCAAATGACACACTGCATTGCCAGATCGATCACTTTGTGTGTGTGACCTAACCGAACGGTCGCGCCGCGGACCGTAAGGTAGGGGCTTTGCCCCGACAAGGACGGCCATGGACGCTTACCGGCAGTACCCCATCCGCCTGCGCATCAACGGCCAGGACCGCGCATTCGACGTGGAATCCACGGTGACGCTGCTCGACCTGCTGCGCGAACGCGCCGGTCTCACCGGCACCAAGAAAGGCTGCGACCACGGCCAGTGCGGCGCCTGTACGGTGCTGCTGGACGGCCGCCGCGTCAACGCCTGCCTCACCCTCGCAGTCATGCAGAACGGCCACGACATCACGACGATCGAGGGCCTGGCCGACGGCGCGACACTGCACCCGCTGCAGCAGGCCTTCATCGACCACGACGCCTTCCAGTGCGGCTACTGCACGCCGGGCCAGATCTGTTCCGCGGCCGGCCTCGTGGCCGAGGGTCAGGCGCAGACGGCCGACGACGTGCGCGAGCTGATGAGCGGGAACCTGTGCCGCTGCGGCGCCTATCCGCAGATCGCGCAGGCCGTGTGCGCCGTGATGGGGATAGCGAAATGAATCCATTCGACTTCCAGCAGCCCGCCGACGTGGACGCCGCGCTGGCCGCCCTTGCCGCGCCGGGCGCACGTCCGATCGCCGGCGGCACCAACCTGCTCGACCTGATGAAGGAAAACGTGATGAAGCCCTCGGGCCTCGTCGACATCAACGCCATCGCGGGCCTCGACACGATCGAGGAAGACGGCGCGGGCCTGCGCCTGGGCGCCCTCGCCCGCAACGCGGACACGGCCTATCACCCGCTCGTGCAGACGCGCTATCCGCTGCTGGCCGCCGCGATCCTGGCCGGCGCGTCACCCCAGCTGCGCAACATGGCGACGAACGGCGGCAACCTGCTGCAGCGCACGCGCTGCGTCTATTTCTACGACGTGGGCACGCCGTGCAACAAGCGCGAGCCGGGCACGGGCTGTCCCGCCAAGGCCGGCCTCAACCGCCAGCTCGCGATCCTCGGCACGAGCGCGCAGTGCATCGCCACGCATCCATCCGACATGTGCGTAGCCCTGCGCGCGCTCGACGCGACCGTGCACGTGTGCGCCGCGAACGGCGAACGTGCGATTCCGTTCGCCGACTTCCACCGCCTGCCGGGCGACACGCCGGACGTGGACAGCACCCTGCAGCCCGGCGAACTGATCACGCATATTTCCCTGCCCGACGCGCACCGCTTCGCGCAGCGCTTCGACTACGTGAAGGTGCGCGACCGGCTGTCGTACGCGTTCGCGCTCGTGTCGGTGGCCGCCGCGCTCGACCTCGCCGCGGACGGCACCGTGCGCGCGGCGCGCATCGCGCTGGGCGGCGTCGCGCACAAGCCGTGGCGGGTCGAGGAAGCGGAAGAACTGCTGGTGGGCCGGACCGCGGGCGAGACCGCGTTCGAACAGGCGGCCGAGCGCATCCTGCGCGGCGCGCGCGGCTACGGCCAGAACGATTTCAAGATACCGCTCGCGAAGAACGCCATCGTCCAGGCGTTGACGAATGCGACGCGCAAAGGAGACCCACGATGACCGACCTGATCCCCGACCTGCGCACCCCGACCGCCCCCGACGGCACCGGCCGCGTACACAGCGGCATGGCCGTGTCGCGCGTCGACGGCCGCGCCAAGGTGACGGGCACGGCCCATTACGCGGCCGAGATCCCGGCGCCCGACCTCGCGTACGGCGTGGTCGTCAGCGGCACCGTTGCGCGCGGCCGCATCAAGGCCATCGACAGCGATGCCGCCCGCGGCGTGCCCGGCGTGATCGACGTGCTCACGCACGAGAACCGGACTAAGATGCGCGGCAACGACCTCGCGTACAAGGACATGACGGCGCCCGGCGGCTCGCCGTTCCGTCCCCTGTTCTCGGACCGCGTGTTCTGGAGCGGCCAGCCGGTGGCGCTCGTCGTGGCCGAGACATTCGAGGCCGCGCGCCATGCGGCGAGCCTCGTGCGCGTCACGTACGACATCGAGGAACACGACACGAACCTGCTCGCGGCCTTGAACAAGGCCTACAAGCCGCGCCCGATGAAGGCCGGCTTCACACCGCCCGGCAGCAAGGGCGACGCGGACCAGGCGTTCGCCGCGGCGCCCGTCAAAATCGACGCCGAGTACTACAACGCCGTCGAGCACCACAACCCGATGGAGATGTTCGCGTCCACCGTCGTCTACGGCGAGGACGGGCACCTGACCATCTACGACAAGACCCAGAGTTCGCAGAACAGCCGCTGGTACGTGTCGCACGTGTTCGGGCTCTCCAAGAACAAGGTCACGGTGCGCAACCCGTACGTGGGCGGCGCGTTCGGCTCCGGCCTGCGTCCGCAATACCAGTTGCCGCTCGCCGTGATGGGCGCGTTGAAGCTGAAGCGCTCGGTGCGCGTCGTGCTCACGCGCCAGCAGATGTTCAGCTTCGGCCACCGGCCCGAGACGTGGCACCGGATCAAACTCGCGGCCGACAAGGACGGCAACCTGCAGGCGGTGTGGCACGAGGCGATCCAGGAGACGTCGCGCCTGGAGGACTACGTCGAGGTCGTCGTCAACTGGTCCGGGCAGCTGTACGCGTGCGAGAACATCCACCTCGGCTACCAGCTCGTCGAGCAGGACCGCGCGACGCCCATCGACATGCGCGCACCGGGTGCCGCGCACGGCTTGCACGCGCTGGAAGTGGCGATGGACGAACTGGCGTACACGCTGCGCATGGACCCGCTCGCGTTCCGCCTGAAGAACTACGCGGAGCACAACCACCTAGAGGACAAGCCGTTCTCCAGCAAGGAGCTGCGCCAGTGCTACCGGCTCGGCGCGGAGCGCTTCGGCTGGAAGGACCGTCCCATCGAGCCCCGCTCGATGCGCGACGGCGACGAGTTGATCGGCTGGGGCATGGCGACGGGCATCTGGGATTCGCTCGTGATGATCGCGCGCGTGTCGGCCGTGCTGCATGCGGACGGGCGCCTCGTCGTGTCGAGCGCGGCGACCGACATCGGCACCGGCACGTACACCGTGATGGCGATGATCGCGGCCGAGCGCCTCGGCCTGCCGCTCGAAAAGGTGACATTCCAGCTGGGCGATTCCACTCTGCCGCTGGCGCCGGTGGAAGGCGGCTCGTCGCACGTCACGACGGTGGGCGGCGGCGTTGCCGGCGCCTGCGACAAGCTGAAGGCGTCGCTGCTCAAGCTCGCGCAGAAACAGCCTGCCTTCAAGGGCCTCAAGGTCAAGGACGTGGAATTCGCCGACGGCCGCATCCAGCCGCACGGGCAGCCGGACCAGGCCGTTTTGCTCACCGATCTGCTGGCGCAGGCGGGGCGCGAGCGCATCGAGGAAAAATACCTGATGACGCCGCAGATGCTCAAGCAGCGCAAGTTTTCCCGCGCCGTGCACTCGGCCGTGTTCGTCGAGGTGCGCGTGAACGAGCGGCTGGGCATGGTGCGCGTGACGCGGGCCGTGTCCGCCGTCGCGGCCGGCCGCATCATCAATGCGAAGACGGCGGCGAGCCAGGTCAGCGGCGCCGTCGTGTGGGGCATCAGCCAGGCGCTGCACGAGGAGACGTTCACGGACCATCGCCTCGGCCGCTTCATGAACCACAATTACGCCGAGTACCACGTGGCGGTCAACAAGGACATCCACGCCATCGACGTGATCTTCGCGGACGAGGAAGACCGCATCGTCAGCAAGCAGCTCGGCGCCAAGGGCGTCGGCGAGATCGGCATCGTGGGCGTCGCGGCAGCCGTCGCCAACGCCGTGTTCCACGCTACCGGCCAGCGCCTGCGCACGACGCCGATCACGCCCGACAAATTGCTGCTGGGTGAACGCGAAGTGCCGGTCAGCAAGTAAATATTTTCCACCCGGAATCTGAATCGTCGCGTCGGCAACACGAGGCAAACGAAAACTCACGAAAACTCATTTTTTGCTTGCCCTACAAAACGATATAAACCTATTCTTCTCGTTCACGGCTCAGCCGTGCAGAGTCTGCCCGGAATAACAACGGACGAGAAGACATGACGCATAACGACACGGGCAATGTCGAGGCGACCCTCGACGAAGTCTTGATCACGCACGAACTCGCACGCCGCCCGGCGCGTGCACCCGACCACCGTGCGGAAAGCCGCGCCCTCACGCTGCTCAGCCAGGAGCTCGTGACCCATCCTCACGGCGTATTGCAGCGCCTCGCCGAACTCGCGCTGCAGCTGTGCCGCGCCGGCACGGCCGGCGTCAGCATCCTCGAACAAGGCGCCAAGGGCGACGTGTTCCGCTGGCACGCGATGGCCGGCGCACACGCGGCCGCGCTGGGCGCCAAGGTGCCGCGCGCGAACAGCCCGTGCGGCGTCGTCATCGAACGCAATACGACGCTGCTGTTCGACGGGCCGGCACGCCGCTTCGCCCCGCTGCGCTGCGACGGTCCCGTCCTGCGCGAATGCCTGCTCGTGCCGTGGGCGCTCGACGACCAGCCGATCGGCACCGTCTGGGTCATCGCCCACGATCCCGAGCGGCGGTTCGATGCCGAGGATGCGCGCCTGCTGGCGGAACTGTCGTCCTTCGCGGCCGCTGCGCACCGGGTCGCGCACTCAGTCGAGAACGCGCTGGACAAAGCGCAGTCAGGAACCCAGGTCGACCGTCACCTCGCGACGCTGCACCATCACGTCGAAACGCGCACCGGCGGCACCGCAGGAGCCGCGCTGCTGACCAGTCCCGCCATCCTGCGTCCGCTGCTCGAACTGCACGTGGCACCGCCCGGCCAGGCCGACCTGCCCGCCGCGCTGGCCCCGGTGCTGAACCGGGCCTGCGCACTCGCCGGCGCCGCCTATGGCCGGATCGAACTGGCCGCCGGGCCGGACTCCGGGCGCGCCATCGTGGCCCAGCGTACGCACGGCGCCGCGGCCGGCTACCGCAACGACGTCGTGCCCGTCGCGCGCGCCGCTGCCACGGATGCGCCGTACGCACTGCCCCTGGCCGCCCACGACGGCACCGGGATGGGCACGCTGCGCCTCGCCCTCGCGCGGCCGCCGGCGGCGGACTGCACCGGGCTGCTCGACCTGCTTGCACGCACCGCGGCCGGCGCGATCGAACGCCACCGCAGCCATGCGGCACGGCGCGACGACGAGCGGCGCCAGGCCTTTCTGCTGCGCCTGAACGATGCCCTACGCCCGCTGGCCGACCCGCGCCGCATCCAGGAAGAAGCCGCGCGCGTGCTGCGCGACCATCTGTGCGTCGACCGGATCGGCTACGCGGCCGACTGCGGCGACGGCGAACACGTGATCGTCACCCATGCCGACGGCACGAGCGCGTCCGCGTTCGGCAGCAAGATGCGCTACGCCGACTACGGCCCCGGCCTGCTGGCCGCGCTGCGCATGGGCCGGCCCGTCGTGCGGCCGGACGTGCAGCACGATCCGGACCTGGACGACGCCGCGCGCGCGGCGCACGCCGTGCTGGGCGCGAACTCCGTGGCCGACGTGCCGCTCGTGAAGGACGGCCGCCTCGTCGCCATCCTGTTCGCGCACCACGGCCGGGCGCGTGCCTGGAGCGACGCCGACCTGGCCGTGATGCAGGAGACCGCCGAGCGCACCTGGGCCGCCGTCGAGCGCGCGCAGGCGCAGGCCGAGCGCGAGGCCGCGCACGTGGAGCTGATGCGCCAGTCGCGCTTCGTCGCGACGACGATGGATGCGCTGCCCGACTTCGTGTACGCGTTCGACCGCTCGCACCGCTTCGTCTACGTCAACCGCGCGATGGAAGAACTGTACGGGATGGCGGCCGGGGACCTCGTGGGCCGCGGCTTCGCCGACCTGGACTTCCCGTCCGACCTGGCCGCGCGCCTGGACGGCCACCTCGACACCATCTTCCGCACCGGCGTCACCATCCAGGACGAGGTGTATTTCACCAGCCCGACCGGCACGAGCGCCTATTTCCAGTTCCGCTGGGGTCCCGTGCTGGCGGAGGACGGGTCGGTCGAGCAGGTCGTGGGCGTCTCGCGCGACACGACGGGGCGGCGCATGCTGGAAGCGCGCCTGCGCGAGAGCGAGGAACGGGCGGCCTTCCTGCTGCGCCTGTCGGACGCGATGCGCTCGCTGGACGATGCCGACGCGATCGAGACGACGGCCACGCGCATGGTCGCCGCGCACCTGGGCGCGAGCCGCGTGCTGATCGGCGAATTCGAGGAAGACCGGATCCGTATCCGGCGCGACCACGTGGAAGGCGTCGCGTCGCTGGCCGGCATGTATCCGATGCCCGCGCTGGGCGTGCGCGCGCTCGCCGCGTTCGAGCGGGGCGAGCCCTTCGTCGTCGAGGACACGGCGCGCGACCCGCACATGGACAGCACCACGCGCGCCGGCTGGGTCAGCGTCGGCATCGCATCGCACGTCGGCATCGGCCTGTATTCCGGCGGGCGCGTCGCCGGCGTGTTCTGCGTGCAGCACGCGGCGCCGCGGCACTGGAACGCGGCCGAAGTGAACCTCGTGCGCGAAGCCGCCGAACGTACGTGGGCCGCGATCGAGCGCGTGCGCGCCGAACAGGCGCTGAAGGAAGCGGACCGGCGCAAGGACGAATTCCTCGCCACGCTGGCGCACGAGCTGCGCAACCCGCTTGCGCCGATCAGCAACGCGATCCAGCTGATGCGCCGCACCGACAACCGGGACGCGACGGACCGCCTCACCGGCATCGTCGAGCGCCAGGTACGGCAGATCGTCAAGCTCGTTGACGACCTGATGGAGATCGCGCGCATCACGCGCGGCAAGATCGAACTGGACCGGCGCGCACTGGCCCTGGCCGACATCGTGCGCGACGCCGTCGAAGCGAGCCGCCCGCAGGTCGAGCGCGCCGGCCACCTGCTCGACGTGACGGTGCCGGACGAATCCCTCGTCGTGGATGGCGATGCCGTGCGCCTCACGCAGGTGCTCACGAACCTGATCAACAACGCGGCCAAGTACACGGGCGCAGGCGGACGCCTCGAACTGCTCGCCCGGCGCGAAGGCCATGCCGTCGCGCTGCGGGTGCGCGACAACGGCCGCGGCATCCCGGCCGCCCAGCTGCCCCACGTGTTCGACATGTTCGCGCAGCCGCACCTGGGCAACCGGGGCGACGGCGACGGCCTGGGCATCGGCCTGGCCATCGTGCGCAAGCTCGTCGAGATGCACGACGGGACCGTGGACGCCTACAGCGCGGGACCGGGCTGCGGCAGCGAATTCGTCGTGCGCCTGCCCCTGCTGCACGGCGCGGCGCCGGACGACGATACGGGTAGGGCGTGTACCGCGCTGGCCGGCCACCGCGTCCTCGTCGTCGACGACAATGCCGACGCGGCCGACACGCTGGCCCTGCTGCTGGACACGCACGGGGCACGGGCGCGGGCCGTGTACGGCGGTCCGGCCGCGCTGGCGGCGCTGCCGGGGTTCGCGCCCACCGTCGTGCTGCTCGACCTGGGCATGCCGGAAATGGACGGCTTCGACGTCGCGCGCGCCATCCGCGCCGAAGGCCATGCGCACGTGCGCATCGTCGCCCTCACGGGCTGGGGCCAGCAGGCCGACCGCGAGCGCACACGCGCGGCCGGGTTCGATCATCATATGACCAAGCCGGTGGATTTGGCAGCGCTGGCGACCTGGCTTGCGTCCGCGTGGGCTCGTGATTGATGCCCCCGGCATCAATCACCCCACCCTACGTGAGGTCGGTCAGGCCGTAGGGTGGGCATTTGAGGCCGGGGGCCTCAAATGAGACGTGCCCACGCGGATGGATCAGCTAATTCCCGCACCAGCTGCGCGTGCAGGCGCCGGTCGCCGCACGCGAGCACCGTGCCGCCGTGCTGCACGTCGCCGCCATCCCACGCCGTGATCACGCCGCCCGCCCCTTCGATGATGGGCACCAGCGCCTGCACGTCCCACGGCTGCAGGCCCGCCTCGATGACGGCGTCGACGAGGCCGGACGCCAGCATGCAGTAGGCGTAGCAGTCGCCGCCATAGCGCAGCAGCCGCGCGCGGCCCGCGACCGCGTCGAATGCCGCGCGCTGGGACGCGTCGAAGATGTCGGGCGACGTGCACATCACGTACGCGTCCGCCAGCTGCGCGCACGGGCGCGTGTGCAGCACGTGGCCGCCGTTCCATGCGCACTGCGCCGTGCCGACGAAGCGCTCGCGCGTAAAAGGCTGGTTCATCAGGCCCAGCACGGGGCGCGTGCCGTCGTTCAGCGCGATCAGCGTGCCCCACAACGGCAGGCCGAGAAGGAAGGCCCTGGTGCCGTCGATGGGATCGAGCACCCACGTGAGACCGTCGCCCGCCTGCGCCCCCTCCTCTTCGCCCAGGATGCCGTGATGCGGATAGCGCGCGCGGATCAGCGCGCGCATCACGCGCTCGGCGCCGCGATCGGCCGCCGTCACGGGATCGAAGCCGTGCGCGCTCTTGTTCTCGGCGCCGCTGCCGGCACGGAAATGCGGCAGGATGGCGCCGGCGGCCGCGTCGGCCAGCTCGTTGGCGAACTGCAGGTACTCGTCGAATTCGGTGGCATCGATGGGCATCGGCTATCCCGGAGGAAGGCGGCACGGCGCCGCCTCCGTCATCCTACCGTGAACCCGTGACGGGTTGGTGAAAAACGCACGCCTCGCCATCGTCGGGCACGCGCACCCGCGCCACCAGGCCCTGCGCGTCCACCCACGCCCGCAGCCCGGCCCGCGACAGCATGCAGTGGTTCACGGCTTCCAGGTGGCTCGCGACGATCGTCGCCCGCGGCGCCGCCTTCACCACGCTGGCCACGTCGTCCAGGTCCATGATGATCGGCCCCAGTCCCGGCACCTGCGCGTCGCCGCAGTTCAGTACGACGACGTCCGGATCGTACGTCTCCAGCGCCGCGGCCACGTGCACGTTCCACACGGTGTCGCCGGCGATGTACAGGGTCGGCTCGTCCGCATGGCGCAGCACGAGGCCGCTCACCTCGCCCATACGCGCACCGATGGCAGCCATGACGGTGTCGCTGCCGTGCCGGCCCCGCGTCTGGGCGATGCGGATGCCGTCGAACAGCGTGTCGCCCTGCGCCGACAAAGTCCGCACGTCGCTGAATCCGTCGGCGCGGATGGCCTGGGCGTCGGCCTCGTTCTGCGCGAACACGGGCAGGCCGCGCGGCAGCTTGCGCCGCGCCGCTTCGTCCCAGTGGTCGGCGTGCAGGTGCGTGACGAGCACGGCGTCCACGTCGAACAGCGTCGCCAGGGGCACGGGCAGGTCGACGAGCGGATTGGCCAGGTGGCTGTTGGCCGTGCCGGCAAAGCCGGGGTAGGCGCCCCGGTCGGCCAGCAGGGGATCGACGAGGAAGGTCTTGCCGGCGTACTCGATGAGCAGGGTGGCGTTGCGGATCTGGGTCACTTGCATGGTGTCTCTCCTTGGTGGGTGTGACGCCATTGTCGCGGCGGGGGCATGTCCCCGACAGTGGCCCGCAGGACATCCTTCGATATAATCGGGCCATGACCCGAATCCACCCCTCCACGTACCGCGTGGCCGTCATCGCCTTCGACGGCATGACGCCCTTTCACCTGTCCGTGCCCTGCCTCGTGTTCAGCGGCCGCCCCGGGGCGGATGCGCGTTCGCGCTTCGAACTGACCGTGTGCGGCGCCGGCCCCGGCCCCGATGCGCCGCTGGCCACCAGCGCCGGCTTCTGCATCGTGCCCAGCCACGGCCTGGAGGCACTCGCGGACGCCGACATCGTCGTGATGCCCGCCTGGTACGACGATTGCCGCCCCGCGCCGCCCGCGCTGCTGGACGCACTGCGCGGGGCGCATGCGCGCGGCGCCTGCATCGTCGCGCTGTGCCTCGGCGCGTTCCCGGTGGCCGAGGCGGGCCTGCTGGACGGCCGCACGGTCGCCACGCACTGGGCGCTCGCCGCCGAACTGGCGCGCCGCCACCCGCGCGTGAAAGTCGATCCGGACGTACTGTACGTGGACGATGGCGACGTGCTGACGTCGGCCGGCGTGGCGGCCGGCATCGACTGCTGCCTGCACCTGATGCGCCGGCTGTGCGGCGCGGACGCGGCGAACCACGTGGCACGCATGCTCGTCGTGGCGCCGCACCGGCAAGGGGGCCAGGCCCAGTTCATCGAACGGCCGCTGCCCGTGTCGCCCAGCGACGGCCGGCTATCCGCCGTGCTGGAATGGGTGACGCGGCACCTGGCCGAGGAGCATGCCATCGACGACCTGGCGCAGCGCGCCGCCATGAGCCGGCGTAACTTCACGCGCCACTTCCGCCAGGCGACGGGCACCTCGTTCAAGCAATGGCTGCTGGCCCAGCGGCTGGCACATGCGCGCTGGATGCTGGAGACATCCGATGCGGCCGTCGAGGTGGTGGCGCAGGAGGCGGGCTTCGGCTCCGCGCTGTCGCTGCGCCAGCACTTCCGCGCCGCGCTGCAGACGTCGCCGGCCGTCTATCGCAAGGCGTTCCGTGAGCAGGCGCCGCTGGCCTCTGGTGGGCACGGGGTGCCTACGCCGGCCGCGCCCACCCTACGTTCGTTATCGCAGTAGGGTGGGCTCCCCGAGCCCACCGTTCGTCACCGATTCGTCCCGAGCCACGCGTGCAGCATATTCAGGTCGACCGGCTTGGTGAGGTGAAAATCGAACCCGGCCCCGCGCGTGCGTTCGCGGTCGCTCTCCTGCCCCCAGCCCGTCAGCGCGACGATGCGCACGCCCGACCAGGCGGGGTCGGCGCGGATGCGGCGCGCGACCTCGAGACCGTCCATGTCCGGCATGCCGAGGTCGAGCAGCACGGTGTGCGGCCGCAAGGCCGGCAGTGCGGCCAGTGCGGACGGGCCGTCGTACACGGCGCGCGCCCGGGCGCCGTCCGCGTCCAGCAGCATCGCGAGCGTGTCGGCCGCATCCTGGTTGTCGTCCACGACGAGGATACGCTGCCCCGCGAGCGGCGCGGGGTGCGCTCCCGCGCCGGTGCCGTCGTGCGCGGTGTCGGGCGGTTCGGCCAGCGGCAGGCGCACGACGAATTCGCTGCCGTGCCCCGCGCCGGCGCTCTTCGCCTCCACGGTCCCGCCATGCATCTGCACGAGACTGCGCACCATGGCGAGGCCGATCCCGAGCCCGCCCTGCCCGCGTCCG
>Ga0187845_1001051_pt1 | contig 16014 bp, 20 predicted proteins | sample SpaLakP09_SKY_68_FD_134515 | JGI IMG/M metagenome (GOLD analysis project Ga0187845, IMG submission 134515) | Oligotrophic lake water microbial communities from Sparkling Lake, Wisconsin, USA - SP09_SKY_68 | ecosystem: Environmental > Aquatic > Freshwater > Lake | place: USA: Sparkling Lake... | reverse complement strand
GCGCTATCAGGATGCATTACGTGAGGGCTTAAAAATTATTCAAAAAGATCTTCCAGAGATCAAGTAAGTAAACCTTAAGTCAGATCTTTGAGATTGAGTTGTCGCAGTTGAGGCGCTAAGCGGTAGGTAAGTAGAACTACTACGATAGTAGCGGCTCCACCAAAGATGATGGATGGTACAAGCCCCATGAGGCTTGCAGCAATACCGGATTCTAGTGCACCTAATTCATTAGAAGAGCCGATAAAGATTCCATTGATAGCGCTAATTCTGCCGCGCATGTGATCTGGAGTGGTGAGTTGCATGATGCTGCCACGAATGACTACCGAGACAGAGTCGCAGCAGCCAGAAATAAATAGAAAGAGTGCGCATAGCCAAAGATTACTAGACAGCGCAAAGGCGATAATGGCCAGTCCAAAGCCACCAACCGATAAAAATAAATACTTTCCAGAATCCTCTAATAATGGACTCCGTGCCAAATAAATACCAGTAAGCACAGCACCAGCTGCTGGTGCAGCTCTCAAGATCCCCAAAGTTTCGGGGCCTGCATTGAGCACTTCTTTTACGAAAGCTGGGAGTATGGAGACGGCACCGCCAAAAAGAACAGCAAACATATCCAGCGCCATGATTCCAATAATCAACTCATGTTTTCTAACGTAATGAAATCCCTCAAAAAAACTTTTTAAGAAGTTATTGTTAAGACCCTCAGGCTTTTCATGTTTGATGCGAATGAAGGTAACCCCATACAGACCAATGGCCCCACTCAGTGCCGCCAATGCATAGGTCCACTCAAGGCCTGCGAATCCGATCATGAGCCCGCCTAAGCCTGGTCCAGCCACGACACAAATCTGAAATGCAGAAGAGGCGTAAGCGGTATATTTCGTCAGCTGATCTCTAGGAATAATTTGACCAAAGATGGCTTGATAGGATGGGCGTAATAGGGCGCGAGCCAAGCCTAAAAAAGCCACTGCGGTATAAATCAGAGGGACGGGTGGCGTCAGCCAATTCAAGGCTACGGCAGCTAAAAATAATCCAGCAGCAACGTGAAGTAAGCAGGCGATGGCCGCAATTAGTTTTCGAGAGTGGTGATCTACTGCATGTCCAGCGTACAGCGCCAGTATGAAATAAGGAATGAGCTCTGCCAGACCTACTAAGCCGAGCGAAATCACGCTATTGGTGATCTCGTATAAGTGCCACCCTACAGCAACCATCATAATTTGGTAGCTTAGAGTCGCGCCGATACGGTAAAGCAAGAGGGTTTTAAAGGCTTGACTGGTTTTCATGAACTTGTCTTATTTTAATGGCGCCAGTGATTTATCCTTGAGGTATGAAAAAAATCATTCGTGTCTGGGATCTACCCATTCGCTTGTTTCACTGGCTCTTAGCTATCTGTATTCTGGTCAGCTTTATCACTGTCAAGATCGGTGGTGACGCTATGGAGATTCATGCTCGAGTTGGTTATTGTGCTCTGGCTTTGATTATCTTCAGGATTTGCTGGGGTCTGATTGGTTCTTATCATGCCCGCTTTATCAATTTCATACCGAGCCCCAAAAGTTTTCTCAGTTATGTATTTGGCAGGTCCAAGGCTGGCCTTGGCCATAACCCATTAGGTGCCTTATCTGTTGTTGCTTTAATTTCCTCGGTAGGGCTGCAAGCAGTCACTGGCCTGTTCGCAAACGACGATATTTCCTTTGAGGGCCCATTTGCAAAGTATGTTTCAAATAGTACAGTTTCTTTCTTGACTTCAATCCATCATTTGAATGAAACAGTGCTCATTATTTTGATTACGCTACATCTATGTGCCATCTTGTATTACTACAAATTTAAAGGTGAGAATTTAGTAAAACCCATGATCATGGGCGATAAAGAAATAGACCCAAGCGAGGAAGCAAAGTATCTGCCTACTGACTTGGGTCATGCCTCCAAGGATGGAGGTTTGCAACGCAGCCTTGCTTTATTCCTGCTCAGCCTGATTGCTGTAATTCTGGGTTACTTCATTACTAGCTAATTACTTTTTCTTGAAGTCATCATGACAAGCTTTGCAGCTTGCGCCGGCTGCACCAAAAGCCTTCTTAATATTTTCTAAGTCACCAGACTGAGCGGCTTTATTAAGATCAACTACTGCCAACTGCATTTTTTCCGAAGCTGCTTTGAATTTAGTGTTATCTGACCACACTCCTGGCAGGGCGTTACCACCTTCGGTACCTGGTCCAAAAGCTTGCCACGGCAGAGTTGAAATGATGGCAACAACAGCCGCGTTCTTGGCGACTTCATCTTTATTGAATGGCGCTTCGCCTTTAACTACTGCGCCAATTTTTCCAAAGGAATTAGCCATTACCGTGAATGCGCTCTGACGATATTTAATGGCATCCTCAGGTTTTTTAAATTGGGCAAAAGCAAAGCCTGCAGCAATTGTGAGAATAGTAGCGGTAGCAGTGAGAATTATTTTTTGTAGTTTCATAAGAGGCCTCTATTTATTAGGGGGTGAAAAAAAGTAATCTAAACGTGAAATGAGCATACCCCAGAATGGCGTTTTTTGCCGTATCAGCAGTCTAGAGAATCATTTGTAGGGGGAGAGTGACAAAGTACAGCACTCCCTTAAAAAAGCCTATTAAGGGCTCCATCCAAAGAGTGCCGATGATTCCAGTAAAGACGAGTGCGAGAACAATAAAGAAGCCCCAAGGCTCTAGCTTTCCAAGTGCGATGGATTGCCGTGCAGGTAACAGACCTGCCAGTATGCGTCCCCCATCCAGAGGGGGAAGTGGGAAGAGGTTAAATACCAAGAGACCGAGGTTCCAGGTGATGCCAGCTTGGGACATGGCAACTAGGAAGCGCTCATCTACTCCGAACCCAATTAAGCCAATCAGCAGAATTGCCCAAATCAGCGCCTGAATGAAATTCGATCCTGGGCCAGCTAAAGCAACCCAAATAGAGTCAATGCGGGGGTTTTGAAGGCGCCCAAAGTTGACGGGTACCGGTTTGGCGTAACCCACCAAATAAGGGGATCCAGCCAGAATTAGCATCAAGGGAATCAGGATTGTTCCAACCGGATCTATATGTTTCAGTGGGTTTAGGCTAACCCTGCCCAGCATATAGGCGGTATTGTCGCCAAATTTACGGGCGGCAAAGCCGTGTGCTGCTTCATGGATCGTAATAGCAAAAATCAAAGGAATCGCATTAATGGCGACAGCTTGGATAGAATAGTCATTAATCATGTCGATATGATATCTATAGGAGCATAAAAGTGACTGACGATAAGAAGCCTGAATCAAAAATCCCTGCTAAGCCAGTAGTAGCTAAGCCTGCAGCCCGTCCCCCAGCCCCCAAAGGTCCATCAGGCCCTAGTGGCAGGCCTCAAGCAGGCTTTGGCGGTGGAAAAGCCATGATGCGCAAGGCTGGCCGCGGCCGATAGTGGATAATCGCGCTACTAATTAATGTATTTAATGAGGATTTAACATGAACGAATGGCATAAAGAGTCAAAAGAGGAGATCAATAAAAAGATCATCACTTTGATCGTGATGTTGGCAGCTGCTACTAGCCTAGCTATTTTGTTTGCATTGGTTGCAGCTCATACTGGTTACGTATTCGGCTAATCTGTATTAATGACTAGCCATCGCCAACCTGCAGTTTTTGCTGGCCATGGCAGTCCGATGTTCGCTATTGAGTCCAATCGCTATACAGCTGCTTGGGCTAATCTTGGTAAATCATTACAGCGTCCAGATGCCATTTTGGTTATCTCGGCCCATTGGGTGACCCGAGGTGTGTGGGTCACTGCAATGCCCAAACCTAAAACGATTCATGACTTCGGCGGCTTTCCTCAAGCCTTGTTTGATATTCAATACCCAGCGCCGGGAAGCCCAGCCCTCGCAGACCGAGTTAAAGAACTCTTGGATGTTCCGGTTGTACTCGAAGAGAATGAGTGGGGCATTGATCATGGTGCTTGGTCTGTTCTGAAGTATCTCTATCCAGATGCGGATGTGCCTGTTGTACAACTTAGTTTAGATGGCTCGCTTTCTGCAAGCGAGCATTACAAACTAGCCAAAAAGTTAAGTCCCTTGCGCGACGAAAATATTCTGATTCTGGCTAGTGGGAATGTTGTACATAATTTACGAACTATTCGCTGGGAAGAGGGCGCGATCTCTTTTCCATGGGCCAAGGAGTTCAATGATTTTTTTGTTTCTGAGATGAGTGCAAATCATCATGAGACTTTGATTCATTGGGAGCAGTTTGGTGATGCTGCTCATTTATCAATCCCAACCCCAGAGCATTATTGGCCTGCCTTGTACGTGCTTGCACTCCAGGAGCAAGATGAAAGATCTCAGGTATTAATTAATGGCTTGGAGATGGGTTCCATCAGTATGTTAACTTTTTCAATTCAATAAATATTTAATATGTGGCCATCTATCCTTGCAATTTTCTGTGGAGCGGGTCTCGGCGCATTACTGAGGGCAGGATTTAATTTTGCGACTGTCAGCATTGCCTCAACACTTCCATTAGGTACCTTTATCTCCAATATGGTGGGTGGATATATGGTCGGTATTGCCGTAGCATTTTTTGCTAGCAACCCAAGCCTATCTTCCGAGTGGAAGTTATTTGTGATTACCGGTTTTTTAGGTGGTCTCACCACCTTCTCCAGTTTTTCTGTTGAAGTAGTGGGTTTTATGCAGCGCGGCGAAATGACTTGGGCTCTTGGAACCGCGCTCTTGCATTTAGTCGGTTCACTCGCTTTAACTTTCCTGGGTATCTTGACTTACCAAGCGCTGAAGTAACTCCCCAGTCAAGCTTACTCAGGCTTGATATTTCCAGCCTTCACAACCGCGCTCCATTTAGCAGATTCTGATTTAATCAAGGCTGCAAAGTCAGCGGGTGTACCACCCCCAATTTCATTTCCTTGAGAGAGCATTAGCTCTCGCAGTTGCGGATCCTTGAGAGCTTCATTAGCCGCTTTATTTAAGATGTCAATGATGGGTTTTGGTGTACCGGCAGGCGCAATGAATCATTGCCAATTGAGGACCTCAACCTTAGGGTATCCAAGCTCTGAAAAGCTAGGTAAATTCGGGAAGAGTGGGGATCTTTTTTTGCTGGTGATAGCAATAGCACGTAACTTGTCAGCCTTAATACTCGGTACCGCTGAATACATTTGATCAAACATCATGTCGACGTTGCCCGCCATCAAATCTGTTAATCCTGCAGAACCACTCTTATAAGGCACATGAATCATTTGGATTCCGGCGTTTTGCATAAAGAGTTCGGCTGAAAGTTGATGGCTACCACCAATACCCCCTGAAGAGAAGGTGAGCGTGCCTGGCTTTGCCTTGGCTGCAGTCACAATATCTTGAATCGTTTTGTATTGAGAATTTGGGTTGACCGCCAAGATCAACGGACCTTTTTCAATTAGGATGATGGGGGTAAGATCCGTTTCAGGGTCATAACGTAGGTTACCAAAGAGTGTTTTGTTCACTGCCAATGGTGCAAAATTTCCCATGCCAATGGTGTAACCATCCGGTGCAGATCTTGCGATAAACTCAGTGCCGATATTTCCGCCTGCACCTGGTTTGTTATCAACCACGATGGACTGCTTCAGAATGACGCTCATTTTCTGGGCCAGCTGCCTACTCCGAGAATCTGCGCTACCACCTGCACCATACGGTACAACTAAATTAATAGATTTAATGGGGTAGGTATTTTTGGCCTGTGCTATCAGTGCTGACGAGAGCGCTAAAGTAATGATTGAAGTACGAAGTGAAGTATGAAGAAGTGAGGTGAGTTTCATATAAGTCCCATCATTCCTAGAGCTGCGCCCAGTGCAATTAAATATAAAGGATGCCAGCGGGTAAAAACCGTTAAACAAATTGTCAGTAGAGTCAATCCATAGGCAGCATAACTATGATTTATTTGTAATGCAATCTGCCATGCCGAAGAAAGAACTAAGCCAATTGCCAGTGCCGCAGCAGCGTATTGAATAGCCTTCTTTTTGCCTTCATTACTCATGCCAAGGATCAGACGTTGCACATAGTACACCAAAATGGATGATGGCCAGGCAATGGCAAAAGTAGCGAGCAGGGCTCCAAGGACGCCTCCAATATGCCAACCGATGAGGGTAACAGTCATGAAATTCGGGCCGGGTGCAGCTTGAGCAATTGCAAAGTAATCCGCAAAAGTTTGCAGATCAACCCAATGCTCTTGATAGACGGATAAATTTAAGAGACTCGGTAGTAATGCGTTGATTCCACCAAATGCGATCAGAGAGAAAGCAGAGAGTTTTAAGAAGAGGCCAAGGAGAAGACTCATCACTTGTGAGCCTTCTTAAACCCCAAGAATAAAGCCATTGGAGATACGATAAGAACAACCCAACCAAGACCCAGATGAAAGTAGCTGGCAGCTATTACCGTAATCACCACTACCAAAAGCATTACAGGATACCGAAACTCATCACGCAACATTTTGATGCCGGTAGATGCAATTAATCCAACACCTACTGCAGAGATACCCCTGAGAAGGCCTTGAACACTCTCTAAATTACTATAGTGTTGATATAGAACTGCTAATAACATTACGATACAGATTGGCCCGATGGTCAAACCTAGCGCTGCTGCAAATGCGCCTTTAGCCCCACAAAGACGTGAGCCAATACAGACGGCAAGATTCAGAATATTTGGCCCTGGAACAATTTGGCATATTCCAAGAATGGCACTGAATTCTTCGGAGCTGAGTACTTTATCTTGTTCCACCAGAGTCCGACGAGCCCAAGGGAGTACTCCACCAAAACCAGACATACCAATTTTGCTAAAGCAAATAAATAACTCGCTTGGGGTCAGTGTTTTCAAGATGACTAAGGTTTAAATGGATGAGGCACAGGTTTTTGATCGAGCCAAGCCTCTAAAGTTTGGGTAATCCCTTTTGCGAAAGCTTCAAAAATAGGCTCTGCAATAAATCCAAGATGCGGCGTAGCTAATAGGTTCGGGGTATTACGCAGAGGATCATCTTTTGGAAGGGGTTCAACATCAAAGACGTCAACTGCAGCTTGAGCTGGACAGCCTTTTTTGAGTGCCACGCATAAATCAGACATATTGATCAGTGCTGAACGAGAAGTATTTATAAGAATAGAATCTGGGCGCATTAAAGCGAGCTGATCGGCGCTAATAATTCCCTTTGTTCCTGGCCCTGCCACTAAATGCATTGTTACTACTTTAGAAGTGCTGAGTAATTCATCGAGGCTAACGGATGTAGCATTTTCTACGGCAGCGCGTTCTGGCGTCATACGCGGACTCCAAGTAACTACTTCCATGCCAAACGCATGCCCAACCCTGGCAACTCGACTGCCAATGGCGCCTAAACCCATAATTCCAAGGCGTTGACCTGACAGCATTGGTAATAGGGATAGCTCATCACGCCAGCCACCCGTAGCAATCAGTTTATTTTCTTCAATCAAGCGTTTAGACGCGCCCAAGATTAAAGCCCAAGTCAACTCTGCAGTAGTCTCCTTAGATGGGCCTCCAGGTGAGCATGCGATGGGAATATTTCTTGATATCAATGCTGATGAGTCAAGAGTGCCATTGCGCTCACCCGTGAACATCAGAAACTTGAGTTTAGGTAATCTGGCAATCATGGCTTCATTGAATGGGGAGCGATCTCGCACAATGGCAATAGCATTCGCATCTTTTACTGCTTCATATAAAGCCTCATCACGTAATGGCTCATGGTGAATAGTGAGATTCGCGTTATGGTCTAGCTTATCCCAATGAGAGAAGCGGCGAAGGGCGCGCTCGTAATCACCCAAGATCACGATATTTGGTAGTTGAGCCATGATTGCTAGTTTCTTATGAAGAGTGGATTAGTCTGGAGTGCAAAGACTCAATATTTTCTTGAGATCTGGCGCACTTCCGAGATTCCATAATGCAGTAATGAGTTGACCAGTTTTTTCTTTACCAATCACTGGCTCAGTCAAGCGGGTGAACTTTTGCTCTAGATTGGCATCGCTCATTGGATTCTCAACAGATCCAATCGCATTTTTAATAAATATGTGTACTTCTTTTCCATTCTTGAGAATGGCTTTTACATCTACTGATGCTTCACTAATAGAGGTGTCAGTTGTAGCATTGACCTTAGCGCGCAAGGCGACGACATCAGGGCGATTGACAATATCATCAGCATATTCGCCTTCGCCAGCCTGGCCAAATATCAGGCCAACGGCACAGCCATGGTAGACGCTAAACTTTCCTTCAAGACCATCTTTAGGTGTTTTTTTGCCAGTCAATTCGAGAACGAGTGGGTGGGCGCGTAATTCAATGCGCTCAATGTCTTCTGCCTTTACTCCTTGTGCGCGTAATTGAGCGCAAGCATCAATCGCCGGGTGAATCACAATTCCACAGGCGAATGGCTTGTAGGTATTTAATGAGATCTCAAATGATTTGCCAAGCTCGCGATCAATCTCTGACCAGTCGCATTTGGTGGAAACGGTTTGCATATAGCCACGACCTGCTTCTAGTGCTTTAGGACTAGCAGTAAAACCATGCTTTGCCAGAAGTGCAGAGAGTTGCCCTGCACGAGCTGCGCCCCCTGGATGGAACGGTTTTGTCATAGTGCCAAATTGCTCGCGTATACCTACTGGCTGCGAAGCCGCAATACCTAATGCCATAGTGGTCTTATGTGCATCCAGCCCCATTAGGCGTGAGCAGGCTGCTGCAGAGCCAAGCATGCCAGTGGAGCCAGTGATATGCCAGCCACGGTGATAGTGGTCTGGATACATAGCATTGCCAACGCGACAGGCAACATCAATACCTATAACGAGTGAATCGATTATTTGACGACCAGTGACATTGGTATGCTCACCTAAAGCTAGGATAGCTGAGGCAACAGGTCCTGCAGGGTGAATTACGGTTTTCAGATGGGTGTCATCAAAGTCAAAAGTATGAGAGCTGATGCCGTTGATCAGTGCCGCGCCACCCATATCAACGCGGTCCCTTCGACCAAGAATGCTCGCTTGCGGTGCTGGTTGAAATTCACAGATGGCCGCTAAGGACGATTCAACGCTTTCATGATTTGCGGCGCCAATGGCGCACCCAAGCCAATTTAAAAATGTACGATGCGCTTCGTGGTCTACCTCAGGGCTCCAGCCTTGACTGGCATGTGAAGTAACAAACTCTGCCAATATTTTAGTGACTGGTGGCGCATAAAGATCAGCTGCTGCTTGAATAGCGTGGGACATAATATTTCCTGTTTTTGTAAGTATTTAATTGAATAAGAATTAGTTAGATAAATTTATTCCAACTCAATATTGCGTTCTTTGGCAACCTTAGCCCAACGTGCAATATCTTCTCTTATATAGTTTTCAAATTGTTGCGGAGACATTGGCATCAGCGTCATCGCTTCATTTGCCATTTGCTCAGCAAATTCTGGTGTGGCCAATACCTTATTTAATTCGACATTGAGTTTTTTAACAACATGGTCAGGTAGGTTTGCTGGTCCTGAGACTCCATACCACTGTTGACCGTCAAAGCCGTTGTAACCTAGCTCCTTGAAGGTTGGGATGCTGGGATCTGCAGCGCTTCGTTTTTGACCAGTCACCGCTAAAGCCCTGACGCGATTAGATTTCAAATACGGCATAGCGGCATACAGAGTTGGAAGCATGACTTGTGTTTGTCCGGCAAGGAGGTCAGTAAACGCAGGGCCTATACCTCGGTAAGGTATATGCACCATGAAGGTATTGGAAACAAGCTTGAACTGCTCTATTCCAAGATGGGTAAGCGTTCCGGGTCCCGCTGAGCCATAGCTGAGTTTTGCGGGATTTTTTTTGGCGTATTCAACAAACTCTTTTAAGTTTTTTACTGGTAAGTCGGGGTTGATAATCAAGGTATTGGGAGTTGCGCCAATCATACCGATTGGTGTGAAATCCTTTATGGCGTCGTAGGGTAGCTTTCGAACCGCTGGGTTCGTGCCATGGGTTCCAACATAGGCGATCATGAGGGTATAGCCATCAGGACTCGCTTTTGCGATTGTCTGCGCAGCAATTGTTCCGCCACCACCACCGATGTTCTCCACCACAATCGATTGCCCTAGATTTTTAGATAAGCGTTCAGCCACCTTGCGCGCGAGGTTATCCAGGCCTCCCCCTGCTGCTACTGGGGCAATCAGCTTAATTGGCTTATTGGGGTAATTTTGTATTGATTGCGCTGCAGCATGGAAACTTGCCACTAAGCTTATGCTTGAAAAAATCAGAGTAGATAAAAAAATCGGCATTTGCCGATTGAGGGTATGAGACATGTCTCGAGTCCAGATATTGTTTTAGATTAAGCTTCTTTTATTACCAAATTCTACTATCGATATAAAAAAAGGAAAATCTCATGATTTTGGAGCACTGCGATATTGAAATTGACCCAAGCAAAAGCACTGAATTTGAGGAGGCTATTTTAAGTGGCGTTAGCACAGTCATCTCCAAAGCGAAGGGATTTCGTGGTTTTAAGGTGAACCACAGTATTGAAAGTCCAGCTCGGTATTTACTCTTAATTTATTGGGATAGCTTGGAAAATCACACGATGGATTTTCGGGGATCAGATGCCTTTAATGATTGGCGCGCTATTGTTGGCCCTTTCTTTGCAAAACCACCCTTTGTGGAGCACATGACTTTAGTTGGTAAGTCAGCTTGAGCTCTTGAGCTATTTAGGCAGTGATCTTTTTTCGGATCGAGCGCTCAAGCGGGATAGTTTCTAGATTGGGCTCCAAGGCCTCGCGCTCATCAAATACAAAACAACTACCGGTGTAATGTGCGGAGCCCACCTCCTCGAAGTATTTGAGAATACCGCCCTCTAGTTGATAGGTATGCTCCATGCCGATTTCACGCATGTAAAGACCAGATTTTTCGCAGCGGATTCCGCCCGTGCAAAAGCTTACTAAGGTTTTATCAACTAAGGCATCTTTATGTGCATTGATTGCCTCGGGAAATTCTGTAAATTTATTAATATTAAAATGCAGGGCATTTTCAAATGTGCCGTAATCTACTTCAAAGGCATTGCGCGTATCCACCATAAGTACAGGGCGTCCCAAGTCATCGGTGCCGCGGTCAAGCCATGCTTGTAATTTCTTTGGAGTGATGAAGTTCGCACGACCTTCTTCTGGGCGAATCGTGGGATGATTCATGCGAATGATTTCATTCTTGATTTTGACCAACATCTTTTTGAATGGCTGTGTTTCAGACCAGCTGTCTTTGGTTTGTAGAGGATTGAAGCGTGGGTCAGTGCGTAGCCAATCTAAAAAGGCACGCAATTCTAACTCTTGGCCAGCTAGGAATAAATTGATACCTTCGCCAGTTAGCAAGATAGTACCCTTAAGATTGCGAGAGTTGCACTCATCCAATATTTTGATCCGTAGCTCCGCTAAGTTGTCTAGGCTGACAAATAAATAGGCGGCTATGTTCAAAATGGGCTTCATTTTTTAATCTCTTTTGACTACGCCCTCCATTATCAAACAAGCGGCCGGTAGGGGTGGTAATCTTGCAGTCTTAATCGAAGGAGATGATGCAATGACGATTTTATTAAAAATGGCTAAAAAAGCCGTGTTATTGAGCCTATTGCTGATGACCGCTAGCTCTATTGTTAGCGCTCAAACAACTGGGGTTGGAACTTGGCCCACCCAAAAACCGATTCGCCTTATTGCTGTATTTCCACCTGGTGGATCTGTGGATCAAGTAGCGCGTACCCTCGCCCCTGCCTTACAGGCTGAATTAAAGCAAAGCGTGATTGTCGAGAATATCGGGGGTGCATCCGGAGTAATTGGTACTGCAGCGATGACCAGGTCAGATCCTGACGGCTATACATTTGCGGTGGTATTTGATACTCACGGGGTAAATCCAGTTCTCAAGGATAAGCTCCCGTATGACACCATTAAGGATATTGCGCCAGTAACACTGATTGGTACCTCACCGATGGTTCTGGTTGCTAGTAAAAACTCTGGGATCACTAGCTTCAAGCAACTTGTAGAGCAATCCAAGGCTGGCAAGCAATTTAGTTTTGGATCTATTGGTATTGGAAGTCTGGGACATTTGGCAATGGCCCGTTTAGCAAAGCAAGCTGGCTTTGATTGGAATCATATTCCTTATCGCGGCGGAGGGCCCTTGATGCAGGATGCACTTGGTGATCAAGTGCAGTTAGCCGTTGGCTCAGAGTTCCTAGTTAAACCACATGTTGACAGTGGTGGCGTCATTCCCTTGGTAATCACTACTGCTAAAAGATCTCCTGAGTTAGCAAATGTCCCTACGATCTCTGAAAGCGGCTTCCCTGGATTTAATGCGCCAGCATGGTGGGCAGTTTTGGCACCTGGAAAAACTCCCCCTGCCATTGTGAATGCGATGAATTTGGCAGTAACAAAAGTACTCAAGACACCTGCAGTGTCTGCCAAATTAAAGACTCAAGGAATTGAAATTGTCGCCGGCAATCCTGAGACTTTGCGGGATTTCATCGGTAAGCAAATTGGTATCTGGGGTAAGTTTGTGATTGAGAACAACATTAAAGAAACGCAATAAAGGTAAAGTATGACTGAACGTTTAATCCCTTATCAACCAATGGACTTGGCCGAGCCGGCCGAGCTAGTGGCAGCAATCCGCAAGAGACGCGGCGGTCAATTCATTAATTTAGATCGAATGCTTTTACATAGCACTCCCATTGCTGAAGGCTGGAATCACTTTATTGGTGAGATACGTAACAATCTCTCACTAGATCCAAAGCTACGCGAGCTAGCCATGTGTGGAGTTGCTGTTCTCAATGGTGCAGAGTATGAGTTTTTTCATCATGCACCCCCATTCATCAAAGCAGGTGGTAGCGAAGAGCAGGTTCAGGCACTGCGTTTAATTGGTCAAGCAGATTTCCCCAAGGCGCTATTCTCTTCAATTGAAAATGATGCAGTAGAGCTGACTTTTCAGATGACACGAAACATTAAGGTCGAGAGCGCTTTGATGAAGCGTCTACAACTTGCTTTAGGCAATACTGATGCAGTGGAGTTAGTTACTGTCATCGCTGCATACAATATGGTCTCTCGATTCTTAATCGCGTTGGATGTCAATCCTGAGGAGCATCCTCCTGAGTAAGTTATGACCCAAAATACTTCCATTCATTGGAATGAGAGTGGTCAAGCATGTTCAGCGCTTTGGCATTCTGAAAATGGTATAGCGCCGCACAAAAAAGTAGTCACTGGGGATGACACCTTGACAGCGGATGATGCTTATCATTTAGCGTGTGAAGGTACTGCGATTCTTTGGCAGGGTGATTTCCAAAACGCCCGCCAGCTGTTGCAGGCATTGATTCGGCGGATTGATAGGCCCTCAAAAAAATCCAAGCGAGCAGGCAAAAGAGTAGATAAGTCAGCTGATGTCATTGCAAAGAAAACTTCTTTAGATATTTTTAATCAGCATCGCTTAATTCAGTCACAGCGGGCACGCATACTTGGTATGTTGCTCATTCATTGTAATGCTGATCACAGCATTACATTGCGTCGCGCACCAGACGTCACCCAAGCCTGTTTAGAAGCCTATGGAAGTGTTAGTGAGTCTTACGTGATTTCATTGCGTGAACTATTGGGCGTAATCAGTGCCTATGAATGGCGTAAGAATGGATTACCCATTCTTGCTAATAGCGATGGCGATCCAATTTTTATTTATCCGCACTATGGTGTTTTCTCGCCCGTTCGCGGTGAATACATTGAGCTCGTTTGTAATACGCCATTGCCTAAGCAGTTAAAAGAGGATTCTACTGCTTTTGATATCGGAGTTGGTACTGGTGTTCTATCTATTATTTTGGCGATGCGTGATGTGCAAAAAATTATTGCCACTGATGAGGATGATCGAGCACTGATTTGCGCTAAAGAAAATATTGTGCTTTTGAACTTAGGCTCCCAAATAGAGATTGTGAAGGCTAATTTGTTTCCGCAAGGAAAGGCCTCCTTGATTGTGTGTAATCCACCCTGGATTCCTGCAAGGCCCAGTTCAAATTTAGAACGTGCGGTATACGACCCCGATAGTCAAATGCTCAAAGGGTTCTTGTCAGGGCTAAAGGACCACCTATTGCCGCAGGGTGAAGGGTGGCTCATTCTTTCAGATCTAGCTGAGCATCTTGAACTCAGAACTCGGCAAGAATTACTTGCATGGATTGAAGGGGCTGGCTTAACGGTGCTAGGTAGAGTAGATACTAAACCAAAGCATCCAAAAGTAAATGATGAATCCGATATGCTTCATTTCGCAAGATCGGCTGAAGTGACTTCGCTTTGGCGATTGAGCGTAAAGTATTGAACTTTATTTTTCTATTAGTTTTTAAAATACCCCTAGCTGACACATCCCCTTTTGTTGAAGGGTTGTTTATATAAACCTCTTTCCATAAAATGAATGAGAATAGTTTTCATTTGTAATACTGGTGTGCAGTAGTTGGGGAGAGAGATTTGCTTAGGAGCACGAGAAGAATATTTGATAAGGATGCTTTAGTTATCCTTATAGTCATCTCGATACATTTGATAATTTTTCTTACGGCGGGACTTTATCAGCGAGCCACTCCAATATTACTGACGAGAGATATTATTACTTTAGACCTCCTTGAGAATTCAAAAAGCCAGCGCGCTTCTTCTAGAATAAAACAAGCGCTAGACTTGAGCCTAGATCCCAAAGATACAAAAGATACAAAAGTATCAGTCTCTTTGAGTTCAGTTGCCACTAGCTCTTCAGCAATACCGCCCCCATCTTCATTAAGGAGTCAAGGCATACAAGCCCGCAACCAGTTTGTAAATCCAAAACCTCCATACCCTCTTGTGAGTCGGCGCATGGGGGAGCAGGGAGCTGTTGATCTTCGACTTTGTCTTACTTATCAAGGTCAAATTGAAAGCGTTTCTGTAATTAAAAGCTCTGGCTATAAACGACTAGATAGCTCAGCTTTAGCAACTGTCAAAACTTGGAAATTTTCACCTCTAGAGATGGTTGAAGCATCTTCATCTGATTGCTATCGCCTACCCATACACTTTAAGTTAGAGGTCTGAGGTGAGTCTAGATTCTAAAAAGGTAACCCATGATTCCTATTGCTTAGGGACAGATTGGGGAAGGGTGATTTCAAGTGCTACCTTATTGGGAAAAGAAAAATCCATCGTCATCTTGCACGATGGACAAAGATACAGATTAAGTATTACTAAGTTAAGGAAATTAATCTTGACTAAATGATTTAGCACTAATTCATTAGCCAGCAAAAGTATCTTGATATGCGAATAGCCAGCGATTTTTTATTTATATCTCTGGAGATTGCATATGAAGCAGAAAAAAGTGGCTTTAGCCTCAAGTATTGCACTGGTGTGTGGATGGTCGTTTGGTATAGACGTCCACGCCCAGGAAATGGATTTGCCAAGGATTGATATTGTGGGCCGGGAAGAAAATGCGCGGTCTAAAATTCCTGGGACGGTTGATGTCATCAATCAGAAACAGTTAGAAATACTACAACCTTTATCACTTCAGGATGCTTTAAAGACTGTCCCTGGGGTAAATATTCGTGGCGATGAAGGTGGTCTTGGATCTATCCCAAAGATTGGAATTCGCGGCCTTAATCCGAGTCGTAGCCAAAAAGTTTTGCTTTTGGAGGATGGCGCGCCCATCCATCCTAGTTTATTTATTTCTAATGCATCCTATTACAGTCCACCAGTTGATCGAATGAGTGGGATTGAAGTACTGAAGGGTGCTTCAGGATTGCAATATGGCCCATCTAATATTGGCGGGGTGATTAATTATCTGACAAAAACGCCAGAACAGGGATTTAAGCTATCTGGTAAGGCTGGCAACTATGGATATCAATTGGCTCAAATTGAGGCTGGTGGTAAGTCAGACTCAAACGGGGCTATCGCCGGTGTCAATATCATCAAATCAGAATCGAATGGCTATCAAGACAACGGCTACAAAATGTATGACATCTTATTTAAGGGCGGCGTCAGCATCAATCAAGATCAATGGTTGAGCCTTAAATATACCCACTATGACAATAATATAAATACCTCTTACGTAG
>Ga0187845_1001050_pt1 | contig 16014 bp, 15 predicted proteins | sample SpaLakP09_SKY_68_FD_134515 | JGI IMG/M metagenome (GOLD analysis project Ga0187845, IMG submission 134515) | Oligotrophic lake water microbial communities from Sparkling Lake, Wisconsin, USA - SP09_SKY_68 | ecosystem: Environmental > Aquatic > Freshwater > Lake | place: USA: Sparkling Lake... | reverse complement strand
GCGCGAGGCGGCCGCGGGCTGAGCGCCGGACACTGGCTACATCTGCCGGAAATGATGCAGGTAGCTGCGGCTGACCGGCAGGACCTCGCCGCCGTTGCGCAGGTGGAGGTCGGCGGTCTCGTTCATGCCGCGCACGACTTCGCGCACGCTGGCCAGATTGACGATGACGGAACGGTGCGTCTGCACGAATCGTTCCGGGTCCAGCTGGTCTGCCAGTTCGCGGATCGTCTTGCGGATGAGCGCCTCGCCCTCGTCCCAGACGACCCGCGTGTATTTCTCCTCGGCGCGCAGGAAATGCACCTGCTCGACCGGGATGAGGCGCACGCTGTTGCCCACCGATGCCTTGATCCACTGGAGCCAGCGGGCTGGCGTCGCGGCGCGGTGTCCCAGCCGCGCCGCCAGCCGGTCGAGCGTCGCGGCCATCGCCGCATGGTCGTGCGCGGACCCGGGCAGCTGGCGCTTCAGGCGCTCCACCGTGTCGGCGAGGCGCATGCGGTCGACCGGCTTGACGAGATAATCGACGGCGCCCTGGTCGAACGCCTGGACGGCGTATTGTTCGTACGCGGTCACGAACACGAGATGGGCGCTCCTGGCCAGCGCGCGGGCCGTGTCGATGCCGTTCATGCCAGGCATGCGGATATCCAGGAACACGATATCCGGACGGTGCGCCGCAAACAGCTCCAGCGCTTCCGTGCCGTTGCGGGCGTCGTCCGTCAGCACGAGGTCGGGCCACAGCACCGCCAGGTGCGCGCGCAGGCGTTCGCGCAGCAGCGGTTCGTCGTCGGCGATGAGCGCTTTCACTGGCTTCATGCACGTTCCTTTAGCTGGAAATGAAGTTCGACGCGCACGCCGTGCGGCGCGACCTCGTGCAGGTCGACGCGTGCGGTATCGCCATAGAACCCGTGCAGCCGGCTGCGCAGGTTCGACAGCCCCGTGCCGGGGGTCGCCGTTTCCGGCATTCCGACGCCGGTGTCGCTCACCCACAGCGTCATGGCCCCGGTGCGCGGATCGCAGCGGCCGCCGACGTCGATCTCGCCGCCGTCGACGCTGGGGTCGATCCCATGGCGGACCGCATTCTCGACCAGCGTGAGCAGCGCCATCGGCGGAAAGCGCAGGGCCGCCGCCGGCGGCGCCGCAACGGCAAAGCGCAGGCGGTCGGGCATGCGCAGCCGCATGAGCTCAAGGTAGGACCGCACCAGCTGCAGTTCCGTCTCCAGTGTGGCGTCCGCGTCGTTCACGCGCGGCATGGCGGCGCGCAGATAGGCGATGAGGTGCCGCAGGACAGGCGCCGCGTTGGGGGAGCCGCTGGCCACCAGCGCTTCGATATTGGCCAGCGTATTGAACAGGAAGTGGGGCTCGATCTGGGCGTGCAGCATGCGCAGCCGGACATCGAGCAGTTCCCGCTCGAGCCGGTTCTTTTCAAGTTCGATCTGCAAGCGGTCGGCGCGTTCGCGCTGACGGCGTTCGCTGCGCATGGCAATCAGGGAAAACGGTACACCGAACAGCAGCGCCATGATCACCATCGCGACGTACGCCGTTTGCGACTGGGGCTTGAGCAGGAAGGCCACCACGTTACCGCGTTGCGCGATCAGGAACGTGACAAGGACGGCCACCGGCGCCGCCAGCACGATGGCCGCCAGGCGCGCCAGGCGCGGGCCCAGCCAGCGCGGCCGCAGCGCGACGGCCGCCGAATAGGCCACGAGCAGGATCGCGCCGACGCATCCCACGTGGCCGAATACCTCGAGATACGGCGAACCGCTGATCCGGTGCAGCGGCAGCGACAGCAGCAGGGTGAACGCCGTGACGACGGCTGCGTGCCGCCGCGCCGGCAGGCACGCGCTGATGGGAAATCGGAGTGAGGTCGGCCGCGTCATCGCTGCACGATACCCGCTGCCCGGCCGTAGTTCAAGCCCCGGAAACCGTCGTTCGTCGCACGGTCCGGGCATCCAGCTTGCCGCCGCATCCGCCGGCCGGCTTACTGGCTGCCTGCACAACGATCGGGAGAGACAGCATGACATCGAGCAACGCAACGGCGGCGGCATGGACGGCGGACGGCATCCGGAACCGGGCGCCTCGGGCGCTGCAGTACGCGGCACGCTGCTGGTTTGCGGTAGCCATCGCCGGGCAATGCATGTTCGCCGCGTATATCGCCGTCCTGTACGGCGGCGCCGCGCTCCGGGGCGAATTCGCGGCATGGAACCGGGTCATGACGCATGGCCACGTCGAGGGGGCGGCGGCAGGCAATCTCGCCACCGGCCTGCATCTCCTCGGCGCCGCTATCATCATGCTGGGCGGCGTGCTGCAACTGCTGCCCGGCCTGCGGGCGCGGGCGCCCAGGCTGCACCGCTGGAACGGACGCCTCTACCTGGCCGCTGCAGTCGGGGCCAGCCTGACGGGCATCTACATGGTGTGGTGGCGCGGCGCGGTCGGCGATACCGTCCAGCACGTCGCCACGACGCTGAACGGTCTCCTCGTCGTGCTGTGCGCCGGCATGGCACTACGGCGGATCCGCGCGCGCAGGATCGAGGCGCATCGCCGCTGGGCGCTGCGGCTGTTCCTCGCCGTGAGCGGCGTCTGGTTCTTCCGCATCGGGCTGATGTTCTGGCTCGTCGTGAATCGCGGCCCGGCCGGGTTCGATCCCCGCACGTTCGAGGGGCCGTTCCTGACCTTCCTCGCCTTCGCGCAGTACTGCGTGCCGCTCGCGATTCTCGAACTGGTCTTCGTATCCCGTGCACGGGGTGGTGCCGCGGCGCAGCTTGGCATGGCGTGCGTGCTGGCGGGCGCGACGCTGGCCACCGCGGTCGGCGTCGTTGCGGCAACGGCCGGCATGTGGCTGCCGAACATGTAGCCACTCTCGCGGCGCCGGTACGGCCGGCACGCATCGCTCGGCTATAATTTTCCGCCTGCCAGTCCAGGACGCTTGACCCTCACGCCACGTGAGGCCCGACCATGGTGTCACGCTGAAGAACGGAGACGAACGATGCTGAAAGTAGGAGAGCTGGCCGCCCTGGCCAACCTGACGGTGCGCACCCTGCACCACTACGACAGCATCGGCCTGCTCCGGCCTCAAGCGCGTTCCGATGCCGGCTACCGGCTCTACGACCGCGACGACGTGGCCCGCCTGCACCGCATCCAGGCCCTGCGCGCGTTCGGTATGAGTCTCGCCGACATCGCCCTCACGCTGGACAGTCCGGCCGGCTCGCCGCTGGCGATCGTCGACCGCCAGCTGGAAGCGCTCGAAGTGCGGATGGCGGAAGCCAGGCGCCTGCGCGACCAGCTGCTGCGCGTGCGCGCAGAACTCGTGCGCGGCAGCGCGCCGGACCTGTCCACGTGGCTCACCACACTGGAGAACACCATGGACATGATGAACGTATACGAACGCTATTTCACCAAGGAGGAACTGGAGCGCCTGCCGATAGTCCGCAGCGACGCCGCGCAGGCGCAATGGCAGGCGATGGTCGAACAGGCACGCGGCCTGGTCGAATCGCAGGTGCCGCCGAACGCCGACGCCGCCAAGGCTTTTGCGCTGCGCTGGCTGCAGACCTTCGAGCGCGACACGGGCGGCGATGCGGCGCTGCAGGTGAAACTGAACGCGATGGTCGAACGCGAACTGGAGGCCGTCGGCATGCCGGCGCAGGTATTCGACTACGTGAAGGCCGCCGTCGGCGAGCTGAAATTCGACACGTGGGCGAAGTACCTGCGGCCGGAAGTCCTCGACCGCATGCGCCGCCACATCGCCGCGCGCGGCGAGGAGTGGACGCCCCTGATCGCGCAGGTGCAAGCCGAAGCCAAGGCCGATCCGGATGCGACGGGCCCGCGCGCCCGCGACCTCGGGCGCCAATGGATGGCCCTGTTCCACGACATGGTCGGCACGGACCCGCAGGACGTCGACGCCTTCCGCAAGGCCACCGCGACGGAGCCCCTGCTGCGCATGGGCCCGGGCATCGGCGACGCGACGCTGGCCTGGCTGCGCAAGGCGCTGACCGTCTGAAGCAATTGCCTAAAACCGGGGTCAGACCCCGGTTTTTGGCAATTTCCCCAAAACGGGGTCAGACCCCGAATTTTGGCAACAAAAAAGGCACCCGCGGGTGCCTTTTTTGCCGGTGCTACGGCATCACGCCAGCTTGCCGTGGCAAGCCTTGAACTTCTTGCCGCTGCCGCACGGGCACGGGTCGTTGCGGCCGACCTTCACGCCCATGTAGGTCGTGGCCGGATCGTCGGCCATCGCCGTCGTGCCCGGGGTCGCCGCGAGCGGTGCCATCAGTTCTTCCGGCGCCGCCGTCGGATCGAAGTCCGCGTGCTGGTAGTTGACGTTTTCCAGGTGCGCCGCGGCTGCCTGCATCGCCGCTTCCGCCGCCTCGACTTCCTCGCGGGTCTGGATGCGGACGGTCATAATGGTGCGGATCACTTCGTTCTTGATCTGGTCCAGCATCGCGCCGAACAGTTCGAACGCTTCGCGCTTGTACTCCTGCTTCGGGTTCTTCTGCGCATAGCCGCGCAGGTGGATGCCCTGGCGCAGGTGGTCCAGCGCGGCCAGGTGTTCGCGCCAGTGCGTGTCGATGTTCTGCAGCATGACGTTGCGCTCGAAGCCGCCGAACGCTTCCTTGCCGACGATGCCGACCTTCGCTTCGTACGAGCTTTCCGCCGCGGCCAGCACGCGCTCGAGGATGTCGTCGTCGTTCAGGTTCGGCTCGTCCTCCAGCAACTTCGCCAGCGGCACCGGGAGCGACCATTCGTCGGCCAGCACGCGCTCCAGCGCCGGGATGTCCCACTGCTCTTCCACCGACTCCGCCGGCACGTAGGTGCGCACGACGTCGGTGAACACGCCGATGCGCAAGGATGCGATCAGTTCGGAAATGTCGGCCGCTTCCAGCAGTTCGTTACGCTGGGTGTAGATCACCTTGCGCTGGTCGTTGGCGACGTCGTCGTATTCCAGCAGCTGCTTGCGGATGTCGAAGTTGCGGGCCTCGACCTTGCGCTGCGCGCCTTCGATCGAGCGCGTGACCATGCCCGCTTCGATCGGTTCGCCTTCCGGCATCTTGAGACGGTCCATCACGGCGCGCACGCGGTCGCCCGCGAAGATGCGCAGCAAGGGGTCGTCCAGCGACAGGTAGAAGCGCGACGAACCCGGGTCGCCCTGGCGTCCCGAACGGCCGCGCAGCTGGTTGTCGACGCGGCGCGACTCGTGGCGTTCGGTGCCGATGATGTGCAGGCCGCCCTGCGCGACCACGTGGTCGTGCAGCGACTGCCACTCCTCGCGCAGCTTGGCCGATTGCTCGGCCTTCTGTTCCGGCGCCAGCGCCTCGTCGGCGTCGATGAACTGGATCTGCTTCTCGACGTTGCCGCCTAGGACGATGTCAGTACCGCGGCCCGCCATGTTCGTCGCGATGGTGATCATCTTCGGACGACCGGCCTGCGCGATGATCTCCGCTTCGCGCGCGTGCTGCTTCGCGTTCAGCACGTTGTGCGGCAGCTTGGCCTGGTCAAGGATGCCCGACAGCAGTTCCGAGTTCTCGATCGACGTCGTGCCGACGAGGACCGGCTGGCCGCGCTCGTAGCAGTCGCGGATGTCGTTCAGCATCGCCTGGTATTTTTCCTGCGCCGTCTTGTACACCTGGTCCTGGCGGTCCTTGCGCTGCGACGGACGGTTCGGCGGGACGACGACGGTTTCCAGGCCGTAGATCTCCTGGAATTCGTACGCTTCCGTGTCGGCCGTACCCGTCATGCCGGACAGCTTGCCGTACATGCGGAAGTAGTTCTGGAACGTGATCGACGCGAGCGTCTGGTTCTCGTTCTGGATGCGCACACCCTCTTTCGCTTCCACGGCCTGGTGCAGGCCGTCGGACCAGCGGCGGCCCGTCATCAGGCGGCCCGTGAATTCGTCGACGATCACGACTTCGTTGTTCTGCACGACGTAGTGCTGGTCCTTGTGGTACAGCACGTGTGCGCGCAGGGCGGCGTACAGGTGGTGGATCAGCGTGATGTTGGCGGCGTCGTACAGCGAGGCGCCTTCCGGCAGCAGGCCCATCTTCGTGAGGATGGCCTCGGCCTTTTCGTGGCCGGCCTCGGTCAGCAGCACGGTGTGCGCCTTCTCGTCCTTCGTGTAGTCGCCCGGGACTTCGATGTTGCCCTTGCCGTCCGGGGTTTCCTCGCCGATCTGCAGGGTCAGCATCGGCGGGACTTCGTTGATCTTGTGATACAGCTCCGTGTGGTTCTCGGCCTGGCCGGAAATGATCAGCGGGGTACGCGCTTCGTCGATCAGGATCGAGTCCACCTCGTCGACCACGGCGAAGTTCAGGCCACGCTGCACGCGCTCGCGCATCTCGTAGACCATGTTGTCGCGCAGGTAGTCGAAGCCGTATTCGTTGTTGGTGCCGTAGGTGATGTCGGAACCGTAGGCTTTCTGCTTGCTGTCGTGATCCATCTGCGACAGGTTCACGCCGGTGCTCAGGCCGAGCCAGCCGTACAGGCGGCCCATCTGCTCGGCGTCGCGCTGGGCCAGGTAATCGTTGACCGTCACGACGTGCACGCCCTTGCCGGACAGCGCGTTCAGGTACACGGGCAGGGTCGCCATCAGCGTTTTACCCTCGCCGGTGCCCATCTCGGCGATCTTGCCGTAGTGAAGGACCATGCCGCCGATCAGCTGCACGTCGAAATGGCGCATCTTCATGACGCGCTTGGCGGCTTCGCGGCAGACGGCGAAGGCTTCCACGAGGATGTCGTCCAGCGTGGCGCCTCCGGCCAGGCGTTGCTTGAATTCGTTTGTCTTTGCCTGGAGATCGGCATCGGACAGCGCTTCCATCTGCGGCTCGAGCGCGTTGATCTCGCGTACGGATTTTTGGTATTGCTTGAGCAGACGCTGGTTACGGCTGCCGAAAATCTTGGTCAGGAATGACATGCTGTGTTCTTCAAAAGTACGCCGCGAAAAAGGTCCGAGGAGCCCAGGATGATAGCAAAAACATATCTACCTGAGAGCGCCAATGGCAAAAAGCCACCGATTTTATCATGCGATCCGGCCACACTTGGGGGCCGCCCGGCGGATCACAAGTGCGGCTGGCAAAAAATGTTATCAAACTGCATTCGATTTCACACAATGCGCACGATTCTTCGCGGCAGGTTGGGCGGCTGTGGTATGTTCCGAGGTATGCAGTCTTCCAACCAGCAGCGTCCCTTCCATATCTACGGCACCCGCGACCGCAAGACGGCCTTCGGCGCCACCGATTTCCTGCGCGCCAACGACCGCCTCGCCGCCCTGATGCCGACCGCCCTGCGCGTGGGCAACCTGCAGCGCGACGTCAAGGTGATCCTGCCGCCGATGTACGCCGGCTGCGACGTGCTGTCGTTCCAGGATGCCGTGCTGACCCTCGCCGTGCCCTCTTCCGCCGTCGCGGCCAAGCTCAAGCAGCAGCTGCCCAAGCTGCAGGCGGGGTTGCAGAAAAAGGGATGGCAGGTGGAGAACGTGCGCATCAAGATCCAGATGCGGCCGAACGTGCCCGTACGCGAGGAGGCGAAGCCGTCCTCGCTGACCTTGCCGCCGACGGCGGTGGATGCGTTCGAGCAGTTGGGGGAGACGTTGCCGGAGACGCCGCAGAACGCGGCGCTGATCGCGGCAATCAAGAGGCTGGCGGAGAGACGGAAGAAATAAGAACGTCGCAAGCGCAAAAACGACGTTACAGCAAAAACCGTCGTTCCCGGCATTGCCGGAAACGACTTCCCGCGCAGGCGGGAACCCAATTACGCTGGCACTGCGCTAACGCACTTGGATTCCCGCCTTCGCGGGAATGACGTTGTTTGGTACTAAGGTAAGGTCAGCCTTAGGGTGCCCCGTCAGGTCAGCGCCCACTCCCTCTCCATCTGCGCCCCATACGACACCGGCGCCCGCTCCTGCGCATCGAACGTCACGATCTCGTACGATTCCGGATGCGCCAGCAGCTCGCGCAGCAGCAGGTTGTTCAGGCCGTGGCCCGACTTGTGCGCCTCGTAGCTGGCCAGCAGGGGCGAGCCGACGAGGTACAGGTCGCCGATCGCGTCGAGGATTTTATGGCGCACGAACTCGTCGTCGTAGCGCAGGCCGTCCGCATTCAGGATGCGGTATTCGTCCATCACGATCGCGTTTTCCAGCGAGCCGCCACGGGCCAGGCCCATGCCGCGCAGGCTCTCCACGTCCTGCATGAAGCCGAACGTGCGGGCACGCGCCACGTCGTGCACGTACGAGACCTTGCCGAAATCGACGACGGCGCGCTGCGTCGTTCCGTCCACGGCCGGGTGGTTGAATTCGATGAAGAAGTCGAGCTTGAAGCCGTCGTACGGGGAGAGGCGCGCCCATTTCTCGTTGGCGCCGCTGCCCTGGCGGACTTCGACCGGTTTCAGCACGCGGATGAATTTCTTGGGCACGGCCTGCTCCTGCACGCCCGCCTGCTGCAGCAGGAAGACGAACGACGACGCGGAACCGTCCATGATCGGGATCTCTTCGGCCGTGACGTCGACGTACAGGTTGTCGATGCCGAGACCGGCGCAAGCCGACATCAGGTGCTCGACGGTCGAGACGCGTGCATCGCCCTGCGTGAGCACCGACGCCATGCGGGTGTCGCCCACGATGTCGGCATTCGACGGGAACTCGACGATGGGGTCGAGATCGACGCGGCGGAACACGATACCCGTGTCGGCGGCGGCCGGACGCAGGGTCAGCTCGACCTTGGTGCCGGAGTGCAGGCCGACACCTGTCGTGCGCACCAGTTGTTTGATGGTTCGTTGTTTGAGCATCGTACGATTATATCGTAGGGATTTCGCGCCTGCCGGAGGCCCCCATCGGGCGGTGGCAGGAACACCACGTTTTCACGGATGCTCGGCCTCGGCGTGGGTGCTTTCGTGGCGGATCAGGTACAGGCCACTGCCGATGATGATGGCCGCACCCAATAAAGTGTATTCGTCTGGCAAGGTTTTCCACATGAGCCAGTCGATGGCGACACCCCAGGCCAGCGCCGTGTACTCGAACGGCGCCACCACCGACGCTTCGCCGTGGCTGAACGCTTCCGTCAGCGCCAGCTGGCCGAAAAAGCCGCTGACGGCCAGCATCAGGATGAGCAGCCAGTGCTCCGGCTGCACGGGCACCCACGCGGGCGCTGCCATGGGCGTCGGGCCGAGCGCCATCAGCACCATCAGCCAGAACATCATGTGCTCGCCCCGGTCCGTGCGCGCGAGCACGCGTCCGGCGACGGCCGACACGGCGTAGCACACGGCCGCGGTCAGCACGGCGAGGCCGCCCAGCGAGAAAAAGCCGGCACCGGTCGGCCGCAGCACGACGAGCACGCCGGCCATGCCGACGCCGATCGCGATCCAGCGCGCGCCGTTCACGCGCTCGCCCAGCACGAACACGGACAGCGCCGTGATGAGGATCGGACCGACGAAGAAAATCGAATACGCTTCGGCCAGCGACAAGGTCTTGAGGCCGTACGTGAACAGCGCCAGCATCGCGATGCCGATGGCGCCGCGCAGCAGGTGCAGCGGCCAGCGGATGCGCAGCAGCGACCGCTGCCCGCCGCGCCAGAACAGGTACGCACCGACGAGCGGCAGCGCGGACAGCGCGCGGATCGCCGCCACCTGCAGCGCCGGGAAGTGCGCGGACAGGAGCTTCATCGTCATGTCCATGACGGAGAACATGGCGACGCAGACCAGCATCGCGCGGATGCTGCGCATGTTCCCGGCGAGCCGGCTCACGGGTGCGTCTCTCACAGCCGCAGCTCCATGAACAGCGACAGCGGATCCTCGCGGTAGTCGCCGAACGGCGCGCGCCGCTCGAAGCCGAGGCGCTCGTACAAGCCGATCGCTTCCGGCTGATGGATGCCCGTCTCCAGGCGCAGCACCGACAGGCCGGACATCCGCGCGAACATCGTCAGATGCTCGAGCAGCTTGCGGCCCGTGCCGAGGCCGCGCCGGCGCTCGTCGACGAACATCCGCTTGACTTCACCATATTCCTGCTTGTTGACGAGCGCCGCACAGCCCACCGCCGCGCCGTCCACGTCGCGCGCGACGAGGAACAGCACGTCGCCCTGCAGCAGCGACGCGATATCCATCAGGTGGTTGCTCTCCGCCGGGTACAGCGCGGCGCAGTACGCGTCGAGGCGCGCGAGCATGTCGCGCACCTCGGGCTGGTCCGGCGTTTCGGTGTTGATGATCAAGAGTCGATCAGCCCAGTTGCTTCAGGAGCGTCTCGGCCGACGACACGTCGAAGCCGCCGCTTTCCACGTTCAACTGCTTGACGACGCCGTCCTGCACCAGCATCGAGTAGCGCTGGGAGCGCACGCCGAAGCCCTTGGCGACGAGGTCGAATTCCAGGCCCAGCGCCTTGGTGAACGCGGCGCTGCCGTCGGCCATCATGCGCACGATGCCGGTGGCCTTCTGGTCGCGGCCCCACGCGCCCATCACGAAGGCGTCGTTGACCGAGATGCACCAGATCTCGTCGACACCCTTGGCTTTCAGCTGGTCGGCCAGCTGGACGTAGCCGGGCAGGTGCTGGGCCGAGCAGGTCGGGGTGAAGGCGCCCGGCAGGCCGAAGATGGCGATGGTTTTACCCTTCACGAGGTCGGCCACGTTGAACGTATTCGGGCCGAGCGCGCAGCCTTCGGTTTCGACGTCGATGAATTCCTGCAGGGAGCCTTCGGGCAGGCGGTCGCCGATCTGGATCGTCATGGTGGTATTCCTTTCAAGTTTCAAGAACTCGCAAGTATGCCTGATTAAAAAAAATTCGGGGTCAGAGCACATTTTTTCAAAATGTGCTCTGACCCCGAATTTTTTAAAACGAAAGGCCAGGCTGCCTGGAACAGCCTGGCCCCGCATCATGGAACGCCGGTGGTCAGCCGGCGTTGGAGTCTGCTACTCAGTCGGCTTGCTTGCGCAGGAACGCCGGGATGTCGTAGGTCTCGACACCGTTGTTCTGCATCGCGCGCACCTGCTCGGAGGCCTGCTCGCGGCGCCACACGGCCGGCTGCTTCATGCCGTCCATCGCGCCGGCGGTCGCCGTCCCCATCGTCACGCCGGCCGTCACGCCCGCGGTGCCGGACATCATCGGCGCGCCGTACGTACCGGTGCGCAGCACCTGCTGCGGCTGCACCAGGGAGATGCTGGCCTTGTTCTTGCCCAGGCCCGTCGCGACGACGGTCACGCGCAGTTCGTCGCCCATCTCGTCGTCGTAGGCAATGCCTTGTGCGATCGCGGCGTCCGGCGCAGCGAAGGCGCGCACGGCGGCCATGACTTCCTTGATCTCCTTACCTTTCAGGCCGCGCGACGCGGTGACGTTCACCAGCACGCCCTTCGCGCCCGACAGGTCGATGCCGTCCAGCAGCGGCGATGCGACGGCCTGTTCGGCGGCGATGCGCGCGCGGTCGACGCCCGACGCGGTCGCGGTACCCATCATGGCCTTGCCCTGCTCGCTCATGATGGTCTTCACGTCGTTGAAGTCGACGTTGATGTGGCCCGGGACGTTGATGATCTCGGCGATACCGGCGACGGCGTTGTTCAGCACATCGTCCGCATGCTTCATCCAGTCCAGCATCGATTCATCTTCGTAGATGTCTTCCAGCTTTTCGTTCAGGATGACGATCAGCGAGTCGACGTGCTTGGTCAGTTCGTTCAGGCCGTTCTCCGCGACGTCCATGCACTTCTGGCCTTCGTACGAGAACGGCTTCGAGACGACGGCCACGGTCAGCGCGCCCAGGCTCTTGGCGACTTCCGCGACGATCGGCGCGGCGCCGGTGCCCGTGCCGCCGCCCATGCCGGCAGCGATGAAGACCATGTGCGCACCGCGCAGCGCGTCTTCGATGCGCATGCGCGATTGCTCGGCCAGCTGGCGGCCGATTTCCGGACGCATGCCCGCACCCAGGCCGGACTCGCCGATCTGGATGATGTTGTGGGCGCTGGATGCGGCCAGCGCCTGGGCGTCGGTATTCGCGGCGATGAACTCCACGCCGGCCACGCCCTTGTTGATCATATGCTGGACCGCATTGCCACCCGCGCCGCCAACGCCGACGACCTTGATGACCGTGCCCAGTGCTGCGTTATCGACCATATCGAACTCCATGATGAACTCCTAATCTCGATGAGCCGTTTCCAAGCCCGAATCCTCGCGGACATCGCCAGGACTCGAGATTGGAAACGCGCCACTATTTTAAAAATGTTTCGTGTCCGTTACCAAGCAAATCTGCTACTAGCTGTTACTAAACCTCGAAAAACCTGTCACGCGTTGCGTTTACGTTGTTCCCATCCTCGCTCACGCGCGCTTTGGTTCTCCGCCGCCTCAGAAATTCCCGAGGAACCACTCTTTCATTCGTTGCCACACTGCCTTCACCGACCCGTCCTGACGCGTGACGATGTGACCGCGCAGGTACTGTTTTTTCGCTTCCAGCAGCAGACCGAGGACAGTCGCATAGCGCGGGCTGCGCACGACGTCCGCCAGTTGGCCGCGGTATTCCGGCGTGCCGAGGCGCGCCGGTTTCAGGAAGATGTCTTCCGCCATTTCGATCATGCCCGGCATGATCGACGAGCCGCCCGTCAGCACGATGCCCGACGAGAGCACGCCTTCGTAGCCGGACTCGCGCACGACCTGGTGCACCATCGCGAACAGTTCTTCCACGCGCGGCTCGATCACGGCGGCCAGCGCCTGGCGCGACAGCGCACGCGGACCGCGGTCGCCGAGGCCCGGCACTTCCAGCGACTCGCCCGGATCGGCCAGCACTTGCTTGGCCACGCCGTAGCGGATCTTGATCTCTTCCGCCTCGCCCGTCGGCGTGCGCAGCGCCATTGCGATGTCGCTCGTAATCTGATCGCCGGCGATGGGATCACGGCCGTGTGGCGGATCGCGCCATCGCTGAAGACCGCGATGTCGGTGGTGCCGCCGCCGATGTCGATCAGCACGACGCCCAGTTCCTTCTCGTCGTTCGTCAGCACGGAATCGGCCGACGCCATCGGCTGCAGGATCAGGTCCGAGACCTCGAGGCCGCAGCGGCGCACGCACTTTACAATATTCTGCACCGCGGACACCGCACCGGTGACGATGTGCACGCGCACCTCGAGGCGGATGCCGCTCATGCCGATCGGCTCGCGCACGTCTTCCTGGTTGTCGACGATGAATTCCTGCGGCACCGTGTGCAGCAGCTGCTGGTCGGTCGGGATGTTCACGGCCTTCGCCGTCTCGATCACGCGCGCCACGTCCGTGGCCGTCACTTCCTTGTCCTTGATGGCGACCATGCCGCTCGAGTTGAACGAGCGGATATGGCTGCCGGCGATCCCCGCGTACACGTTGCGGATCTTGCAGTCGGCCATCAGCTCGGCTTCTTCGAGCGCGCGCTGGATGGATTCCACGGTCGCTTCGATGTTGACGACAACGCCCTTCTTCAAACCCTTGGATTCGTGCTGGCCGAGTCCGATCACCTCATGGCGCCCATCGGCCATCACTTCGGCCACCACCGCCACCACCTTCGAGGTACCGATGTCGAGGCCGACGATCAGGTTCTTCGCGTCTTTTGTCATGTTTGCTGTCGCCTGCTTAAATTAGATCTGCTTTGTAGTTTTGGTATTTGTTTTTTTCTTCACTGCCGCCTTCACGGGCTTGGTCGCATCCGCCGGCACGGTCAATGCCGCCGAGGACAATGCGAGACCGTTCGGATAGCGCATGTCGATCGTATCGATACGCCCTTCCTGCAGTCTAGCCACCAGCTGGGGGTAAATGCTCACCAGCCGCTGCACGCGTCCGTGCAGTGTGTCCTTGTCCTTCTCGCGTCCCAACTCCACGCTCATGCCGTTGTTCAGCCTCACCGTCCAGGCGTAGCGGTTCGACAGGCTGATCGACTCCGGCGTCAGGCGGATCGGCGCGAACCAGCCGCGCAGTTCCGCGAAACGCGTGAGCACTTCCTTCTCGCTGCCGGCGGGACCATCGAACGCAGGCAGTGCGTGGTCCTCGTCGGCCTCGGCCAGGTTGGCCGTGAACACATCCCCCTTCACGGACAACAGCTTGCCGTCCTCGCCCCACGTACCCAGCGCCTCGTGCTCCTCCACCTGCACGATCAGCTGGTTCGGCCACTCGCGGCGCACGCTGGCCTTGCGCACCCACGGCACGGCCTCGAAGGTGGTGCGCACCTGTTCGAGGTCGGTCGTGAAGAAGTTACCGCTGATCTTGCCGATCACGCCGTTACGCACCGTCAGCTCGTTCACGTGCTGCAGGTCCAGCCCGTACATGCTCTCGACCCGCACCGCGCGCAACGTGAACATCGGGCGCTGCGACAGCCACCACAATCCCGACGCCACGCACGCGAGCACCGCCAGCGCGGTGAGCGCGCTGGCGGTTGCGTTCAGAGCTCGCACGTCATGCCACATCTTCGCTTCCTTATCCCTTCTTCACCTGGCCGGCCTTCAGGCTGGCGCTGCGCAGGATGTCCACGCACAGGTCTTCGTAACTCGTGCCTTCCGCGCGCGCCGCCATCGGCACGAGCGAGTGCGTCGTCATGCCCGGCGACGTGTTCACTTCCAGCAGGAACGGCGCGTTGTCCGATTCGCGCAGCAGCACGTCGATACGGCTCCAGCCTTCGCAGCCGAGCGCGCGGTAGGCGTTCACCACGTGCGCCTGGATCGCGGCGGTGGTCTCCGCATCGAGCGGCGCCGGGCAGTGATACTTCGTGTCGTCCGTGAAGTACTTGTTCTGGTAGTCGTAGTTGCCCTCGGGCGCGACGATCTCCACGATCGGCAGCGCACGCGCGGTCGGGCCGCTGCCCAGCACCGGCACGGAGAACTCGCGCCCCTGGATGAACTGCTCGACCAGCACCACCTTGTCGTACTGGCGCGCCAGATCGACGGCGGCCTGCAGCGCAGCCGCATCCGTTACCTTGGTGATGCCGATGGTGGAGCCTTCCAGCGGCGGCTTGACGATCAGCGGCAGGCCAAGTTCGGCGACGATGGCGTCGGTGTCGATGTTCTCACCGGCGGCGATGGTGACGTAGCGCGGCGTCGGCACGCCGGCCGCCAGCCACACGATCTTGGTCGTGACCTTGTCCATGCCGACGGAGGACGCCATCACGCCGCTGCCCGTGTACGGGATGCCCAGCAGTTCCAGCGCGCCCTGCAGGGTGCCGTCTTCGCCGTAGCGGCCGTGCAGCGCGATGAACACGCGGTCGAATTTTTCCGCGGCCAGTTCGGCCAGCGAGCGCTCGGCCGGGTCGAACGGGTGCGCGGCTATGCCCTTCGATTTCAGCGCCTGCAGCACGCCGCTGCCCGAGATCAGCGAAATCTCGCGCTCGGCGGAGCGGCCGCCGAACAGCACGCCGACCTTGCCCAGGGCTTTTGCTTCGGATTCAGTAATGCTCATAGTTAGACCTTTTACTGCGCTACCTTCTGATTCGATGTCAGTTGATGGGGGACGCCGCCGATGGAGCCGGCGCCCATGGTGAGCACGACGTCGCCGTCGCGCGCCACCTTGAAGATCGTCGCCGGCATGTCGGCGATCGCTTCCACGAAAATCGGTTCGACCGCACCGCCCGCACGCAGCGCACGCGCGAGCGCGCGGCCGTCCGCCGCCACGATCGGCGCCTCGCCGGCCGGATACACCTCCGCCAGCAGCAGCACGTCCGGCGCGGCCAGCACCTTGACGAAGTCCTCGAACAGGTCGCGGGTGCGCGAATAGCGGTGCGGCTGGAACGCCAGCACGAGGCGGCGGCCCGGGTACGCGGCACGCGCGGCGGCCAGCGTTACCTGCGCTTCCACCGGGTGGTGGCCGTAGTCGTCGACGAGCGTGAAGCTGCCGCCCTGCGGCAATTCGATCTCGCCATAGCGCGTGAAGCGGCGGCCCACGCCGTTGAATTCGCGCAGGCCCTGCGCCGTCGCCTCGTCCGGCACGCCGATCTCGCGCGCGATCGCGATCGCGGAGCAGGCGTTCAGCACGTTGTGCATGCCCGGCTGGTTCAATACGAAATCCGTGTCCGGATAGCCCTGCTGGCGCACGGTGAAATGCATCTGGATGCCGACGGCGCG
>Ga0187845_1001049_pt1 | contig 16015 bp, 14 predicted proteins | sample SpaLakP09_SKY_68_FD_134515 | JGI IMG/M metagenome (GOLD analysis project Ga0187845, IMG submission 134515) | Oligotrophic lake water microbial communities from Sparkling Lake, Wisconsin, USA - SP09_SKY_68 | ecosystem: Environmental > Aquatic > Freshwater > Lake | place: USA: Sparkling Lake... | reverse complement strand
GTATTGCAATCATTTATATATTATATATATAAATTAATGACAAACATAAGAGAACAAGAAGACAAGATTGATTATGTTGATAAGATTGGAACAACCGACGAAGGAGGATTATCTATTGAACATGAGGGGATAACTTATACCACTGATGATGAAGCCATGATTAAGATAGATGGAACAACCTACACGATGGAAGAACTGAATAATTATGAGGAAACCAAAAAATATAAACCACAGATTGCAAAATCAATAAAGACTTTAAAGGACGCGAAGAGAATCTATGACTACCTGAAAATTTTGAGTAAAACTAGAATAAATATTAAAGTGGAAGAACAAAAAAAAAAGAAAAAATTGGAGGAACTAAAAGACCCTAATTTTTTCACAAGAAAAATAAAAGATTTTGTCAATGACACGAAAACGGGGTTTTCCAGCATCGTAGAAAAAAATAAGAATTCAAAGTCCGCCTATATTATCGGTATTCTAACATTTATTTTTACGGTTTATTTTTTCTTTACTTTTTTTAAATTTACTTATATAACTCAATATTTTTATACCTTTTTGTTTTTATTCAAACGATTCTTTTTTTTTATTCTTCTTGTTGCTCTTATTATATTTACCTACACGATTATTATTAAGTATGTTCCTTGGATGTTAAAACAACTTACAAAGTATGCTATACTTACATCAAACCCTTTAAGTAATGACAAAGTTAACGACTGGTATAATTATTGGAAACAATGGAAGGTTTTAGGTACTATTTATCTTGGTTGTGCTTACGCCTATTATGGATTCATTACATTAATGTTGTTTCTCTTTTTTTGTTTTATATTGGCTCCTTTTATCATACTACTTGGGTATTTTATCGGAGTTTCTTTATCCTTTATGGATGATTAGAGGTAAGGTATAATATTTTCAATACATAATTCCCGTATAGTTTTTTCATTTTGTGAAGAAAAGAAACACTCCTAACTCCTAGCCTTTTTGTTTTGCGATATTCATCAATAGACAAAAGGGGTATTTGTGTTACGTCTTTTCGTAATAATTCTATTTCTGGTTTAAGTTTAGGCGATTTTTTCATTTCAGCCATTACTGCGATCACGTGTGTTTCTGTCTGCGAATTTGCCCAATTTACAAATTCATAGTCGGTTAACTGAAAGAGATCAAGTTCAAAAGAATGTGTTTGTTTGAACACTCTTTCACAGTACTTTAATCGTGTTTCTAAAACCGCTTTTTTAGTTGCAATTTTTATATCTTCAAAATTTATGGTTTCCTTCTTATAATTGGCATCTTTTTTGTACATTGAGTTTCTTTTGACTTTATCGTCTGTATAGTTCATAATATAAAATATTATTTTATATTATGGAATTGTTAGATATTCATAAACTATTATTTACATTCATGAAAGAGCATAAGGTGTTATTTGTCTTTTATTTTATCGTCTCTTTATTGTTATATCCTATACATTATATTTTTATACCAAAGTATTACGGTTTGGTCATTAACTCTTTCAAAGATAAGAAGGAGAGTAAGTTCATTTTTATGGTAAAAGCCCTGGTTTTTTTCTATATTTTATGTTGGTTTCTTGAAACGGGGCTATTATTTTTACAGTATAAAATATTCCCGGCCTTTGCGGAATATGCTACCGGAACCATATTTGAATTTATTATTGACCATTATGAACTTGATTTTGAAAATATACATACAGGCGAAATTTTATCAAAAATTATTCGCTTGCCCGGTATATTGATTCAATACATGACCGTTTTTGGGATTGAATTCTTCAAAGAGTTTTTTACCTTGATCACCGCTATTTATAGTTATTATAATGTATCTTCTCTTGCAGTGTGGGTATATATTTTTTATGTTATTCTTAACTACTCCTATACCTATATCATGTTTAAAATATTTTTGAAGAATGACATCGCCAAAAACGAGGTTCAAGACAAAATGTATGAAGCCTTGGTAGATTGTTTTAATAATTTTTCATCGGTCTATGCCTTTAATCAACAAGAGTATGAGATTGAACGTTTTTATACCTTCAGTTATTTTGGCTATAAATTGGAGGTAAAAAAGTCATGGGAAATATACATAAAGAGTTATATTTTCTGGGGGTTTGCAACGGTTTCTATGTTTTTGGTAATGAATTACATCATTTATAAAGATTATAAAAATAAAAGAATAGATTCTGACTTGTTAATCAGTACCTTTATCATAACCTTTTCTATTGTACGTCTCTATGAAAAGGCGGAAGGTTCTTCAAGTAAGTATTCCGAGATTTTCAGTAAAATAATGGATACCGAAAAGTTCTTTAATAGTATTTCAAATTATAATTACAACGGTAAAAAGGTGAGCGAATCTGAGTTTAAAAATGGAGACATTGTTATTAAGAATCTTTATCATAAGTATAATGATAAATTTGTATTAGAAAACATCAATTTAACAATCAAGAAGGGCGAGAAGGTTGCCTTTGTCGGACATATTGGAAGCGGAAAGTCAACCCTTGTTAAACTTATTTTAGGATTTCAACCTATTGTAATGGGCGATATTATTATAGGCGATGTAAATTTGAATAAGGTATGCAACAAAGATATAAGAAAGGAGATTTTTTATATTCCACAAAAGCCCAAGTTGTTTAATAGAACCCTTTATGAAAATATTGTTTACGGTCTGAAAAAGCCTCCGTCTGCTGAAGATATCATTAACTTATTGAATGACCTTGAATTAAATGATATTGCAGAAATATTTTCAGAGAAAATGAATATGTCTGTAGGGGTAGACGGAAACTTTATTTCTGGCGGACAGAGACAAATGGTATGGTTGTTGCGGTCATTTTACAGACAATCTCGTATTCTTATCATGGACGAGCCCACTGCTTCTCTGGACCAAAAAAATAAGGACTTGTTAATTAAAATTATTAAAAGGATTTCTATAGGAAAGACGGTGATTATCGTGTCTCACGATTCTATAGACGCCGCCTTCCGAAAAATAGAGTTTAATAAAGGGCGTTTAGCGTCCTCAAGTTATTTCAGTTAATATAGTATGAGTGAAGAGCCTCTTTTAAAAATACTAAAATACCTATCTAGAAATCCCTTTTTAAATATTGATAGATTGATTGAAACGAATAAGTATGTTGGTACTGAAGAGGATCTTACACTTCTTAAAGAATATCTTGCAAAATATGAAAGTATAATTCCGACTCCTTATAATGTTGACCAAAAAGCAGGTTTGGAAAATAGGATCAAGGGATTAGAAGTCGCTTTATCAACTAAAGATTCTGAAACCGCCACACTGAAAGGACAAATAGATGAAAAAACCTTGCAACTGAAAGAAAAAGAGAGAGAAAAACAGGAAGAACTTGACAAACTAAAAGAACAATTAAGCATTCAAGAAAAGAAACTAGAGGAAGAAAATGCGAAACATGTTGCCGACTTAGCAAAGATTGAAAAACTAAAACAGCAGGCAGAAGCCTCTCTAGTCGCGTCTCAAAAAAGTGTCTCAGAAAAGGAAGCGGCTGTACAAGCAGCGGCAGAAAAATTACGTAAACTGAAAGAAACTACAAATGCAAATAAGACAACCCTTGAAGGGCGGATCACACAATCAGAAAGTGATGCTGCTGCGGCACTAAAAGAAGCAAATAAAGCAAAATCCGATGCAGAAACAGCACGAGCTGCCGCACTACAGGCTGATGCGGATGCAAACGCAAAAATAGAGAGTGCAAAGGGTTTTTCGGATGCTGAAGTCGCTGCCGTAAAAGCAGAAGCAGAAAAAAGAGCAGCAGAAGCAGCAACTAAAGCAGAAGCAGCAGAAGCAAGAGCAGCAGCCGCTGCAACTAAAGCACAAGAAGCAGAAGAAAGAGCAGCAGCATCAAATGCAGCGAAAGCCGCATCAAATACAGAGAAAGCAGCAGCACTCGCAAGAGCAGATGCATCAAATGCAGCACGAGAAGAATCAAATGCCAGAGCAGCAAAAGCAGAAGCAGCAGCAGCCGCAGCGCAAGAAGCGGCAGCAGCAGCAGCGGAATTAGCAGTAAATGAAGCAGCAGCGGCAGCACAAGCGTTAATAGATTCACAAGCTGAAACCGCACAGGCAGTAGAAGCAGCACGAGAAGCGAAAGAACAAGCAGATGCAAAAGCAAAAGAACAAGAAGCTGCGTTAGCCGCAGCAGCCGCAGCAGCAGCGGAATTAGCAACCGCAACAGAAGGAGATAAGGCACGTTTAGAGGGAGCCGTAGCCGTAGCACAAGAAGCAGCACGAGTAGCGAAAGAAGAAGCACAAGATGCACTAGTAGCGAAAAAAGAAGCAGATGATGCGTTAACAGTTGCACAAGCCGAAACTGCAGAGGCAGTAGAAGCAGCACGACAAGCAGAAGAGGCAAAAACAAAGGCAGTAGAAACGGCACGACAAGCGACAGAAGAAGCAGTAGAAGCAAAGGCAGAAACTCAAAGAACTATTGCAACAGGAAATGAAGCCCTAAAAGAAGCACAAGCACATGCAGATCAAGAAGCAGCAATTGCAAAAGCAGCGTCAGACGCAGCGCTAGAAGCGGCACGTGTAGCAAAACAAGCAGCAGAGGAAAAAACAGCATCAAAGGCCGCTGAATTAGCCGCAGAAACTGAAGCGAAAAATGCCGCAGCAGCAGCAGCAGCAGCATCGGCCGTCGCATTAGCAGCATCAGAAGCAGATAAGGCTGGTTTACAGGCAAAAGCGGAACTAGCAAGACAAGAAGCCGCAACTGCGAAAGCAGCAGCAGAAGCAGCCACAGAAGCAGCCGCAAAATCAGCAGCAGAATTAGAAAAGGCCTCCGCAGATAAAATTGCCGCAGAAGAAAGAGCCGCAGAAGCCGAAGGAGCCGCTGCACAGTCGGCAGCAGAATTAGAATCATCAAGAACCGCATTAGCATCACAATCAGCAGAATTAGAAACATCAAGAGCCACATTAGCATCACAATCAGCAGAATTAGAAGCATTGAAACAAAAAGAGACAGAATCGGAAGAAGCATTGAAAAAAGCACAAGCAGATGTACTTTCTGCACAAGAACTTGCCAAGGCTGCAACAGGAGCAGAAAGGGCTGCTTTAGAAGCAAAAGCAGCACAAGCAGAAGCCGATCTAAAGAAAGCACAACAAGATCTAGCAGAAGCACAAGCGGCAGCCGAAGTTGAATCAGCCCGGTCAGCAGAAGCACTAGAAGCAGCAGAATCAGAAAAAAAACGACTGTTAGAAAAAGCACAGGCCGCTCTTGATGAAGCTAATAGAGAAGCAGAAAAGGCACGGGCAAAAAATGCAGAAATTGAGAGCGCAAATACACGTTTTAAACAAGAATTAGATACAAGAACGCAGGAAATAAAAGCAGTCCAACAAGCAGCAGAAGAGGCAGCAGCCGCAGCAGCAGCAAAAGTTGCGGCAGCAGAAGCCTCTGCGGCGGCAGCATCAGAAAAAGTTGCGGCAGCAGAAGAAGCAAAGAGGATAGCAGAAGAACAAGTAACGCTTTCAAAGGCAAATTTTGTTAAGTTAAATGATGAAAAGGTACGTTTAGAAGGGGATTATCAAAAAATAAAGGCTCAAGCAGAAAAAGATTTACAACAATTAGAAGAATTAAAAAAACAAGATACAAAAGAATTACAATCAGGAGGAACGATTACAGGAGAAGGTGACGCTTTAGTAAAAGTAAATAGTTCACTAAAACAAGAGGTACAAGTTACAAGTAGTATGCTTAATGTAGAAGACCAAATGAACCAAACCAAGCAAGCAGCAATGATCATGTTATATTGTTATAATCGTGTAAAGACCTATAGAGAAATTGCCGGCGATATTATACAAATTTTATACATTGTAGTAAATAAGAGAATACGCGGTAATGAACATGATATAGAAGACATAATAGAAAAATTGAAAATTGTATTTCATTTTATAAAATTACCAGAAAGTATTGATAATAAGAATGAAGATATTACAGATCCACTATTATTTTCTACAGACTTAAATAAGAGTTTACAGTTTATTGATGAATTATTACGATATGTTTATAAATATAGCGTAGAAACTTTAACTAAATCATTTCCAGGATATATAAATTATATTAAGGCTTACAATGAACGTATAAATAAAAAACTTAATATAGAATTAAAAGGGCCAACCTATTTGGAAAATTTAATGGATCTAATAAATACATTTATATCAAGAGTAGAAATTGTTTTTACTAACGAACATATTAAAGGCATAAAAGAAAAAATTTCAATAGTAAAATCAAAAAAGGACTATGGTAAAGTATTGACAAATACTCTAAAATTGAACAGTGAGAATGCAAATGCTACCCGAAGGTTGAATGGCGCGAAAGCAAATGCTACCCGAAGGTTGAATGGCGCGAAAGCAAATGCTACCCGAAGGTTGAATCCTGCAAAAAGAGACTCCAAAAATTATAAACTTGGAGCAAGATTGTTTCCTGGTCTTTATTCGGAGGAAGAAAAATATAGAAAAAAACCTATATAATCTTTATGCGAATAGAAATAAACAAATTTATATAAATATATTATAATGAATGAGCCTGTACCTTTGGATGAACTTGTACCTATTTTGAATGATTCTGTTCCAGAGCCTGTAGTTGAGCCAGTTCCAGAGCCAGTAGCTGAGCCAGTAGTAGAGCCATCTGCCGAGCCAGTAGCTGAGCCATCTGCTGAGCCAGTTCCAGAGCCAGAGCCATCTGCTGAGCCAGTTCCAGAGCCAGAGCCAGTTCCAGAGCCAGTAGTAGAGCCAGTAGTAGAGCCAGTTCCAGAGCCATCTGCCGAGCCAGTAGTAGAGCCAGTTCCAGTTCCAGAACCAGTACCAGTACCAGAACCAGTTCCAGAACCAGAACCAGAACCAGTACCAGAACCAGTTCCAGAACCAGTTCCAGAACCAGTTCCAGAACCTGAGACAGTTCCAGTACCAGAACCAGAACCCGAGACAGTTCCAGAGCCTACCTTTATTAAATACTCTATGCCAAATCCAGAACCTGTACCAGAGCCGGTAGAGTTACCAAGAACGATTCGGTTTCAAGAAGAATTTAAACCGATCATCCCGCCTCCAGTCAGACGCCAGTCTAGTAAAATGATATTTTTTTAATCTTTCATTATATAAATGTCTATAAATTATGACCAATTCAAGAAATTTATAAAGGATAATAATGTGGTTGGCGTGGCCGCAGGCATGATTATTGCATTGGCTACAAAAGATTTGATAAACACGATTATAGGAAATATCGTTGTACCTGGACTTAATATACTTCTTCTTATGTTGAATTTTAAATATTTAAGCAAATTTTTACCCGGCAAGGATTCTGTAAAATCCAAGATTGATATCATACCCTTTATAAACGCGCTGCTTAGTTTCGTGTTAACCATATTTATCACCTTTTTATTTATCCTTTATACCTTTAACATTTTATTGGGTATAAAATGATCCTATAATATAATGAATCGTTTGTCCATTATATTATGTGTTATTATCTTGAGTTTTATCGTTTATCTTATCGTGTCCTATAAAGAACAAAGCTGTAAAAAGTGTTTAGAGCACATGGTCGCATCGGAATGCAATGCCTACAGGGAAACGCGGAATACCGTCGTCGGATAGTTCCTGATACTTTACGGTCAAATACTTATTGTAATATTCCTTTACATTTTTCAGCATTTCTTGTTTCATTGCCGTAGTCGTTTTCATCATAACCCCAAACGTCTTATCCCCCGTTACACACGTAAAAACGGGGATTCCATGTTTACCTTCGGTGTGGCCCACTACCAAGAATTCCGCGTCTTTAAAATGCTTATACTTGAGAAGGTCTTTGGACCGCGCCTTTTCTTGATAGAGCCCATAGGGCGCGCGGATCATAACCCCTTCGTACCCAAGTTTCGTATAATGGGTATGATAATTTTCAATACTTTCTCGCGAATCGGCCTCCTTTGTCTCCACACAAAAAAGATGTGGACCTTTTATGTTACGGATGATTTCGTATCTTATAAGATAAGGCTCTTCGCATATTAAATCATAAATATGATATTGCAAAAGATTTACCTCCGGATGATCTTGTTTTCGTACAATACTTGTAATTTTCTGAAACCCCATTGTATGGTGATAGAGTTCGCCGTCCAGTACAAGGTCTGGGTTTTCTATAAAAAAAGGCTCTAGTTCTTTTGAAATTTCAGGGAAAGGCTGAAAGATGGTATTGTTTCGGGATTGAAAGACAATCGTATCCTTTTTATAAACAACACACCGAATCCCATCCAACTTCGGCTGGACGAGACACGGATAGTTTGTCTCGGAAAATTCATGGGCCAACATCGGAAAGTATATCTTTTTTTCGGTTTGATTTTCTTCATAATAACCGCTCTTCAACTTCTTTTGGTACAAGGCCTTTGCCTCTTTTTGAGCCTGCTCTTCTGCCGTCGTGTTTTTCTTTCCTTCACAAATCGTTTCGGTAGTTGTTATTTTACCATCTATAAAACCGTGTTGCACCACGATCTTATTTTTGTCCACCGAAACACTCCACATCTTTTTTTTACCCGATAAAGATGAACTATAAAGCATTAAATAAGTATTAAAAATATATTTATACGCAATTTTTATTTGAATATTTGATACGATCCCACCAAGCAACAATTATATTGGTTTCTTCCACCGAAAGCGAAACATTCCGTAAACAATGGGAAATGAAAAGGTCGTATCTTTTATAAGTAAACAGTAAATTTATATAATCAACCTTGTCGATGGTTGAGTTGGGCGAGGCAAAATCAAGATAGGATTTAATAACCATCCATTTATATTTTACGTTATTCGTCTTCAAATGCTTATACAAATCGCGGACAATGACTTGTATTGACGGGCTGACATACTTTACCGATTTTACAAAAGAGAATTCCAGGTCAAAGTCCGTTAATCCCTTTAAAGGTAGTTGGACGTCGGTGTATCCTAGTTTTTTAAGAGTACCGAATATTGTCACGGATTTCATATAAAAGTCCGGTTCTTTCAAGGTAATCGTATGATACTTAGGGATCGGTATTTCTTTCAGGTGAGACAAAATCATATCGGCTATATAGGTTTCGTAGAGATGGAATTTATTCAAGACTCCTTTTAAGGCTCGCAAAAGGAGGAATTCTTTCTGTTTATATTTTCTTACATTTTTAACGGTTTCGTAGAGTTGCCAGTTGAACGCTTGCATGTCGCGTTTACGTCTGGCTTGTCTCAGAAATTCCTTGTTTCTTAGTGGACAGTTGGACACGCGGACGAGTCCCAATTCAGGCATCAAGAGACAAGAACGAATCATTTTTTAAAATGGATTCAAATACTTATTTAGGATTCAATTTTATAAAACTATATTTCTTTTTAAGTTCGGGATCTATTTTTAAGATTCCATTTACTGTTGGTTCCTTATCCGGTCTTATTACCTTTAAAAATGCATCGTAACACTCTGTTAGGGTTTGCGATTTAAAAATAGGCGCTATTTCAGCAGGAAACTCGTACTTTAATACTTTTGGAATAAAGATCCCTATTTTTTTTAGTAAGTTAACATCTTCAGACTCGTCTATTGTTTTTTGATGAGGTTTGAAACCTTGTGTCTTTCCGCACCCCGGACTACATTCAGGTATTTTACAAAGTTCACTCAATATAAGGGGAGTATATTTACATTCTGCTCTTCCATAGTCAATTATTTTTACAATATACGGGGAGTGAAATATCGTGTCTCCGAAATGAAATTCCATTACACCCGTTTTAAATGGTTTTTGTAAAAGAATGTTATTGGCGTGTAAATCAAAGTGGGTAAACCTTCCGCGTAAATAATAGAGCGCAGCATAAACTTGAAAAAGTACATTCATTAAATCATTCTTTAAAAAGTCTCGGTCTTTCAGTTTAGTTAATAAGGAATCAGCATTTTTTACGTGTTGTATCATGATCTGATTGTATTGGGGTTTTACGCAGCCCATTTTTAGAAGTTTCTTACTACTTATATTAAGAGGTACAATATCACCGGGTTCTATCGTTACAGGTTCGTTTAATTTTTTATGAAATTCGGGAGTGCATTGAAAGATGGAATAGGTTTCTAAAAAGGTTGGTAAAAAGTTATTTATTTTGTTTAAAAATAAACCCATAAAATATTCATAAATTAAATTATCGGATGTTGTAGTCTTTGATGTTTTTAGTATAGCATAAGAGATATAATTTCTATGTTTAAATTTGACTTCGTGTACGACTCCATTCAAAGATGGCGCGCCTATTGGAATTAATAATTTATCGGAATAGTCAAAGTTTTTGAATCCGTTAAAGAGTTGAAGTATTTCTTTACGATTCTTTCCAAGAATCAAACACTCACTACTTTCCGGACAATGATATTTTAAATATTCGCTTCGTAGCGTATGTTTGTTTCTACGAAACGCGGATTGTATCTTCTTTGCGGATTCCATCCTTTTATAAGGGTTGGAGCCTTTAGGAACACAAAAGCCACGTATCTTTTCATATGACTTGTTACAGACACATACACCTCTTATTTTTTTAGAATTTGTAGGACAACGTATGGGCGGAACCTCTACATCTGGCACACACACACCCTTTATCATGGTCCAACCCTTTTTACAAACACATAGTCCATCTCTATTTTTACGTGAACCATTAGGACACCTCATTATAAATTTCCTTTATTTTATTATTCCAATAAGCCAAGGTAAGTTTCTCGTATGAAAAGGTTCGGTTTTTAAATTCTTGGATCGTTGTCTCCAATAGTTCCTGCGTGATATCCGACCAGTCCTTTACCACCAAGACGGGCAGGTCATTGAACAAAGAGTAATGATAGGTTACGATCGGAATACAGCCGAGACACAGCGCTTCCCAAGTCCTATGACAATCCATCCCCATTCCTCTTGGAGATAAAACAAAAGCATAGTGAGACATATCTTTCCATAGCGGTGTCCGCGGCATTACCCCGGTCCTATAAAGAAGGCGTTGAGATATCTTTTCTGCATTTTTACGGTCTCCAAACGCATCATTTTGTAGAGTATAATTTGAATAAATTAAAGGTATTCTTTCATAAAAAGGAACATTTGGAATAGACAGAAGAATATTCTCTTGATTTATGGGTAGGGACCCCTCGCCATACATTCGCCAGTTACAAGCAGGGTTGTTTAAAATGGTATGATAGTCTAGACCAATAGGCATGGCTTCTATTTTTGGATGAGGCAATAGATTGTTTTGAGAGAACCACTTCAGCAATAAGGGATTTTCAAAAAGGGGGTTTAAAATATGGATAAAGGATTCAAACGTAAAATCTGAATCTCCCGTCAAAAGAATAAACCTATGTTTGATATGTTTCAAAATTTCTTGAATAAAAAATGGTAATAGATTGGTACAAACATAGATCGTCATTTTATCAAACTGATTGTTTACCATGTCTATTAAATATTGAATATCATTAGGACAACTTGACCTCGGATCTGGCGATTTAAAATCACACGACTTTAGAAGCCCTCTGCTTCCCACAAACTTGCACGTTGTTTCCATTACATATTTTAGAGATACGTTTTTAGATTATTTTTCCGTGAAACCTTTACACGGTTTATAACTCTTGCGATGCCACTCCGTTATCCCGTATTTTTTAATGGCCTCCATATGTACTTTTGCACCGTATCCCTTGTTTTTATCAATCCCATATTGTTTCAATTCCGGATGTTTTTCACACAAATCAAGAATGTATTCATCTCTCGCCACCTTGGCTAAGATAGAGGCAGCCGCGATGCTTGTATAGGTATTGTCTCCCTTTTCTACGCATGTATACGGCATGTGTACCAGTTTCTCGTCAATCACTTGGACGATCGGTTTGAAATAATTTCCGTCTATGAGTAAATGCTCTGGCTTTTTCTGAAGACTCAGAATAGATTCGTGCATGGATTTCATCGTAGCCTTTAAAATATTGATCTCGTCAATCACCTTTTCATCTGCATAAGTAATTGACCACGCAACCGCGTGTTCCTTGATATAATCCGATGCTTCTTTTATCTTCTTCTTGCTCGTAAATTTCTTACTGTCTTTTACGCGCGAATGGTCAAACGTATGGTCCAGAATTACTGCGGCAGTATACACTCGGCCGAAGAGGGGGCCGCGCCCGGCCTCGTCCACCCCTGCTTCCAAACACTCTTTCATAAAGGGTTGCATTTTATAAGGTATTTAATATTATTGGTTTATTCAATTTTATGATATAAACATTTTTCAAATATTAAAGGAATGACAGAAACGTTTGACTCTATGAAACTAAAAGAAGATATCCTTAGGGGTATTTATGCTTATGGGTTTGAAAGCCCTAGCGCGATTCAGCAAAGCGCAATCATGCCCTTTATTGAAGGAAATGATTTGATCGCCCAGGCCCAGTCCGGGACAGGAAAAACCGCAACCTTTTCTATTTCTATCTTGCAACTCATTGAACCTAGCATTGTCTCGTGTCAAGCAATTATTTTAGCACCCACTCACGAATTGGCCGGGCAGATTCATAACGTAATTAGCGCCTTGAATAAATATACCAAATATACCGTTCATTGCTGCATTGGCGGGACCGCAGTTTCAGAAGACATTCGTATCTTACGAGAAGGCATCCAAATCTTGGTAGGAACTCCGGGACGTGTCTACGATATGATTTGTAGAAAGAATCTTTCTGTAACAACCATTAAACATATCGTATTGGACGAAGCAGACGAGATGTTGTCTCGCGGGTTTAAAGAACAAATCCAACAACTATTTTTAGTAATACCTAATACACAAGTGTGTCTTTTTTCCGCAACCTTGCCGCAAGATATTATGGATATTTCCGCGCGATTTATGAAAAATCCGCTTTCCATTCTGGTTAAAAAGAATGAACTGACTCTTGAAGGTATCAAACAATATTACATTGCGATTGATGAAGAATGGAAACTAGAAACTATTTTTGATTTATACGAGACACTGATCATTAATCAGTCTATTATTTACTGCAACACTCGTAAAAAGGTGGATGAACTAAAAGAAAAAATGATGGAAAATAATTTTGTCGTTTCGGCGATACATAGCGACTTGACTCACACAGAAAGACAAGAAATTATGCAGAACTTTCGGTCGGGGTCTAGTCGGGTTCTCATTAGTACGGACCTTTTGGCGCGCGGGATTGATATCCAGCAAGTATCTCTTATCATCAACTATGACGTGCCTTTGAACCGCGAAAACTACATTCATCGCATAGGACGATCCGGGAGGTTCGGACGAAAGGGGCTGGCGGTTAACTTTCTTACAAAGGAGGATATTCCATACATGCGAGAGATTGAAGTGTTTTATCAAACACAAATAGAAGAATTGCCTGCAAATATTAAGGATCTAATCTAATATACCAGGCAAACTTTTTAATTCATAATACGCGCTATTTGATTTATTTGCAACGCTTGTTCCATAGTTAACAATTTTTGTATAAGGTACAGGAGTATAACGATAATGTTGTTCTGAAGTAACTTCTTTATCATTTCCGTCTTTCAGTTTAAACCCTCCATTTATAATAGAAGGTGTATAAACATTTGCACAAAAAGGGTTACCACTTACATCTCTGATAATGTTCTTCTCTTCATCTTTAAATACATCTGTAAAAATGGTAATGGGTGTATTTTTAGCAGCATTTTTTGGGTTTTTTGCATCAGCATAACGGTCTACTCCTACTTCGCGACCATTTTTTGAATCTGTATCCTTGGGTTGAAAATAATAGTCTAAACTATAATTTGGAAAATCCTCGGGCTTTTTTGTTGGCATTTCTCTACAAACAGAGGGTTCTCCATCCGCGTATTCTACAAACACCTTATTTTGATAGTAATTAGGATAATGAGGGTCCTCTTTTTTTTTAATATAAAATTGCGGTAAATTTGGCGTGTTCCATAACTGGTCCGTTATTCTATAATAATGCGCATTTTGATACTTTTGATAAGGAACAATCGCAAATTCTGTATCTTTTCCAGTATAATTTGGTAAAAATAAATTATCTCTGGGCGGATTAAAAGCACCATATTCCTCTTCATTTGCTCTTATTCTGCATTTACTATCTGCATAAAGGCGAATGTGTTGCCCCGGTACGGTTGAGACAAATATATTTTTATTGATTGTATTTCCTGGACTTAATACGATAGAGGGAGGAAGAGGTGTACACGCACCAGTACCATCTAGAGTTCTTATGTTTTTTAATTCTGAAACGGTTATACGACTCGCTCTATTTAAGGTATCGCGATTCTCGTTATTTGGTGTTCGGAACCACCTTTTCTCGGGCAGGGCGCCGGATTTCTCATTGATAGATATCACACTGTAATCCTTATTTTTGACTTGATCTAATATATTAGATTCTTCTGGTACACTATTTATATTACCCATTTATTTATTACATTATTTTTTTATTCAAAAACTTAATCGTATAATATAATGAACCAAGTTATCTTGACTACCGATAAAATTCCTATTGTGTATAATGATACTTTTCATACAACCAAAATGGATCCTGTATTAATCTACAGTGTTGATGTAGGAGGAAATATGAATGTCTATGGAAAAACAATTATGAATCATGGAGGAATTAACAAAACAAATTATCTTCATTTCAATAAAGGAATCCATCTTTTAGAACCACCCGTCATGTTTTTATCTTTTCATATTGATAAAATAGATAAAAAAATAATATAATGTATTTTTATAATGGACCCCCGTATTATTTACAGTTTGCAAGCCGCTCTTCTCTTTTTTATCATTGCCTCGCCCCAGGTGTATGCTATTACTGGTTCTATCTTTAAGACAAAGGGTACCTCTGCTCTTTTGCTCCACACCGTAGTCTATGGTCTTGTTGTTTACGGACTTATGCTTATAAATGCATAAAATTTTTATAATTTGAAATACAAATGTCAGCCAAAGACATATTAGGAAGAGTCCTAACACCTCTTTGTCTCATCCAAGAAATCTATTCTCTCCTTGGACCCTTTTTGAAACCTGGATTAAGCGTCTATGAAGCCGGCGTCGGGGACAATCGCTTCTTCCAAAATTACCCGCTTCCGTGCACGTATTCAGGATGTGAATTGTCTCCGATGGGCGAACTGCCGGACTTTATCTTTAGAGGAGATTTCTTTGAGCAGCCACTTGGAACCTACGATGTTATTTTAGGAAACCCGCCATTTAGAGTGGAGACAATTGGCAACGGTATCTCTCCTACACCCAAGAAGATCGCTCAAAAAACAATTTGGCCTGATATTGTGAAACGATGTTTTGAACGTTTGAAAGAGGGTGGAATCATGGCGATGATTTTGCCGTGTATATGGTTAAAGCCTGATAAGGCTGGTATTTATGAACTTTTTACTAGTCATCGTATTTTATATGTTCGGTGTTATTCATGTGTAGAAAGTAATAAACTATTTGGCTACAATGGCCAGACTCCGATCTGTTATGTGATTCTTCAAAAACTTAAACCATTGCCCTCGTTTATGATTTACGACGAGCAGTTTATCCCTTTTACTTTGAGCCCTGGATTGTGTATCCCGACCAAGAATGCGGGTTTATTACAAAAAAGCCGAAATTGTTTTAAAAAGTCTATGACTTGCTTTAAGGTTGCAACCGAAATAAAAGGTACTGTTATAGAAAATCCAACTCAAAAATTCCCCATTTTAACAACCTATAAAAACGGAAAGTTGTACGGAGTGGAAAGCGATGTCTCGGGTTTGTTCCAAGGAGAGGCCAAGGTCATTCTTCTACACAAGTCGTGTCCCTTCCCGATCCTGGATCAGGGGGTTTATGGCCTGGCAGGCCGAGACAAATATGTGTTTGATCCGGAATACTTTGAGTTTTTGAAATTACCTATCGTACAAAAGATTATTAAATCCTTTACGATTCGTATGAATTTCTATGAAAAATATGTGTTTGATTATTTACCGTGTAAGCAAGAAATCGGGCACTGGTTAAATGAAATGAAAGATGAAATGAAAGATGAAATGAAAGATGAAATGAAAGATGAAATGAATAATTG
>Ga0187845_1001048_pt1 | contig 16018 bp, 13 predicted proteins | sample SpaLakP09_SKY_68_FD_134515 | JGI IMG/M metagenome (GOLD analysis project Ga0187845, IMG submission 134515) | Oligotrophic lake water microbial communities from Sparkling Lake, Wisconsin, USA - SP09_SKY_68 | ecosystem: Environmental > Aquatic > Freshwater > Lake | place: USA: Sparkling Lake... | reverse complement strand
TCAGGAAAATCAAGCCGTACCTAATCCAGAGGCGGCAGAAGCCGCTGCACCGGTTCCGCCATCGACTCCTGACCAGCCATCTCTGGAAGAGCAGCTGGCCAGTGCCGAAGCCCGTCTGGCAGAAATGCAGGACGCCTTCATGCGCGCCAAAGCCGAAGGCGAGAACATCCGCCGCCGTGCGCAGGAAGATGTGGCCAAAGCCCACAAATTCGCCGTGGAGAGCTTTGCCGAAGCCATGGTGCCAGTCAAGGACAGCCTGGAAATGGCGCTGAAAGTCGAAGCACCGACCCTGGAATCGCTCAAGGAAGGCGTGGAAATGACGCTGAAACAGCTCAATTCCGCTTTCGAAAAAAACCGTCTGCTGGAAATCATGCCAGCCCAGGGCGAAAAACTCGATCCGAACAAGCACCAGGCCGTTGCCGTGGTGCCAGCGGAGCAGGAAGCCAACACCGTGGTTTCCGTGTTGCAGAAAGGTTATATGATCGCTGACCGCCTGCTGCGCCCAGCCATCGTGACCGCGGCGCAAGCCAAATAATTTTTTCCTGAAGCCACCAGGCTCTTGAAAACAAACAGTCATTCCACATATTCGTAGCATCTGAAACTTTAAGCATAATAGGAAGAACATCATGGGCAAAATTATCGGTATCGATCTGGGAACCACGAATTCCTGCGTTTCCATCATGGAAAACGGTCAGCCAAAAGTGATCGAAAACGCGGAAGGCGCGCGCACCACTCCTTCGATCATTGCTTATCAAGAAGATGGCGAAATTCTGGTTGGTTCCCCTGCAAAACGTCAGGCTGTGACCAATCCTAAGAACACCCTGTTCGCGGTCAAGCGTCTGATCGGCCGTAAGTTCGAAGAAAAAGAAGTGCAGAAAGACATCGGTCTGATGCCTTACTCGATCATGAAAGCCGACAACGGCGACGCATGGATCGGCGTGCGCGACAAAAAACTGGCGCCACCACAGATTTCCGCAGAAGTGCTGCGCAAAATGAAGAAAACGGCAGAAGACTACCTCGGTGAAGAAGTCACCGAAGCCGTGATCACCGTGCCAGCCTACTTCAACGATTCGCAGCGTCAGGCTACCAAAGACGCCGGCCGTATCGCTGGTCTGGACGTCAAACGTATCATCAACGAACCAACCGCTGCTGCGCTGGCTTTCGGTCTGGACAAGACCGACAAGGGCGACCGCAAGATCGCCGTGTATGACCTGGGCGGCGGTACCTTCGACGTATCGATCATCGAAATCGCTGACGTAGACGGCGAGAAACAGTTCGAAGTGCTGTCCACCAACGGCGACACCTTCCTCGGCGGTGAAGACTTCGACCAGCGCGTGATCGACTACATCATCGAAGAGTTCAAGAAGATCAACGGTCTGGATCTGAAAAAAGATCCTATCGCTCTGCAGCGTATCAAAGCTTCGGCTGAGCGCGCCAAGATCGAACTGTCGTCGTCGCAGCAGACCGAAATCAACGAGCCGTACATCGCCATGGCGAACGGCGCACCGGTCCACCTGACCCTGAAGATGACCCGTGCCAAGCTGGAATCGCTGGTGGAAGAGCTGATCAACGCCACCATCGAGCCATGCCGCACCGCCATCAAGGACGCCGGCGTGAAGGTTTCGGACATCGACGACATCATTCTGGTCGGCGGTATGACCCGTATGCCTAAGGTGCAGGAAAAAGTTAAAGAGTTCTTCGGCAAAGACCCACGTAAAGACGTGAATCCTGACGAAGCCGTGGCCGTTGGTGCTGCGATCCAGGGCTCGGTGCTGTCGGGCGACCGCAAAGACCTGCTGCTGCTGGACGTTACCCCGCTGTCGCTGGGTATCGAAACCCTGGGCGGCGTGATGACCAAGATGATACACAAGAACACCACGATTCCTACCAAGTTCTCGCAAGTGTTCTCGACCGCTGACGACAACCAGCCAGCCGTGACCATCAAGGTTTATCAAGGTGAGCGCGAAATCGCTGCCGGTAACAAAGGTCTGGGCGAATTCAATCTGGAAGGTATTCCGCCAGCAGCACGCGGCACCCCGCAGATCGAAGTGACCTTCGACATCGACGCCAACGGCATTCTGCACGTAGGCGCGAAAGACAAGGCCACCGGCAAGGAAAACAAGATCACCATCAAGGCTAACTCCGGTCTGACCGAAGAAGAAATCCAGAAGATGGTGAAGGACGCCGAGCTGAACGCCGAAGAAGACAAGAAAGTGAAAGAGCTGGCCGAATCGCGCAACCAGGCGGACGCACTGGTGCACTCGACCCGCAAATCGCTGACCGAATACGGCGACAAGCTGGAAGCTGGCGAGAAAGAGAAGATCGAAGCTGCCATTACCGAACTGGAAGGTTCGATCAAGGCTGGCGACAAGGCCGATATCGACGCCAAAGTGGCTGCCCTGTCGACCGCTTCGCAGAAGCTGGGCGAGAAGATGTACGCTGACATGCAAGCCCAGCAAGCTGCTGGCGGCGCTGGTGCCGAAGGCGGCGCCCATGCTGGCGAGCAAGCCAAGCCACAGCAGGACGATGTGGTCGATGCTGACTTCAAAGAAGTAAAAGACAGCAAGTAAGATCGCCATCCCCGCCACAGCGCGGGGACGACGAGCGCCGAGCCATCGGCCGTGCAAGCGGTACCGGCTCGGCTTTTTAGCATAATCAGTAGAGCGTTTTTCCGGCGCCTGTGCGCGCCGGAGGTCTACACCCGTAATAACTACAGCAAGGTGCCGACAAGATGGCAAAGCGAGATTTCTACGAAGTACTAGGCGTCGCCAAGAACGCGTCGGAAGACGAGATCAAAAAGGCTTACCGCAAGCTGGCGATGAAGTACCATCCGGACCGTAATCCGGATAGCAAAGAATCGGAAGAAAAATTCAAGGAAGTCAAAGAAGCCTACGAGATGCTGACCAATCCGGAGAAGCGCGAGGCGTATGACCGTTATGGTCACGCTGGCGTCGATCCGAACATGGGCGGCGCGGGCGGTTTTGGCGGTGCAGGCGGTTTCGGTGATGCCTTCGGCGATATCTTCGGTGATATCTTCGGCGGTGGCCGCGGCCGCAGTTCGGGCCCGCAGGTCTACCGTGGCGCCGATCTGCGCTACAACCTGGAAATTACGCTGGAACAGGCGGCACACGGTTTCGACACCACCATCCGCGTGCCTTCGTGGGACAAGTGCGATACCTGCAGCGGTACGGGCGCCAAGCCCGGCACCTCGCCGGTAACCTGCTCGACCTGTGCCGGCCACGGTCAGGTGCGCATGCAGCAGGGCTTCTTCAGCATCCAGCAAACCTGCCCGAAGTGCCACGGCACGGGCAAGATCATTCCCGAGCCATGCGCAGCCTGCTCGGGTCAGGGCCGCATCAAGCGTAACAAGACGCTGGAAGTGAAGATACCGGTCGGTATCGACAACGGCATGCGTATCCGCTCGTCCGGCAACGGCGAACCGGGCACCAATGGCGGGCCGTCGGGCGACCTGTATGTGGAAATCCACATCAAGCCGCACGCCGTGTTCCAGCGCGAAGGCGACGACCTGCATTGCGAAATGCCGATTTCGTTTGCCAAGGCTGCGCTGGGTGGCGAAATCGAAGTGCCTACCCTGCATGGCAAGGTGGCTTTCACCGTGCCGGAAGGTACCCAGTCGGGCAAGACTTTCCGCCTCAAAGGCAAGGGTATCAAGGGTGTGCGTTCGGGCTTCGCCGGCGATCTGTTCTGCCACGTGGCAGTGGAAACGCCGGTGAAACTGACCGACAAGCAGAAGGAACTGCTGCGCGATTTCGAAAAATCGACCACGGAAGGCGGCGCCAAACACAGCCCGCAGACCAAAACATGGCGTGACAAGGTGAAGGACTTCTTCGAGTAAAGGAAGAGCTGGCTTTACCCGTCCCGTTAAAATCGGACCGCCGTACTGCTATGATGCAGTACGGCGGTCTTCTTATGTACGAGAGGAATATGATGAGTGATCTGGACATGAGTACGTCGCCCCTGAGTGACCTGTTGGCCAACAACCGCCGCTGGGCCGAATCGGAAATCGAACGCGATCCCGAATTCTTCAAACGTCTGGCGCAGCAGGCATCGCCGGAATACCTCTGGATCGGCTGCTCCGATAGCCGAGTACCGGCGAATGAGCTGCTGGGGCTGGCGCCGGGCGACGTGTTTGTGCACCGTAATATCGCCAATGTGGTCGTGCATACAGACCTGAACTGCCTGTCCGTGCTGCAGTTCGCCATCGACGTGCTGAAAGTTAAGCACGTCATCATCGTGGGCCACTACGGCTGCAAGGGCGTGCATGCGGCCATGGTGGGCACCCGCGTGGGTCTGGCCGATAACTGGCTGCGCCACGTGCAGGACGTGAACCAGAAGCATGAGCGCTATCTGGGCGAGATCGTGGAAACCAACAAGCGTTCCGAGCGCCTGTGCGAGCTGAATGTGGTGGAGCAGGTGCAGAACGTGTGCCAGACCACTATCGTGCAGGATGCGTGGGAGCGCGGCCAGCAGGTGACGGTGCATGGCTGGGTGTACGGCTTGAAAGACGGCAAGCTGCACGACCTGCAGATGACTGTGGCGGGCAGCGACGAACTGGCGCCACGGATGGCCGAACGGCTGGCCAAATACGCGACCGAACGGGCCTGACCGGGCGTTCGTGTGAAGCAGGAGTGATTCTTGCTTCATTGTGGGGTATGAACCATATTACGCACCACTGCCGACCATGAAACATTTACGCATCGTGGTTGTCAATCCCGTCATTCTGGCGGGTGACGAAGATGATCCGGCCCTGCAGGCCCAGTCGGAGCGCGCCCGCGAGCTGCGCATCGGCCTGCTGGAAGCCGGCTATGACATCATTGCCTCGCTTCCCCCCGACATGTATCTGCCGGAGCGCATTGCTCAGCTGCAACCCGATATGATTATTGTCGATGCCGAGTCCGATGCGCGCGATGTGCTTGAACACATTGTGATTGCCACCCGCGACGAGCGCCGCCCCATCGTGATGTTCACCGAAAGCGAGGATACGGCCAGCATGGAGGCGGCCGTGGCCGCGGGCGTATCGGCCTATATCGTGGCCGGCCTGCATAGCGAACGCATCAAGCCCGTGCTGCAGGTGGCATTGGCCCGCTTCAAACGCGAGCAGAAGCTGCTCGATGAACTTTCCGATACCAAGAGCAAGCTGGCCGAGCGCAAGCTGATCGAGCGGGCCAAGGGCTTGCTGATGTCGCGCCAGAACTTTAGCGAGGAGCAGGCCTACCAGCGCCTGCGCAGCATGGCCATGAGCAAGAACCTCAAGCTGTCCGAGGTGGCCCAGCGCATCCTCGACGTGGAAGACCTGCTGGGCTAAGCGCCCTGGCTCAGCCTCCCGAAAATGATGCGCTGCGCAAAAGCGGTGCGTTTTTTGCGCCATGCTGCGGCACCGCATGGCGGTCCGGCGAGCTTTCCCTTTGCTAATCCCTGTAGAAATCCCCTGTGCCATGGCTGGCACAGTCATTGCATAGTCCAGGATAAGCGCAACGATGCGCTTATGCACTCTGCCAACGGCGGTGGAGTACACCAGACAACGACGTCTACCGTACACCGAGCTTGGGGCTTGCGTGTGGGTGGACGTTTTTTTTTGTGCAGACACGGACTAGACGAGGATAGCCATGGAACAAAAGCAGACACCCATCGACGCAGCCAAGCCAGCAGTTGGGGCCGAGGTGAACGCCAAGCGGCGGGCCGTGGTGCAGAGCATGATTCATGGTGCAGGACTGGTAGCAGGAGGAAGTATGCTGGGATTGGCAACAGGCGGGGTGTGGGCAGCCGGTTCGGATAAACCGGAAAAGGAAGAAGTCAAAATCGGTTTCATTCCGCTGACCGACTGCGCCTCCGTGGTGATGGCCTCGGTGCTGGGGCTGGACAAGAAATATGGCGTGAAGTTCGTGCTGAGCAAGGAAGCCTCTTGGGCCGGCGTGCGCGACAAGCTGGCCAATGGCGACCTCGATGCCGCCCACGTGCTATATGGCCTGCTGTACGGCGTGCAGATGGGCATAGGCGGCCAGAAGAAGGATATGGCGGTGCTGATGGGCCTGAACAACAATGGCCAGGCCATCACCCTGTCGAAAAAACTGGCTGACAAGGGCGCTGTCGATGGCGCCTCGCTCAACAAGCTGATGCAGACCGACAAGCGCGAATACACCTTCGCCCAGACCTTCCCGACCGGCACCCACGCCATGTGGCTGTACTACTGGCTGGCCGCCAACGGCGTCAACCCGCTCAAGGATGCCAAAGTCATCACCGTGCCGCCGCCGCAGATGGTGGCGAATATGCGGGTAGGGAATATGGACGGTTTCTGCGTGGGCGAACCATGGGGCCACCGCGCCATCATGGACGGCGTGGGCATCACCGCCACCACCACGCAGGATATCTGGCGCGACCATCCGGAGAAGGTGCTGGGCACCACGCTGGAATTCGCCAAGAAATATCCGAACACCTGCCGCGCCATGATGGCCGCCATTCTGGAAGCGGGCAAATGGATCGATGCTTCGCTGACCAACAAGAACCGCATGGCTGAAGTCATCGCCGACAAGTCCTACGTCAACACCAGCAAGGATGCGATCGACCAGCGCATCATGGGCCGCTATCAGAATGGTCTGGGCAAGACCTGGGACGATGCCAATTACATGAAGTTCTACAACGACGGGCAGGTCAACTTCCCGTATCTGTCGGACGGCTGTGGTTCATGACCCAGCATCGCCGCTGGGGTCTGTTGAAAGACGATCCCGATTATCTGGCCGTGGCAACTGCCGTCAACCAGATCGATCTGTACAAGGACGCTGCCACCATGACCAAGACGCCGCTGCCGAAAAGCCCGCTGCGTAGCTCGAAACTGATGGATGGTTCCGTATGGGACGGCAAGAACCCGAAAGCCTACGCCGCCTAGTTCAAAATCAAAGCCTGAAAGGGAATGCCATGAACGCCATGCTCCAACCCGAAAGCGTGCTGCCCGAGGCAGTGGATGAGGCGGTGGCTGCAGCGTCGGCTACTGCGCTGGCTGGCACTGTTACCAGCGTCGGCGCCGAGGCTGAGACAAGCGCAACGCCCGCGGCACGCCGTCCACGCCAGCCACTGGCGGCCAACACTGCGGCCCGCACGCGCCAGCAGGTATCGGCGCTGGCCTTGAAGGTGGTTGCACCGCTGCTGGGCGCAGCCCTGCTGGTGCTGCTGTGGCAGATCATCACTATCAAGAACAGCAGCTTTCCCACGCCGCTGGCAACGTGGCATGAAGCGGTGACGCTGTTCTCCGATCCGTTCTACCGCAACAGCCCGAACGATCAGGGCATAGGCTGGAACATCCTGGCCTCGCTGCAGCGCGTGGCGGTGGGCTTCGGGCTGGCCGCGCTGGTGGGCATACCGCTGGGCTTCCTGATCGGCCGCGTGCCTTTCGTTGGCAGCATGGTGGGCCCGATGATCAGCCTGCTCAAGCCCGTCTCGCCGCTGGCCTGGTTGCCTATCGGTTTGCTGGTGTTCAAGTCGGCCAATCCGGCCGCTATCTGGTCGATCTTCATCTGCTCGATCTGGCCCATGATTATCAACACCGCCGTGGGCGTGCAGCGGGTGCCGCAGGATTATATGAACGTGGCGCGCGTGCTCAATCTGTCGGAGTGGAAGGTGTTGACCAAGATACTGCTGCCATCGGCCCTGCCTTACATCCTCACCGGCGTGCGCCTGTCCATCGGCACTGCATGGCTGGTGATCGTGGCGGCGGAAATGCTGACCGGCGGCGTAGGTATCGGCTTCTGGGTATGGGATGAGTGGAACAACCTGAATGTGCCGCACATCATCATCGCGATAGTGGCGATCGGTGTGGTGGGCTTGCTGCTGGAGCAGGCACTGGTAGCACTGGCACGCGCATTCAGCTACGAACAGGTAGCCAACTAAGGAAAGGCGGATCTCATGGACGACGCAAAATTCATCGATATCGAAGGCGTGGAGATGGTGTTCCACACCAGGAAGGGGGTATTCCATGCCCTGCGCGAGATTAACCTCAAGGTAGGCAAGGGCGAGTTCATCACCCTGATCGGCCACTCGGGCTGCGGCAAATCTACCCTGCTTAATCTGATCGCCGGTCTGACCCGCCCCACGGAAGGCGTACTGCTGTGCGCCAACCGTGAAATCGCCGGCCCATCGCCCGAGCGTGCCGTGGTGTTCCAGAACCACTCGCTGCTGCCATGGCTGACCTGCTATGAAAACATCCACCTGGGCGTGGAGCGGGTGTTCGGCAAGACGGAAACTCCGGCCCAGCTGCGCGAACGCACCATGCGTGCGCTGGCGCTGGTGGGCCTGACGGCAGCCGAAAGCAAACGGCCGCACGAAATTTCCGGCGGCATGAAGCAGCGCGTGGGCATCGCCCGTGCGCTGGCAATGGAGCCGAAAGTGCTGCTGATGGACGAACCGTTCGGCGCACTCGATGCGCTTACCCGCGCCCACCTGCAGGACGAGCTATTGAAAATCGTGGCGGCCACCCAGTCCACCGTGGTGATGGTGACGCACGATGTGGACGAAGCCGTGCTGCTGTCCGACCGCATCGTCATGCTCACCAACGGCCCCGCTGCCACCATAGGCGAAATCGTCGATGTGCAGCTGGAGCACCCGCGCGACCGTGTGGCGCTGGCACAGGATGCGCGCTATGCCGAGTATCGCAGCGCGGTGCTGGAATTCCTCTACCGCAAACAGGCCCATCCTGCGAAAGAGGCAGCATAATGGGCGCGCCGGATTATGCTGCAGCGCTGGCAGCCAAATCAGCACGGCCGCTGTCGGGTGAAGTTTTCGGTGCAATGATCAATCTGTCGGGCCGGCGCCGCTTTACTTCGCAGCGCATCGTGCTGTATGCGCTGCTGGCTTTGCAGGGCGAAGCAGCCAGTCTGACGGTGGCGCGCGAAGCACTGGGCCTGTTCCGTAACGCCCACTATGCCCTGCTGGAGGAGGCCGATGGCTTGCCGGGCGTGTTCTGTCCCGAGCTGTACAAGGCTTATTTCGGTCAGGACGAGGGCGACCGCAAGATCCGCGACTTTGCCGAGCTGGCCGAACGCACCTTGCGCGCCATTGAAGCGGGCAGCGCCGAGGCACAGGCGCTGCAGGCCGAGCTGGTACAGCAGACCACGCCCACGCTGGCGGTGCTGAACCACATCACCAGTATCTATGAGGAGCAGTCGCGCCTGCACGCGCGCCAGATGAAGCGGCAGCTGCGCAGCGTGATCAGCGATATCGAAACCATCAACCGCGAAGCGCGCATGGTGGCCTTCAATGCCCGCATTGTGGCGGCGCGGGCGGGACGGGCAGGGGTAGAGTTTTCCGTGGTGGCAGGCGTGATGTCCAATATCTCGGGCGAAATCGACCAGATGATCGCTACGGCGCTGGCCGCAGCAGAATAAGGAGCGCAGCATGGGCAAGGTAACACTGGTAGGCGCAGGGCCGGGTGATCCGGAACTGTTGACCATCAAGGCGGTGCGCGCGATACAACAGGCTGACGTAGTGCTGATCGATGATTTGGTCAATCCGGCCATCATGGACTACGCGCCGGCCACGGCACGGGTGATACAGGTGGGGAAGCGCGGCGGCTGCACTTCCACGCCGCAGGAATTCATCGAACGGCTGATGGTGGCCGAAGCGCGCGCCGGCCATCAGGTGGTGCGCCTGAAGGGCGGCGATCCGTATCTGTTCGGCCGTGGTGGCGAGGAGCGCGCCACCCTGCAGGCGCATGGCATACAGGTCGAAGTGGTGCCCGGTATTAGCAGTGGCGTGGCGGCGCCGGCCAGCATAGGCGTGCCGCTGACGCACCGCGACTGGAGTCAGGGGGCGATCTTCGTCACCGGCCATGGCAAGGATGAACAGTCTGAGCCTAACTGGGCGGCGCTGGCGCAAAGCGGTCTGACGCTGGTGATCTATATGGGCGTAGCGCGGGTGGAGTCGATACAGGCCGGCTTGCTGGCCGGTGGTGCGGCGCTCACGCTGCCCGTCGCAGTGGTGCAGTCGGCCACCCGTGCGCAGCAGCGCCAGATCGTGACCACGCTGGGCCAGCTGCCGCAGACGCTGCGTGAGAGTGGCCTGGGTAGCCCCAGCATCATCGTCATCGGCGATGTGGTGCGCTGTGCCGAGGCGTGGCAGGAACTGGCGCAGGTGCCTGCGCCAGCCTGCGCCGCAACTGCCCGCTAATGGTGCACCGATAAAGTGCGCGCCTGCACCGCCAGCTGGCAGCTGCGGTGCAGCGTCAGGACCGGATCAGGCCGCAGCGCCTGATTTCCCTCTTAGACCGAGGCTCCCCGAAGGTGGCACGGCTCTTGCAATACTCAGGGTAAGGGATCAACGGCGATCCCCCCGAATACAACGCTGGCCTAAAGACGGGCTGGCAGGACAACGGCGTCCGCCCAACCCGGTCTTTGCGACCGTGGTTGCGCGGGCGCCTTTTTGTTTTCTGAACGGGATAGAAAATGGCCAGCAAAGCTCACAGCATCCAACTCTTCACCATGTCGTCGCCTTCGATGCGGGCGTTCCATCTGACGTGGATGGCATTCTTCGTCTGCTTCTTTGCGTGGTTTGCCTGCGCGCCGCTGATGCCGGTAATTAAAGGCGAATTCGGTCTGAGCGTGGCCCAGATTGCCAACATCAATATCGCCGCCGTGGCCATCACCATTCTCGTGCGCCTGATCGTCGGCCCCCTGTGCGACCACTTTGGCCCGCGCCTGACCTATACCGGCCTACTGCTGCTTGGCGCCATCCCGGTGATCGGCGTGGCTTTTGCCCAGAGCTACGAGAGCTTCCTGTTCTTCCGTCTCGGGATCGGTGCCGCCGGTGCCAGCTTCGTCATCACCCAGTACCACACCTCGGTGATGTTCGGTCCGAAAGTGGTGGGCACGGCCAACGCCGCTGCTGCCGGCTGGGGCAATGCCGGTGGCGGCGTAGCGCAAGCCGTGATGCCGCTGCTGATGGCTGCCATGATCATGCTGGGCGTGAGCGAAACGCTGGGCTGGCGCGCTGCCCTGATCGTGCCGGGCGTACTGATGATCATCATGGCAGGCGTGTACTACCGCTATACGCAGGATTGCCCACAAGGGAACTATCTGGAACTGCGCGCTGCCGGCATCGCCATCGAAGGCGGCAAATACGGCGATGCTAAAGGTGGTGCCTGGGACAGCTTCAAGCGCGCTGCCGCTAACCACCGCGTCTGGCTGCTGTTCATCACCTACGGCGCCTGCTTCGGTATCGAAATCTTCATCCACAATATCGCTGCTACCTACTACGTCGATCACTTCAAGCTGTCGCTGGCGCAGGCCGGTATGGCTGCCGGCAGCTTCGGTCTGCTGGCGCTGTTTGGCCGTGCGCTCGGCGGCTGGACCTCGGACAAGCTGGCCGCCGGCGGCTCGCTGAACAAACGTATCACCCTGCTGTTCGTGCTGATGCTGGGCGAAGGTGCAGGCCTGCTGATGTTTGCCCGTGCCGGTGACGTCACGCTGGCAATTGCCGCCATGCTGGTATTCGGCCTGTTCACCCACATGGCTTGCGGCGCTACCTACGCCATCGTGCCTTTCGTCGACAAGCGCGCTCTGGGCGGCGTGGCCGGCATCATCGGCGCAGGCGGCAATGTAGGCGCCGTGGCCGCGGGATTCCTGATGAAAGGGCTGGGCAATACCCAGCAGACCCTGACGGTGCTGGGCGTGCTGGTTGCCGCATCGGCCGTGTGTGCCCTGGCCGCGCGCTTTAGCGCAAGCACGGAAGAAGCATCCATCGTCGCCGCCAAGCTGGCAGCCTGAAACACATAAGAGGAACTGGAATCATGAAAATCATCGTTATCGGTCACGGCATGGTCGGCCACAAGTTTCTGGAAACGCTGGCGCAGAGCGATATCAGCAATCTGCAGGTGACGGTGCTGTGCGAAGAGCCGCGTCCTGCCTACGACCGGGTGCACCTGTCGGAATTCTTCTCGGGTAAATCGGCGCAGGACCTGTCGCTGGTGAAGCCTGGTTTCTTCGAGCGCGACAACCTGGCACTGCGCCTGAACACCCGCGCTACCCAGATCGATCTGCTCAACAAGAACGTCATCACGGCGGACGGCAATGTGCTGGACTACGACAAACTGGTGATCGCTACCGGCTCCTATCCTTTCGTACCGCCGCTGCCGGGTAAGGAGCGCAAGGACTGCTTCGTGTATCGCACCATCGAAGATCTGGAAGCCATGCTGGAATGCGGCAAGCGCGCCAAGACCGGCGTGGTGATCGGCGGCGGCCTGCTGGGTCTGGAATGTGCCAAGGCCTTGCGCGACATGCAGCTGGACACCCATGTGGTGGAGTTCTCGCCGCGCCTGATGGCAGTGCAGGTGGACGATGGCGGTGGCCGTGTGCTGCGCCGTAAGATCGAACAGCTGGGCGTCACTGTCCACACCGGCAAGAACACCACGGCAATTGTGGATGGTGTGGACGGCACCCACCGCATGGAGTTCGCCGACGGCAGCCATCTCGATGCCGACATGATCGTGTTCTCGGCCGGTATTCGTCCGCGCGACATGCTGGCGCGCGAAAGCGGCCTGACGATCGGCCCGCGTGGCGGCATCGAAATCAACAACAATTGCGTGACGTCTGATCCGAACGTGTATGCAATCGGCGAGTGCGCGCTGTGGGGCGGACTGACCTTCGGTCTGGTAGCACCCGGCTATGAAATGGCGCGCGTGGCCGCCAAACACATACTGGGCGAGGCGGCTGAATTTGCCGGTGCCGATATGAGCACCAAGCTGAAACTGATGGGCGTGGATGTGGCCAGTATCGGCGACCCGCATGGCAAGGTGGAAGGCAGCCGTTCCTATCAGTTCACTGACGAGCGCAAACAGATCTACAAGAAGATTGTGGTATCCGATTGCGGCAAATACCTGCTCGGTGGCGTGAGGGTGGGCGACGCCAGCGAATATGGCACGCTGCTGCAGATGATGCTCAACAAGATAGAACTGCCGGAATCGCCAGAGTTCCTGATTCTGCCGCAGTCCGATGGTGCGGCCAAACCTGCGCTGGGTGTGGATGCGCTGCCGGAATCGGCGCAGATCTGCTCCTGCAACGACGTCAGCAAAGGCGCGCTGTGCTCGGCGGTGGCAGGCGGCGTGACCAATGTGGCGGACCTGAAGAGCTGCACCGGCGCCGGTACTTCCTGCGGCGGCTGCGTGCCGCTGGTAACGCAGGTAATGAAGGCCGAAATGAAGAAGCAGGGCATGGAAGTCAACAATCATGTGTGCGAACACTTTGCCCATACACGTCAGGAGCTGTTCCACCTGATTAAAGTGGGCCAGATCAAAACCTTCGCCGATCTGCTGGACAAGCATGGCAAAGGCCTGGGCTGCGACATCTGCAAACCGCTGGCTGCGAATATGCTGGCCACCGTGTGGAACGACTTCGTGCTGAAGAAGGAGCACGCCAGCCTGCAGGACACCAATGACTACTTCCTCGGCAATATCCAGAAGGATGGCACCTATTCCGTGGTGCCCCGTATGCCCGGCGGCGAAGTTACGGCCGATGGCCTGATCGCAGTGGGCATGGTGGCCAAGAAGTACCAGCTTTACACCAAGATCACGGGCGGTGCACGGGTCGATCTGTTTGGCGCCCGTCTGGAACAGCTGCCGCTGATCTGGGAAGAGCTGATCGCCGCCGGTTTCGAATCCGGCCACGCTTACGGCAAATCGCTGCGCACAGTGAAATCCTGCGTCGGCTCAACCTGGTGCCGCTACGGTGTGGATGATTCCATCGGTCTGGCGATCGAACTGGAAAACCGCTACAAGGGTCTGCGCACGCCGCACAAGATCAAGTTCGGCGTATCGGGCTGCACCCGCGAGTGCGCCGAAGCACAGGGCAAGGATGTGGGCGTAATCGCCACCGAAAAAGGCTGGAACCTCTACGTTTGCGGCAATGGCGGCATGAAGCCGCGCCATGCGGAACTGTTGGCGACGGAACTGGATAAAGCCACGCTGGTGCGCTACATCGACCGCTTCCTGATGTTTTATGCCCGCACGGCAGACCGCCTGCAACGCACCAGCGTATGGCGCGAAAACCTCGAGGGTGGCCTCGACTATCTGAAGCAGGTAGTGGTCAACGACAAGCTGGGCATAGGCGCCGAGCTGGAAGCGGACATGCAGCACGTGGTCGATACCTACGCCTGCGAATGGAAAGAAGCGGTGGAAAATCCGGAAACCCGCAAGCGTTTCCGCCACTTCGTCAACAGCGAGCAGGGCGATGCCAACGTCCTGTTCATGGAGGAGCGCGGCCAGATCCGGCCCGCCACGGTGGAAGAGCGCCAACGCGTGATTCCGATTGCAGTCAACGCAGCCTGAGGAGAACGTTATGCATCGCGATATTCAAACGGATAACTGGATTAGCGTCTGCCAGCTGGACGACATCGTGCCGAATACGGGCGTGTGCGCTTTGCTGAACCAGCGCCAGATCGCCGTGTTCCACGTGCAGGCTGGCGAGGCGCGTGTGTTCGCCATCGATAACTACGACCCCAACTCGCAGGCTGCCGTGCTGTCGCGCGGGCTGGTGGGCAGTGTGGGCGAGCGCATCGTGGTGGCTTCGCCTATCTACAAGCAGCATTTCGATCTGCAGACGGGCGAATGTCTGGAAGCGCCCGAGCATTCGGTCAACACCTATCCGGCCCGTATCGAAGACGGCAAAGTGTGGGTGGGGCTATGAACAAGCCCGCGCTGGTGGTGATAGGCAACGGCATGGCAGGGATGCGCACTGTCGAGGAACTGCTCAAGCTGGCGCCCGAAATGTACGACATTACCGTGTTCGGCGCCGAGCCGCACGGTAATTACAACCGCATCATGCTCTCGCCTGTGCTGGCCGGTGAAAAGCAGATGGACGACATCATGATTAACAGCCGTGAATGGTATGTGCAGAACGGCATTAGGCTGCACGCCGGTGATCCGGTCGAGCATATCGACCGGCGCAACCGCGTGGTGCGGGCCCGCTCCGGCCTTATAGTGCGTTATGACCGTTTGCTGATCGCTACCGGTTCCAAGCCTTTCATCATCCCTGTGCCGGGCCATCAGCTGAAAGGCGTGCTGGCCTTCCGCGATATTCAGGATGTGGAAAGCATGCTGGCCATGGCGCGCAATCATCGCCATGCGGTCATCATCGGCGGCGGCCTGCTGGGGCTGGAGGCGGCCAATGGCCTGCAACGTCAGGGTATGTCCGTCACGGTGGTGCATGTGTCCGATGCGCTGATGAACCAGCAGCTCGACAAGCCTGCTGCCCAGCTGCTGCAGAAGGCGCTGGAAGCCAAGGGCCTGAAATTCCTGATGAACGCCCAGACCGAAGCAATCCTCGGACCGGACCGCGTGACCGGCGTGCGCTTCAAGGATGGCAGCGTAATTCCTGCCGATCTGGTGGTAATGACGGCGGGCGTGCGACCGAATATCGAGCTGGCCAAAGCGGCCGGCCTGCATTGCGACCGTGCCATCGTGGTGGACGACACCCTGCAGACGTATGATCCGCGCGTGTACGCGGTGGGCGAATGCGTGCAGCACCGCAGCGCCACCTTCGGGCTGGTAGCGCCGATCTGGGATCAGGCGCGTGTGTGCGGCGCCCACCTTGCCGGTGCCGGTGTACGCCGCTACGTGCAGCAGACTTCGCCCACCCGCCTGAAAGTGACGGGTGTGGAACTGTATTCCGTGGGCGACTTCATCGGCGGCGAAGGCAGCGAAGACCTGGTACTGCGCGATGCCCGCCGTGGCGTGTACAAGCGGCTGGTGCTCAAGGGTGGCCGTCTGATGGGCGCCGTGCTGTATGGCGACGTCAAGGATGGTCCGTGGTACTTCAAGCTGATCCAGAGTGGCGTCGACATCGCCGCCATTCGTCCTACCCTGCTGTTTGGCGAGGCGCTGTGCGCCCGCGCTGCCTGAACTACACATTGCGAGCATAAAGTGAACCTCTCTTCCGACCATCTGGCGATTCGAACCACCTGTGCCTATTGCGGCGTTGGCTGCGGCGTGCAGGCCACACCGAAAGGCGATGGCACGGCC